>Ga0105092_10001759_pt1 | contig 11607 bp, 19 predicted proteins | sample PPLLak2March2015_FD_87021 | JGI IMG/M metagenome (GOLD analysis project Ga0105092, IMG submission 87021) | Freshwater sediment microbial communities from Prairie Pothole Lake near Jamestown, North Dakota, USA - PPLs Lake P7 Core (1) Depth... | ecosystem: Environmental > Aquatic > Freshwater >... | reverse complement strand
GACCTCGAAGCACGCTACGCAACAGTTGAGCCTGAAGTCGGCCAGGTCAGGGGGATAGAATGGATCGTCCCCCCTTTCTGGCTTAGGCATCGGCGTACCCGGATTGAGTGCGTAGAAGTGCATCACCGCACGGTCGCCACAGAGTTCGCACACTGTATTCACAGCGACACCAGATTGATGAGTTTGCCGGCCTTGCGTGCGATGTTGTATGTCATCACTTCACCTGACCGTGCGGCGAGGTTGCCGTTGCGGATGAAAGCGATGAGTTGATCTGACTGTCCTACCATGCGAGTGTTGCGTAGTCTGTACGTCTCACTGTCGCTACGACCGGCGGGGCAGGTTTCGTGCGTTGTGCAGTACACCGCCCAGTTACGATCCACTTTCGTTAGCTTGGCCGGGAGGACGGTGTGAACGTGATAGCCGCGAGCGTGCATGGTACTGGCGACGAACGCATCCAGACCAACGCACCCACCAGTGATGATCTTTACGCTGGTGGGTGGGCCGATGGTGTCGAGTGTCGCTAGTACCAGACGCTCCTCGAAGATGTGCAGAAACTGCGGGCCGGTGAATGAGATGCGGTGCTGGGCTAGTGTCACGATTTTTCTTTCTTGAGTGCGGTGCGCCGCCTCTTTTCACGAGAGGCGACGCGACGTACAACCCAATCGAACGCTGCTGCGATCTGAATAGGTGGGCAATGGTAGGGGCCGATCACATCCCTTGGACAGTAGACCGGCAGTTGATAGCTGCTCCAGGGGGCGGTCACATGCCTCCAGCTGAACGAGTAGATATCCTGGGGAGCGGGGCTGGTGAAGATAGACCAGCCCCTAGCCCACGGCAGACAGTACACGTAGATGATACGATCTGCGATTGCGATGGGGACACGTAACCCGTCACGGTACTTCTCGACGTTGTGAACCGGGCTATCGTCGTCCTTGAGTGTGAGCTGCTGTACGATGTCGGTGCAGTGCTGCTCTAGCCTGAGTTTATAATCCTCAGATGCAGCACGGATATCGTCGGGTGTGACAGTCATTACATCACTTTCTCTAGCTTGTCCATGTCACCGACACCGATCACGGTGAACTTGTAGCTGGGCGCGTAGAGTTTGCGCCCGCAAGCAGAGCCGTCCTCTTTCTCTTCGTGGATCAACCACTCGTAGAAGCCGACGATTTTGGTGATGGGATCGATGGGCAACTGAATCTGGGAACGCTCGCCGCACACCGTGCAAGTCCACTCTAGGAATATTAAAGTGAACCCGCTGTCCGCAAGCTGCTTAGCTTGAGCGGCACACACGTTGAGCGTTTCGTCGAACGGTTTGGGCTGGTATGGCATAGCTGGCCTTTCTTTTGTGAGGCGAGTTGTCTATTTAACCTCACACTTGAGCATACTGGGTGAGAGTATGCTCTGGTGTGGTGTTAAAGCGGGTTAATACAACTCGATGCCGTCGTCGCTGGAGACTAGACGGACGGTGGCGTGTGGCTGGTTGTTGCGTGTGACGATGTAGGTCAGAGCGTTCGCGTCGAACGTAGCGGCGTAACCGTGGTCGCTGTAGTAGTGCCTGACGTAGAACATCATCCGGTCTATGGTGTCACCCATATCGTACGAGTGGCTCTCATCCATAATCTGGGGAGGGAGGTTGGTGTACTCGATACGAGCGTGATAGAGGATACGCATGTGTCGCATGGTTGGCTGTTAGCCTTTCGATTGGTTTTGTGCGAGTTTAATATCTACGCACAGTTGAGCCTACCGATCACACCCCTCCCCCGTAGGGGTTGTGTGATAGTGTAGGCTCTGCTGTATTTAGATATCCTGGTCGGCGATCATCTGGATAGCGGCGTCGCACTCGTCCTCGTATCTAACCTGCACGTCGCCCGCCTTGACCTGATCGACGTAGATGTAGTCGAAGCCTGCTGGCGAGGTTGGTGACATCCTGCACACATACGCATCACCTGGCTCGAAGTCTGTGAGTGCGAGGACTGCGAACAGCTTTGCGCCGACGTAAAACATCTTCATTGCGGTTAGCATGTGTGAACCTTTCTTAGTCCCGTTAGACGCTGGCATCCAGCACCACGAGCAGGTGGGACTATGCTGGACATTGGGCCGGAGGGCCGTTGTTAGTAATCCTCCGGCGTGATATCGAGGTCGGTGACTTCACCCGATGTGTATTTGTTGACTTGATCGTTCACCCACTTCACAGGATTGTTGAGGATTGGATCACTCGCATGGATCGATGGGAGATACAGGTCGTCAGGCTTAGCGTTGAGATGAACACGCATCTTAGCCTCACTGAAGCTGTCGCTATGAAAGGACGGATCGTCTTGTGCGATGGGGCCGAACAGTTGCCGACACGCCTCGATACCAATGTGGCGAGTGACTTCAGGACGTGTGACCGCCATCAACTCGCTTAAGATGAGAGGCTGGGTCGAGATATCCCAGCTCAGGAGCATGTTACGTGTGCCACGTCCGGTGTAGCGTGAGGAACCGAGGCACACATACGGTGTGATAATCACAGGTCGCACGTTGGACATTGCGATTGCGAATGCTGCGATTGCACATCCACGCTTGATCAGATCATCCTCATCGATCATGGCGGATGACGTGAGGCCGACGAACACACGAATAGGAGAACGATCTTCCTTGATCTTGACGCGCCGCCACATGTCCCGAGGCTCACCTCTGATAAAGGCTGGGACGTTGGGACGGAACCCTTGAACACTACGACGTGTGACGGAACGTGGAATCTCGACTTCCGCTGCGATCTGGTCTACCAAGGCGTTGGCACGATCAACGTACGTCTCGTCACCGTTGAGCAGGATATCGATGCCTGTATCGTTGCGTTCCTCGTGACCGTATCCAAATCCACGGATACGACCGTTGGTTTTCCGGGCTTCTTGGAGCCACATCATGTAAGACGTGGCGCCATTGAAATGGCGGTGTTGATTAACCACGGCTGACCCATTCCTCTGCCGCCCGACCGACGTGAGGCCACTTCTCATGCTTGATGTAGCGACCGAACACCAGATTAACGACTTCCCTACGGGAGAGGGGAGGATCGTATTCGCAATCGTCCGTGTGATCGTCGCCCGTGCCATCACAAGTGCAGGGAGTGGCTCGTAGCAAGTCCTGGCCTTTCTCACTCGCACGAGGTGAGATGAGAAAGCCTCCGTCACCGCGAGAGCCTGAGGCATCCGCTGCGGCCTGTCGCACAGACTGTACAACTTCCACCCACTCCTGAGCGAACTGCTCGACCATGAGCTTTTCCAGAATAGGATCGTAGTCGAGAGCAATCGTGAGGAAACGATCCATGCTCGCGTCGTCCTGCTTCTGGCGGAGGTACTGTTGTGTAGCGCCACCACCCATCGTGTTCGCGGTAGCGAAGCAATAGAAGTTCGGGTGACGGTACTTCAAGCCACCCTGAGTGCCGTCCTTGGAGATTGGGAAGCTGCACATCCCGTTAGCGAGTGCCATGTTGAGGCAGATCATCGCTTCCTGAACGGAGTTGTCACACTCATCGAAGAACAGCACACCACCGTTGCAATAGAAATCGTAGAAGATGGTGGCGACGTAATCTCCGTTGCTATTGGTGTAACCCGTAAGCTGGATGATATCCGTGATCGAACCGTAACCGTCGTAACGCTGGCCGAGCGCCGTTGCGATTTGACGGGTGATGTAAGACTTACCCGAACCGGCCGGACCCGCGATCCAGAAGTTGCGACGCGCCGGAGCCATCTTTTTGACGGCCCTAAAGATCGCATCGAAGTCGCGGTGCTGGTGGCCAGACAGTGTGTAGGTTTTATTGGTGGAATGATCGCGAATGTGATACGTAATCTGGCGAGGCTTGCTCTCTTTAAGATCGTGGATTTCACGCTTGAAGATGAGCAGTTCACGCTCGTAGCCCGTAAGCTGGCTAGCGAGACGGTCGCTTTGCTCAGCTGCCGCGTTGGAAGTAGTCGCGGCTGCCGTGGAGAGTGTTTCGATATCGTCGATCCGGGCGAGCAAATCCGCGTCGATCACACCATTCCCCGAGGAGGGGGCTTGCTGCTTTGGTGTGGGGATTTGAAAGCTGGGGGACGGCGCGCCCACATCGTGAGCGGCGTGTGCTTCCCTGATCAGCTTCGCCTTGATTGCGTTGGGCAGATCGTGGTTTTGCTTCCACCAACGCGGGTTAGATTCGTTCCAGCTATCCTGGATCGAATGCGCGTTCGGGTCGCTGTGATGGATTGTGGCCGCATCATGCCAGTCATCCCGACCGTTAAGACTGTGCCCGTGACGGAGTGGTTTACCGTCCTTAGGCAACATATACCCTGTGCTCATGTTAGGCAGCTAGCCTTTCGTGGGCGATTCCGGAATACGCCGGGCCGTCTCGTTGCTCTGGGCAAGAGTTAAGATTACGTAGTTAGAATAATATTCGATAGCGAACGCCAGGGCTTTTGCGAACGTGGTAGGTGGGATTAGGCGCGTGCCACCGTTGTCTGTTAAGACCAGCCATGTACAGTTTGTACGTTGTACGATTGTGAGTGTCATCTGGATACTCCGGCACGGGCGGAATGGGGAGAGTTTTTTTATTTTTAGTATACCTCGTCAGAGTATGGTCGCGCGGTAGAAATGGTTGAGACTGGGTTGTGAGCAGTGCGTGCTTAATCTGAGGAGTTTCATTAGTTCATGTGTATAGGAGGCAATTAGGTAAAGGGTTCTCTCACACCTCCGTACGTATGTGTTTTGGTGTATAGGTATAGGTATCTATACACTATCCTACTTTCCGATCCTAAGAGATTGAGAACCCTATACCTCATCCTATCGATCCGTCAGAATAGTTAAGTTTCAGGTTTTCATTCGAAAAAGTGGAGGCCGGACACGCGCCCGACCCCCCTGACCCGTCAGATTAGCAGCCCGCCCACCACCGGATTTGCGCCGCGAGTGCGTCATCCAGGGTATCGTGCGTCCACCAGACCTCACCATTCCAAAGTGAGAACCAAATGTGAGCAAACTGCACGATAGTCCACATCAGATTACCCCCGCCGAGCAGATGCACGCATGAACGCTCCACTGGCCCGGATGCACGGTGAATATGCGCTGGGTCTGGCCATAGCACGGATAGTCTAGGTCAGCCCGCACGACCGCCCACAGTTCCATATCCGCGTGATAGCGAACGTCCGTCACAGTAAACGCAACGTCCAGGTCAGAATCCCAATACACCGCGCCAACTTTGTAGTGCATAGCCAGAACCTTTCTCACACTTAGTTTAAATAGCGCCGCCGCGTAAAGGCGTGTGATTGGCGCCGTTGGGCGGCCGTTTCCGGCTCACCCGTTTTCGAGTTGAAACTGAACGTAGTCAACGAACCGAGGCCACGCCAGCTTGTTGTTATCGATGGTCGCCCATTCAGAATAGAGCATCTGCACCAGGAGCGGGTCGACGCCAGAAAACGCTTTCGACTTCAAGATTTCTGCCAAAACCACGCGACGCGGCGTCAGATTAGCTGTGCCGCAGATTGGGCAGAACTTGATAGGCAGGAGATTGACCGTGATTTCTGCGCGGATCATAAACATAGACGCGCAGTCGCCGCACGTAACCTGAACGTCGCCCGCAAGCGATCCCAACATCAGATTAGCCTTTCACTCCGCGGACTACGTAGACCTTAACCTGGCCGTCGCGGAACGTCTCTACAGACATGAAAACGCGATACTCGCACTTAACCAGATTATCGCCGCACCGCGTGGCATTCTCGTACGACCCAAAGTAATACTTGACTTCGAACATGCTGGTATCCCTACGGCGTGATCTACTGCACAATGCAATAGTTAAGATTAAAGCTTAAGATAAGATGTGGGCGGCTAAGCCTGCCGCCCTACCCTGAGTGCGAGTGTTAGCTGTTGGCTGCGATAAGCGCTTCCGCCTCCGCCAGCTTAACCGCGTCACCCGCCGCCCGCGCGCGGTGAGCCATGAGCAATCCCTTGCGCAGATTAGCCGCCTTGTCACGCGCCGCCAGCTTAGCCGCCTGCCGCTGCTCTTCCGTGGTGTACCGCTGCCGCCCATCCGTCTTAACAGGAAGAGTGACGTTCAACTGCCCTGCCAACCGCCGCTGCAGCCACGGGCCGAGCGCTTCCGTACCTGCCTGAGCGCGGCAAGCCGCGAGCAACTCCGGCGTGAGCGGCATGTGAATAAACTGCGGGTCTTTCTTGCTCGCTTCCGTCTCAATCTCGCCCGCGTCGATTGCCGCGTTCTCAGCCATCTCTACCGCCTCCGTCTCGCTATCCTGAGCAACAGTGTCCAGAGCACCCATAACCGCGTCCATAGCCTGCGACATTGTGTTGTGTCTTTCTTGCTAGCCTACTTGAATGCCGCCTAAGTCTGGCGGTGTACCCTCACCATCGTACAGGTTGCTAGCTTCGAGGGTTCATCGTGGCCGCACGTTGGGTAGCTTAGCAAGCTTCATTCGTGCGGGTGATGGCGCGGGTTCCTCCACCTGGGCTAACTCGCTTTTGATAAACTAGCTTTTCGTCTTGACTAGTCCGAGTTTGTGACCCCGATGTTGCGTTCTCAATCTGCGCAACCCGCGTCTATTCAATTCTGTGAGTGCCTCCGCCTCATGTGATCTGGGCGGTTTTTGGTTGTTTTCTCGACATACGGCGGTGAGGCTATTGATACTCACTCAACCCTATTCACTTTTTTTCACTTGGTCTGTTCTGTTTTTTCTTCCTCCACCCTGTTCAACTCGTCTACGACGATTGTACCTGATCTGAGTAAGACCACAATGGGGCACCCTCTCCGGCGCGCGTGTATGATCTGAACACTCAGGTCTGGTGAACACCCCATAACCTACCCTCCCCTACAGTCTACCACACCTATACCCCAAAGTCAAGCCCAAAAACTATCCCACCCCATACCCTTGACTTCACCCTCCCCGCAGGGTATACTACCCCTAGCCCTCCCCCCACAAACACGCCCACCCCATACCTCAGTCTGATGTCAGCCCCACAACTCATCCCATCAGATCAAGCAGTCGGTTACTTAGTCGCATCCGGCGGTAACGCAAAACTAGCTGCCGTTAACGCAACACGAGACGCCCTCTCCGCAGACCCGCTCAGCCCTCCAGTAACAGAGGCCCAACTTCTCGCAGCAATCACAAACGATCCAAACTCACTCGCACCCCTAACTCAGCAACTCAACCTCCTCCTCATTTTAAACACCGTAGAATCCCTACGTCTCACCCACCACGCCTTTATTCAGTCCCTCCCCTCACTCTCCGCCAAAGACGCAGCTAACACATACATCCGTCTCCTCCAAACTCTCACCCAAATCGCGCGCCCTGATCTTAACACACCCCCTCCGGGGCAAGGTGTGATCGGCCCGCTGTCCCCAGACGAAATCCTAAATCAGCTCCCTACAGAAGTATCCGACGCTATCCGTCTACTAATGGACAGTCGTTCCACTACAACCAGTTCCAATGGTAGCAACCCAAGCACAGCAAGCCCAGACTAACGCTCTCCAGACGCTCGTTGACTTCATTAAGAAGCAGAACGAGCCTACTAACGTCTCTGACTGGGCTGAGAAGAACTTTTACATCCCTACTGATTTCTCTACCCCGCGTCTCATAAAGCTCCTACCCCATCAACGCATAATTTTAGATCTCTTTTTCAACCCTAAGGTCGCCCAGTCTCTAATCCAAGCACCTCACTTCCAGACCCTCGTTTACTCCACCATTAAGAAATCAGGCAAAACTGCTATTGCAGCAGTCGTAGCCAGGTGGATTACAGAAACTTGGGGTTCCCACTCAGAAGTCTTCTCACTAGCTAACGACCTCGAACAAGCCCGGGGCCGTATCTATCAGGCTGCCATAACTTCCATTGAGTTGACCCCCAGCTACTCCAGACAAGCCAAAGGCATCCCGAATAGATGGCGCATCATCGAGCGTCAGGCTACGCACTTGCCGTCCCACAGTACATTAAAGGCTGTCTCCGCAGACTACAAAGGCGAGGCAGGTTCAAACCCAGTCGCAACCCTGTGGTCAGAGCTTTGGGGATACGAGTCAGAGTCGGCCGTCAGACTTTGGGAAGAACTAACTCCCGTCCCCACCCGGCCCAGGTCAATTCGCTACGTAGAGACTTACGCAGGATACGAAGGCGAGTCAGCAATCCTCAACGAACTCGAAGACCGCATTAAAAAAGACGGTATTCGCCTCACACGCACCCAACTCCAGGACACCCTCCAAATAGACTGGCCCTTCCCAGACATCGATCTCCCGTTCTATTACCACCCTCCCACACGCACATTCGCCTACTGGGATACCGGCCTCCCCGCCAGACGCATGCCCTGGCAGACCCCAGAATACTACAGCGCACAAGAGGGTGAATTACGCCCAAGCGCCTATCGCAGACTACACCTAAACGAGAGAGTCAGCAACGCAGAAACCTTCATTCAAAAAGAGTGGTGGTCACGACTTGCTAACACGACGCTCACTGATCCAGGGCCTAATACACCTCTTGTCGTTGGCGCTGACGCATCAGTTACCGGAGACTGCACCGCACTCGTCGCCGTCTCCCGCGACCCCGACAACCCCACTCAGGTTCTACAACGTCTATGCCGTGTCTGGCAGCCTTCAGCTGGGCACCCCCTCGACTACTCCCAAACTATCGAACCCACCCTACGAGAGTGGGCCTCTCGTTACAATGTCGTCCAGATCGCCTATGACGCTTACCAGCTTCACGACCTTATGACGCGCCTAAGAAACGACGCAATCTCATGGACGCGCCCGTTCTCCCAGAATGCAGAACGCTCCATAGCAGATAAGCAACTGTTCGATCTCATCAGAGACGCGCGCATCCACCACACAAACGACCCCACCCTGGCCGAACATCTGTACAACTGCGGAGCCAAAATCCCCGCCGGCGACAACTCCAGACTGCGCCTAATCAAGAAAGCATCAAAGTCCAAGATCGACGCAGCAGTTGCTCTGTCAATGGCATGTTCAGAAGCATTGCGCTTGAACCTATGACAACCTCCCAGCCAGCCGCCGAACCCCAGAACAAACCCCCTCCGGGGGAGGGTGTGACCGAACGCCCTTTTGCTCCGCCTATAGCTAGAGGCGAACATTACCAACGTCTGTTCCAGTTTTTCTTGAGAGAAGGTCAACTCTCTTCTCAAGGAACAAACTACACCGTTATCAAGCGGCTAGTCTATACCGCAGTCAAAAACTTCTTCGAGTACGGTATCGGCTGCTACCGTTGCGGCAAGATCAGCTGGAATTGGGAAGACGTAAACGCCCGTTACTGTCCCAACTGCAAAGTCTTCCACGACGGCTAGAACCCACCCCCCGATGTCCCCAATCGAAACATGGAATTGGTTTTCGTTCGTGGTAGGCGTAGTCGCAGGCGTAGGTCTGACGTGGGTGCTCGTCGTACTCGAACAAGCCAGACACGCTGAAGAAAACGACCACCGTTTTAGACCATGACCCGCTTAGACGTACCCTACATCTCCCAATTAATCAACGGCTCAGGCGGCAACAACTGCGGCCCGGCCTCTCTGGCAATGACACTAGCGTACAGGGGTGTGATCCCGCCCACCCAACAAGCGATGTTGCAGGTCGCAGATATCGCACGCGACGGTTCTCTGAATAACGTAGGTCAGACAGGCGGGTACGTAAACTTCCAGCAACTCGCAATGGCAGCTGGATGGTACGGGCAGTCAGTCACATGGATTTATTCATGGGAAAGCGTAGACCTCTCAATCCAGAACAACGAACCTGTTATTATATTACTAGATAACATCCCGCTCCAGCCTCGTCAATACCCTGTCAGCCCGAGCTGGAACGCCCATCACTTTATTCTACTCACGTCAGACAATCCGGCCCAAGCAGACCCCAATCGTTATTCAAGTGACCCTCTGTCTTATTATGTTCAGGCCCCTTCCTTTTATACAGAAGAATCAACCCGTCAAGGTGTAGCAAACCTCGGCGCTGTCCAGGCGATGGCGTTGCAACCAATCGACGCCCCAATCCCTCCACAGCCAGAGCCGGAGAAGATCATGTTAATGAGCGATTGGGAACTCAGAAACTGGGTGCTGCAAGACCTGTATGCTTGGGCAGGTATCGACTATAATCCCGACGCCGGCACAGCTCAGGGTTGGGTGAATGCACTCCGGGCAGGCCACTATCTAGGTCGTCCCCGTACCGGAGAACGTCCGTACGGCGAAGGCGGTGGCGTAGGTGTGTGGGTAGAGTTTGATTACGGCGTGCTCGTATTCAGATTCTCCGACGGCGCAGCCAGCTGGACAGGATAATGATAAATATGATCGCGATTGCAGAACGTATGCCTGACGCACCTGCACCAGTCCGTCCCGCACAAGACAAACCACAAGTCGTAGAGCCACGCAAAGCCCCAGGCGAGATTCAGAAACCCAAACCAGAACCCACCGTGCAACCCACCCAACCAGAACCCGTCAGCCCCGGCCAGCCCACACAACCCAACCAGCCCAGATAAAATGGCCCTCTGGGTCGTCCTTATTATCATCGTGCTCGTACTTCTAGCTGGCGTTGCGTACGCGATGTTAGCCGGAACCGATGGCGACGAACAGGATAGACTGGTGTGACCGACGAAGTAAGCGAAGCAGAAGTTGAAGTCCAGAAACCCACCCATCTAGAAGACATACGTGCTCTGTTCACCTATCAAGACAAACTCATCGTCCCAGATCACGGCACCATTACGTTCACAATCACCGTCGATAGCTCACAAGACGGCTACCCGTTCACCGTCAACGACGCGGACGGAAACCTCCTCGGGGACGGTGTGATCGTCGGCCTCGACTTCAACATCGATAGTTTCCATATCAACCAGCAGCCTCAGGATACCCCAGTCGATTCCTGATCACGTACCGGTTTGGGCCTGGTGGCTAGCTTCTGGTGTGACCGGCTGTCTACTGTTCGCGCTCCTACTCGTATTCATAGTGAATCGAAATCATCGAGACGATGAGTGAAGCGGGATTGGTGGCAATGGCTAATACTGCTGATCTGGATTCTGGCAGCGGTTCTGCTCTGCTACATCGTCCTCAGCTTGCCTGCGTATGGTCAGGCTCTACCCAGCCCACTGACACTGTGTCACGCCACAGGCTCTCCTCAACAGCCCTACGTTGAGCTGACATTCCCTAATGCTAATAGCGCCGCAGCTATACCTCATATTAATAACCCAGACGATCTAGTACCAGCACCGCCCGGAGGTTGTCCATCAGCACTCCAGACACGCACACCGACCCCGTTACCACCAACTTCAACATCTACGCCATCGATCACACCAACCCCTCTGCCCACGCCTTCGGTAACGTCAACTTCGTCGCCCCTCCCGGTTCCGTCATCCACATCAACACCGACGTTCAGTACCACACCCTCATCTACGCCAGTAACGACGGTGCCAACCGTGCCCGTTCAGATTACGGCCACTACTTTACTATCACCGACAAGGACGGTAAAACCATCGCTACAGGCGTCCTCGACGGTATCAATTTCAACACCGCAACAATCGGGGTCAACCCAAGGTTCCGAACTCAGAATAAGCCTATTTGTGAATCTTTACCTGGTGGAATGCGTGATGTTGTTATCCATGAGGACGAGTGGCCGCAGT
>Ga0105092_10001758_pt1 | contig 11625 bp, 8 predicted proteins | sample PPLLak2March2015_FD_87021 | JGI IMG/M metagenome (GOLD analysis project Ga0105092, IMG submission 87021) | Freshwater sediment microbial communities from Prairie Pothole Lake near Jamestown, North Dakota, USA - PPLs Lake P7 Core (1) Depth... | ecosystem: Environmental > Aquatic > Freshwater >... | reverse complement strand
TACCAGGATAAAAATATAATCCTTCAGTTACTGCAAAAAGAGAGTACATGGAAGATCAAAACAACTGAAAGTCTGTATTTTTATGGTGCCGGTTGTTCCGGGGTGGATTCAAAGGCCATTGTGTATGAACCCCTGAACACCTTTTTCAAACCGGCTTCCATTTCAGTTGAAAGCGACTTGATGGCAGCCGCCCGTTCACTTTGTCAGCATGAAGCTGGCCTGGCCTGTATCATGGGCACGGGTTCCAACTCATGTTACTATAACGGACGTGAGATTACCAAACATGTGCCATCGCTGGGTTACATACTTGGAGATGAAGGAAGCGGGGCAGATATCGGCAGAAAACTGGTAGCTGATATCCTGAAACATCAGTTGCCGGATTCGGTGGCCGAACACTTTTTTTCAACATTTCATTATACGCGGGAGGAAATTCTTGAGCACGTATATAAAAATCCATTCCCCAACCGGTTTTTAGCAGGGTTTGCGACGTATGTGGGGGAAAATACGGGGATCCCTGCCTTATATAACCTGGTGAAATCAGGATTTAGTAAATTCTTTACCCGCAATATCCGGCAATATCCGCAGGCAGCTAATCATCCGGTCCATTTTACGGGAAGCATTGCCTGGCATTTCAGGGAGATATTAACCGAATCTGCAACGGAAAATGGATTTCAGGTGGGACAGATCACTCAGAGTCCGATGAATGGTTTGATAAGGTTTCATATTTAATTATATCTTTATATTAACTAACCGTATTAACCAAATTACTTTTACCATGGTCACAATAAATAAAACAGCTCTCTTCAACGCGAGTTGCGTTGCTTTGGTAGTTACTGCACTGGCATTTGCAACACGCGGATCTTTTGTTGAAATATGGGTACAGGAATTCAACCTCACACACACACAGGTAGGATGGATTGTTGGAACAGCATTTTGGGGCTTTACGCTCGCCATGGTATTTGGCGGACCGCTGGTTGATGTTATTGGTATAGGACGTATCATTGCCATTGCCTTTATTTGCCACGTCATCGGAATTGTGATGACAATTTTTGCGACAGGATTCTGGACATTGTTTGTTTCCACCTTATTTATCGGTGTGGCCAACGGCAGTGTTGAAGCGGCCTGCAATCCCCTGATCACAAGCATGTACACAGAAGAAAAAACAAGACGACTTAACCGCTTTCACGCCTGGTTCCCAACGGGAATTGTTATTGGTGGATTAATGGTATATCTGTTTACAAAAATGGGAATCACAAACTGGCGCTTTTCAATGGGGGCCATGCTTATTCCAACACTGGGATATGGACTGTGGTTCCTTAACAAGAAATTTCCTGAAACTGAACGCGTGGTGACCGGATTTACTTATAAACAAATGCTGAAGGCCTGTGTAAGTCCCTTGTTTATATTTATTGCCTGCTGTATGCTCCTTACGGCTGCTACCGAACTGGGCACCAACCAGTGGATTGCAGCCCTCATGTCAAATGTTACCACCAGTCCGATCCTGCTGCTGGTTTGGATATCCGGTATTATGGCGCTCACACGCCAATTCGGGGGAACACTTATCCATAATATGAAATCTACTGTGGTTCTGCTGACATCGGCATGCCTTGCCTTTTTAGGCCTGGTGCTTTTTGGTTTTGCAAGCGGTACCATGATTTTTGTGGCTGCTGCTGTTTTTGCGCTGGGAGTGGCATTTTTCTGGCCTTCCATGCTGGGATTTGCATCGGAAAATATCCCGCAAAGCGGTGCGCTGGGACTGGCCATTATGGGAGGGATTGGATTCCTCGGAGGCGCGATTGCACAGCCTGCGCTGGGAGCAATTTTTGATGTGCAGACTAAACTTGCACTGACAACTGAAAGCAACCTGGCTCAAGCCCAGCTTGAAGCAGGTGCCAATACGCTTTTGTATATGGCTATCGTACCCGCCGTTCTCATTGTGGCCTTCTCCTATCTTTACATCTATAAACGAAAACACCTTACAAAGTAGAGATATTATGAAATAATTGCATCCTGGCTTGCAAAAAAGCATATTCCTGACATAGCTTTGCATGAAAGTCTTTTCCAGTTGTTTTCCATTTAGTTCGAAACCAAAAACTAAAAATCATGAGAACCCTGGCATTGATCCTTTTCTGCGCATTGCTGATTTCCTGCAGTGAAAAACCAAAAGAAGTAAAACAGTACACAATCGACCAGTTTTATAAGAGCACCCGGATCATAGGGGGTGCCTTTAATTCGGATGAAACTAAGCTTTTAATCAGCAGCAATAAAACTGGCATTTTTAATGTCTTCGAAATCAATATCGCTGACAGCTCCCAAAAACAGATTACCCAATCTACAGTTGAATCCTATTTTGGGCTGGATTATGTGCCGGGAACGGGAAAGATCCTGTATGAAGCCAATAAGGGAGGTAATGAAATCGACCACATTTATCTTCTTGATGAGGATGGTACAACGAAAGACCTTACACCGGGCGATAATGCAAAATCCGGGTTTATCGGCTGGAGCAAGGATAAAAAGTTTATGTATTATGGTTCAAATAAGCGGGATCCGCAGTTTTTCGATATTTACAAGATGAGTATTACGGATTGGAAGCCTGTGATGATTTATAAATATGACAAGGGACTTGATTTCACAGGTATATCCGATGACGAAAACTATATATCACTTCAGAAACCCATTACCACAAGTGAAAATCAGCTTTTTCTGCTGAACCGTAAGACCGGCGCGCTGAAGGAAATTTCCGATTCTTCGATGCCCGGTACTTACAACAGTGCTGATTTCAGCATGGATGGAAAACATTTCTATTATATCACAGATGCAGGAAAGGAATTTGCCTACCTGGTGGATTATGAAATAGCTACAGGCACAAGAAAAACACTCTTTGAAACCAAATGGGATGTAATGTATAGCTACAACAGTGAAAATGAGAAATACAGGGTGATAGCCATCAATGAAGACGGAAAGAACTCGATTATTATTAAAAACAATGCAACCGGCGAAAACCTGGATTTTCCAAAAATTGCGGATGGAGACGTCCTGGCCGTAAATATTTCGGAAAAGGAAAAACGCATGCGACTGACCATCGGAACATCCAGATCACCGGCGAATTTATATGTATATGACTTCGATACAAAAAATTTAAAAAAACTTACGGAATCCCGGAATCCAGAAATTGATTCGGCCGACCTGGTTACCGCCGAAGTGGTACGGTTCAAATCATTTGACGGGATGGAGATTCCCGCTATTTTTTATAAGCCGCTTACAGCAACTTCAAAAAACAAAGTCCCGGCCATAGTGGAAGTACATGGCGGACCTGGCGGACAGGCAAGGCTTGGTTATTCCTCCTTTATCCAGTTTCTTGTGAATCATGGATATGCAGTACTTTCGGTAAATAACCGGGGAAGCAGCGGCTATGGAAAAACATTTTATAAGATGGATGACCGTAACCATGGGGATAAAGACCTGAAAGATTGTATTTGGGGTAAAAAGTGGCTCCAGTCACAGGACTATATTGACACAGCAAAAATCGGCATCCTGGGTGGAAGCTATGGCGGATTCATGACCATGGCGGCCATGACTTTTGCTCCAAATGAATTCAAGGTGGGCGTTGATTTGTTCGGCGTTACAAACTGGCTGCGGACCCTCAAATCGACTCCAGCCTGGTGGGCGTCTTTCCGGAGTGCGCTTTTTCAGGAAATGGGAGATCCCTTTTCTGCCGATTCGGTAAGACTTTATAATATTTCACCGCTTTTCCATGCCGATAATATCAAAAATCCCGTCATAGTACTCCAGGGTGCCAATGACCCCCGGGTACTTCAGGTGGAATCAGATGAAATTGTTGCTTCCGTGAAGAAGAACAACGTCCCGGTTGAGTACGTGATCTTTCCCGACGAAGGACATGGATTCATGAAAAAGGAAAATGAGATCAAAGGCTACGGCCAGATTTTGACATTCCTGGATAAATACTTAAAAGGAACTGCTGAAAGCGATTCAATAAAATGAAATAATTCCCCTCACCAGGCGTAGTTTACTCGCTATCGCTCGTGAGAAAAGTTGTAACTGCGCTTTAGCCTTTATGTCAATTTATCCATCGCTACTCGAGGATCTTATTCGTCAGGTCATCCGTCCATTTGCTTAACGCACTGACCTGTTCCGGACTAAGTTTTGCATTCCGGTGCATGATCAGGTAAACCTTGAGCGGCATCTCACCTGAAGTAACCTCCTCTTTGATATTCCCCAGGTTCCTGATCTTACGCCGTTTGCTGTAACTTTCCCAATCCGAAAAATTCAGCTCTTCCCTGCCTTCGCGGATATCCTTTGCCAGCAACCAGGATGCCGGTGCAACTTTTGAATACCACGGATAATGAGTCTGGTTGGAATGACAGTCATAACAGGATGTCCTGAGAATAGAGGAAATATTTTCCGGCACTGCACCTGAAGATACCAGGTCATCCTTTCCAGCTTCGGTATAGGCCGGCATTTGATTGGGAACGAATTGCAGGGCAATTACGGCAATTACCAGAATAGCAAGAAAGATCTTCAGTAATTTCATGTGGAATGATGCTAAGAAAGAGGCTTATTTCATCAACTCATCCGCCGTAGTTTCAGCCCAGTTTTTCAACAGTTGAGACTCTGCAGGACTTAATTTGGCATCAGGATGCTCCTTAAGGAAATCTTCAGGAGGCATCTCATTCTTATCCAAAACCTCTGCAATGTTATCCAATATGGAAATCTGCCTGGCTTTAGAATAATGAGGGATACTGTCCCACATAAGGGCCTCTTTGGCCTCATCGGATTGGCCATCAACACTGTGACATCCGTAACATTTATTGTCCACCACCGTTTTCACATCCGCGGGTAATACAACCCCGGTCAGGTGTTTTATTGAAGTATCCTTTGGTTGGTCACTGTACCTGGCCCGGATAAAAAGGGCAACAACGGCAAGAAGTAATAAAGAGATTTTCATGTAAGTTTTCATAATAACAAAATTAAAATTTTAAAAATAATTCTGTAATGAAATGCAAAGCAGATAGATAACACTGGTTCTAACAGACGAAATTCATTTTTGTTCCACATTACCAGGGGATGTGCACCTGTTTTTCGACAATTTCAAATCAGATTCTGGTTTTTCCGGCAGAAGAAAATCATATTTATGAATTGATTAATCCGTTTTTTCAAGTAATTTTCATCCACAAGTAATTGTAAACTTTAAGTTAATGAAAAAATCCTGCAAAATAGCAATCTTCCTCGCTTTTGGATTGATCACCTTACTGACATCCGGCTTCCGGGGAGCATTTGCCCAAACGGCTATGATGAACACACAGGCCCGTCATTCAACCAGTTTGAACGGAAAATGGCAGGTAATTGTTGATCCGCTTGATGGCGGAAACTGGAAACAGATTTGGAAAGACAGGAAACCCGGAAATAAGTCGGATTTTGTGGAGTATTCATTTGAAGGAAGTCCCATGCTGAATGTACCGGGTGACTTTAATTCACAAATCCCCCAACTCACTTATTATGAAGGCACGGTTTGGTATAAAAAGGCATTCACCTATTCCCTCCGGCAAAATAACCGCCTGTTTATCTATTTTGGCGCCGTAAATTACCTGGCGGAAGTATATTTAAACGGAACTTCAGTTGGCCGTCATGAGGGTGGTTTTACTCCTTTTCAGTTTGAAATTACAGGCAAATTAAAAGAAGGTGAAAATACACTCATTGTGAAGGTCAACAGCAGGCGTCATGCAGATGGCCTTCCGGGAAACGGCTATGACTGGTTTAATTATGGCGGCATTACACGAGAAGTGATGTTGATTGAAACAGCTGACTCCTATATTAAGGATTATTCCATAAACCTGCAGAAAAATAGCACCACGGAGATTTCAGGATGGGTACATATTGATGGATTGTATCCCTCGCAAATGATTGAGGTCCTTATACCTGAATTGAACATCCTGTATAAAACCCGGTCAAACGAAGCGGGTTATGCCGAAATAAAGATCAATTCAAAATTGAAGTTATGGAGCCCCGATGCGCCCAAACTCTATGAGGTAACCGTTCAATGCAAAACCGATACTGTAAAAGATGAGATCGGGTTCAGGCAAATTTCAGTTACCGGCCCCCGGATCATGCTAAATGGCAAGCCGGTATTTCTAAAAGGCGTCAATATTCATGAGGAAATACCACAGCGCCTATCCAGGGCCTGGTCGGAATCCGATGCCCTGTTGCTTTTGACATGGGCGAAAGAACTGGGCTGCAATATGGTACGGCTCATCCATTACCCGCACAATGAAAACATGGTCAGGCTGGCTGAAAAGATGGGCCTGATGGTTTGGGAAGAACTCCCGGTTTACCAGGGAATTGAATTTGCCTCCCCGGGCATGGAACAAAAACTGGACCTTATGCTGAAGGAAATGATCGCACGTGACCGGAACCGGTGCGGGGTGATCATCTGGAGCATTTCCAACGAAACGAATCCTTCGTCCCCAAACCGCAACGAGTCGCTGATTAAACTGGCACAACAATGCAGGCAGATGGATTCAACGCGGCTGATCACATCCGCAATGAGCAGCCAGCGTTATCAAAACAACACATTCGAGCTCTGGGACCCGTTATATTCCAGCTTCGATATTATGTCAATCAATGAATATGCCGGATGGTATAATCCCTGGCAGGGAAAACCAAAAGACACAAAATGGAACCTTGCCATTCAGGACAAGCCTGTTTTTGTTTCCGAATTCGGAGGGGAAGCCTTGTATGGAAATACCGCAGGTGCACCTGATGAAGCATTTTCCTGGCGTGAGGAATACCAGGAACAAATCTATAAGGACCAGGTGGAGATGTTCGGAACCATACCCAACTTATGCGGAGTTTGCCCCTGGATACTGGTTGATTACCGTTCCCCGGTGCGGATGCATCCTGTATACCAGCAGGGCTGGAACCGCAAGGGTCTCCTTTCCGAAAACGGGGATAAAAAGAAGGCATGGTTTGTAATGAAGAAATATTTTGAAGAAGGGACGAGGGACGAGGGACAAGGGACAAGCAAGAAAAAAAAATGGCACTAACTTTAAATTTACAATTTCAATAAATTTACCTGTATGAAAAGAGGCAGGTTTCTGAAAATAGCCGGATCAGGGGTGTTGGGCATCTCAACTGTTCCTGTTTTGGCGGGGGCCATTGGCAGCGGAGATACTGAAAATCATGAGCGAATGGATGACATACGGGATGTGAAAGGTGCCCAGCGATTAACAACAGAGGGACTCCGCACATGGCAGAAATTGAAATATGGAATGTTCATCCATTTCGGCATGAGCACATTTACAGGAGATGAATACGATAAGGGAAAATCACCGGCGCAACTATTCAATCCCTCCCGGTTGGACGTAGCCCAATGGATCTCCGTTGCCAGGGATGCAGGTATGTCATACGCAGTGCTTACTGCCAAGCACGTAGCAGGACATTGCCTGTGGAAAACAGCACATACTCCTTACAGCATCGTTAATAGCGGTAATAAAACCGACATCGTGGAGGTTTTTGTTAACGAATGCAGTAAAAAAGGAATTAAGCCCGGCTTATATTACTGTTCATGGGACAACCATAACCGGTTTGGCAGCCAGACTCCAAGTGACAGTTTTAAGGGCAACTGGAACGACATGAATTATTTTCCTGGAGATCAAGCGGATGGTTTTGCCCCCTATACGACGTCCCTATATCAGAACTTCCAAACAGCTCAAATTACAGAGCTGTTGACGCAATACGGTGAGATAATGGAACTCTGGATCGATATCCCGGGATTGCTGGGCAAAGGTTATCGAACCTATCTGTATCAATATGTAACACAACTTCAGCCCGCAATGATTGTGATGATGAATAGCGGCCTGGAACCGGTTTACAATGCGGATTATGCCTTCCCGTCCGATATACGTGCCTTTGAAAGGAATTTACCTGACAATTACAATGGCTGGCAAAAAATCAATAATCAGGATTATTATTTACCGGGTGAATTTTGTCAGCCGATCGGCAAACATTGGTTTTTTGTTGACGGGGATATGTCGCGCAGCAAGGATGAATTACTGGACGAATACCGGTTTTGTCGGAAAAATGAAATAAATTATTTATTGAACGTGCCTCCAGATAAAATGGGATTAATACCGGACGATTCAGTTAAAAAGCTCATTGAATTAAAAAAGGCAATTACATCATGAAAATAACCAAACTCAACCAGGCAGAAACTTTTGTGATGGAACCGGGAAGTTCCGGTCACAACATAACCAATGGTGCATCTGCAGAACTAGAACGTGGAATATATGCAGCGCTGGAAACATATTCCAATGTGCACCGGGGCAGCGGACACAATTCCATGGTATCCACTCATTTGTATGAACAGGCCCGAAGCATAGTCCTGGAATACCTGTATCTGAATAAAAACAAATACACTGTCATTTTCTGCTCACCCCGAAGAGCAGAGACACTGAAGGCGCAAATTGATGCAAAAAATTTCCATTGTATATCAGGTAAGGAAATTGGCCTGTCCCTGGGTGTATCAGCTTTGGCTGTCAAAAGAAATGCTTTGCCAAAGGGGCCTCCTTTCCAAACCGGCGGCGGGACCGCCAAACTGGTTTCAAAGGATTGGGAAATCTGGGCCGGTGCACCTGACCGGTTTGAAGCCGGTACGCCGGCCATTATCAATGTCATTGCCTTTGCCAAAGCACTGCGCATAATACAGCGAACCGGAAAGGATGTCTTTCCTGAACCGGGCAGGGAAGAAATAAATGCAGATGAAATACTTTACCATGATGAACTCGAAGGATTTTCGGGAAAAGAGCTAATTGAAAAACTCAGACAGTCTCTGATAGGCCGCGGCACATCGGTGCCAACCATGGAAGGCATACGGCCTTTTACCAACCTCGACAACAGTGCGAGTACTCCTACTTTTATTCTGGTATGGTATGCTTTCCGGCAATCCTTGCTACAGTCCGAAACCATAAAACAGGAGATCATTCAGAAAACCCGGGAAATTTGTGCCAGGTCACTGAATGCTTCTCCCGCCTCCTTCGATTTGATTTTTACTTCCAATGCCACAGAAGCGATCAACCTGGTGGCGGAAAGCTTAAGCCATGGGACCCGGGAAGGCCTGGAACCTGTTGTGATCAACACGCTCCTTGAACATTCATCGAACGATCTGCCCTGGCGCATGCTTTCCGGGTACTCACTTATCCGCCTGGATGTGGATGACGAAGGCTTCATGGATTTAAAGAAATTAGAAAATCTCCTGCGCGCATATAATCACCTGGGGCAATATGGAAAAAAACGAATTAAACTGGTCGCTGTAAGCGGCGCATCCAATGTGCTGGGTGTATGCAATTGTCTGGAAGAGATCAGCCGTATCGTTCACACCTATGGCGCCAGGCTGCTTGTTGACGCAGCCCAGTTGGTGGCTCATCGTAAGGTGGATATGGAAGCATCGGGTATAGATTATCTTGCTTTTTCTGCCCATAAAGTATATGCACCATTTGGCACCGGTGTACTTGTGGCACGCAAAGGCATGCTTGATTTTAATACGACGGAACTTGAACTGATCCGGTCTTCAGGAGAGGAAAATGCAGGAGGGATAGCGGCTTTGGGCAAAGCACTCCTGCTTTTACAGCGGATTGGCATGGACCTGATCCATAAGGAAGAACAGGCACTCACCCGCTATATGCTGCAAAGAATGGCTCAAGTACCCGGACTCAAAATTTATGGCATCAAGGAATCTGATTCTCCCCGGTTTAGCCATAAAATAGGGGTCGTAATATTTACTCTCGGGAAAATGATGTCAAACCAGACAGCTAAAGAACTTGCCCTTCAGAGCGGAATCGGGGTACGGTATGGTTGTCACTGTGCCCATATTATCATTAAACGCGTGCTCGGTGTTTCCCCTGCCCTTGAGCGGTTCCAGAAATTGATACAGACACTGTTCCCTAAACTTCGTCTCCCCGGTGTCGTAAGGGTTAGTCTCAGTCTGGCAAACAGCGAAGAGGATGTGGACAATTTGATCCGGGCGCTGCAAAAGATCAACCGAAAATCACGACCTGCCGAAAAATCAGTAAACTTAGCGTCCATTCCCTCAAGGACTCAGGTACAAAAGCAGATAAACGAATTCATCCGGTCAGCATCCGCAAATGTCTATTCTTGATGAACTGCAAACAAAAATTATTAAGTTTGGCAAAAAAAATGGTTTGCAGAATTTGCGGTAGCAGTATCCTTGTTTTTAAATATTCACAGGGATCAAATCATCAATTTAAATATTACAGATGTAAAAGGTGCAAGTTGATTAATATAGACCTGGACAATGTAAAAATTGTTGAAAACCAGCATAAGTATGTTGAGATATTCAACCCACCACTAGACTATGAAAATGAAAAGGAAGCACTTAATGCTTATAATTTTATAAGCAAATTTATCCCATTTAAACATACATATTTAGACATTGGATGTGGAAGTGGTTCTGTTCTCTATTTCTTTAAGAAAAATGGATGGAAGGTGAAAGGACTTGAATTATCTTCAGTTTTCGCGGACCATGTAAAGAATAAGCTGGATATAGAGGTGGATGTATGCGATTTTATGGTATATCAGGACGGGCTTAAACAGTATGATCTTGTTTCTCTCCGGCATGTTTTAGAGCATATTCCCAATTCAATTTTTGTTATGAATAAAATATCGGAACTGTTAAAGGAAAACGGATATGTCTATTTTGAATTCCCTAACATTAATAGTTTGTCTCATAGAATTCAAAGACTCAGGAATAAAATTAAAATATTTCAGAAAAAATATCCCAAATCATTTGTCCCAGGGCATTGCAATGAATTTTCAAAATACTCATTCAATTACCTGTTAAAGCAAACAGGTTTTAAGCTCATTCGATGGGAGACATACTCAAATAAACCGCTTACAAATCTTTTATATAATAGATTCCATTTTGGAACAAAAGCCAGGGTAATAGTCCAAAAGATTTCAGCCTAGGTTTTGAAAAGAATTGCTGATAATCAAACTAATTGCTGATTTTTTCAATAATTTTCGGATTTAGCTTTCAATGAGATTAGGAGTTATTTTACCTCATTCCCGCCTTAGCGGAGGTGTTAAACGTTTTATAGAACTGGGAAGGATTTTCAGTGAAAGAGGGCATTCTTTTACTGTTTATACCCCCGATGGTAAGCCCCCCAATTGGACAGACAATCATGTGCGAATAGCATCATTTACAGATTTGTCGGGTGAAGAAAATGAGATACTGTTCATTACCGACCGTAAGCACAAAAAGGTTTTAATAGCCGCCCGCGCCAAATATAAAGTTTTCTACCATGTGAGTTTGCACCATAAATCCAGGACTATGGTACTTGACAAAAGGCTACATACATTTGCCTGTTCAACTAATGTGGCCAGGTATGATAAATTATGGTTCGGTGTTAAACCTTTTCTGGCAGTCGGTGGAGTGGATACATCACTTTTCTATCCTCGTGTTTTAACTGGTAAAAATGAAAAGACTTTAACTATTCTCATATATGGACGGATTTTTGAAAAAGTGAAGGGTACTAAACTAGCAGTCCATGCCTGCGAACGATTATATAAAAAATACCCCTTTATTAAACTACT
>Ga0105092_10001757_pt1 | contig 11627 bp, 10 predicted proteins | sample PPLLak2March2015_FD_87021 | JGI IMG/M metagenome (GOLD analysis project Ga0105092, IMG submission 87021) | Freshwater sediment microbial communities from Prairie Pothole Lake near Jamestown, North Dakota, USA - PPLs Lake P7 Core (1) Depth... | ecosystem: Environmental > Aquatic > Freshwater >... | reverse complement strand
GGTCACAGAGAGGAATCTCATTTCATTCGATTCTGGTAGTGCCTCCTGCTGAAAAACATACATACTGATAATGAGTGCATTAAAAAGAGTTATATAGGAGTTAACAGAGGTTTGCGCGGAGATTCGCAGAGTACTTTTTAAAGAATACAGAGTATTCGTGCCTTCGCGGCAAAAAAACCTCAGCGTTCTCAGTGAAACCCACTGTGCCCTCTGTGGTTAAGTCCTGGAGGCGCTAATCGCCTCAAACCGAAACCCCTTCCCTCCAAAATAGTCAAGCACCCGCGGTAGGGTATAGAGTAGATTGTCCGATGCCTTTACCGAGTCATGAAACACAACCACGGAGCCTGGCCTGGCATACCGGATCACATTGGCAAGGCATTTTTCATGTGATGTGGAAGGATCAAAATCATAACTCATCACATCCCATAAAACAACGCGGAATTGCTGTTTCAGGTAACTGACCTGTGCCGGCGTGATCATCCCATACGCCGGGCGGTAAAGATCCGAAGGGACAAATTGCGCGGCCAGTTCAATATCGTCGTAATACTCCCGGTTGGGGGTATACCAACCCTTCAGGTGACTGTAGGTATGATTTCCCACGGCATGGCCCGCATCGAGGATCCGTCGGAGAATTTCAGGATGGCGCTCTGCATTCCTTCCGATGCAGAAAAAAGTGGCCCGGGCATTGGATGCTGCCAGTACGGACAGCACCTGGTCCGTAATATCGGGTGTGGGACCATCATCGAAGGTGAGGTACAATACCTTATCCTGTCCGGGGATGTTCCATGTGAGGCCGGGATATATTTTTACAAGGATCCCCGGTATCCGTACAAAAGCCATAGCAGCGCCTACATTCCGATGTTCAGGGCACCTGAGAATTCCTGCATTTTTTGTTCCATCTCCCTTTTCAATTCCGGCTGATTGTATGTATCACCCAACCTGGCCAGCTCATTCATTGAATAAAAGGCCACCCGTTTTTCATACATCAGGTAGGAATTATATTTTTTTCCGAGACCAACAAAATACGCCATATCCTGGTAGACGTTCTTTTTCAACGTGGCGGCCATTTCATTGGCCGTGGCCATATCCCCCAGTTTATAATAGGCTTCTATCAGCAGGATATTGAAAACATTGAATGGCACCACCCTGTCGGGGATTACTGACATGCATTTATCAAGCGCCTTGCGGGCGGAATCCGGCTTATTCTCATTGATCAGCTGAATGGCAAGCCGGGCAAAGGTGCTCCTGAAATTAGCCAGCATGCGGAGTGTATTTTCATCAATATAAACATTGGGATCGTCCACACCCCCCCATTTAAATTTGTTTACCATGTTGTTGTACATGATATCTGTGTTAATACCCCCGCGTCCGAACATATCGCCCTGGGAGGCAAACGGCACGATGCGGTAGGCCAGGCCTTCCATCTGAAAATAATTATCGAGGTTGAGGTAGTTATCCTCCGAAACCGTAATGGCATAATATATCGGCCGCTTCCAATTGTTGTTGGCCAACAGGTCGAGTATCATGAGATGATTTTTTGTAATATAGCTCCGGCTGGGTTCCAGTTCCCATTGAATCTGCGAACGAACCATGGAAGCATATTTCGCGCTCACCATGCCATTCCGGATTACTTCAGCTGAATCCACCGGAACAATGAAACGGCGGGAGGGGATGAAATCAATTCTTTCACTTGTATATTCCGGCAACTGCTTAGTACGCAAATCATCACTGCCCACAAAATCAATCACCTGTTTCAGATCGGTATACGCCTTGATCCGGTCAACCACATATACAATATCCCTGTTCCCGGTTCGGTATTGATCCTGGGTAAGTGAGAACGGAACAGGGTCGGATTCATATGTTTTACGTTGCATCTGCCTGATATACCAGTCGGCCCCCAGGTAGCTCAGATTCATCACGCGTATATCGGTGCGGATGCCCTCTACTTCCTGGGCATACCAAAGCGGGAACGTATCGTTGTCGCCATTGGTAAATAAAATCGCATTCTTCTCGCAGGAGTTCAGGTAATTATAGGCAAAATCGCGGGCTGCATAACGTCCGCTGCGGTCGTGGTCATCCCAGTTTTCCTTCGCCATCACCGTAGGTACTGCGACCAGGCATATCAAAGAAGCCAATACAGCACCGGAAGCGGCCGGTATATATTTCTTTAAAAATTCATACAACGCCAGTACGCCAAGCCCGATCCAGATGGCAAAGGCATAAAATGAACCGGCATAGGCATAATCCCTTTCACGGGGCTGAAGAGGGTTCTGGTTAAGATATACCACAATGGCCAGTCCGGTCATAATGAACAGTACCATTACCGTAAGGAAATCCTTCCGGTGTTTTTTCCGTTGGTAGAACAGGCCAACAAGCCCCAGCAGTAAAGGCAACATAAAGTAGCGGTTGCGGGCTTTGTTATTTTTCATGGAATCCGGGATCTTGCTCTGGTCTCCGAGCCGCATGTTATCGAGGAATGAAATTCCGGAGATCCAGTTTCCCTTGTTGATATCGGTCTTGAAATTCGCCTGGTCGTCATTTTGTCTGCCGGAAAAATTCCACATGAAATAGCGGAAATACATGTGCACCACCTGGTATCGCCAGAAAAAAGTGACATTTTGGGCAAAATTCGGGCTTTTCTTCCCCTTGGAATGGTCATAAACAACCTGTCCCTGCTGGTCCGTGATCACTTTCCCTTCCTGGTCCATCCTGGGTTGATAGAGATCCCTTTCTTTCAGATTTGCCCACCGGATGTAGGCATCTACATGACCGCCCTCCACGTCACTGCTCCACATTCGCGGAAAAAGGGTTGTGAACTTTTTATCATATATATAATTGATGCGGTAATTATTTTCCTTATATCTTCCGTCCTCCTTGTAGTAGGAAGTTTTTCCGGGTTTGGAACCAAGTATGGGGGCATTAAAGTACTGTCCGAAGAACAATGGTCTGTCGCCATATTGCTCGCGGTTCAGGTAATACTGGAGCGAAAAGAGATCCTCGGGATCATTTTCATCCAGGGGCGTATCTGCAGCCGACCGGATGACAAGCATGGCATATGACGAATAACCGATCATGATGACCGTGATGGCCAGCAGGATGGTGTTCAGGATTACTTTCCGGTGCTTGTGGGTGTAATAAATGCCGTAAAAGATAAGACCGATCAGCAGCACCGCATAGAAAAGGATGCCTGAGGAATAGGGCAGCCCGAAAGTATTTACGAATATCAGCTCGAACAAGGCTGCCAGTTTAACGACGCCGGGAATGATGACGTACATGATACCTGCCAGGATGAGGACAGAGATGGCCAGGGCTTTCAATGTTCCGCCCAGTGTGACCGGATTATTCCTGAAATAATACAGCAGTACAATGGCGGGAATCGCCAGCAGGTTTAACAGGTGAACGCCGATCGATAATCCCATCAGATAAGCGATAAAGATCAGCCACCGGTTGGCATGCGGTTCATCAGCCACATTTTCCCATTTAAGAATTGCCCAGAATACCAGTGCTGTAAACAGGGAAGAACTGGCGTAAACCTCTCCTTCCACTGCAGAAAACCAGAATGTATCTGAAAATGTATAAGCCAGGGCGCCAACCACACCGCTGCCGATGATGGCAATGAGCTGTGCGGAAGTCATGGTCTTCACTTCTTCCTTCAGGAGGATCTTTTTTGCCAGGTGGGTGACCGACCAGAAGAGAAACAGGATGGTCAATGCACTGGACAAGCCCGACATGGCATTCACCATTTTCGCTACAGCGGTGACATCATCTCCGGCAAACAGGGTGAATAACCTGCCGACGATCATGAAAAATGGGGCGCCCGGGGGATGTCCCACTTCAAGTTTGAATGCGGACGATATGAATTCGCCGCAATCCCAGAAACTGGCGGTTGGCTCAATGGTGGAAAGATAAACAAAAGCGGCAATACTAAAGATGACCCAACCCGCTATAATATTAATGGTCTTGAAGTTTTTCATGTACAGGGATATTAAATTGCGAAATAAGTGAAAAAAGTTGTAAGGAGATAACTATATTTTTAACTGAATATGAATTTTTTGCAGCCATCCGGTGATTATCACCGTTAAAAGGGCGAAAAGCAGCGATTTTATCAGACCGGCCATACCGGTCAGTAGGCTGTCCGGAAGCAGTTGCTGTAAAGGGTACAGCACCGGGTAGAGCAACGCGGGAAGCAGGTAGCAGGTGAGGGTGCTCTGGCCGGCGGGCATGATTACATTGGCCCAGCGTGTATATCGGAAAACATCGGCAATGATGAAAATGACAAGGAAAACAGCCATGGCTATACCGGCACATATGGCAGTCCATGATGGAGTGGCAAAAATCTTGGAGATACCCCCGTATGGGCGGACCCAAAATCCGTAGGCAATATACAGCACCGACAGCATAAGCAGGATGATCTCAAAGACCTTAAAGCGCTGCTGTTCCTTTATCATTAGATAGATCATCGTTACGAGTACCCCGCTCATCACCAGCACATGATTGGAAGCGCTGACCACCAGGAGAAAGTGCGGTAAAGGCAGTTTGTTGGGAATGGCTTCCATCAGGTTGAAAAAGCCCAGGATGAACAGGGCGGGGATGATGATCCCCATCCGGTTTCGGGAAAACAGGTATATGCTGGCACAAACCAGGTAAGCCCAACCGATCAGACCCAGGATTCCCCACCAGTGAATCCTCATCCAATGCGGATCCCCATCAGTACCACCTTTATATAATAAGGCCAGGAGAAGCAGGATAACTATTCCGGTTACCTGTAAAAGCCAGACAGGCACCCTGCCAAACACCTTTTTCTTTTCATAATTATTCCAGATCAGGAGAAAGGCAATGATCATCAGGATATCCCACAGTTGTCTCAGCGTTTCCGGAACCTGGCGGTTGAAATTTTCCTGGTTTACCATAAAAAATCCCATCACCACAAGGGCCAGCGAGCGCAGCAGAATATGCCGCATTATGCTGAAACCGGAATCACCACGGGTCATTCGCGATCCAATGGCAAAAGGGATTGAAAGTCCGACAATAAATAAAAAGGCAGGGAATACGATATCGGAAAGTCCCATCCCGTCTTCATTTGCTGCTGCATGTTCAAGCCAGTCCGGAATGCCATGCAAGGTCCAAAAATCATTTACAAAGATCATCAGCAGCATGGTCATTGCCCTGAATATGTCAACAGACAAAATTCTTTTTGTCATGGAGCAGGCTGAAGGGTTTTTATCCTTTTGTACAACATCCGGAAGCAGTTTTCAGGTGTGTTGGCTTCAACAGGTTTGTCGTTACTTTCCTCATAGTAATTCTTAAGAAATTCCGCTGCAGATGACCATACAGTCTGCACCATCCCGGCATAATGGTCTTTCATTTCCGGGGTGGCACGCTCCCTGAATTTGACCATATCTTCCGCCTGCATCACGGCCAACTCCGGGTTGCGCCAGGGGCAGGTAACCACGTCGAACCCTTTCATGGCAAAGTATACCGCCGTCTGGTCAGCCCGTTCATAATGCCAGTCGCAGATCATCACATCTTTGGGGATCATATCCACAGCACGGTAGGTATTGTTATAGCTTGCTTCCCACATTCCCATGCCGGTGGTCCTTCCATCCAGGAGCCTGTCGCCCCATATCCAGAGCTGCCGGCCTTTTTCCTCAAGATGATTGCGGATGGTCCTCACTTCCCCGGCAAAAAGCTCGGCCTTGTCATGCCCTGCGCACCGCGAGCAACTGTCATGGCCTATATAAAATACCTCGTCCATTCCCGCATGAAAGGCATCCGCCTTGAAGACGGTGCAAATCTCATCCACCAGGTCGAACACTACCTTGTGGACGCCCGGGTGCAGGGGGCAGTAACTCTTGCAATAAAGTCCCTCCGGATTGGGCCACACATAATTTTCAGGCATTTTTACAAACGGCGTTTCATCAAAGTCCGGATATTTTTCAAGCAGCTTATTGACTTTTCCGGCCCATGACTGATGTCCCAGCAGGTTAATCTGCGGGATCAGCCGGATATTGTCTTTTTTGGCAGCGGCCACCAGCTTCTTGACGTCGGCCTCAGTGAGTGCACCTGAATCCCGCAGTTCGGGATGGCTTTTAAATGTGTAGTTAAAATCAATGCGCAGGATGAGTGTATTGACCTTACGCTGAACAAGTTCCTCATCCATGAAGCGGATGAATTCTTTCAAGCCGGAACCTTTGGGGGCCTGGATACAAAGACCCCTTACCGGGAAGGGCTCACCGGCTTGCTGGTTTACGGGCTGTGCAGTTGCCAGTGCCGTAAGGAGGAGCAGCGTGAAAAGAATAGTCAGTTGTCTCATGGTTTTGGTATGATTATTGTTTCAAAATCAAATTTAAAATTAATGTTTTAACTTTGTGCTGAATTTTTATGGGTCAGAACAGGTTTTTAATTGAAACGTTTGAATAATTAGCAATTTAACACAAAAAAGATGAAAAAAAGAGAAATAGTGAAAGCAGTGCTTTTTGTTGCCGGAATAATTTTGTTCACCGCAGCGTGTAATAAGAAGGATGATGGTCCGACCCTTGATTTTGACATTTCGGTACCTGCCGACTGGAAATATTACGTACTCAGCAATAACGATATAGTATATTATGCACAGAGTCCGCTGAAAACCAGTGAAAACGACACCGTTGCAGAAGATCTTGTAATCACCAAGAATTCAGCAACCGGCATGACCCTTTCCAGCTTCTACACTGCTTACGTTGCTTCCCTGGACGATGACACCACCTACCACCAGATTTCGGTGTTGGATACCGCGATTAACGGGGTAGATGCAATTCAGTTAACCCATTTTCAAACGATCTATGCAGTCAATACATCGAATGGTGACACAGTGCACCTGGATGCCAAGTTGCAAAAATATATGATGTTGCATAACAATTACGGCTATGTGGCCAGCTTCAATGCCCTCACGGTCACTTTTGAAGATTACAAGGAAATATTTGACAATATTATAGCATCCTTTGTTTTCAAGAATTAGGGTAGTACTTCAATCTGATTTCGATAACCTGGTTACCGGTGGTAATCAGGTTTTTTTTGAATTCCCCCGCAAAATACAAATAGGGTAAAGAAAAACGCAAAGAAGACCATGTTATCGTACGACTCGGTCGTGTCAAGCACCGTCATGGAAATCAGCATGGTGGCGGCAAAAAGATTGAACAGCAACATCTTGTATGCCTTATTCACATAAACAGCGTAGATCCAGGTAAAAATGATCCATGTAAAACCGAATATGCCAAATGACATGAACAGGAAGGCATATTGGTTATGTGGTTCGCCCTTCCAGCGCCTTTCAATTGTTTCATTATTCCGGCGGGTGGTTTCAAGCATGATGTCATATACATCGCCTGTCCCTACGCCGGTGAAAAAATGTTTGCCGATCACTTCCCCGGCCGTCTGGTAAAAGATGATCCGCTGCCCGAAGGAATGATATCCCGCATAACCGGTCGCCCTCCAGATATGGATTTCCCACAACGTTTCGTATAACCGCTGATAGAGGCCGGGCCTGGTCCTGAACCTGTAATTGGCCCTTCCGTTTTCAATGGCCAGGATCTCCTCACCGGTTAACCGGATGAGTGCGGCGGAATCCTTGTGCATTCCTTTTGAAGTGAGATACCTTATTATTGTAGTACGCACGGGTTGTCCTTTACGGTCCCCGCTGTCGTATGGAATGCTGCTGCGCAGGTTCCATTCCTTTCGTAGTTCCGGCTCACAGATGTAAAGATTTACAAAATTTCCGTTTTCAAGGGTTTTATCGGAGATATGATGTTCATAGGGATTGCCGTTGGCCGTGCGTTTTTCCAGGCTGGCCGGATCTATGGCCGGGGCATGAAAATTTGTAATGTTCACCCGGGCGATGAAAGAAATTACAATGACAAGTACCGCAATGATCGATACGACCAGGCTGTTACGGATCCATATATTGCCGCTGTCCATAGATACCCTGATGGCAAAGGCGGTGCCGGTAATAAACAATATGATAATACCGGCGAATGAACGGAGTACCAGGAGAAAGGCCGCAAGCACCAGCGCCGTGAGGATCTGAAATACCTTCTGCAACCTCATTTCCTTCGTGGCCAGGTAAAATGTGTGGTATAGCAGGAAGAAAATAGCCATGATGATCAGCAGTGCAAAGCGGATGTGCGGCATGAAGAGGGATATTTTCCTGAAATCCCTGGTGGAAGCCGCCGGATTGGTATAGTATACGAATAAACAAATGGCAGCTGCCACAGCCACGGCCAGGGTGTACCATTGCATCAGGCGGATCATGCTTTTCCGGTTCAGGGGTGCCGAGGTAGACATGATCAGGGGAAGGGCCACCAGGGGCAAATTATTTTTTATCTTTACCAGCGCCGTGGGTATGTTGGCCGACCAGGCAACACCGGCAAAGTAGATGAGGATGAAAGAAATGAATATCAGCACACCGGGTTTTTTGCGCAGGGTGGCAATTTTCTCTGAAAATCTCCCCTCGGCAAACCAGTTCAGCAGCAGCAGGAATTGTGAAAGGCTCAGGACATATCTTGATAACGGGAGCGAGCAAACCAGCACGCCCAGCGCGAACAGGTATACCCCATGATGAACCCCGGCCCGGGTTAGTGGTGTTTTCATTTCATAAAAATAAGTAATTATTTGTGTTGGATAATTAAAATTAATTGTATTTTTGCACTCCCTATTTTAAGGGTATAGTATTGTGACGAGAAATATTTTAACAACAAAGACAACGTGAATACACTGAGTTATAGAACGGTTTCCGCGAATAATGCAACTGTTCAGAAAGAGTGGTTTGTTGTGGATGCCACCAACCAGGTATTGGGAAGGTTCAGCTCGCAAGTAGCCAGCATATTGAGAGGCAAGAACAAAACCAATTTCACCCCCCATGTGGACTGTGGGGACAACATCATTGTGATCAATGCTGATAAGATCAGGTTGACAGGAAAAAAATGGACCGATAAGGAATACAAACGCCATACCGGCTTTCCCGGTGGACAGCGTATCACCACTCCTGCCGATGTTGCCCTGATCGAACCGGGTCGTATCATCGAGCATGCCGTAAAAAGAATGCTTCCCCGTAACAGGCTGGGAAACTCCATTTTTGGCAACCTTTATGTATACAGTGGATCGGAACATCCGCATGCAGCCCAGCAACCGAAAGAACTTAAATTAATCTACGAATAACAGGCATGGAAATAGTGAATACATTAGGGCGCAGAAAAAGTGCCGTAGCCAGGATATATCTTAAGGAAGGCAAAGGTAAGATCACGATCAATGACCGTGAATTACAGGACTATTTTCCACTCCAGCAATTACAATACATCATTCAGCAGCCGCTGAATTTAGCTGAAGTTCTTGATAAATACGACATCAAGGTGAATCTCCAGGGTGGTGGTATTAAAGGACAGGCTGAAGCCCTGCGCCTCGCCATTGCCAGGGCTATGGTTATTGTGAAACCTGAAAGCAAGGATGTACTGAAAGCAAACAAGATGCTTACAAGGGATCCCCGCGAGGTTGAACGTAAGAAACCAGGTCAGCCCGGTGCAAGAAGAAGATTCCAGTTTAGCAAACGTTGATATTCATCCCTTCGTTTAGTATCTAAATTGGCGAGACTCATTCCGTTTTGCGGAATGGCTACTCTTCAATTGAATTCTATAGAACGTAAACAAATTTATAATCATGCCTAGAACTACAGTACAGGAATTATTAGATGCAGGTGTACATTTTGGTCACCTGAGAAGAAAGTGGTGTCCCGCCATGGCTCCGTATATCTTTATGGAGAAAGAAGGAATTCATATTATCGATTTGCAGAAAACGCAGGTAAAGCTTGAAGAAGCTGCCACCGCACTGAAGCAGATCGCCAAATCGGGCCGCAAGGTATTATTTGTAGCCACAAAAAAACAGGCCAAGGACATTGTGTCAGAAAAGGTAAAGGAAGTGAACATGCCGTATGTTACCGAGCGCTGGCCAGGCGGAATGTTAACCAATTTCCCCACAATCCGGAAAGCTGTAAAGAAAATGTCATCTATCGACAAGATGGCCACGGACGGTACCTATGACAATCTTTCAAAAAGGGAAAAACTCCAGATTGCCCGTCAGCGTGCAAAATTGGAGAAGAACCTCGGAAGTATTGCCGATCTTACCCGCTTACCGGCTGCCATGTTCATCGTGGACATTCATAAAGAACACATTGCCGTGCACGAAGCCCGGCGTTTGAATATTCCCATTTTCGCCATGGTGGATACCAATTCGGATCCCAACCTGGTTGATTTTCCAATCCCTTCCAATGACGACGCTTCAAAGTCGATTTTACTCATCCTCGAAATTATCTGCAAAGCAATGCAGGAAGGATTGGATGAACGGAAGATGGAACGTGAAAAAGAAGCCGACGGTGACAAGAAGAGAAAAGATGACAGGGCCGACGATGCAGAAGACGGAGATGACGAACTTGAAGAGCCTCGCGACAGGCGGACCGCTGCACGCAAAACACTGACACTGAAAGCTCCTGCCAAGAAAGGTGTGGCAGTAGAAATTGAAGAGGAAGAAGAGGAAGAAATTTAACAGCATTAAAATATATAATAATATGGCTATTACAGCAGCAGATGTTAGCAAATTAAGAAAAATGACCGGTGCTGGTATGATGGATTGCAAGAATGCCCTAGAAGAATCCAATGGTGATTTTGAACTGGCAGTAGATGTGATCCGCAAAAGAGGCCAGCTTGTTGCCAGTAAAAGAGCTGACCGGAGTGCCACCGAAGGAGTTGTTCTTGCAAAGGTTTCCGCCAATGCAACAAAAGGTGCCCTGATCGTTCTCAACAGCGAAACGGATTTCGTGGCTAAGAATGCTGATTTCATTAAGTTTGCACAGGATATTCTGGATATCGCCGTAGAAAAAATGCCGGCCGACCTGGATGCACTGAAAGCCCTGCCTTTTGGCAAGAGCACGATTGGTGACAGGGTAATTGAACAGGTGGGTATCATTGGTGAAAAGCTTGACCTGTCATTTTTTGGCAAAGTAACGGCAGCACAGGTGGTTGCTTATATCCATCCCGGAAACAAACTGGCTACCCTCGTTGGACTTAGCAAGGCGGTGGACGCACAGGCTGGCAAGGACATCGCCATGCAGGTTGCTGCCATGAATCCTGTTGCAGTGGACAAAAGTGATGTAACCCCTGAAATGATCGAGCATGAAAAGGAAATCGGCAGGGAACAGGCACGCAACGAAGGCAAGGCTGAAAATATGCTGGAAAAGATCGCCGAAGGCAAACTGAATAAATTCTTTAAGGAAAGCATTTTGTTGAACCAGGAATTTACAAAGGACAATTCGAAAACCGTGAGACAATATCTGCAGGGATTCGACAAGGATTTGACAGTAACTGCTTTTGTACGGTATACATTAAATCAATAATTGGGCAATTAATTAAAGGAACCCCGCCAGAACAGCGGGGTTTTTTTGTGTGTCCCTCTTCATCACTCTTTTCTACCGACAGGCAATCCCTCCGGGATTCTTTCATCTGCAATCTGCAATCTTTTTCTACCGATAGGCAATCCCTCCGGGATTCTTCCATCTTCCATTTGCAATCTGCAATCGTTTTCTACCGATAGGCAATCCCTCCGGGATT
>Ga0105092_10001756_pt1 | contig 11630 bp, 10 predicted proteins | sample PPLLak2March2015_FD_87021 | JGI IMG/M metagenome (GOLD analysis project Ga0105092, IMG submission 87021) | Freshwater sediment microbial communities from Prairie Pothole Lake near Jamestown, North Dakota, USA - PPLs Lake P7 Core (1) Depth... | ecosystem: Environmental > Aquatic > Freshwater >... | reverse complement strand
TATAAACAGGTTGGATACGTTGACCGATTCCATAAGGAGTCCCCCGGGGTTTCCGCGCAGGTCGAGCACAAGGGCCTTTGCACCCAGTGCCTTTAATGCTTTCATGGCTTCACCGGTTTCAGAGCCGGCATCCTTGGTGAAGTTCGTGAGGCGGATATAACCGATTTTTCCGGAAACAATACCGTAATACGGTACATTCGGAATGGTAATTTTCCGCCGGGTGAGTGTTTTATTAATAATGCCTGAAGTTCCGATCCTTTTAATTTCCAGCTTAAGATCAGTATTCGGAGTGCCTTTCAGCATATTGCTCACAGCGCTGATTTCCTTACCTTGTGTAGATACTCCGTCGATGGACATTATCGTATCACCGGCAAGAAGACCGGCCTGCTGTGCCGGAAAGTTTTCATAGGGTTCGGAAACAAGCGCATAATTTCCCCCTTTGCGGATCAAAGCACCGATACCCCCATATTCGCCCGTGGTAATAAAATTGAAATCGTCCATTTCCTCTTCGGGAATGTATGTCGTATAAGGATCAAGGGATGTAAGCATCCCGTCAATGGCTGATTTAATGAGTTTATCCGTTTCAGTGTCATCTACATAAAATCGGTTTAGTTCATTGAAAAGGGAATAAAAGATATCCAGGTTCTTGACAATCTCAAATTCCTTGTCTTTCAGTGTCACAAATCCAAAGGAAAAGATCACCAAAAGAGAAACCACCACCACCAGCCTGGCTTTTTTAAATCTGAATTTCGTTTTCATCTGATAATATTTGTATCGTGTCTTAACAGCAGACAAAATTATATCAAAACCATGACAATAGTTGTGATGGCTTTCCCAATATAGTTAAAAAAGGTTAATAGAGCTCTTCGTCAGCGTCATTGCGTGTGTACTGCATAGCCTTTCTGCTGATCTTTTCCACTTCATAAGCGGTTCTCCAGCTCAATTTATTGTCATATAACGCAAGGAGGTCATTTTTACATGCCGGGCAGATAACATCATCAGAACTATTTTTGTGACATCGCTTGCATATTTTCCTGGGTGTATCCGAGGCTAACGGCATCATGAAAACTATTGATTTGTAATTCTTATACGTAACTGCTCGCTTGTGGTTACGGGCAGCCCCATTACTATGGGTGATACAGATCACCGCATCAACTTATACACCAATAAATCAATCGTTTTCAGACAGGGGAAGTCCTATTTTTTGCAGTTTTTATTTTGCTCCCGTATGAAAAGATCCAGGGCCATGATCATAGAGGGTGCTTCAGGACGGGGTGCCTGAAGATCAAGCCTGAGACCGGCATCCACAACAGCTTTGGCAGTCGCTGCCCCGAAAGATCCGATGCGGATATCATTCTGCTGAAATTCCGGGAAATTCTTGAGGAGTGATTTTATGCCCGACGGACTGAAAAAAACAAGCAGGTCATAGTTGACCACCGCAAAATCGGAAAGGTCAGCGCAGACATTATGATATAATATGGCCCTTTCATATTTTATCAAGTGCTTGTCAAGCAGTTCCGTCAGTTCCTCATGCGGAAGATCGGAAAAGGGAAGCAGGAATTTTTCATCGTTGTGCTTGCTGACTATCTCAACCAGATCATTGATTGTGCCTGCACCAAAGAATATCTTGCGTTTCCGGAATATGATGTATTTCTGAAGATAAAAGGCCACCGATTCAGAAATGCAGAAATATTTCATACCGTCGGGCACGATGATCCGCAATTCTCCGCACATTCGGAAAAAGTGATCAATAGCGGTTTTACTGTTAAAGATAACCGCTGTATGATTCAGAATGTCAATCCGTTGCTTTCGAAAGTCCTTGCACGGAACACCTTCGACGTGGCTAAATGGGCGGAAGTCAATTCTTACATTATTTTTTTCAGCTAATTCAAAATAAGGGGACTTTTCGGAATCAGGCCTTGGTTGAGAAACTAGAATTCTCTTTATTTTCATAAGAGCACAACTTCTTTGTTAATAACTCTAAATCAATGAAATAATTACCTTATACCCGATAAGAAGGGGCAAAAATTCAAGCGTACAAAGGTACAAAATCAAATAGAATAAAACTATATCTTTTCTTCTAATTATTTGGTAAGCCCTGACGGCCTTGAATGTTAGCGAAATGATGAGGATGGAAAACCCGGTCACGAGCACGATGGAAACCAGCTGGAACGGGAAATAATGGGCAACTATCACAACCGGGAAAAGGACAATCCCTGTTCCTTTATTTATAACAAAGCTATTGTGAATGTATTCCGAAAAAAGGTTATGTTTTAAAAAAAGGAACCCGGTAAATCGCAGCAGGGCTATCCGGATCAGTGCATAGAGCATGATAATGTTGAGAAGGAGCATATATTCATTGAAACGGCTCAGGCCTGAGGTGAACCAGTCGAAATGGATAGCGGATTCAAAGGTCAGAACAGAAAGCACGACCAGGTATATAAAATCCAGAACAATTGAAACGCGCCGCACCATAACGTTTCTTTCCCGGAACAGCTTGGCTGAGATATGGAAACTTCCAACCGCATTGGCCAATAATGAAAAGTATTTGCCATAGAATAACCGGATCCAGATGAACAGCAGTGTGATAAAAATGAAAATGCCCAGCAGCCAGTCTATGTTTTGTGTATTCCGTCCCTGTGGCACAATATTTTCAGGTTTAGCGCTTGTAGCAATGTATTCCTTTTTACCTGATTTCAAATAACCCGTGCTTGTTACGGTTCGTGTCAGTTCATTTTCAGTGAAAAAATTCGTATTGAAATTCCATTCGGGTATAACAATGTCCATTTTTTTGGGTGGCGCTGCGACTGGTCCCGGTAAAGTCTGGATTTGCTTTATAACGGATGTCTGAATCCTGATTATATCCCCGGGGTGATCGATGAAATAACCAACGGCGGAATCGTTATCCTGAATTACGGGATCCGGATCCTGATAAAGGGAAAATGAATCTTCCTGCAGGGGTTGTATATTGGAGTCCCCGACCTGCTGGAGGGAAATTGCCATCGCCATACCTTGATTTGCTGAAAACCGAAGGCAAAGATAAGACATAAAGTTGTAAATTATACCTCCAACTTACAACCTGCCTGCCAACGCATAGCCCTAGCCAGGCAGGCAGGCCTCCAACTTCCTACAACTTCTTCCGTATTTTAACATTTTCCAGGTGCCGTGTTCGATCCCGTTCTGTCTTTTTTTTCAGGTTGTCTGCAAGGGCTTCTTCAAGGTCCACTCCCGTCTGGTTTGCCAGGCAGATCAGAACAAAAAGAACATCTGCCATTTCATCGGCCAGGTTTGCTTTCTTTTCCGTTGGCTTGCCGGATTGTTCGCCGAATTTTCTGGCCATGATGCGGGCCAGTTCACCTGTTTCTTCCATGAGCAGGGCCAGGTTGGTGAGTTCCCCGAAATATCTTACCCCGAATTCCCTGATCCAATTGTCCACGGCGGACTGCGCTTCCCTGATTGTCATTACTCCTTGTTTTTTGAATTCATAATAATGGTTACGGGGCCGTCATTTACGAGATGAACCCTCATTTCTGCACCGAACTCTCCTGATTTGACATCACGGGAGAGGTCAGTTTCCAGGCTTTTTAAGAAAAGCTCATAGAGTGGTATTGCCAGTTCCGGCCGGGCAGCCCGTATAAAGGAAGGCCGGTTGCCTTTCCGGGTGCTGGCGTGCAGGGTAAACTGGCTGATTACCAGGATTTCTCCGTTGATTTCCCGGACTGATCTGTTCATGAGACCCTGTTCATCACTGAAAATGCGAAGCCTCACAATCTTTCCGGAAAGCCACTCAACATCATCCTGAGTGTCACTGTCTTCAATCCCGACCAGCACAAGCAGTCCCTGTTTTATGGCCGCCCATTCCGTGCCCCCAATGGTGACGGAAGCTTTTGTTACCCGTTGAATTACGGCACGCATAGTTACCCGGATTCATGATTATAATACAGAGTCTACTCCGTAAAGTAATAAAATGAAATATGCCACGAAGACACCAAGGCACAAAGTTATTTATTCAAATCATATTCAATGGATTATAAACATAATTCTTAGTGTCTTTGTGATTTTGTGGCAAAAAAAATATTTTTCGGAGTGGATCAATACATAAAAATAATAAATTATTTATTGCCGTTGGCTTTAGCCGACGGATAAGTGAATCAGCTTTCCCAAACCCCGTTCACCGGTAAAATATCTTTTTTTACCGAATATTTGTATTTTTTTACTACTATGTCTTGCATATTACTATAATTTATATATATCTTTGTATTGTATTTTTACTTTTATAACATAGTATTAAATATATTTCAGTACTAATGAAAACTTCAGTCCTTTTTACAATCCTGCTTTACCTGGTATTTTCCTGGCTCCTGTCCATCAGTTTCCAGTCAGGAATACCGTCCGGTAATAAGGGAATTACCCGGGAAGGATCCGTCTCCAGTGTTTACCAGGGATTGCAGACCCATGCCCGGGATACTGATACGATCAGGTGCAGGCATCTGATCTCCGGGATTCCGGAACAGCAACACAAGGAAATCAATTTCTTTATACCATAAACAAATATTGCCATGAAAAAAACTTTCTCTATTAACCTGGCAAATCAGGTTTACAACATTGATGAAGATGCCTACCTGAAATTGAAGGAATACCTTGACCGGATAGAAGGGTACTTCGCAGATCAACGGGAGCGCGACGACATTATGAATGACATTGAATTACGTATCTCTGAATTATTTGCGGGTAGAATGGGCATCGGCAAACAGGTCATCAACCTGTCTGATGTTGAAGAAGTCATCGGAATAATGGGCGATCCCCGTGAAATAAGCGGCATGGATGATGAGCCCCGCAACACAAGGGAGAGAATGACAGGCCCGCGCAGGATATACCGTGACCCGGATGATATGATGATCGGGGGTGTATGTTCCGGCCTCGGCGCATATCTCGGGATCGATACAGTAATCGTGCGTGTACTGTTCATCCTGTTCCTGATCTTTGGGGTAGGATTGCTTGTTTACCTCATCCTCTGGATCGTGGTGCCGGTTGCCCGGACTACGGCACAGAAGCTTGAAATGCGCGGAAACCCGGTCAACACTACAAACATCGGGAAATTTTTCAGGGACGAATTCGAAAGTGTGAAGAAGAGTTTCCGCCGTAAGAAAAAATAAGAATCTGAAATTTACAACCTATTAAAATAAAGCACTATGGACTTCGAAAACGCAAAAGCGCAAATGAGAAAGGGAGTACTGGAGTTTTGCATACTCTCCATACTTTCCAGGGGTGATGCCTATGCCACAGATATTTTGAACAGGCTTAAGGAATCGGAGCTGATCGTGGTGGAAGGAACCTTGTATCCGCTGCTTTCCCGGCAAAAAAATGCGGGTCTGCTGAGCTACAGGTGGGAAGAATCAACCCAGGGACCGCCGCGTAAATACTATGCCCTCACTGACCAAGGCAGGGAGGTATTAAAAGAACTCGAATCTTCCTGGCACGAGCTGATCGATGCCGTTGATTCAATCCTGAAAAAGTAATAATTCCTTACCTAAAAGCATCAAAAAATGAAAAAAACAATTCAAATCAATATCGGAGGCCGGCACTTTCATATGGATGAGGATGCCTTTCATAAGCTGAACCATTACCTGGAATCACTGAAGTCGCATTTCGCATCTGAAGGAGATACCGGGAAAGAGATCATGGAGGATATAGAACAGCGCATCGCCGAGTTGCTGGAGAAAAAAATAACCGGCAACACCCAGGCGATATCACTTGAGAATGTCGACGAGGCAATAGGAGTCCTGGGTAAGGTGGAGGATTTTGTATATGCGGGCACTTCAGGTCAATCCCGGGAACATGATTCCTACGGCCGGCGTGAAAACCGGCGTTTGTACCGTGATGAGGACAGCAATTACCTCGGTGGTGTAGCAGCCGGATTGGGGGCTTATTTTGACATTGATGTCATTTGGATCCGGCTGGCCTTTGTCGCACTTTTGTTTCTGCAGGGGCTGGGGATACTGATCTATGCCATATTGTGGATCGTAGTTCCCAAAGCAAGGACAACAGCCGAGAAACTTCAAATGCGCGGTATCCCTGTTACGCTGAGCACAATCAGGGAGTCGGTCAATGCAGAATACAACAGGGTTAAGGCAGGTCTGAATAACCTGGGCAAATCAGCTGCAGCCGACAGGACACGTAACATTCTGGAAAGCCTGATCCGTGCGGTGGGACTTGTATTTATGGCCATCTTCAAAATCATAATCGGATTCATCGGTGTATTTCTTGTGGTTATGGGAGCTTTGCTGCTGACCGGTTTACTTATGTTTGCCATGGGATTTACCCACATGTTTGGTCATTTTCATGTATGGAACGGATTCGCATTTCCCCATTTTGCACACTTATTTGCCAGCACGGGACAATACTACCTCATCATAATCTGCCTGATCATTCTCGTGGTGATACCCATTATCGTAATGATTTACTGGGGGATAAAGATCATTTTCAACATCAGGTCGCGGCACCGCCTTCTCAGGGCATCCCTGCTTATTGCCTGGATCGTGGCATTTGCCATGTTCATCACCCTGGTATTCATGAATGCGGGAAATTTTGCCGTGGAAGCGAATACGCGCAATTCGGCCACCATTGAAAATAAATCCTATCCCCGGCTATACCTTGAAGTACGCGACAATGCGGAAAGTGAGAAAATAACACATTATACCGTGTTCGATCACCGTTTCAATTATAACGAAGAAGATAATTCGCTGTACACAGAGCCACGGGTATCCCTTATAAAATCGCATGATCAGGGCATGTATGCGATCACCGAAAAATATGCAAATAACATCGGCCCGGAATACTCGCGCGAATTCATGGAACGGATCAGGTACAACTGGGAACAGAAAGATTCCATGATATATATTGACAGGTATCTGAATACGAATGATGAGGATTTCTGGATGTTTCCCCGGGTAAGCCTGGATCTGCAGATACCTGAAGGCCAGGTGGTCATTTTGTCCGATCGCCTGTGCAGCCTGCTTGATTACGACCAGCAAAACCGCTATTGTAATGACAGCATGCTGACCGGTAAGCCTGCCGTCATGACAGCTGACGGACTCATGCTCCAGGAAAAGCAAAAAACCGGCTCAAAGCGCAGCAAATAATTGGCAGATATGCTTTTTTGTGTAACTTTGCACCTTCTCAAAATGCGCTGTCCGATGGTGTAACGGTAGCACTGCAGATTTTGGTTCTGCCTGTCCAGGTTCGAATCCTGGTCGGACAACCAGACAAAATGTTTTAAACCGCCTTAAATCAATGAATTTAGGGCGGTTTTATATTTGGCACTACCTTGAAATTTATGAAAAAACCCAATATTAAGATGTATAATTTGAAACCTAAACAGGGACTTCCGGATATGTCTTCTTAATCTCTGTAAATGGGTCTCTATATGGGCCTATATCTTATATAACCTTAAGAATTGTTCAGCTGTCATCGCAGGAATTTTCGAATTTTTATAATCTTTCAGGTTTCGTGTGATTATAATATCTTGATCGTTCTCAATTGCTGAAAAATACTGCAATGCATCCTCAAAGTCTTTAAAATACGTGTAATTAGGAGTCGTGCAGTAGCGTAGTTGTGACCAGGTTTATTTAATGCGCATCTAGCCTGAAAAATATTCCTCTTAAACATCCGGAAACCGGATCCCTGGTTCGAACGGGGCTCCTGCCTCGTTCGTCATATGGTGGCAGGCTTCGCCTGATTATTAAATGCCTGACGCCAGGAAGACTTACAGGGACTTGTTAAAATAACTTTTCTTTTTTTGTTTACTTTCTTTCCTGTGATGAAAGAAAGTAACAAAGAAAATCAAGCTTGCCTGCCCGACATAGTCCTTGCTTGGCAGGCAGGCCAAAACGAATCCCTGCGCGCTCTGCCGCAATGCAAGAATTTCAAATAAAGTAATCGCACAAACGGCCAGTGTCTTATTTAGTTTATATCCTTATTAACCAGAGATCCTAAATTGTAATTCCTATGAATCCATTTTTGCTAAACCCCGCTGGAAGCGGGGCCTTTATTGAAATTCTAAGCATTGCGCCATTCACACCCGCTGGAAACCCTGTGTTTTGGCGGGCCACCACACGGTGGTGCTGTCATGAAGTAGTGAAGTCGTGTGGTCGGAGAAGGTTACGTGGTGGATGCTTTAATCGATTAATGACCGGAGACGCGCAAGCGCAAAAAATACCGCTTTGGCGGCCTGCTGTTTGAGCGAAGTCGAGCGTTACAAAATAATTATAGTCCTTCTCAAATTCTTTCAGCGAGACGGAGTGAGTTCAGGCCGTCAGGTCTTTTTTGGTTACTTTTTGTGACCAGACAAAAAGTGACAAGAAAAAAGGATTTTAAAAAACAATAAATAAATGCCTGACGCCAGGAGGGCTTACAGGGACCTCTTACTATAACTTTTCTTTATTTTCTTTCTTTCCTATACCCCTAATTTAGTTGAGACTTCTTTTAATTACACTATGTCAATGAACTATTTTATAAGCAGTTATCAATATTCATAGTACTTTTAGGCTTAACTAAACAACATTGGATCTGAAATATAATTTATGTGTGAGTAAAAGTCAATCCGGGAACTTATTGGGGTGAGATTGATTTTATGATTTAGCTTATTTAAACCCAATCCTCGTTAACAGGTCTTCAAATCGTGAATCTCCATGCAAGGGTTGGAAGTAAGGATCCGTTTTGAGTTTTGCTAACCCAAGTTCACGTTTGTTATAAGCACTTTCCAGATTTTGAAGTGCCTTTTCGTTCTCCCCCATGGCCACATAAATTGCAGCTGCATATTCAGAAGAAAGATTTCTAAAAAAGTTACTATTCCTGGAAAGTAACTCGTTCAGGATTGTTGTGGCTAGGTTTTTATTTCCGGTTTTAAAATAAGCAATTCCCATGGCTCCCAATAAATCGTCTTCTAAATCATCAAGTTCTTTACCTTCAGTATTCTTCTCGAATATAGCTATTGCCTCTTCATACCTGGCAGACCAAACAAAAATTTGTAATGCATTTCTCAGTAAATAGTATTGATCAACTGGGTAATGCTGTATTATAAATAGGCGCAAAGCTGTTTCAATAGTCTCGATAGATTTTTCAGGCTCTCCGATATAATAATATGCTAAAGCCATCGTAACCCAAGAAGTTGGTAAGGCTTTATTCTGTTCAAAAACATCTTCACATAGAATATATGCCTCACGAAATTTTCCAACAGCCCACAAATATTGGTCAAAGTCGCCATAACTTTCAGTATTGGAAGGACTGAGTTGTTTGAAAATCTGAAACTCTTTTTCAACGGTTTTAAAATCCCAATAGAACCAAAGCCTGAATCCTCCATTAACCGCATGAGCCAGAATGGAATTCTTATCCAATTGTAAAGCCTTATTTATAAGAGGTTCTACTTTCCCCAGCATTTGTTCCCGGCTTAAACTATCTTTTCTAGTCCACATCCGCCATAATGCCATTAATGCATAGGCATCAGCAAAACCAGGGTCCAATAAGACAGCTCTTTCCAGCAACTGTTGGGCATATTCCATTTCAATATTTAATTGCCCAGCCTGTAAATACAGGAGATAAGCCTCGGTATTTTCAGTTGGTCTGGCTTCAATTCTTTTTTTAACTTCTGGTTTAATAGCCACATTCATATTTTGAGCAACCTGCTGGGCTACATCGCTTTGTATTTCATGTAAATCCGTGACCGTCATCGCCCGGTTGTAATCTTCCGTCCATAAAAGCTGTTCATTTTTTCCATTAACCAGTCTTACAATTATTCTCACATTGTCTCCCGCTCTGCTCAAACTACCCTCCAATACATAGGAAACGCCCAATTCCCGAGCGATTTCCCGCAACGATAAATTTGACTCTTTGAACCGCATTGTAGATGTGCTGGAGGCAATTTTAAGTCCCCCGATCATGAAAAGATGGCTCAGGATTTCTTCCGTCATGCCATCACTGAAATATTCCTGTTCCGGATCATTGCTGAGGTTTATAAAGGGGAGTACCGCTATTGATATTTCTGCATCTGTTATGGTGATATATTTACCATCTCTTGATTTCTGAAATAAGTCAGCTTTAAAAAAATAGAGAAAAGAAAATATGGCCAGCATTACAAGCAATACAGAAAATACGATCCAGAGGATCAACCTTTTTCGCTTAGCCTTCTTTATATTTGTTGTCAGCAGTTCAGATCTGCCTGCACTTGGTTCTGCCAAGATCACACTTTTTGCTTTTTCACGGTCATATTCTTCCAGCTTTTTCACCTCACCAGGCGGGAACCCATAATATTCATGAAAACACTTATTAAAATATGTCGGACTGCTGAAGCCCACCCGGAAGGCAACTTCAGAAGCAGTGGCTACTTTTTGCTGAAGCATTTCCATTGCGCGATGCAAACGTACTTCCTGGATAAGCTGGCTGATGGAGTTTTTCTCCAGTGATCTTAACTTACGGTTGATGTTGGAACGGCTCATGCCAAGTTCCTGTGAAAGCTCCTCCACTCCGAATTTTTCATTTTCCAGGTTGGCTTCGACTATTGCAGTGATCTTGTTGAGAAATACCTGGTCCATGGAAACGAGTTGGTTCATGGCAGTATTTCAATTAGCTAAATATACTGAAAATGAGGGGAAACTGCAATATAAACCGGTTAAGTATAAATATGTTCACCTGAGCGAAAATTTAGGTCAAAGAAAAATCCTGCCCGAAAGCAGGATTTCTTTATGATTCCATCACAATTATTTATAAGCATAAGAGATTTTGAAATGATCGAATATATTCGACCTCGACTTTTCATCAAGTGCCAGATGCAAAAAAAGCGGCTGACCTTGCCATACAAATCAATATGTCGTAATCATACCGGGGGATGAAGGAAGTTATCGATATTAGTTTTGGGATTTATTAGCAGACAGGGGAATCCAGCTTCGCTCTATAATTTTCAAAAGTTTAGGATCTTCCCGGTGGTCATAAAAGGGAGCAAGGTCCGTAAGTATATGGACCAACCACTCACGATTTGCAAGGGCTTTTTCAAGATAACCATAAGAATCTCCTTCATTGCCAAGCGCAAAATAGATCATGGCAAAAAAAATATTCGGTACACTTCTATAAACAGAAATCTCTTTCAGTTTATTAATTACTGTTATTGCCTTATTTGTATCCCCGGCTAATGCCGCTCCTACTCCATAAAAAGTCAAATACCATAAATTATGCACATCATTTTTCTTCATCCACTTTTCAGCCATCTCATTTGCTTTATCATATTGTTTTTCAATTATATACAAATTCAAAAAAGTTAGTGAATCAAAACTCGTGCTTTTCAAAACATTTTCTAACAACTTTTCATTTCTCCCTGCTTTACCTTCACAAAGTTCCAACCATACTTCTGCTGCATCCCATGCCTTAGGATCCAGTATGTACAATTGCTTAAGTTCTTGGCGTGCTCTTTCACATTTGCCTGATCTTATAAAAAAATAGAATGCCTGAGTACGTACATCCAGATCTCCAGGCATAAGTTGAATTGCCTTTTCAATAGATTTTTCCGCCCCTTCTCTATCCCATTTCCAACCATACTGTACCACGGCATGGTTTGCATAAGCCTCGCCATTGTAAGGATC
>Ga0105092_10001755_pt1 | contig 11630 bp, 12 predicted proteins | sample PPLLak2March2015_FD_87021 | JGI IMG/M metagenome (GOLD analysis project Ga0105092, IMG submission 87021) | Freshwater sediment microbial communities from Prairie Pothole Lake near Jamestown, North Dakota, USA - PPLs Lake P7 Core (1) Depth... | ecosystem: Environmental > Aquatic > Freshwater >... | reverse complement strand
CTCGATGGCCCTGCTCTCGATCACCCTCAACTCACGAGGCATCCCCGCCGTCAGCTTCAACGGGTCCCAGGCCGGCATTCTGACGGATTCCTCCCCCGGCTCGGCCAAGATCCTCGCCAACCAGGGGACCAGGGTCCGCGACAGCCTGGCCAAGGGCAGCGTGGTGATCGTTGCCGGGTTCCAGGGTGTGGATCCCGAGTCGAAGGAGATAACCACACTGGGAAGAGGCGGTTCCGACGCCACCGCCGTCGCCCTTGCCGCGGCACTCGGTGCGGACAGTGTCGAGATCTACACCGATGTCGACGGAGTCTTCACCGCAGACCCCCGGATGGTCCCCGATGCGATGAAGCTGGAGGAGATCCCATTCGACGAAATGCTCGAGCTCTCGGCCGGGGGCGCAGGCGTCCTCATGTCGCGGGCGGTCGAGTTCGGACGCCGCTATGAGGTACCGATCCACGTCAGGTCGTCGTTCCATGACGGTGAAGGAACATGGGTGCGCGAGTCGCCGATGGAGCAGGCGATCGTGAGTGGCATCGCGCACGACCGGTCCGAGGCGAAGGTCACGGTGAATCGCGTCCCCGACCGACCAGGGGTTGCTGCAGCGCTCTTCGGATCCTTGGCGGCTGCCGGGGTGAACATCGACATGATCGTGCAGAACGTCTCACACGACGGCAGCACCGATATCAGCTTCACCGTTCCCAGGGCCAACCTGGTCGACGCCGAACGGATCGCCAAGCAGGTAGCGGGTGAAATAGAAGCCGAATCAGTCGACGTCGATGCCGAAATTGCCAAGGTCTCGCTGGTCGGCGCCGGGATGAAATCACATCCAGGTGTCGCCGCCAAAGTGTTCGAAACCCTGGCTTCGGCTGGCATCAACATCGAAATGATCTCCACTTCCACCATCCGCATCTCCTGCGTGGTCAGGGCAGATGACGTCGAGGCGGCGGTACAGGCGCTTCATGCGGCCTTCGACCCTCCCGCCATCTACGAGGAGGTGGGGGCGTGAGCGACCGGGTCGTCGCGGTGGTCGGGGCGACGGGCGCGGTCGGCCGCACCATGAGGGCGATTCTCGAGTCGAGGGATTTCGCTCTGGGGTCGTTGCGCCTTCTGGCGTCGGAGCGGTCCGCCGGTTCGGTCATCGAGACGAGTTGGGGCGAAGTCGAGATCGAGGAGCTCACCTTGGCCGATCCGTCCGGAATCGACATCGCCCTGTTCTCCGCCGGTGGTGATCGCTCCCGGGCCCACGCACCACGATTCGCCGATGCAGGTGCCGTGGTGATCGACAACTCCTCGGCTTTCCGGATGGACCCGAGCGTCCCCCTCATCGTTGCCGGCGTCAACGACGCCGCGGTCGGGGCTCATCGCGGGATCATCGCCAACCCGAATTGCACGACGATGACCTTGATGATGGCGGCGGGCCCGCTCCACAGGGCCGCCGGTCTTCGCAGCATGGTGGCCACCTCCTACCAGTCGGTGTCCGGCTCCGGCCAGCAGGGCGTTGTGGAGCTGGTGGAGCAGACCGATCTTCTTCGAACCGACCTCGACGCCCTTATGACCGGCGGGTGGGTGGATCCCCGACCGTCGCTCTACACCAGACCGATTGGATTCAATGTCCTACCTTTGGCAGGGTCGGTGACCGAGCAGGGCTACACCGACGAGGAGTGGAAGCTGGTCAACGAGTCGAGGAAGATCCTCGATCTCCCCGGCCTCCACGTGGAGCCAACCTGTGTCCGCGTGCCGGTACTGGTGGGCCATGGTGTTGTTGCTTCAGTTCGCTTCGAGCGGCCGATGGAGCCGGAAGAGGCGACCGAGATCCTGGAGGCAGCGCCCGGCGTCCAGGTTTGGACCGACGAGGCGCCAACCCCGCTCGACTCGGCCGGGATCGACGATGTGCTGGTGGGTCGGATCCGCGCGACTGTGGGTCACCCGGGCGGCATCAACCTCTGGGTGGTGGGCGACAATTTGCGCAAAGGCGCGGCCCTCAACGCGATCCAGATCGCCGAGCTCCTCTAATTCGAAGGCGGTTCCTCGGTCGGGCCGTCATTCCTGAGCAATGCCGACATGCGACGCCGCAAGAGGGGCGGGGCGTTACGTAGCCCTAGGTCGAGGGCGAAGCGGGCGTCATCGGTGACATCGAGGATGATCTCCTCACCCTCCGCTCGCACATGGAATCCATCAGGCATCGCGGACACGCGGATCTCGTTCCGTGCCCAGTCTCCGACCTCGATCTCCCCCGCCATCATGGATAGCCGATCGTCGGTTAGATCGATCAGCACGCTGATCGGCGCTTCGTCGGTTCCGTCCAGTCGGAGCCGCGCATCGTAAGCAGTCATCATCCTCCCCTGACCTGTCTGCAACAGCAGAATAAGAGTATCCGGGGTTTTCCGGGAGGGAAGCGGTTCTTTCGTCAGGGGGAATGGGCTTGGGTCCGCGCCTCGCCTACCATCGGGCCATCAATCGGGACGTGGCGCAGCTTGGTAGCGCGCAGCGTTCGGGACGCTGAGGTCGTGGGTTCGAATCCCGCCGTCCCGACTCAGAGACCCAGGTCAGGGCCGTTCGAGAGGACGGCCCTGATACGCGGATCGTCGCAGACACAGCGAATAGCTTGTGGAGGATGTCGAGTTCGCCTGGTAGTTGGTGATGGCCGAAGTCCATCCCGATGACGGTCCGAAGAACGCCCCCGTTGTTGTGATATCTCGCCGCAGAATGCGGGACGTCGGGCCACAGATCCTACGCGATATCTCCGTCGGGGGCATCGCCAGTCTGATTTCAGGGACTCTGGTCCTCGGGCTTGGCGGTCGGCTGGTCATGTTTCTCAGCCGCCTGCTCCACCCAGAGGCGATCGGGCGCTTCACCGAGAACGGCAACGAGGTGGGTGTGTTCACGGTCGAAGGGACTATCGGCCTCATGTTGTTCGGCGGCGTCGCCAGTGGGCTGATCGCGGCTCCCGTGTGGGTCGTTATGAAACCGTGGATACCCGTGAGATGGGCGGTCGTCGGCCTCGGGGCAGTCGCCATCGGCGGATTCCAATTGGTTTCCTCAGACAACAGAGATTTCGACATTCTCGAAGGGCCGGCCGTCGACATCGTCTTGCTGTTGGCGCTCGTGTTCACTTTCGGGGCGGTCCTATCAGCCCTGGACCGCGCTCTCGACCGCAGGCTCCCCGGAGCGGATCGGGCCGGACCGGTAGTTGTCTATGGGCTGGTTACCGCGGTGGGGTTGATCTTCGTTCCGCTCGGCCTGCTCCTTCAGTTCATGCCGGGCTTCGACGAGCGTTCCTACCCGCCTATCTGGACCGGCGCCTTCGTTTGTGCGATTGCGCTGGTGACGATCTGGTGGTGGGTCGACCGGATCCGGGGCAAGACCGAGCCGAGCCTCATCCAGCGTCGGCTCGGGGCCGGGCTCGCAGCAGCTGCTGCTCTGGCCGGGGTGACCCACCTGGTACTCGAGATCAGAAGGATCCTCTAGGGCTTCACGTACTCCAGGACACCGTCCAACGGTTGTGGCACGCGATCCAGATCCAATGCCTCTACGAGCAGGCGGGCATAGGTGGACTTGCGCCCCGACCGGGAGCCCATGAAGCGCCACAGGACCTTTTCGATGGTGCGGTCACGGTGGAACGGCTGTCGCTGCAGGATGCGAAGGGACCCGAGCTCGCCGTGGGCGTCGATGATCTCCACGACCGCATCAGGCCCAAGGGCACGGATCAGCTCATCCTCCAGATCGGCGACGCAGACGAAGAACCCGACGGACTCCAGATCATCCCGAGTCAGGTGGGTGCCCATGCCCGCCCGCTCCAGCCCACGCCTGAAGTCGCCCTCTTCTCCGGCGTCACAGAGCCCGGCAAGTCGATAGTCGTGGCCGTTTGGACCGAGCAGGTCGAGGAAATGTCCGATGGTCGTCGCTCCTCCCATCGGGACGATGGAGACTCCTTCCGCATTCAGATCCCGGCCATAGCGTCCGGCCAGAGTCTGTAGAGCTGCCTGGTCGCTGGCACCTTCGACCAGCACAACCGTGCTCGGCTCGGCGCCCTCCGCCAGGGCCGCCCTGACTGCAATCAGCTCCGGGGCATCCATGCTCTCAGGTTCGCAGCCCCACGACGGTGCATCGGGGTGTTTAGCCCGCGATGCTTGGTGGCGGTGTGCAGAGCCGAACCATGATCAGGGCGTTGGCCGGAATTGCAGGCATCTGGATCCTCCTGGTGGCGGCGCTGTGGCTGTTCCAGCGGCAGCTGATCTATCTGCCCGACCCGAATCCGGTGTCACCACCGGCAGGGGTCTCGGTGAGCACGGTCGAAACGTCGGACGGGATCGTTCACGAACTGTGGCTCGTCCCGGCGGAAGGTGAAGCGGCGGCTCGGTTGGTGGTCTTCAACGGCAACGCCGGCAATAGGAGCCATCGTCTCCCCCTGGCCCGCAATCTGGCCGCGGAGGGTTTGGAAGTGATGCTCTTCGACTACCGGGGATATGGCGAAACGATTGGACGTCCGAGCGAAGACGGCCTGCTCTAGGATGCCAGGGCCGTGGCTGGACCGGCGTTCGACACCGACCTGCCGGTGGTGTACCTCGGGGAGTCCCTCGGTGCAGGTGTAGCCACTCTGCTGGCGGCCGAGGTCGCGCCTGATGCTCTAGCGCTGCGCTCCCCTTTCACCTCTCTTTCCGATATGGCCCGCACTCATTATCGAATCGTCCCGACATTCCTCTTGCGAGACAAGTATGAGGTCGAGCAGACGGTGGCAGAGTTGCATGTGCCGCTCCTCGTGATTCTCGGCGCTGCTGACTCCATCGTGCCGCCCCGGCTCAGCCTGAGGGTCTTCGAGGCTGCGAACGAACCCAAGCGACTGGTGGATATGGAAGGCCTCGATCACAACGACCCCGGGCTGGCCTCGGGAGCCAAACTGGCCGAGGAGATCAAAGCGTTCGTCGATGACCAGGTGCTCGCAAGGTGATTCGACGGTTCGACCCGGCCGAGGTCGAAGAGCTGATCGAGGTCTGGCTCGCCTCCACCATCCCCGGCCAATCTTTCCTCCCCGAGGCTCATTGGCGGGCCATGGAAGGGGACGTGCGAGATGAGCTGCTCCCCGTCGCCGAGACCTGGGTGGTGGAGCAGGACGGTGAGCTAGTCGCGATCGACTTCTACCGCTCCTGTGGATTTGTCGACCATGAACGATGAACGGATGATGAGTCGGGGCTTTGCTGCAGGGTGGGATCGAGACCCTCATCGACTACCACTCCGAGCAGGAACCACAGGAGCATCTTGAGCTAGTCGAGCGGTGTGGTTTCAGCACACTGGTGACCAACGCCCGCGGGTGGACGATGGCCTAGCCCTTGACTGCTCCCATTGTGAATCCTTTGATGAATCGGTCGAGGAAGGCATTGAACAGGAGGGCGATTGGTACCGCGATCAGGATCACCGCTCCCTGAAGTGACTGCCAGAAGAAGACATCACCCCTGATCAGCTCGGTGGGGACACCGGTGGCGATGGTCTTGACTGCCGACGACTTGTTGAAAGCCAGGGCATATATGAACTCGTGTGATGCCAGCGTGAAGGCGAACACTGTTACGGCGATGATGCCCGGGTACATCAGGGGGAGTACGACGCGGGCTATCGCACCGATCCGGCTGTGGCCGTCGACCATGGCCTGCTCCTCGAGGTCCATTGGGATGCCCTTGAAGAACCCCATGAGCAACCACGCCGAGATGGGGATGGTGATGGTGGGGTAAACCAGGATCAACGACCAGAGCGACTCCTGGAGCCCGAGGCTGGTGATCACCCGGGTCATCGGGATGAAAAGCAGGGTCGGCGGGATCAGATAGACGAGGAAGATTGCGATTCCCAGACGCTCGCCCCAGCGCAGACGGAGACGGGCCAGGGCGTAGGCGGCGGGTAGGGCGATGAGAAGAGTGATGGCAGTTACGACCAGCCCGACGAAGATGGTGTTCCGGATGAATGTCAGGTAGTTGGTCTCGAGGAAGAGAAGGCGCATGTGCTCCAGGGTTGGGGCCTCGTTGAACCAGAACGGATTGTTCTCCTTCACGTAGAGGTCGCTCGACTGCTTGAACATCGAGATGAGCGCCCAGCTGAAGGGAAAGACAGCAAGGAAGGCGAAGAGGATGGCGCCGGCGTAGAGACCGAATCGACCCCATTGGCGTCGGCGATCGGCCTGGCGCTGCAAGGTCTGGATGTCGGTATCACCCCAGGTCACTTCACATCACCTCCCGGCGACGGGCCAGCCGCAAGACGATCGCAGTAATCGCGATCAGCACCGGCAGGAGGAACAGGGCCACGGCCGCACCCTGAGCCAGCGCCCCGCCCTCGATCCCCTTGATAAAGGCCCAGGTCGACAGCACCTGTGTCGAATTGGTCGGACCACCGCGGGTGAGCACGTAGACCACGCTCATGTCGGAGATGGTGAGGATCACCCCGAACAGCACCGCGACCGCAATGATCGGCGCCAACAGTGGGATCGTGACCTGGAACATCCTCCGCCAGAAGCCGGCTCCGTCGACAGCCACCGCATCAGTGATGTCGCTGGGGATGGCGATGAGGCCGGCCATGACGATGACGGCGGCCAGGGGCACGATCCTCCACGTCTGCACCGCGATCACCGAGGTCATCGCGGTCCCTGGCTGGCCCAGCCAGTACATGTTCTCGGTGATGATGCCCAGCTGACGGAGGACCCAGTCGATGGGGGAGAAGATCGAGTCCAGAGTCCAAAGCCACGTGATCGTGGCCAGGGAGACCGGAGCGACCCAGGGCAGCAGGACGAGGAAGCGCACCAGCCATTTGCCCTTGAAATCCCTGACCAGAATCTCGGCGAGTGCGGTGGCGAGCACCACCACCATCACATTGGCGATGATGGCGAAGAGGAAGGTGTTCCACAACGCCTCGCGGAACACCGGGTCAGCCAGCACCCGGCGGAAGGTGGCCCATCCGACGAAGTCGAGTTCCGGGTTTCCTGTGCTGATATCTGTGAACGCATAGATGATGGCGAGGACGAATGGAAAGCCGACCAGAGCGATGATGTAGAGGACGGCCGGTGACATGAACAGGCCGGCAAGGAACCTCGGGTTGTCGCCGAGGTAGCGCTGTTTCGTCGCCGTCGTGGTCGTCATCGCATCAGGGTTTGCTGTGCGATCTTCTTGCCGTCGTCGAGGTCGAAGAAGCGCAGCTGGTCTTTGGCCACCGAAAACTTGTGGTCCTGGTCGATGGCGATGGGGAGGGTGACCGTCGCCGGGAGCATGGCGATGACCCTGGTCTCGTCGTATTCCCTGATGTACCCGTACAGGTACCGCTCCGAGCCGAGGTACTCGATCCGGTTGACGTGGAAGGTGAATGGGACCCGCGTTCCCTCGCTCTCGGCGATCCCTTCGGGGAGGAACTGTTCGGGGCGGAAGCCGAAGACGTAGGTCGACGTCTCGAGGAGGTTCATCGGCGGCGAACCAAGGAACTGCGCCACGAAGACGTCAGCGGGATGGTGGTACACCTCCTCGGGGGTGCCCAGCTGGCGCACCTTCCCGTGGTTCATAACCGCGATGCGGTCTCCCATCCCCATGGCCTCCACCTGGTCGTGGGTGACATAGATGGTGGTGATCCCGATTCGTCGCTGGAACTCCATCAGGTCGTCGCGAGCCGCGGCCCGCAATTTGGCGTCGAGGTTGGAGAGCGGCTCATCGAGGAGGAACACCGTGGGCTCGCGCACCAGCGCCCGCGCCAGAGCCACTCGCTGGCGTTCACCCCCGGAGAGCTGACGGGGCCGTCGCTGGAGAAGGCGCTCGATTCCGAACAGACCCGCGGCCCATTCCACCTTCTTGGTGCGCTCCTCCGGATCCATACCCTGTGCCTTGAGCGGGAAGGCGATGTTGTTGGCCACGGTCATATGGGGGTAGAGCGCATAGGACTGGAAGACCATGGCGATGCGACGGGCGCGGGGTGGAAGACCACCTACGTCCTCGCCTCCGAGCAGAATGTCTCCCTCGGTCGGTTGCTCCAGACCCGCGATCATCCTGAGCAGGGTGGTCTTGCCGCATCCAGACGGCCCGAGGAGGACGAGGAACTCGCCCTCCTCGGACTGGAGATCGACGCCGTCGACAGCTGTCACGTCGCCGAACTCCTTGCGCAGACCGCGGACCTCTACGACGGCCATGACGACGCTCGGCGCCGGTGGTTCATCCGCTTCCGACCAGGCCGCGCCCCCGCCAGTCCTCGAAAATGGCGTTGATCTGCGTCTCGGCGTCGGTCAACGCCTCCTCGGGCGTCTTGTTGCCCTGCGCGGCCTCGGCGAACATCACCGGGATAATCGACTCCCCGAAGATCTGGCCAATCGCCGGGTTGGCCGGTCCGGGGTGGCCGATGTTGGTCGCCCAGTCGAGCGCCGTGTTGAGGACGGACAGCTTGTCCGGGGGATTCGAGCCAAACGGGTCCTCGTCGACCCAGCCCGCCAGATCGGGGACCTGGTCGGGAAACGCGGGGAAGTCGTAGAGCTTCGAGTTCCACGCCACCGGGGCCAGGTTCTCGGCGTAGTGCAACAGGAACTCCTGAGCCGCGGCGACGTTCACGTCCGGGGCGTCGGGGACTATCCAGTTGTACATCACGTGAGATGCCACCAATGCCGTCTCCGGGCCCTCGAGGGCAGGGGTGAACAGGATGTCGTCGGCGACCTCGAGGCCCTCGTCCTGCGCCGTGCGATAGGCGGAGATCGAGTTCAGGATGTAGCTGAGTTCCCCTGCATTGATCCCCTGGTTGTTCGAGGCGGCATTCCAGGCGAAGACCTCCGGGGTCATGGCGCCGGCGAACAGTTCATTCATGTATTCGATCGCGGCGATCGTGGCATCGGAGTTGATGATCACGTTCTCGTTCTCGTCCTGTATTCCGGCACCGTACGACCACATCAGGCCGCGCAGCGCCATGTTCGAGTCGATCTCCTGGGACATCCCGATCCCGAGCTGGACTCCCTCTGAGGCGAAGATCTCCGACCCACCCTGGAGCAGGTCGTCGTAGGTGCTCGGCCCTTCCGGCAGCCCGACCGCATCCCACAGGGACTGGCGATAGTTGCCGGGATCTGGCGCCCATGCCGGGGCGAAGGCGTAGTACTTCTCGGTGTTCGGGTTGAAGGACGATCGCCGGGTCAGGTCGAGCATCTCGCCATAGCGGGACTCCGCCTCGGTCACGACATCTGTCATGTCGACGACCGAGGGCTCGTGCTGGCTGAGCACGGCGATGTACTGCATGAGATCGTGCTCGGGTTGGCCCGACTGGATCTCAGACGCAATGGCAGCCGGCACGTCGGCCACGGCGATGTGATCCACTGTCACGTCGACCCCGACCGTCTCACCCCATTCGGCGACAAAGGGGTCGAACCAAGCGTCGTGAGCAGGAACGAAGTGGCTCCATAAGAGGATCTTCAGCTCACCGCTCAGCTGCTCTCTGGGCTCGACGAACGACGTCTCCGGGCCTCCAGCGACGGGGGCCACACTGGTGGACGACCCGGCGGCGCTAGTGGTAGTCGCATCGGTGCCATTGCCGCAGGCCGCAACCAAGGCCGCCGCCCCGGTCAGGTACAGGAACTCTCGCCGGGTAACGGCGAAGGGTGCCTTCCGGGGCACCCAGAGCGAATTGCGAGGTAACAAGGTCTCCTCCTCTCGCAAGTCACGATCCAGCAACACCCATGACCGGATCGGCCACCGAGTAGAGCGGCGCGGCTTCTTACCCCGCACTCCGATCCGTCAATCAGAAATCGATTCAGACCGGGGTTGTGGCGCCGAGGGCGACGCGGAGTTCGTGGCTGGAGAAAGGTTTGACGACCCATGCGTCGGCGCCGGCTCGCTTGGCCAGGAATCCGTCTACCTCACGATCGAGAAGAATGACGAGGCGGGGAAGGTCTTCGCCTTCCATCGACGCCTTGATCTGCCGGACAACGGCCATGCCACCCATGTTCCTTACCTGGAGATCGACGATGACCACGTCGGGGGCGGTGTCGGCGACTTTGGCCCCGGATTGAACGGGGTCATCGAGCACGTCGACCTCCCAGTCACCCCATGGGAGCGAGGCGAGGATGTCATTGACCACCCATTCGGCGTCTGCGATCACGAGGGCCAGGGGCATGGGTCGCACGTTAGTGACGTGTTCGACCCCGGCTTCTTGCCGCAGAACCTCTCCTAACCTCACCAAACGTGCGTCGCACCCTCCTTGTCGCCGGTCTGCTCCTGGTCGTCGCCGCATGTTCAGGTGACCTCGAGGGAGAGCCCGGCATCGACGTAATCGATGTCAGCGGCCCGCTCGACGCCTCTGCCCTCGAATTCATGCGCACCTCGATCGAAGAGGCGGCGGTCAATGATCAGGTGATGGCGGTGCTCCAGGTCAATTCCCCGGCCGTAATGGATCGGCCTGAGCTGGAAGCGTTGCTGGACGTGGTCGAGACCCCGCCTCTTCCCTTGGCGGTTTGGCTGGGCCCTGCGCCTGCTGTTGCGTATGGCGGTGCGACTTACATCGTCTACGACGCCGAGCATCGCGCAGTCTCCCCCGGTACGAGCATCGGACTCCCCTCGCCCAAGGTCGTCGGATTGGAGGATGAGCCACCGTTCGTGGTCGGGCATGTGACCCCTGGGGAGGACTCGGGACTCGAGATCCAGCCCACGATTCGCCAATACCTCCAAGATTTGGACGGGGTGACCTTCCAAACCGCCGAAGGGCCGGTGACCGTCGAGACCCTGAAACCGTTCGAGGACGGTGTCACCCTCAAGCCGGTGACCTTCCGGCAACCCGGGCTGGCTACCCGTTTCTGGCGTCTGGCCGCCACTCCCGAGGCGGCGTTCTTCTTCCTGGTCGTCGGTCTCACCATCGCCTCCTTCGAATTCTTCGCCATCGGTCCCGGTGTGGCAGCCGGTGTCGCCGCGTTGTCCCTGCTCCTTGCCGGCTGGGGAATCGTCACTCTCCCGGTCAAGTGGTGGGCCTTGGCGCTCGCCGTGCTCGGCTGGGCGCTGCTCACCGCCGCCTATCAAAGGGGCGGAGTCCTCATCCTGACCATCGTCGGAGCGGTGATGCTCCAGGTGGCCGGCTCGTTCTACGTCGACGGGTCGGGTCAGATCGATCCCCGTTGGTATCTGGTCTTGCCCTCGGTGCTGGCAGCCCTCTTTTTCTTCCTACTGGCCATGCCCACCGTGCAACGGGCGAGGTTCTCGACCAGAACGATCGGACGAGACGGTCTCATCGGGGAGAGGGGAATCGCGATCGGTGACTTCGACCCTGATGGCATCGTCGAGGTCAAAGGTGCTCGGTGGCGGGCGACCGCTCACCGTGAGGCCGGGCTGACCGCCGGGTCCGAGATACTGGTCTCCGGCGTCGATGGGATGTTTCTGGAGGTCGAGCCGGCCACCGACCCCGCGAAAACAGATTCTTGAAATCCCCATTTTCTTCCTTGCCGCCGGGCATTGCCCTGTGTAGGTTCGCGCCGGTTGTCGCTAGACAGGGAGGAGTCCGTTTGTCGGGCATGGACGATTGGCAGCTCGACGCCCTCTGCAGAGGGAGTCATGCCTACCTCTTCTTTCCGCCCTCGACGTTCGAGCGCAAAGACGAGCGGGAGCGCAGAGAGATGAAGGCGAAAGCGATTTGCGGGGTATGTCCGGTGCGGG
>Ga0105092_10001754_pt1 | contig 11635 bp, 11 predicted proteins | sample PPLLak2March2015_FD_87021 | JGI IMG/M metagenome (GOLD analysis project Ga0105092, IMG submission 87021) | Freshwater sediment microbial communities from Prairie Pothole Lake near Jamestown, North Dakota, USA - PPLs Lake P7 Core (1) Depth... | ecosystem: Environmental > Aquatic > Freshwater >... | reverse complement strand
GGTCGAGGTCGAAGCCGACGGCTTCGATGTCGCGAAGGTCGATGGGGCGATTCACGACGAGGGGTTGGGCGGGGAAATGCGACATGGTTGGATTCGAAGTGAGGTTACCAGCGCAACCGGATGCGGTCAACGCGTCGTTCGAGGCGCCCGCAGGCGGCAAAACGGGCGTTCGAGGCGCCGCGGAGGTCGTGTGAAACTATGCACAAGACGTTCAGCCAAATCGGCCTTGCCTTTTCGAAGTTATCGGGATACGTATGGAACAAGAAGGGAAAAGTGGGTGCGTTGAGTAACGCTAAGGGCTAAATCGGGCACTGGCTAAGGCGCCGCGGGAGCGGTGCGTCCTGTTGTGGTAAGGAGTTCGCATGAACCCCAAGTTTTTCACCGTCGAGGAAGCGAACGCCCTCATAGGCTTCCTGGAAAATTCGCTGGAGAGGATCCGGCGCAACCGGCAGCGGTATTTATGGCTTTTGGAAGAGATCGCGATTCTCAAGTTGATCGTCGAATGCGGAGCCGACGAGGGTAATCACGATTCGGTCGAATTGGAAGAGAAGTCGCTCGAGCTCAAGGCCGTGGAGGCCGAGATCGAGAAGGCGCGCAGCTCGGTGCGCGACGCGGGCTGCGTCCTCAAGGACGAGGAAAAAGGCCTGGTCGACTTCTTCTCGATTCAGAGCAACACGGTAGTCTACTTGTCGTGGAAACGCGGCGAGGACTCGGTGAAATTCTGGCGGTCGATCCGAGACGCCGATAGCAACGTGCGCCGGCCGTTGGAAGGGTCACCTTCGGCGTAGAATGTAGTTCGCTATATCACATCGCCAGGCTTTGAGCGCCGCCGGATTCCGGCGGCGCCTTTTTTTCAACTTACAGCACGGTGTAGTTGGGCCCCTGTCCGCCTTCGGGCGGCGTCCAGCGGATGTTGTCGAGCGGGCACTTGATGTCGCACGTCTGACAGTGCACGCAGTTGGCGAAATTCACCTGCAAACGCAGCGTTCCGCCGTCGTTCGCCACCATTTCGTACACGTTGGCGGGGCAGAATCGATTGCACGGGTAGCGGTACGTCGCCACACACGTGTCGTAGCACTTGCGCGTATCGAGTACCAACAAGTGGGACGGCTGGTCTTCACCGTGCATGGTGCCGGATAGGTAGACGTCCTGCAGCTTGTCCAGAAACATGCGCCCGTCGTACTTGCGCGGCGGCGGAAGATCGATGTCGACGCCGTAGTATTCGGCGACACTCTTGTACGTGTCGCGGTCTTCCTTTTCGTGCGGCGCGCCCAGGACGTCGGCGCCGCCGGTGAGTTGCTGCAGGCCCACGTGCATGAGGGCGCGCGGCAACCCGAGCGACATCGCGCGATGGAAGTTGCGCACCTTGTGGAGCTGTTGTCCGATGTAACTCTCGTACACCGCTTTCTCATACGGCGCGAGTGAGCGCGAGGAGAAATCGCCGGCGTCCAGGGCACGGTACGCGGTCTCGGCCGCCAGCATGCCCGACTTCATCGCGAGGTGGATCCCCTTCAAACGCGCCATGTCGACCAGCGACGCCGCTTCGCCGACGAGGAGCGCGCCGTCGGTGTAGAGCCGGGGGATCGAATGATAGCCCCCGGCACTGATCACCTTCGCGCCGTAGTAGACGCTCTTGCCGCCCGCGAGGAATTTCGCGATGGTCGGGTGCGCCTTGAACTCCTGCAGTTGATCGTGCGGGTTGATGAACGGGTCGCTGTAGTCGAGCGGGGTCACGAGCCCGACCGCGGCCAGGTTGTCGGCCATCGTATAGATGAACGTGCCTCCCACCGAGTCGGCGCGAAACGGGTAGCCCATGGTGTGGATCACGCGGCCGACGTCGGTTCGCCCCGCCGGTAGCTCGAACACTTCCTTGACGCCGGTCTCGTAGACCTGGATCGGCTTGCCTGCTTGGAGACCGTGGCGCGCGATGAGCTGCTTCGAGAGATAGCCGCGCGGTCCATCGCCGAAAATGGTGAGCTTGGCGCGAAGGTCGATGCCGGGCTCGAAGTTGGGTTTGCGTTCCCCGTGCTTGTCGATGCCTTTGTCGCCCGTTCTAACCCCGACCACGACGCCGTTCTCTTCCAGTATCTCCACACCCGCGAAGCCGGAGAACACGTTGATGCCGGCCGCTTCGACCAGACCGCCCAGCCAACGATTGAAGCGCGCGAGCGACACGATGGGGAGTCCGTGGTTGCGAAGCGGAGGCGGTGTGACGGGAAAACGGAACGCGCGTTTCTTGGTGAGGAAGTAGACGTCTTCCGCTTCCACGCGCTTCTCGATCGGGCACCCCTTGCTCTCGAAGTCGGGGATGAGCTCGCGCAACGCCACCGGGTCGAGCACCGCGCCCGAAAGTGAATGCGCGCCGACTTCGCTGCCTTTTTCGATGACGGCGATCATCGGGGAGAGCGCCGAACCCTGCCCGGTTTGCGCGACGCGAGCGTTGTGCTCCTCGAGCAATTGGTGGAGGCGCAAGGCGCCCGCGAGCGAGGCGGCGCCCGCTCCCACGAACAGAATGTCGACTTCCAGGATTTCGCGGTCCTCGCTCATGAAGCTCCTATTCTCTTCGGGTGCGAGTTTCCAACCGCATCATACCGACTCTTTCCGGTTCGGTCAAAGCGTTCGAGCGGGAAAGCCCTTGACAACGCAGGCGGTTGGGGTAGATTCAGGCGACCGTGATCAACGGGCGCCGTTGCCCATCGATCCCAACACCATGGCCACACGCGTCGTCACTCCCGCACTCGACCAACCCCGCTCCATCTGGGAGCGAACCTACCTCGGCGAGGTGTTTCGTGGGTTGGGGATCACCATTACACACCTCATCAAGACGTTCGTGGACCTGCGCCGCAATCGCGTTGGCATTACCTACCAGTGGCCGGAGGAGCCCAAGCCGCTGCCGGACACGTTCCGCGGCGAACACCGCCTGATGCACCGCCCCGACGGCACCCCGCGGTGTGTTGCCTGCAATTGCTGCGCGACCGCCTGTCCCGCCAACTGCATCGAGATTACCGGGGGCGACACCGGCCACGACGGTGTCGAGAAGTTTCCGATTCGCTTCGATATCGACATCTTGCAGTGCGTGTACTGTGGGATGTGCGTGGAAGCGTGCCCGTGCGACGCGATTCGCATGGACACCGGGAAGATCACCGACGCCTACTTCGAAGGGCCGGTCAAGATCCTCGACATCGACTACTTGATGAAGAACCACCCCGAAGACAAGAGCCCCATCAGCGCCGCGATCTACTAGGTTCCGACGCCGGCGGCGGACGGAAATATCTTTCCCGGGTTCAGAATTCCCAACGGATCGAAGGCGTGCTTGATCGCGCGCATGAGCGCGATTTCCTCCGCGGAAAACGCAATCGGCAGGTAATCCCTCTGGACGTAGCCGATCCCGTGTTCGCCCGAGATGAGCCCCCCGAGTTTCACCGTCAAGGCGAAGATCTCGCGGATGGCCGGGTCGAGGACGGCGTCCCAGCGGTCGTCGGGAAGGTCCATCTTGAGAATGTTGACGTGGAGATTGCCGTCGCCGGCGTGGCCGTAGCACACCGTGCGCAGCCCGTGACGCGCCGCGATTTCCTTGACCCCGATCAGCAGTGCCACCAGCTGGTTGCGCGGCACCACGGTGTCCTCTTCCTTGTAGATCGACTCCGACTTGACCGCGGCACCGAACGCGCGCCGCATCGCCCATAGCTCTCCCATCTTGGCGTCGGTGTCGGCGACCAGCACGTCCTTGGCGCCGTGCGCCAACACGATCTCCGCTACGCGCTCGGCTTCGCGTTGGATGACGCTTTCGTCGTTGCCATCCAATTCGATCATGAGGTGCGCGGTGGCACTCGCGTGCGGAAACGACTTGCCGAGGTGGCGCTCGGTAATTTCGACGGCGTCGCGTTCCATGAACTCGAGCACCGACGGCACCACGCCTGCGTGCATGATGGCCGGCACCGCGCGCGCCGGCTCTTCGAGCGAGTCGAAGGGAACCAGGAGCATGATGCGGTGCTTGGGCAGCGGCAGCAATCGCAGGTAGACCTTGGTAATCACGGCCAGCGTTCCTTCGGAGCCGACGATCAACTGTGTCAGGTTGTAGCCGGTGACGTTCTTCAGGAGCTTGCCACCGTGATGGATCACGGTTCCGTCGGGGAGCACGGCTTCGATCCCGGTGACGAAGTCCTTCGTCACGCCGTACTTGACCGCGCGCGGCCCGCCGGAACATTCGGCGAGGTTGCCGCCGAGAAAACAGCTGCCACGACTCGCGGGATCGACGGGGTAGAAAAGGCCGGTGGCCTCGACGGTTTCCTGCAGCACCTGCGTGATGACGCCGGGTTCGACGACCGCCATGAGGTTCTCGCGATCGATCTCGAGGATGCGATTCAATCCCTTGGTCGAGAGGACGATGCCGCCGTGGACGGGGAGCGCGCCGCCCGAGAGGCCCGTGCCCGCGCCGCGCGGTGTAACCGGCACGCGGTGCGAGGTGGCGAGACGCATCACCGCTGCAATCTGGTCGACGGTGCGTGGCACCACCACCACCTCGGGACGAAACACGAGGTCTTCGGTCTCGTCGGATGCGTGGAGGAGGAGCGATTCGTCGTCGACGAGGACGTTCTCCGCGCCGACCGCCGCGCGCAGTTGGTCGACCAACTCGGGTGTTATCTGGTTGAACTCAGGAGCCACGCCGAGAGTCTAAGGGCGCGCCCGCCCAGCCGGCAAGCGCGCCCTTCTTGAGGAGACGCGGCGTCGCCTAGGGCGGTGCGCCGCTAGCGATAATAGATGCGGACCACGTTGTTCAGCGTGTCGGCGATCCACAGGTTGCCGTCGGCGTCGATCTCGACGCCGCGCGGCGAAGTGAGATGAACTTCGAGTGGGAGGGCTCCGTGCTCGGCATGCAACTCGGCCACGGAAATCGGAATCGGGTTGGGGTTGGGAGGAATCGGCAGGCGGTGGACGCCCACCACGGTGGTGATGATACCGTTCGTATCGACCATGCGGATGACGCTATTGCCCGTGTCGGCGATGAAGACGTTGCCGTCGGCGTCGGCGGCGACGTCGCGCGGCTTGCTCAATTTCGCGTCGGTAGCCAAGCCGCCGTCGCCGAAGTAGCCGCCTTGGGTGGGGCCCATGCCGGCGAAGGTATCGATGGTACCGTCGGAGGCGTACACGATGCGAATGGCGTTGTTGAGCGTGTCGGCGATGTATATATTGCCCGCCGTGTCGAAACAGAACTTGCCGCTCGGAACCGCCGTCTGGGTACGTTCGAAACTCAACTTCGCGCTGGTTGCCGGCCCACCGTCGCCGGTGTAGTCGGATTGATAGGCCCAAAAAGTTCCAACCCAAACAGGCGCCGTGCCGGCCACGAGGCTAACCTGCCCCGTGGAGTCGATCTTGCGAATGATCTGGTTTCCCTGGTCGCTGATGTAGAGTTCACCGGTGATGGGATGGAATAGCGCGCACACCGGAAGGTCGAGACACGTGAGCAACGGTTCGGTCTGCGTGTTGTAACAGCGTCCGCCCGTTCCGCACATTCGTTTGATATATCGCGTGCTCACGTCCATCTCCATGAGGATGGTGTTGTGCCACGCGCTCAAGATCATCTTGTCGCCCGCGGGGGTAAACGTGACGTGCGTGGGGTGATTCAATTTGGCCTGGGAGGCGGGGCCGTCGACGGGTTCACCAAACGCATTGCCGACTAGCTTCTCGAATTTACCGCTCCCATCGAGCCCGAGGACGCGGTGATTGTTCCAGTCGAGCACGACTTGCTCGCCGGCGGGATCGAAGTTGACATCGGTCGGCCAATACAAGCTCGTATAACCGGGCGCCCTGCCCATGGCACCCGCGCCCGGGAATCCATTGCCGCCCCACACATAGACGCGTCCTACCTCGGGATTGGAAATGGAGAAACCGGTCGTTTGGTCCTCGTCGGGGGTGGACGGGGTAGTCGGATCGTCCGAACCGCAGCTCGCAAACAGGACGCTCAGTCCTATTACGAGCACGACGCTAGCCGATTGAAGGGTGCGGATCGCGTGCATGGTGTCGTCTCCTACTGCAGTTTCACGCGGCGGATGCGGTTGTTGTTGGTGTCTGCGATGTAGAGGTTGCCGTCGGCGTCGAATCCGATACCCAACGGCATGTCGAGTCTGGCAGACGCGGCCGGGCCGCCGTCGCCGCTGAAACCCGCGGTACCCGTTCCCGCGATCGTCTCGATGCGGTTCGAGGCGAAGTCGACCACGCGAATGACGTGGTTGCCGGAGTCGGCGATATACAGCCTGCCGTCCGGTCCGAACTCGATGTCGGTCGGCACATTCAACGACGCGTTCAGCGGATCACCGTCGTCGCCCGCGTACGTCGCGGTTCCGTTGCCGACCACGGTGACGATGACGTTGGCGACGAAGTCGACGCGGCGAATACGCTGGTTGTTTGTGTCGGCGAAGTACACGCGGCCCTGGTCGTCGATCGCGATGCCGCCGCCGGGCGACGGGTTGGACCCCGTCGGCTGCTTCATCTTCGCGACCGCGGGAGCGAGCCCGTCACCCTCGAAGCCGCCGGGATTGAGCGGTGTCGGAGTCGGACACACGATGGCGCCCACCACGCAGGTGATGATACCGGCGGGATCGATCTTGCGAATGACTTGATTGCGCTGGTCGACGATGTAAATCGATCCGTCGGCGGCCTGGGTCGCGCGACACGCCTGATCGAGTCGCGCCTCACTCGCGAGCCCGCCGTCTCCGGCGCAGCCGGCGCCGCGGCCGATGGTGACGTAGACGTTCCCCGTGGCGGGGTTCCACTCGCGCAGCTTGTGATTGTGCCACGACACGATCTGGAGCACGCCGTCGTTGCGCTCGAACACGTCGGTCGGATGATTCAGGAGACACGCGGTTCCGGGCGCGCCGGGGAAGACTTGGTCCGATTGATCGACGGGGCCGTCGCCGGTGTCGTCGGTGCCAACCACCGTCTCGAGGCGTCCTTCCGCGGTCACGCGACGAATGCGGTGGTTGTTCCAGTCGACGATGTAGGTCCCGATGGTGGGGGTGAACTCGACGTCGATCGGCCAGTAGAGGGAAGATTCGAGCAGTTTGTGATCGTCACCGTCGTAACCCTGCACGCCGTTGCCGGCCCACGTGGTGATGGTCACAGAATCGTCCGCTGGGGGAACGACCGCGTCGTCCGAGCACGCCGCGATCAGTGCGATCGACAATAGTAAGAACGCTAACAACACGCGACTGGGCGAGTACATCGACTACTCCCGGGAGGAATGACGATCGTGCCGTGGGGGCACGCAAATCGACCGATGACACCCTTGAGTTTACCAGAGGGCGCGCGCCGGCGTCAACGTTTCGGTGGACACCGAGTTACGGGTTGACGGTGATGGTTCCCGTCATATTCGGAGCATGCGGTATGCAAAAATACGGAATTGATCCCGGTGCATTGAAGCGATACCCGAACGTTCCCGATGATTTCGGGCCTTCGTTGAAAAGGCCACCGAGGTTCCCGGGGGTTCCGTGCGTCACCGTGTGCGAGGTCGATCCCACCCACTGCCAGGTAACGCTGTCGCCGACGGAAATCGTGACGGCCCTCGGCGAATAGCTGTTGTCGCGAACCTGGATGGTTCCCGTGAACGGGCCATCGTCGTTGGGAGCGGCGGGATCGTCGTCGCCGCACGCGGGCATCCCGATCGCCAGGCCGGTCGCAACGGCGATCCCGATGATCGAAACCAATAGGCGTAAGAACCGCGAAGTCGGGTTAGTCGTGTCGTGGATCATGGCTGGACCTCTAGATGGTTGCGGGTGGTCGTTTTCCCTGGGGCGGCGCTTGGAATATAGCGCAGGTCACCGACCTGCTGCAACCGCCGCGAATCGGGACTGTTCTTCCGGCCGAGGCTACCTGTATACTGCCTCATGCGTCACGCGGCGCCTCTGACTTCAGGGGCGTCGTTCTTTAGGCGTCGGTTTTTTGGGTACCAGCCCGGTTTGGGCCCACTCCAGGGAGAGAGGGACGTTATGGCTCGTCCGAAGATCGCCTTGATCGGCGGCGGACAGATCGGCGGAACGCTTGCACTCATGGCCGCCCAGCGCGAGCTCGGCGACGTGGTGCTTTACGACGTGGTTGAGGGGATGCCGCAAGGCAAGGCGCTCGACATCATGGAGTCGCGGCCGGTCGACGGGTACGACGTCGACCTGGTCGGCACGAATGACTACCAAGACATTCGCGGCGCCGACGTCGTCATCGTCACCGCAGGATTCCCGCGCAAGCCGGGCATGAGCCGCGACGACCTCCTCACCAAGAACATCGACATCATGAAGACGGTGGCGACGAACGTGAAGGAGCACGCTTCCAAGGCGTTCGTCATCGTGATATCCAATCCTCTCGACGCGATGGTGTTCGCGATGAAGCGAATCACGGGTTTTCCGCGCGAGCGCGTAGTGGGGATGGCGGGTGTGCTCGACTCGGCGCGCTTCCGCTGTTTCGTCGCGATGGAGCTGGGTGTGAGCGTCGAAGACGTGACGGCCTTCGTCCTCGGGGGCCACGGCGACGAGATGGTGCCGCTGCCGCGCTACTGCACCGTCGCCGGCGTGCCGCTCCCGGATCTCATGTCGCAAGAGCAAATCGACCGCATCGTCAAGCGCACGCGCTTCGCGGGCGGCGAAATCGTCGAACTCCTGAAGACGGGTAGTGCTTTCTATTCGCCGGCGGCGGCGGCCATCGCCATGGCGGAGTCCTACTTGAAGGACAAGAAGCGCGTGCTTGCGTGTGCCGCGTATTTGGAAGGCGAGTATGGGGTCGATGGCTTGTACGTCGGCGTGCCGGTCGTGATCGGCAAGGGCGGCGTGGAGCGCGTCATCGAGATCAAACTCGCGGCCGACGAACGGCGCCTGTTCGACGCATCGGTCGAGCACGTGCGCGCGCTGTTGACCTCCATCCCGCTGTGATGACGAGTGCCGTGCCCCGGATGCGAGGTTGCGATCGGGACGAACGTGTGCTCGAAGAGATCAAGGAGCCGACCATGAAACGAACGATCTTTATCGCGCTTGCCGCGGCCGCCACGGTCGCGTGCGGGGCCGGACAAGCCGTGACCACCACGCTCGACTACACCGCGTTCTCGGAGGCCATGGGGAAGTTCTATCTCACCTACGAGATGGGAACCCCGGGGCAGCCGGGTTATCGGTTTTTCTACTGCGATCGCGTCGGGCACGTGCACACCTACGTCATCGAAGGCGACAAGTTCGAACGCGATTGGGAAGTCACGTCGCTGGGGTCGCCCGCGAGCTCGCTCATCGTCACCGACTTGTACGGCGACGGCAAGCAGAAGCTCGCGTTGACCACCGTTGCCGGCCGCTTCATGATCTACGACGTCGCGACGTTCCAACTCGAGTGGGAGAACCTCCAGTTGCGGCTGGTGCGCGTCGACCACATGGCGGTCGCCAACTTGGACGGCGATCCGCAACTCGAGTCGGTCGTGGCCGCGGACGACCTGCTCTATATTTTCGACAGCTACAACCGTGTCGTCCAGTGGAGCAGCACGACCAAGGTGTTCGCGAAGTTCATCGCGATCGGCAACGTCGACGACGACCCGCAACTCGAGATCGTGCTCAACAACGGGCAGATCTTCGACGGGCGTTTCTACAATATTCAGTTCCAGACCGACCAGCCGTTCGGCGACCGGCTGACACTCGCAGACATGACCGGTGACGGATACAACGACGTCGTCGGCGAGTTTCCGGATCGCAACATACGCATCTTCGACGTATGGCGCGGGCGCGAGGTGTGGTAGCGGCGAGGACTACTTCTTCTTTTCGAAGTCGATCGTCACCAGGGACCACAGCGTGGCGGGTTCGCCGCCCACGGTCCCCGGGGTGAATCGAATGCGTCGCGCGGTGTCCAGCGCGGCGCGCATGCAATCGTCGGGCACCCCCGTGGACCCCGGCTCGACACTCTCCACGCGCCCTTGGGCATCTACGCGAATGCGGACGTCGACGCGCAGCCCGACGCAATGCGAGAGGCGCCGCGTGTCCGGCCACGTGATCTCGATCGGTCGCGGGGGAACGACGGCGCTCTTCACGGTACCGCTACCCGCCGCGCCGGTTCTCGCACCCACCCCCAACCCGTCCGCCGCGCCTCCGGTGCCCGTGCCTGATCCCGATCCCGTGCCCGCTTGGCCCGTCGCGTTCCCGGATGGCGCTCCCGCCTCGCTCCCGCCCGTGGTTGAGTCGGGCGCCGCGGTGGGAGCAGCCGGTTCGACCGGGAGCGCGTCTTGGGTCGTGACGTCCTTGGCCGGGACCGTCGTGCCGGCGGCCACGGGTGCGTCGACGTCGATTTGAACCTCCACCACCGAACCCGGCGCGAATCCCCCGTTCAACGCCCTGGAACCGCCGCCCACTTCGCCTCCATCGCCCGGCGCGAGATCGACGCCGCGCCACCACAACAAGAGCGACGCGTGCAGGAGCAACGAGGCTGTGCCCGCGATGAGCCAGCGCCGTTTGGAATCACGGTACTCGCCGGCCGTCATTGCGATCCGACTCGCTTCCGACCGGCGTCGATGACGACGTCGCCGCGCGTGTGATATGGTGGCACTGTTCCATGAACGAACGCATCACCATTCCCAACGTTGTCACTGCCACGCGACTCGCGATGTCCGTCGTCGCCGCCGGGCTGGCGGCACGCGCGCCGGAAGCGGCGGTCGTTATATGCATCGTGGCCGCACTCCTCGACGCGTTCGACGGTTGGTACGCGCGCGCTTTCTCGGCGTGCACGCGGGTCGGCGAACACATGGACCCACTGGCCGACAAGGTGCTGATGGGTGTGGTGTACGGGTGGATCGGAATCGAAGCAGCGTCGGCTCTGGTGTGGCTCTTGGTGGCGATCGTCGCGGTGCGGGAAGTCGCCATGACGCTGTTTCGCGCGTACAGCCTGCAGAAGCACGGTCGCTACATCCCCGCCAGCGCGTCCGGGCGCGCAAAGATGCTCGTGCAGAGTGTCGTAGGGCTCGGCGTGCTCTCGATCACGCATTTGTTGGATCGTTCGGTGCCGGTGTCGATCGTGGCGACCGGCCTCGCCGTCATCGCCGTCTTCTCGTATGCATCCGCCGCGGCCTACGTGGCGGACTGGAAGCGGCCGCAGGAACTCGCCGCCGAGGCCACGGCCCCCACCGCCGTTCGCCGCGCCGTCGCCGGCCGCTGACACGGCCCCACGGCGGGCTCCCAAAGCAAAGGGGCCTGCCGCCGACCAGGAGCAGACCCACTTTGCGCTACGCATCACCATGGATAGGCTGGTAGCAACTCCAAGGTAGGCCAGGCTTCCGCCATTGTCAAGGTGGCGCCCGACCGCTATCTTGTTCGCGGTGAATCCTTTCCTGATGTTTTCGGGGATCTTGGACAAAGTCGTTGCGGTCACGGTGTGTATTGCGTTGGTGTGCGCGCCGATCCCGGTGACTCACGCCGCGGCGAGCGATAAAGACCGCACCCGTACCAGCGACGCGACGCCGCCACCTTCGGTGCTGACTCCCCCGTCGAGCCACTTCCTGCGCGACGCGGTTCCGTCTGCGGGATTCGCCGCCGAGCCGGAGGATACCACCGACGACTACTTCCTACCCGAAGAGAAGGACACTAAGAAACTCGTGTGGGAGATCGCGGCCTGGGTAGTGGGGGCCGCT
>Ga0105092_10001753_pt1 | contig 11638 bp, 6 predicted proteins | sample PPLLak2March2015_FD_87021 | JGI IMG/M metagenome (GOLD analysis project Ga0105092, IMG submission 87021) | Freshwater sediment microbial communities from Prairie Pothole Lake near Jamestown, North Dakota, USA - PPLs Lake P7 Core (1) Depth... | ecosystem: Environmental > Aquatic > Freshwater >... | reverse complement strand
GGGAAACGGGGAAATTTTAAGGATAAAAAAGTTTGGTTGAATGCAGTATTATTAACTGTTACATTTGTTATAGCTTATGTGATAATTTATTTATTAAGAGGCGGCAGTGCAGGCAATGATGAAGTAGTCTGGTATTTCACAAAGGATGCAGCTTATAACATTGCAAATCCTAATTTTATAATTCTTTGGGCTGTGTTGATACTGCCTTTGCTGTATTACGGAATTAAAGATTTAAAATTGAAACCTGATTTTTTAAGAAGAAATTTGCTTACAGTATTACCGGGATTCTATATCTTTGCAATCTTCTTTATAGCAAGAATGAGAGAAATTGATAAAGCTTTAACAATATTTTTAATACTTATCCCACTTGCTGTTTTCTCACTGTTTCCGTCATTAATTAAACAAACCGAAAAAACCTGATGTGCGGAATATCCGGAATAATGAATCTGAATAATGCCCCTGCTGCAGAAAATGCAATAGGAATAATGAATGAACTAATCCATCACCGCGGACCTGACGGCGATGGAATATTTGTTCAGGATAATGTTGCACTTGGAAATACACGCCTAGCAATCATTGACCTGAGACACGAGGCAGACCAACCTATGCATGATTCCACCGGAAGATATGTAATTGTGTACAACGGTGAAATATTTAATTATGTTGAGTTAAGAAATGAACTGCTTGAGAAGGGGTATAAATTTAATAATAATTCAGATACGGAAGTTATATTAAATTTATACAAAGAGTACGGCACAGAATGCCAGCATAAGCTTAACGGCATGTGGGCTCTTGCTATATGGGATAAAAAAGAAAAAACATTATTCTGTTCAAGAGACAGGTATGGTATTAAACCGTTCTATTACTATCTTGATAATAATAGGTTCATATTCGGTTCCGAGATTAAACAAATTTTCAGTCAGGGAGTAGAAAAAACTCCGGATGACGAAACAATATACGATTACCTTCTTTTTAATTTCATTGACCATAACGAACAAACATTTTTCAAGAATATCAGGAAGCTTCCTGCGGGCTACCAGGTAATAATAAAAAACAATAATGTCCGGGTTTCAGGATGGTATAAGCTTAACGAAAATTTAATTGATGTAACAGATGAGAAAAAGCTATACAAAGATTTTTACGACCTGATATATGATTCGGTCAGAATAAGATTAAGAAGTGATGTTGAGGTAGGAAGCTGTTTAAGCGGAGGGTTGGATTCTTCAACCATTGTTTGCCTGATGCATGATATTTTAAAAAATGAAGGTAAGACTGACATACAAAAAACCTATACAGCAGCATACGATGACCCGGCTCTGGATGAAAGAAAATATGTTGAAGAAGTTTTAAACCAAACTAACTCGGCCAAATATTATTTATTTCCTGAATCATCTGGATTATTATCGGATTTTGGCAGGATGGTCTGGCACCAGGAAGAACCATTCACCAGCGCATCTATTTACGCACAATGGTGTGTTTTTAAAAAAATACATGAATCAGGTATTAAGGTTGTGCTTGATGGTCAGGGCTCTGATGAAATTCTGCTTGGTTATTTTTCGTTTTTCCCGTTCTACCTGAAAAGGTTAATGTACAATCCTTTTAAATTTGCTTCAAGCTTCTTAAAGGGCGTAGGAACAACACAACAGGGTTTAATGAAATTTTCACAAAGCTTTGTGTATTTCAATTCACCTTCAATTAGATATAAGCATGTTTTAAATGAAGGGGAAAATTTTTATAATGAAGATTTTGTTAACAATTACAACAGGAAAGCCGTATTCGAACAAAATATCGGGGCAAAAAACCTTTCGGCTAACAGGATGGCTAATCTATGGAATATTTCACTTCCTTCTCTGCTGAGATATGAAGATAAAAACTCAATGGCTTTTTCCGTTGAAGCAAGACTGCCGTTCCTTGACCACAGGTTAGTTGAATTTATCTTTTCAATACCATATGATTATTTAATCAGAAACGGCTGGACTAAATTTGTATTACGGGAATCGATGAAAAATGAAATACCGGAAGATATAAGATTGCGAAAGGGGAAACTGGCATTTTCTGTTCCTCAAAAAAAGTGGCTGAAGGAAATATCTTCATTTATTGAAGATACTTTTAATGATGATTTTAAATCAGGTAAATATATAAATAAAAATACTGCTCTGAAATTATTCAATGGTGGAAATTATAACGATAAACTGTTTTTCAGAGCTTTTACACTTGAAAAATGGATGAAGGTTTTTAATTTACAAAGTGAATAATGACAACAAAAACTAATAAGTTTGTAACTATAGTTGCAACAATCTTTTTGATCGGCTTTCTTTTTTATATGCTTAGAGAGCTTCAATCGATACTTGTACCTTTCTTTCTTGCTATTATATTGTCGTTCGTATTTGAACCCCTATTAGTATTTCTAAAGAGTAAAAGAATTCCCTCATCGGTAGCTATAGCTATTGTTCTGTTAATAATTATTGTAATTGCAAACATAGCAAGTGTTTTTATTGTAACAAGCATAAATACGTTCTCAAATGAATTTCCGCGTTACGAAGCGAAGTTCAGGGATATGTCGGTATCAATGATAAGCAATCTGAACATTCCAAAGGAAGATGTTGATAAATTCAATGAATCAATTAAAATAACCAACCTTTTACAACAGGGTTCTATTACTGCAGCGTTAACATCTCTATTTACCGGCTTTATTGGGATATTTGGAGATTTTATACTGATATTAATTTACATTGTTTTTATACTGACAGAAATTACAAGTATTAAGCAAAGAATTTCTAAGGCATTTTCAACAGAGCGGGCAAAAGAAATTTCAGGGATTATAACTGAAATTTTCACCGATGTAAGAAAGTATATATCACGTAAAACCCTCATTAACCTGGTACAGGGTGTAGTATTTGCTTTTATACTATGGCTCTTTGACGTGGATTTTTATATAATTTGGGGATTTTTATGTTTCCTGAGCCATTATATACCCAATATTGGCTCTTTAATTTCAACAATTCTGCCTGCTATTACTGCGCTGCTTCAATATGATTCTATAATAACTCCAATAATAATAGTCATTTTGCTGATAATTGTACAAAATATCATAGGGAATGTAATTGAACCGAAGTTTCTCGGAGACCAGCTTGATCTGAGCCCGCTGCTTCTTTTGGTATCATTAATTTTCTGGGGATATGTATGGGGTATTGTTGGTATGATACTATCAGTCCCGATTATGAGCATGATAAAAATAATTCTAAGTAAGTTTCCCACTACAAAACCAATCTCAATAATGATGAGTTACGGACACAAGTCGGTGCTTGTGAAAGAAGAGAGCCGTTTAACAAGTCGCATTAAAACAAGTATTAAGAAGACACTCAAATAATCCATCCCGGAATTTTTATGCGATAAAAATCATTCACATACAAACAAACATATTCCAATAGATATAAAAAAAACAAAAATACTTACAATTTAGATTTGATATTTTTAAACGGGAGTATTATATTCCCCGTTAATATAATATAAGTAAAAATAAGTCCTATATAAAACAATAATTTACAGTATAAAATTTTCGAAATACAAAACATATATTAACAAATTCTAAAAAATAAAAAAACACAATAACCAGAAAGGATAAAATGAACAGAAATATTTCCATTTCAGTCCTGGCAGTAATCCTTATAGGATTTTTCACGGCAGGGTTCATATCAATTGGTTCAGACCGCAGTTCCAAAAACCCGGTCTTACCGGAAAATCTTGGAACGGTAGTTCATCCAGTCTCTCAAAACAGTGATTTACCCCCCATTTATACAGATAACTTTGATGGGGCAAATGATACAACCTCACTCAAAGCAAGAGGATATAAAGTCTGGTACAGAGGATCCGGCCCGCAAGGCACTTTCGCAACATGGTTCCAGGGAGATGGCGGCGTATTTCCCGCTTTTAATGGTCCTGCAACCGGGTATGTAGCATGTAACTATCAGGTAGTTACAGGTACTAATAATATTGATAGCTGGCTTGTAATACCCAGGGTTACCGGTGGATTGGTTGCAGGTGACAGCTTAATATTTCGCATTAGATCCACTTATGTCGCAACAACTAATTATCCCGATTCCTTCAGAGTTATGTATTCAGCAATAGGTGACTCTATTCCGGAAGGCACATGGGTAGAACTTGGAAGATTCAGAGCATTAAACCCACCGGTTGGACAAAATACGTGGGAACGCAGAGGTTTCAGAGCTCCAACAGCGGGAGTCAATGCAAGGTTTGCCATCAGGTATAATGTTGTGAACGGCGGACCGAACGGCTCAAACTCTGATTATAGCGGTATTGATGCATTAGAAATAATAAGAACTTCTGCACCTTCAACATGTAATAATTATTCATCACAATGGTGCGCATTAGGAGCATTCCCGGTTCTGCCGGCTGCTACTTATTTTGATGCTGCTTCATGGGTTGGTGATACATTATATGTACAAGCACCATCAACTGCAGGTGCAGGGGCAACTACAATTTACAGATATACTTATGGCGGTTCATGGTCAACAGGTGTACCGTGCCTAACTGCTGTATCAGGTGCTTCGATGAGCACTGCCGGAGGTAAATTATATCTTATCGGCGGCGGCGCATCAGTAACAGTCGGCGGCACAACTGTTCAGGAATATAATCCTGCAACAGGTACCTGGACAGCAAAAGCTCCGTTACCCGCGGCATTATCGGCTCATGGTTCAGTAACATGGGGTGATAGTGTAATATTTGTAGTAGGCGGTCCTTATACCGGAGCCGCAACTAACTTAGCTGTACATTATTACAGAGTTGCTTCCAATACATGGGGAACAATTGCCGCATCGTTACCTTCAGGGCAGGGCAGAAGAACCTTTGCTATGGGTATAACCGGTGGAAATAAAATAGTTATTTCATGCGGATTTAATACAGTATATCTTAATTCTACTTACGTGGGAACAATAGGTGCAAATGCAAGCCTGATTACCTGGACTGCAGCTCCTAATGCACCTGTAGCTTTAAGCCGTCCCGGTGGAGTTGGATTTAATAACTATTTCTATCTTGTCGGCGGTGATACAAATACGACAGCAGTTAAAAATGATAAAGTATTTGTGTTTAACTCACAGACTAATACATGGTTCTACACGATACCTTCAAATCCAAACCCGGTATCGAACATGATGAATGCTATAACAGCGAAATGTATTAATGATACAGTAAAAATATTCCAGGCGGGCGGATACACTGCTGCCAGTGCGGCATCAAATGTATTTGCAGTACTTGGATGCGGACCGACAATTACAGGTATTCCGAATATAACTAATGAAATACCTTCTTCTTATTCATTATCACAAAATTATCCAAATCCGTTTAACCCGTCAACAAAGATTTCATTTGCACTGCCAAAAGCAGGCAACGTGAAACTGATAGTATTTGACTTGCTTGGACGCGAGGTGGCTACTCTTGTTAATGAATACAGAACTTCAGGTAATCATGTTGTAGATTTTAACGCAGTAAATTTTGCAAGCGGTGTTTATTTCTACAGAATTGAAGCAGGCGATTTCACAGCTACTAAAAAGATGCTGCTCGTGAAATAATTACCTGAATATTTTCCAGATTTCACTTAAAGCCCCGCATACTCTTGCGGGGCTTTTTATTTACCCCCCTGCTTTATTCTTATTGTTAATTTCTGCCATTTTGATGATGTATTAATGTAAAAACAGCAATATTTTTTAAATATTCTCTTGATTTTTTAAATATTAATGTTAAATTTATAATAATCCTACAAGCTTATTGCTGATTTTCCTACAATGTATAAGCTTATACTCAAACGGTCATGTTGATTATTTTTTTCTGCTGAATTTACTGTGTAAAGATAGTTAGAATCAGTGTCAATATTGTGTCGCAATCGCTTTCATTGCTAAAATTATTGGAAATTTCATGTAAAGTTAACTTTAGGTTGATATTGGATGCTTAGCCATATTATCCAATTCTGAGAGACATAATTCTCAAAAACTTAAATCATAAAATCATGAAAAAAACTTATCTGTTTGAAATCAGAGCTGCAGCTTTGATTTTATTTCTTGTTTTTTCTGCAAGTGTTTTTTCTCAGACACCGCAGTATTACAATTCAAACACCGGGACATCAAGCAACTCATTTCCTTTTAACATGTCACCCGGTAAAGCACTTAATACTATCGTTCTTCCCGGAGAATTTACCCAGCCATCACCTCTTCCTTCGGGAATGAAAATTACAAAAGTATATTTTCGTTCAAACACAACAGGTTCCCGGACTTATACTAACCTGCATATTTTATTGAAGCAGGATGTTATAACTTCACTAACTTCCGGACAATTTTATTCAGGTGCAATGGATACGGTATATTCCAATGCTTCTGCAACTATTGCAACTACACAAGGTCAATGGGTGAGTATTGAATTAAATACTCCTTATAACTATGACCCAACCAAGAGCTTGATAATCTTTGCAGGACAATGCGGATATTCAGGAACAGGATTTTCAATTTTTAATTCAACACAAAGCGGTACCAGAAGAGTATGGTCAGTTGGTGGATGTCCGTTCGTACCTTATGCAGGTGGTGACGGTGCTATGTGTGATTTTGGTGTAGATGTTGTTCCTGCCGGTCCTACAATTTGCAACTATTATTCATCACAGTGGTGTGCTCTCAGTGCATTCCCGGTTCTGCCTGCAGCAACTTATTTCAGCGCAGCAGCTTGGCTTGGTGATACATTATATGTACAGACACCATCATCAGCAGGTGCAGGAGCAACTACAATTTACAGATATAAGTACGGCGGAACATGGTCAACAGGTGTACCGTGCTTAGTAGCGGTTTCAGGTGCATCTTTGTCAGCATGCAATGGTAAATTGTATCTTATCGGCGGCGGTTCATCAGTTACAACACCTACTAACAATTGCCAGGAATATAATCCTGCTACAGGTACATGGACAGCTAAAGCTCCAATTCCGGTTGCCTTGGCAGCCCATGGCGCAGCAGTATGGGGTGATAGTGTAATATTCATTATGGGTGGCCCATACACAGGTCCTTCAGCAAATACATATTTTTACAGACCGGCATCCAATACCTGGGGTACTTCTACACCATTTACAGGTGCCAGAAGAACTTTTGCAGCAGGTATAGTATCGGGAAATAAATTAGTTGTAGCAGCAGGATACAGCGGTTCAGCTTATTTAAATTCAGTACAAATAGGTACAATTGGTTCAAATGCATCAACAATCACATGGACAGCAGGACCTAATACATTTACAACGCTCAGCAGACCGGCCGGAACATCATACAATAATTTCTTCTACCTGGTCGGCGGTGATACAAATGGAACAGCCGGTAAGAATCCGTTTGTAAAGGTTTATAATGGAGCCTCCAATACCTGGATATACAGCATATCAAGCAATCCGAATCCCGTATCGAACATAATGAACGGTATTGCATTAAAATGTACAAATGATACAGTGAAATTATTCCAGCCGGGAGGATACACAACGGTTGGAACAAACAGCTTTGCAGTAGTTGGCTGCGGACCGACATTTGTAGGTTTACAGAATCCAACATCAGAAGTACCGGTAAGTTATTCATTGTCACAGAACTATCCGAACCCGTTCAACCCTTCGACTACAATAGCATTCACATTGCCAAAAGCAGGAAATGTGAAACTAGAGGTATTTGATGTACTTGGACGTAATGTCGGAACACTGATAAATGAATTCAGAACTTCAGGTAATCATACAATAAACTTCAATGCATCAAGCTTATCAAGTGGTGTTTATTTCTATACTATTACAGCAGGTGACTTTACTGCAACAAAGAAGATGCTATTGATAAAATAAACGATATTATATTTTATAAATCCCGCTCTGCGGGGCTTATAAAGTAATTGTTGAATACAATATAAATTTTCAAAAAGTCCCGCGTGTAAATGCGGGGCTTTTTTTTATATCACCAGGTTTGCTCTTATTAATGATATCTTTCAATATGTTCATATGTTGGTGAAAAAACAGCTTTTATTCTTAATTTTCACTTGACTTTTTCAATATTAATTTTAAATTTAGGGTATTACTACAAGCTTATTACCGGGTTATTCTTCAATATAATAAGCTAATATTCTTCTGTTAATGTTGATAAAATTTGACGGTGTATTTACAGGTTACACATAGTTAGAATTTAATATCAATGTTGCGTCACAATCGCTTTCATAGCTAAACAAGTCGGAAATTTCATGTAAAGTTAATTTTAGGTTGATATTGGATGCTTAGCCATATTATCCAATGCTGAGAGACATAATTCTCAAAAACTTAAATTATAAAACCATGGAAAAAACTTATCGCATCTCAATCAAAAATGCGGCCGCAGTTTTGATTTTACTTCTTGCATTTTCAGCAAGTATTTTTTCGCAAACACCTCAATACTATAATTATGCTACAGGTGGAAATGCTAATTCATACCCATTAAATATTCCGGGAGGAAAAATGGTTCAGTGGCTTGTTGGTCCCGGGGAATTTAATACACCGGGTCCTGCAATTACCGGAAATATAACAAAACTTTATTTAAGAATTGCAACAGGATATCCCTTAGGTCCTTTTACTTACACCACTTTTAACATTATATTTTCACAAACATCAATAACATCATTCACATCGGGTTCATTTTATTCCGGTACATTTGACACAGTATATAAAAGAGCAAATGTAACACTGCAGGGAGCTGCAGATACCTGGCTTATGATTACATTAGATCATCCGTATGCATATAATCCTGCTCAAAGCCTGGTTATACAAATAGAGCATTGCCAGGCTCCCGGAGCATCCAGTTACAGTCTGGCACATACACCAATAACAGGGAGTGTCAGAAGATTGTATAGTGTGGGTGGATGTCCGTTTGCATACAGCGGCTCAACCGGAGGTGTCGTTAACTGCGGTGTAGATATTACAACAGGCGGCGGTCCGGTAAACAGGGCAATGTTTCTTCCTGTCCCGGGATCAAGTTCAAATTATGTTTCAATACCTTATAATGCAGCAATGGTTGGTTTCCAGAACATTACCATTGAAGGCTGGGTAAAAATCGGCGGCACAACTACTGCAAACACTGTTCTAAATAAAGGTGCTGCTTCTTTTGATTACCAGTTAGGCATCAATGCAACATCAACACTGCCATTTTTCAGAGCAGGCGGGACAGTTGTTTCAGGAACCGGTATTACATTAACACCCGGTGTATGGACACATTTAGCTGTTACATGGGATGGTACGGCAGTTAAATTCTATAAAGACGGCGTAATGATAATCAGCGTGCCCTCAACATTAACGCTTGGCAGCTCAGCCGGTGAAATGCGTATTGGCAGAGGCAATGCCGATGCCGGCTCAGGAGGTATTGATGAACTCAGATTATGGAGCGTTGCAAGAACACAGGCAGAAATAAGTGCTAATATGTGCAATAAATGGGTTCCTAACAATACAACTGGCTTAAAAGCAAAGTGGCATATGGACAGTACATTCACGGATTCTATCAGCAGCTTTAATGGCTCACCAATGGGTGCTGTAACATTTGATACTGCAACGGTATGTACTCCAGTTGCAATTAAACCGGTCAGCAATGAAATACCGATGACATATGTATTAAGCCAGAACTATCCTAATCCTTTCAACCCGACAACAATGATTAATTTCTCAATTCCAAAATCGGGATATGTTGAAATTAATGTATTCGATATAACGGGAAGAAAGATATCAACTCTGGTAAGTGACCCATATGCAGCAGGCTCATATTCAGTTGAGTTCAAAGCAAATAATTTAGCATCCGGAGTATACTTCTATACAATAACAGCAGGGGACTTTACTGCAACAAAGAAGATGCTTTTGATAAAATAAATGATAATTTATTTTAGAAATCCCACTCTGCGGGATTGATAAAATAAACGATATTATATTTTAGAAATCCCACTCTGCGGGATTGATAAAATAAACGATATTATATTTTAGAAATCCCACTCTGCGGGATTGATAAAGTACTATGTTTAAAATATTTTGAATTTTTAAAAAGTCCCGCATGATAGCGGGACTTTTTTTGTGGAATAATGATTATTCTTATAAAAGATTTGTTTAATTTATTTTGTATTGAACTGTCATTTTAAAATAAATACATTATTTTTACCTGTGTTAATTTGCTTTATATTATTTTCTCTAAAAAATAATGAATAAAATTATAATTAGGATAACATATATTTATTTTGCTGTATTTTTTTTACTTGTATTATTCACTTCGCATGCAGGACAGAATAATATAACTTACCGGAATATCTCGGGTGCTGTAAATGAACCCTGCGATTTTGTCTGGTCAGCACAGCAATCAGGTGTTACAAACGTGCTGACAACAGTAAAAGCTGTAAATGATTTAACCGGGTGGGCTGCAGGAAACGAAGGTGTAATTAAGACAACCGACGGAGGTTCTAATTGGATATCTGCATCCGCTTCCGGTCAGCTTAATGGTACGGTATTTTGCATAGAAGCAATAGATTCAATTAACGCATGGGTTTCAACAACTCCTTCTGCAACATGTATATTTAAAACAACTAACGGCGGAGTAAACTGGATACAAGTGTTTAACCAGGCAAACGGTTTCATAAACGGCATACAGATGATTAATGCTGAAACAGGTTATGCCTGCGGTGATCCTGTTGGCGGTGTTTGGACATTAATTAAAACTACAAATGGAGGAGATAACTGGACTCAAATTTCATCTGCTCCGCCACAGATAAATAATGAATTTGGCTTTAACAATACTTTTAAGATAATAGGAACAAACATGTGGTTTGCCACAAATCTAAGCCACGTATATGTTTCCACAAACCTAGGGTTAAACTGGATAAGCAGCCTTACACCCGGCTTAGATTATATTTTCACTTTGCATTTTAATAATGATACCTGCGGAATAGTTACAGGTTCAACGGCATTAATAACAACAAATGGCGGAACATACTGGGCGCCGGTTACAGGTACAATTCCGGGTTCCGGTGATATGTTTGGTGCTGAAGGATTTGGTTCGGAATATTTCTGGATATTGAGAGGTTCAGGTATTTATTCAACATCAAACGGCGGAATAAACTGGAAGACGGTTACAGAAATCACACCTTCAGGCGAGTTATATGCAATAGATTTTGCTGTCTCATCAGGCTGTCCCGGGGGCTGGGTGGTCAGCAATGACGGCTCAGTTTATGCAATGAAATTTGTAACAGGTATAAATAATACAGGTAATAATATACCGGCATCATTTATATTAGAACAAAATTATCCAAATCCGTTTAATCCTAAAACAATTATCAATTACCAATTAGCAATGAACAGTGATGTGAAATTATCAATCATTGATATAACCGGAAAGGAAATTGCTGTACTTGTTAATGAAAATCAGAATGCAGGAAGCTATAATGTGGAATGGGATGCTTCTGATTATTCAAGCGGGGTATATTTTTATCAGATTACCGCAGACCCTATCGGGGAAGCGGGGAATTTTTCAGCATCAAAGAAAATGCTGTTGATAAAATAAATGATAATTTATTTTTGAAATGCCGTTCTGCGGTATTGATAAAATAAATGATAATTTATTTTTGAAATGCC
>Ga0105092_10001752_pt1 | contig 11639 bp, 11 predicted proteins | sample PPLLak2March2015_FD_87021 | JGI IMG/M metagenome (GOLD analysis project Ga0105092, IMG submission 87021) | Freshwater sediment microbial communities from Prairie Pothole Lake near Jamestown, North Dakota, USA - PPLs Lake P7 Core (1) Depth... | ecosystem: Environmental > Aquatic > Freshwater >... | reverse complement strand
CAACACCGCTCGAACCGTTAAGCGAATCGTCGCGTGGCGGGGTCCGCTGGAACGTGTCGTAGGCACGCCATGTGGCAACAACCGCGGCCGCCTCGTGTTGAGAAGCCTACCGGGCGCGACGCTTCAAGGCATCCAGCATTCCCACTATGTCCTCATGATCAAGCAGATACTCATAGTGAGTACGGATGTCGGGCAGTGTTTCTTCTGTCCATTGGAGCGCTTCCTCCGGATACCTACCTGCAGCGGCGGCCAGCCTCTCTTATTGCAAACCCGCTACGCAACCATCTAAGGACCTCGTTATCGAAGGCCACCTCGTCTGCACTCCGTTCCTGAAGCATCTGAGAGAAATCCGAGTTGCGCTTCAGATACAACGAGGCCAATGCCGAAACGTCCTCGGGGAGATCCTTCTTCCTTTTCTTCTTCTTGATCTTCATGTTCGGGCTAAAGAATACATCATCCGTCCACCCGGACGCTTAACCGACTAACGTGAAGTTCAGCGGCCCGCCACAACACCGTCTGAACGGTCAAACGAATCGTCGCGTGGCGGGGTCCGCTGCACCTACGTGTATTATGCATGCCCCCTGCCACGATATGAACCGCCTCGGCGTAAGCTCTGCGGTCCGGTTAGGTTTATTCTCGTTCCGCCGTTTCGCAGCCCGAAGGTGGTTCGAGCATCCCCTGGGGAACTCCATCCTGTCTGGCCTCGAGCAATTCGGACTTCATCATCGCCACTCGCGGTGGACCCTGGGTGCTTCGGATAGTCATCACCGTCCGGACAAGAGCACCCTTGATCTTCGCTGCTTCCGGGATAAGCCCGTTGGAATATTCGGGGATATCCGCCGTCGCCCAAACTTCGTGAATAGTTTCGACCCCCTGCTGCGTCGGGTAGTGAACGAGATAGCGCTGGCAATTCCACTGGCCTATGCGCTGCTGGTCAGTCGTCTCCTCAACCGACCAGGAGCCGGGTACCGGACCTGGGTCCGCGGTGGACGAAATCCGGCAACCGAACGGGCCGTTTACGTACTTCAGCCCTTTATCGAGACAAAGCAAGACTGAACCGTCCTTCTTGTCGCGGCGAACCCGCTGGCTGGTTTGCCAGATAGTATGGATTTCCTCCTTGGCCGGGACCACCTGCCGGCCCTCTGCCCAGATCTCCTGCGACTCCCGCACTTTCAAGAACCATCCGGTTTCAGCCGACAGGCTAACCGATAAGGAGCTGAGGAGCATGCCCGTCAACAACAATCGAATACCGCCTTGCAGCTGTTTGAGACTCATCTGATCTCCCTGTTCGAAGCTGTCGTGCCGCGATTGGCTGCAGCTAGCTATAGCTAGTGCTCTCTGATTTGGAATTCCTGTCAGGGATCCCGACTTATCAACCGCCTAACGTCGAGTTCAGCGGCCCGCCCGGGCCTTACCACCGGACGATCAATGCAAGAAGCGCGAGGGCGGGTCCGCTGCAACGAATGTAGGCATGCCCTACGGCACTTGACGTACAGCCTTCCATTGCATACTCGGCCACTCAGTCGGGGATCGGAACTTTCCGCTTTGGGCTGCCGGTTGTCGGATCAACCAGCCACCTCGCACCAGCCTTGGATATCTCCAAGGCAGCAATACGCTGCACCTCTTCCCAGGGAATGGTCGAGCTGTCGTACTCTACGATCTCGTATTTCCGCCCGCAGGTTCGCCAACTCGTGCAAGGGGTTGGTTCGGTGGCTGATCCCAAGGCAGTGCCGCTCGGCGCTTCAGTTCCTGCATAGCTTCGCTCAATGTGGAAAAGTCTCCTTCTTGAGGTTCAGCATGGCTTTCGTCTTCTATCATGAACATAGGAAGGCTATTTTCTCGGCGGTTTCGGTCTGCCGCCTAACGTCGAGTTCAGCGGTCGGCCCGGCCCTACCACCGGTCGATCAATGTCAGAAGAGCTAGGGCCGATCCGCTGGAACGCGTTAGGCAGGCTCATTCTCGGCCATGGAACCGCCCTGCCAACCAACGCTTGATCACTTTCATTGCAAACCGATAGTGACTGGCGGTGTTCGCGCCAAGATACGTGGTCAACCCGTGACTCCCCGTCCAATCGAAATAGCCCGGCAGCAAGAGCTGCTCACCCGAGAGGCCCTGAACGATCTCGAGAATGCGGCGGTAGCCTGAATCGAAGTCTGATCGAACTGAAGACAAGGACCGCGTTCGGTGCTTCAGCCAAATGCCACGATTGAGCCTGGGTGTCTCGTTCCACTTATAACCCGGCGCTGGCAACTCTGGAATGGCTCCTTTGACTCCAGCGTCGTACCAGCCAAGGAACATCAACTGCCACTCGGCCAAGTGTGCAACCAGGTCCTTTACCGTCCAGCCGTCCCCCCACACGCCTTGCTCGTCGTGCCGGGCCTCTGGGATTTGATCCAGGACTGCGCAGAGCAAATCGTGTTCGGTACGAATGTCCTGTTCCAATTGCTGCTTCGAGCTGTACCGCATCATCGTTCCTTGACCGGCCGTCCGCCCGAATGTTAGGCACGCCCCTGGCACCAGATGTACGTTTTGCTTCGGGATTCAGCTAGCGCGAAGCGGTGGCCGTCTTCGTGACGGTGCAGCAGACATATGCAAAAGTAAGCAGGAGAAGTACGAGGAGCATCGCCCAGCCCGCAGAAGTTCTCCAAACTGCCAGCTGTTGAATTAGTACGGTAAGGCTGAGGATGCCAAAAATTGAGGCGATTACTCCTGCGAGTTTCCGAGTTCCGACCAACAGAACGGCCGATCGGAGAAGCCAAATCACGACGCCAAGGCCCAGTAGAGTCGCGCCAAACAGGCGGGTAAAGGCGACCGCGCTCCAAACCTGCATTGCAGCCTCGTCACTCACTACTGGAGTCGGCAAATGACTGGCGCCGAAAAGAGACAGCGTCATCGGGCCCCAGAACAGGAAAACGAAACCAAAGCCGATCAGAAGCGCTCCGGTCAGCGTGACCAACATTTGAAGTTTCATCTCTATTCTCCTGATGAGAGATTCTATCCCTTTCCCTATCATCCGCCTAACGCCGAGTTCAGTGGCCCCGCTTCAACCCAGGTCGGACGAGTGAGCGAACCGTCGCGAGGCGGGGTCCGCTGCACGATTGTTAGGAGGCGGGCGCTACTAGCTATAGCTACCTAGTTTTTGTACAAAATACCCCGAGATTCGGACAAATAGAGAGGTAAAGCGATCTGGGGCTTCCAGTTATTAAGTGCTTGGAAATACTTTATTTCCGGCCCGAGCTCGACTCTGATTCCGGAGCGCCCTGAGGTCGCATTTCCGGGAGTTTTGATGACGTCTCGGATGAATCTCTTGATCCCCAGCTCGTCCAACCCCAGCGCTCGGCGGTACCACACCAGTTCCAGGTTCGCCATCACGGTCAACAGAGCCAGCGCCTCCATCCCCGTAAACGAATGTTTCCGCTTGTGTTTCAGGCCCAGCACGGATTTGATCAGCTGGATTTCCTTTTCGATGCCTTGGCGTTGATTGTAGAACAGCACGTGCCCCTTGGGACGAACCCAGTTCTTCAACGTGCTGATCAGGTACGAGTACCGGTAGCCTTCCGACTTGGTCTGTTCTGTGCGAACCAGCAAGCACCGGTGGGGGCTGGTGATGGATGGGATGCGAGGCAGCTCAACGTAATCCTGAGTGGACCCGACAGGTCTCCAGTCGCCCGCTGGGACGTTCCGCGCCCAGTTGGCGGCACGAGTACCGGAGAGTCCTTTGGCCACCACCCGATATCCCCGCCTCATCAACCAGGACAGCTTTTTATCGGAACCGTAGCCCGAATCCAGTCGCCAGATGATCTTCTCCCGCAAGGTCCGCTCCCAGCCGTAGCTCTCCTCCAGATAGGTGATGATCTGTTCCAGAGGAACAGCGCAATTGGTGTTGCCGGTGTGCAGGAAGGCGTCCAAAGGCTCGCGGTAGCGGTGATTGTAGGGCACGCTCAGTTGCCTGACGGTGCAGCCCCGCCGGGCCGTGGTCCGTCCCTTGGTGGCCCCCTCACAGAGGGCGGAGCAGGGCAGGTCGGTCATATCCAAGTCCAAAATCGTATCCTTGCGCTGCCTGATGCGGGCCAAGGTGCGGCTTCGCTGCGAGACAAGTTCGACCATGTTGGATCGCAGCTTGGCCACGGTCTGGGCGTCGAACGCGTCCAGCGTCTGGGACAGCAAGCTCTGATCGGCCAGGCTTTCCCGGCCCACCGCCAGTGTCAGGCCGCGGTCGTAGCGAAGGGCCGATTTGACCGAGGCTCTCCACCCCGGCCATCAGGCAGACGAGGAGGTCCTCCAGCTTCGACTTTGGAGAGCGTTTCACAGTCTTCAAAATCAGGGGTAGATGGTTCAGAAATGACAACAATTTCTCTGCTTTCAACCAGCCCAAACCCAGCACCAGTCCTGCATATCCGGTGTTCCAAGGCGAAAATTTCTGGTCGGGATTGCTCATGGCAAATCCTCCTATTTCGGCAAGATGGACTGCCGAAAATTGTAAAAAGAGGATCTGCCTTTTTTATCAAGCCATTGATTTAAATACCGTTATCAGGATTCTTCAGTCTTTCCGAAAGTGCCACCATTTTGTACAAAAACTACGTAGCTAGGCCGGCCCGTGGTGACCTCCAAGCCAGGTGCCTACGTGACGTTTCCTCGTATGGAGAATTACTGACGCCACGGCAGGCGAAAAAGTCTGTCCAGTATTTACGGAACAGGTCGGGTTTGGACTTCTTGGGATGGCGATGGCGCAGCATGCGCCATCGCTGCTCTCGAACGTACTTGTCGATACGGGCGAACGTTTCCGATGCCACCACGTGGCGATGGTAGTGGCCCCAGCCGCGAAGCACGAGATTGAGCTTCTTGATCAGGGTCGGCATCGGGGGCGGCAACGTGGGCCCGGATCAACGCTCCCACTTTCCTCTTCGATTTCGGAATACGCCTGAGCCCTTGCAGGTTTTGTCACTAATTTGACTTGGATCTGAGGCTATATACTCGCAACACAGACCGGAGAAACAGGGGTCTCCGTCTAGTAGTAAGCTGCTACCAGTAAAGCAATTCCATTCCTGAAAGGAGAGTGTCCCAATATTATCAAAATTAGAGAACAGCAATCGCTTGAGCGAATGCACGGGGCCTATTAATGGTAGAAATCGTGAGGTGAGCGATGAACAGAAGTTGGATCTTGTTCATGATTACGGCCGTCCTCATCGGTGGAAACCTATCCCCCCACACTTCCTTAGCTGCTTCATCTAAAGACATATGCACTTCAAAGAAAGGGGTAAAGGTATTCCCAACCCTTCTACAGCCAGGCGTCTGGCAGTCATTCCGGCTAGGGGCTTCGGCTCATAGCGGGGCCTACTTCGTAGATTTCAACCCCCTCAAGCCATCCATCGATGGCGCTTACATCCAGCATGTGATCCTGCCCGAATTTGACGGAACAGAATGGGTCGATACGCTGAATGTCTGGTTCCCTGCCGACGCACCACCCCTCAAGACCCGCATTTCCGTTCGCTGTAGATCGGATTTGCCTCAGTACTTCGAGACGGAAACCGACCTTCAACCCGGCGTTTGGCACGGATTCGCCATTCAGAATGCCCAGGAAGACGGCGCCTTCGTGCCAGAAGTCACCCCGCTTGAACCCTCGGTGGCCGGCGCAACGCTAGAACGTTACGTTGTTCAGCCAGAATTCAATACAGTGGAATGGCTGGATGTGTTCCGGGTAATGATTCCGTCCAGTGACCCACCGTTAGAGGCCAACCTTCGATTATGGGGAGTGCACGAGGTGTTGCCGGTTTTCACGGAATTTGAGGAAACGCTTCAACCGGGCACATGGCATGGATGGGTAATGGCGCCTTCTTCGGAGAGATGGGCCTACGTGGTCGAAGTAACTCCATTAGATCCATTGGCCGGCCATATCGAGCGGTGTTTAGTTCAGCCAGAGTTCAATGGTTCCGTCTGGTATGACGTGCTCCGGGTGATGAACGCGGTCAATTATCCTCCGATGAGAGTAAACATCAAGGTTTATGTAGTACAGGTTCGCTAAGACCGAGGTCTGTGTTACTCAATGTGCCGTTTCACCTTGGCCAGTTTGCGGATGTTCCCCGGCGTTGACGTGCCTAGGTGTTACAAACCGCCCTACTGTGCCGTCGGCTGCGCGTAATCCTTTCTGTACATTAACGCTTCTATCAGCCGGTTGGTTGTTTGGACGTCATGAAGCGCCTCGTCCGAGACACGATGCAGCATTCGGCTTCGAATCCCGATCAGCTGATCGACCAAGAAACGTGCTGGAAGGGTGGACCGCAGGAGGGCGAGAGGGTTCGTCTCGTCGTCTTTCCCGTAGTTCTCGTACATCAGACTTAACCTTTCCTTGAGCACATTTTCTGGGACCGTCTCCTCGCCCGCTTCTATCGGTTTCAATTCCTTCATGATAGCGTCAAACGACCGCCCATTCAGAATCTTGTGGTACTGTTTCCACTGTTTCCTGATCTCCTCATCGCACTTTTCCGCCGAGGCTTTCTGCAGGAAGTCTCTTCCGGCTGGCCCGGCAAAGCGGATGAGGACATCGGCGGCCCAAAGCACCTGTTCCCCGCACGCGCCGCTCGCCACAATATGCTTGGCGGCCTCGGTGCTCCTTTCGCTGCCGATCCAACCAAGCAGGGTCATGATCCGTTCCCTCGTCTCCGGGCGAGCTTCCAGCGTCCTCAGAAGATGCGGTTCTGCTTCTTTGCCGAACACTCCGTAGAGCAAGACGCAGACGAGCGGAGGCGGCAGTTGAAGGGCGTGCTCCGGAATAAAGAGCGAATACTGTCGAGCCAAAAACAGGCGGTCCAGGATTGGAAGAATCCTCGGATCTTGCGTGGAACTCAAGTTTAGAGCCCAGCTGAACAGCAGTCTTGGAAAAGCCTGGACCATGGCATTCTCTGGGTCCACTTTCTCTAGGGCCGCCCATGAACAGTCAACCGCTCCGGTCTCTTTCCGAGATGCGAGGTAATAACCGACGTCCGTCAGGAAGTAGTCATCTGGATCGGGAGACTCCAGCTCTGCCCTCAGGCTTTGGATCAGAATTGGGACTGCCTCTACTGCCTGCTTGTCGATCGAGTTCCACACTGTCTGCAGTTTCTCGCCGAGAGCTTTGCGTCCGGCCTCGTCTTCCGGCAATGTCAAGCCCTTGAGGCTCTCGATCTGCCGCTCAAGGCCGGTGCGATCAGTTGCCCGGGCCCAGTTACCCGTCACGGCCAGCAGAAGAACGATCACGAAGAAAAGGGCTGTTTTCCGACTCATAAGAGAATCTCCGATATGTCGCCAGTAAACAGTCGCGACTAACGCGAAGTTCAGCGGCCCGCCCGGGCCTCACCACCAGACGATCAATGTCGAAGGGCTAGGGCTGATCCGCTGGAACGTTTGTTAGGCCCGCCCCGAAGCTCCCATCGCGGTGGTTGCCGCAATCGCTGCGCGGGCGTTCGCCGGTTGGGGCCGCTTCCGCAGGCCAAATTGTACACCTCGAGCAAACCGTTTACCGGAAGCCGGCCAGTTTCTGACAGATTCTGGTTGTTACCACGAGGTTCAACGATCAGGCGCGGTAAAAGAGAATCAGGAAACAGGCGCAGGACTCCTGCGACAGAGCGACCCAATTGTTGCTTGCTCCATCGCGCCTCCCCGCTGGAGGCATTTTAGAGCCTTTATCCCCACTCTGGTCTTTTCTGCGCTAAAATGGCGGCCCGGGGGAGGACCGGGGCGAGCGGAGCGCTCGCGCCAGGCCGTTCCCGCCAGTCTCTTCAGCCCGATCAGCGGTTCCGCAGGACTTCTTCGTTCCTGCTTGTGAGGTGGACCATGGATCTTAGGCCTTCCTTCGTCATCGTTGCTGTGTGCTTGGGTCTTTCGTTGTCCCTCTTCAGTCAGCCGGCACCCGCCTCGGCTCCGATACCAGAAGTCGTCTACCAGGAATCGAGTGTCGAGTGGCCGGATTCGGTTCCCGACCGAGGCTCGGTCCTGACGATTGCCGGACCTGAACGGCTCTATTTCAGATCGGAGCACTCGGCAGGCAACTGGGCACGGTTCAGCTTGCTTGATGAGGAAGGCCGGTCGCGGCCTGACGGGGTTTACAAGTGGGAACTGATCGTTCAGGCCGGCGGGTGGGAAGACGTGAGCGTGCAATCCGGCTGGTTTGAAATCCGGGGAGGAAAAGTGATCGCGGAGCAGGTGGCAGGCGAGAAGCAACCGGTCGTGCTGGAAGCAGAGGCGCCGGAAAACAGCCTGTACGTCGACCGGGCCGGACGGGTGGGAGTCGGCACCAACATTCCGGTTGCGCAACTTCATTTGAAAGGCACAGATCCCAGCCTGGCGATCGAGGATATTCGAACCGGCGGCCGTGAGTACCGGCTGCGGAGCGAGGAGAACGTGGACGGCTCGTTCGGCCTCTTTGACCAAACGGCCGGCAAAGCCCGGTGGCTGGTGGATGCCGAAGGCCGTTTGGGGATTAACACCACCCAGCCCACGTCAACGCTGACCGTCGACGGTTACATCGAGACCACAAAGGGCTTCCTGGTCAACGGCCGGCCACTTCCTGCCATCGGCGGATTGGTCGGGACGCAGCCGCTTTACAGCGAGACTGGTTCGAACAGCTACTTTGGCCAAGGGGCGGGGACGGCCTTGGTCGGCGGATACAACAACTCCTTGTTCGGCTTCGACGCAGGCCACAAAACCACGTCTGGATCGTACAACTGCTTTTCAGGCTATGAGACCGGAGGTGAAAACACCACGGGAAGCTTCAACACGTTTTACGGTTCGGTAGCTGGCGTGTGGACGCAGACGGCCTCATATAATTCCTTTTTCGGCTACTATGCGGGCTTTCAGAACACGCTCGGAGAGAATAACTGCTTTTTTGGCGCCCAAGCTGGCGAATGGAACACGCTCGGGGCCAACAACTCCTTCTTCGGTAGAAGCGCCGGGCGGCTTAATTCGGCTGGACCGGACAACTCCTTTTTCGGCAATGAGGCGGGGCACTCGAATAAGACGGGAGGAAACAATTCCTTCTTTGGTTCCTCGGCCGGTACGGCCAGTCTCGGGCACGGCAACTCGTTCTTCGGGGCGTCCGCCGGCCTTAGCACAACGACCGGAGGCTACAACACGGCCGTCGGTTTTCATGCCGGGGCCAACGATACCTTCGAGGGCGGCAACACGTTTATCGGCGCTAACGCCGATCTGGACCCCGCCGCGAGCTCGGCCCAAATCCCTCTTACTTACGCGACCGCCATCGGGTACGGCTCCTATGTCGCGAGGTCAAACAGTGTGATTCTTGGAGGGGTGAGGGGGTTTAACGGCATTGTCATCGAAACCAATGTGGGCATAGGGACGACTAACCCCGACCGCCAGCTGGTCGTGGAAGGCACCCAGGCGCTCGGGAAATTTCGGCGTTACAACCAGGCAGGCGGATCCTTCGCCCCGGCATTTCTCTTTGAGCGGGCGCGGGGCTCGAACACGGCACCCGCCCACATTCTCGATGGCGATTACCTCGGGAAGGTGCAGTTCCGCGCCTACGTAGAAGGGACCTTCCCGGAGTATGGCGCCTTGGCTTTCATCGCTTCCGACACGCACCAAAACGGCCGGTTTACGTTTGTCGACCGTGATCTGACCACTGAGCGGATGGTAATCCTCAACACCGGCAACGTCGGAATCGGGACGAATGCCCCGAGCGAGCGGTTGCACGTGGTCGGAAATGTCAGAGTCACCGGGACGATCCTGTACGGCTCCCCCAGTGTCCCGGTCCCCGACTTTGTCTTTGAGCCCGACTTCCGACTGATGCCTCTCCAGCAGCTTGGACAATACTTGAAGAACGAGAAGCATCTGCCTGGCATCCCGAATGCCAGTGAAATCCAAGCGAATGGCGTCAACCTGGGTGAATTCCAGATGAAGTTGCTTCAGAAAATCGAGGAACTAACCCTCTATACCGTCGAGCAGGCCAAAGTCATCGAGAGTCAGTCGGGGCAGATTGAGCGCCAAGGGCAGCAGATTGAGAGCCAGGGAAGCCAAATCGAGGCTCTCGAGCGGATCGTAAAGCAGCTGTTGGCCGAGAGGAGATAGACCGGGCGACCAGGTGCTCCATTTGGCGCTGGCCGTCTGGTTGACGTTGCGTTTCTCCTCAGGTCGGCCCTTTTTTTTGCCGTCGCCTTTCGCTGCCAAGTCCACAGTGTACGGTGCTTGCAGAAACGGAGAAGCGCATCAGCGAGTTCAAGCTTCGGGGATCGTCTAGTTGTGGTCTTGTGGAGTTGCCACATCATTTGGGATTCCTCTCCTGCTCGCCTTCCTGCCCCGCCCAACGTCGAGGTTCAGCGGCCCCGCCACGACACCGTCCGAACGGTTGACTGAATCGTCGCGAGGCGGGGTCCGCTGCAACGACCAGTAGGCATGCCCCGGGCAGTCTTTCGTGGGTTCACCCCACTCTCGTTGAGACAACCGAAATCGAGCACATTGTTAGTTAGGAGCAGTCATCCTCACCTTGATCGAGGAGGTTCGAGACATTGAAGCAGACCTCGCAATCGCAGAATCCGCCGTTCGCGTTGAGGTACTGATAGAGGTCGACGAGATCGACGCCTTTGTCCCTCGCCCAGACCCTGGCAAACCGGAGGGTGTGGTCACAACCCGGCATCTCTCCGGCGGCGTCGGCTTGGTGAGCACGAGAGTCGATGAATTCGATCAAGGATCGAAGTTGCTCTTCGGTAATGACCAGAGTTGGGGTTTCTGTGGGTGGCATAAAGGGCCGGCCTGCGAGACGGCAGTAGGCTTCCAGGTAGTCCCAAGAATGAGGGGAGAGTTCATAGCCCTGCAGATATGCCGCTGCAGCCCCATCGGGATCGCCTCGATGCTCACGAGATTTTGCGATCACTCCAAGGAGAGGAGTCCAGCTGTAGCCTCGCCGAAGCGACTCGCTCGCCATTGCCTCAGCCTCTGAGTGATTGCCCTCCGCTGAAAGAACCGTGGCGAGCCCAGCAGCCGCTCCCGGTTCGTCGGGCCACTCGTCACCGACAGCCTCGTACTGAGCGCGGGCCTCGCCTAAAGCGCCCGATTCCAGGAGCAAACTAGCGAGGTCCAGCCGGCCTCGCACAAATCCCGGAAACTGCTTGATGACTTCGCGGTAGGCATTGATTGCTTCGCTTACGTCAACGCCTGGTAGCGTTGCTTGTTCCATAAGCTCGCGCATGTGCGTTGGGAGCTCCTCGAAGGCATCACGCTTCCGTTTCCTGAACCACACACTAGCCTCCTGTTCTGGTGTCCTGGTCCCGTAACGTCCTGTTCTGGTGTCCTGGTCCGTAAAGGACCATAGGGGCAGTATTTCAGTTCCCGGTTGGCGGGCTTGGCTTTCCCGCAAGGTCTTCTCAGTTTCCCGAAGGCTTAAGCGCCGACGCGCATTCACCCCCGCGGCCAATGATTTACCTTACGCTCGACACGCCCCTGATTGAACGCCGTTACCGGGCTCGATGTCCCGCGACGCTTCCTGGCTACGTGTCCGCCAAGTCCGAGAGCCCCTTGGCCTTCTCCGGGCGTTACCCGTTGAAGGGTGATGTCACCCCCATCACCTCACTGGGCGTTACCCCAGCGTCTTCGCTCCTACGGGCTCATGCGCCGGACCGATCACCCTCCCCGGGGCTTCGCGAGTTGCTCCT
>Ga0105092_10001750_pt1 | contig 11641 bp, 8 predicted proteins | sample PPLLak2March2015_FD_87021 | JGI IMG/M metagenome (GOLD analysis project Ga0105092, IMG submission 87021) | Freshwater sediment microbial communities from Prairie Pothole Lake near Jamestown, North Dakota, USA - PPLs Lake P7 Core (1) Depth... | ecosystem: Environmental > Aquatic > Freshwater >... | reverse complement strand
TTGGTCCTCGGAAGTGCCCCACGTGTTCGGGAGCGCCTGCGCCAGCGCGTTTCCCTCCAAGCCCGGGGGGAGAGCCCGACTTCCTTTGTCTTCTGCCGTCCAATCCCTGTCGCCACTGAAGGGCAACGGCACATCCGCTCGCGAGCTGGCTTCGTCGTAGCCTGTTTCGATGTTGGCGGTTGCGATCAACTCCGATGGAAAGCCGAGCGTATTGATTTGGACCAAGCCGCCGCTGAAGTCGCCGGGAAGGTCGGGCGATGCCGACTTCACGACCACGGTGTTCGACATGAGCGACGCCGGTATGAGATCGAAGTTGAAGCTCTTCTTGTCGCTGTCGGTATCGGTTCCCGTTACGACCACGTCGTTCAAAGTAGTTGCGTTGTACCGATCGGTGACGCCCCGTACGAACACGAACTTGTCGTCCACGAGCGACAACCCTGTCACGCGCTTCAAGGCGTCGCCCGAGTTGCCGTCGGGCGAAAGCCTAATCTGCTCTGCACTGATCGCGTTGCCGATCACGGCCGAACGCTGCTGATCGACCAGGACCGACGCGGCCGTGTTCCGCACGCGCTCGGCGGTGACGTAGATGTCGTCGATGCGCATCGCGTCCCCTTGTTCGGTCGACATGGGCTCGAGTGTGATGTCCATTTGCACGGTTTCGTTCCCGCTCACGGTGACACCCGCCACGACCTTCTGCGCGTACCCGCTATAAAGGACACGCAGCGAGTAAATGCCGGCGGGCACATTCTGGATCGTGTACTTGCCGTCGAGATCGGCGACCGCACCGAGTTTGGTACCCACCACGCTTACGGCGGCGCCGACCAGAACTTCGCCGGTCTTGTCGTCTTTGACCGAACCTGCAATCACCCCCGCCCGTGCGGCCGCAACCCCGACCGCGGTGGCGAGCATGAAAGAGATCACGGCGAGAATCCTCGCGGTCCCTCTCATCGTTTCGTGTCCCTCCTCACGTTCCGTATCCTGCGCTACCGGCGCCCAGACACCGGCTCGACGCGCGTGGCGCCGACACGCTGACATTTCGTTTCGGCGAAGTCTAGGAGGCGTGCGTGAACCTGCTGTAAAGAGGTGGTGAAAATACTTGGGGCATTAGGTATTCACGGTCGATTCACAAATCGTTTATCTCGCATTTATCCGCCCCGACTAGTGTCTCTGCGACCTCGGTTCGGTCGTAGAAAGCTCGCGCAATCCGCTAGGGCTCGCCGTGGCCGAACCGCAACGGTACGAAAGGATTCGAAATCACATGAAACGGACCTCCAAGCAGGTCGCCCTGGCGACCGCGTTCGCCGTGGCGATTTCCATCGCCGTGGTGCGCGCGCAGGACGCGGCCCAGTTGAGCGACACGGTCAAGAAGACGGTGGAAACGCACCAACAGACGCAGAAGAAGCAGGAGCAGTGGGCCAGCGAACAGGCCGAGCTCGCCGCGCGCATGCGCGTGGCGAAGGCCCAGGTCGACTTCTTCGAAAAGAAGAAGGCCTTGGAAGAGAAGGAAGTCGTGGCACTCGACGCCGGTATCGCCGAGCTCGAGCGCCGCATGGTCGAGTCGGTGCGCCTGAACGAGAGCTTGCTCGACACGCTCAACGCGGTGGTGGCGCGGCTGGAGACCTTCGTCGAAGGCGATCTCCCGTTCCTCATGGAGGAACGGCGCGCGCGCATCGCGGGGGTCAAGGAAGCGATCGCACGCCCCGACTACACCGGCGCCGAGAAGCTGCGCCGGGTCCTGGAGGCGCTGCAGATAGAAGCGAACTACGGCAACGTGGCCGAAGTCTACCAAGAGAAGATCATGGTGAACGACGAAGAAGTGTTCGCAGAAATGGTGCGCATCGGCCGTCTGTCCGTTTACTGGCTCACGCCGAATGGGGAACGCGTCGGCGAATACGACCGCGCCCAAGACAAGTGGATCGAGTTCGACCACAAGTACGCGCATTCGATCAACGTCGCCCGCGAGATGGCGCTGCGGTTGCGGTCGATCGAAGTCGTATCGCTGCCGCTGGGGAGGATTCAGCCATGAAGAGGATGACGACACTCGCGCTGGCGTGTTGGTTCGCGACGGTGGCGTCCGCGTCCGCGCAGGACGTTCGCGAAGCGTCGAAGAAGGCCGATGCCGACCGGCAGGCGGCGGAGGCGCGCGCGGCGGAGATCGAAGCGAAGATCGTGAGTGATCGCGCGGCGCTGGTCGCTGAGGTCGAAAAGCTGGAGGCGCAGGCGAAGCAGCTCACGGCCGACATACAGGCGCTCCAGAAGCGCAAGACGGAGGGAGACGAACGCCGCGAGAAGCTCGCCGACAAGTGGAGCGAAAAAGAAGTCGAGTTCCGCGAGATCTCCGGCAACGTACGCATCGCCGCAAAGGACATCGAGGCGCTGCTCAACACGTCGCAGTTGACCGCGCTCACGCCGGATCGTTTGGACAAGGTCGGGCCCATTCTCGACCCCGGGTACTTCCCCGACATCGATGACATCAGCGGATTGACCGACGTGCTGCTCGACGAGATGAAGCGGTCCGGACAGGTGACGCTGCAGCAGGGCGCGTACGTCGGGCGCGACGGCGAGAACCACACCGGCGACATTCTCACCCTCGGCAAGTTCACCGCCATGTATCGCGCCCCGGAGGAAATCGGGTTTCTCACCTACGCGCCGGAGAGCAAGAAGCTCTTCGCACTGATCACGCTGCCCGGGCGCAAGATGGCGCGCGGCATGAAGAGCTACTTCGACGGCAAGACCGACGTCGTCCCCATCGACCTCGCGAGCGGTGAGTCGCTGGTGGGGATCGGCGACCGCGTGAGCATCGTCGAGGAGTTCAAGCAGGGTGGCAACATCATGTGGCCGATCTTGGTGGTCGGGCTCGTGGTGATTGTGTTCACGACCTACAAGTTGATCTACCTGAAACGCGTCCACGGCGACACCGACGCCATCATGGGAACCGTGAACGAGCTCGCCGACAAGGGCGACTGGGCCGGCGTCGACGCCATCGTGCAGAAACACGAGAAGCACAATTGGCCCGTGGTCAACGTGCTCCGCGAAGGGCTCCGCGCTCGACGCGAGGACCGCGAGACGTTGGAGAGCGTCCTGCAGGAATCGATCCTGCGCGAGCTGCCGCGGCTCGAACGCGGCGTCTCCGTCATGGCGGTGCTGGGTGCCATCGCACCGTTGCTCGGCCTGTTGGGAACGGTGACGGGTATGATCACGACCTTCCAAGTGATCACGTTGTACGGAACCGGCGACCCCAAGCTGATGTCGAGCGGCATCAGCGAGGCGCTGGTGGCGACCAAGTGGGGTCTTTGTGTCGCGGTCCCGACCATGTTGATCCACACCCTCCTTGCACGACGCGTGCACGGCGTGGTGAGCGACATGGAAGAGAAGGCCGTGACGCTGAGCAACACCATCCAGAAGGAACAGCGTCGTGGATCTCTTGTTGCGTCTGCTTGAGTTCTCCAAGACCGGCGGCTGGGTGATGGTCCCGGTCGCGATCACGTCGCTCCTGATGTGGACGCTGATCGGCGAGCGTTTGTTCACGTATCGGCGCCTGGGTCGGCGCGACCTCGCCGTCCAGGACGCGGTGCACGCGGTTCAGGGAACGCCGGTGAATCACTTCGGTCACGGGCTTCGCACCACGCTGGTGCGTAATTTCGTGCGCAAGCGGACCGGCGAGCCCGATCTGGACAAGCGCATCCTGCGCGAATGCGCGATGCGGATGGAGCCCACGATCGAGCGCAACCTGGCCGTGATCGCAGTGCTCGCGTCGATCGCGCCCTTATTGGGGCTCTTGGGAACCGTGAGCGGCATGATCACGACGTTCATGGTCATCGCCAAGCTGGGTACCGGAAACGCGCGACCCCTCGCGGGAGGCATCTCCGAGGCGTTGGTCGCCACGCAAGCCGGATTGCTGGTGGCGATTCCGGGGCTGTTCGCGAGTGTCGCCTTGAAAAGACGCGCCGACAAGCTGACGCACAAGCTGGACCAGACCCGGCTCCTGCTCCAGCACCACGTTCAGTAGCGAAGGAAATGCAATGATCAACGTTCGTAAGACGATTCGCGGCCACGATCAGATCCACATCGACGTCATCAACCTCGTCGACGTCATGATGGTGCTGCTCATCTTTTTCGTTGCCACGACCTCATTTGTAAAAGAGACCGGCATCGACGTGCAGCGTTCGACCGCGGCTACCGCGGAGGTCAAGGACCACGGCAACGTGACCATCGGACTCTCGGCCGACGGCGAGATTTTCATGGAAGGCAAGCGCGTCGACGTGCGGCGCGTGCGCGGCTTGGTGGAGCGAGCGCTGGCCGAAGACCCGGAGACGGGCGTGGTCGTGATCGCCGACCGCGACAGCAAGACCAGCGACGTCGTCAGGCTGATGGATCAGTGTCGCCTGGCGGGCGCCAAGAACGTCAGCCTGGCGGCGCGACGGGAGTGGGGGTCCTAGTCGAATGTTCGGCATTCCGAGATGGTTTCCGCCCGCGTTCGGCTTCTCGCTCGCCGTGAACTTTCTGTTGTTCACGGGGGCGGTGCTCCTTTCGGGCGAAGCCGAGAGCGCGAAGCAGGACATCACGGCGCCGATCGGCGTCAATCTGATGACGCTCGCGCCGCCGGAGCCGCCGGCCGAGGAGGAAGCGGCGGAGCCGGAACCGCCCAAGAGAGAGGAGGCGAAACCGGATCTCGCGCCCGACCTGTTTCAGCCCGATTTGGGCGCCGACATCGGCGGTCTCGCGTCGCAGGGAGCGATTGCCATCGACCTGACCGGCGGCGCCGCCAGTGCGATGAAGACCGACTTCGTGTTCGAGTCCTACGAGCTCGATCAGGCGCCGCGGGCCGTGGTCAAGATGCCGCCCGTGTACCCGTTTCGCGCGCGCTCGCAAGGAATCGAGGGCGTCGTGCAGGTGAAGATCCTGGTCAAGGAAGACGGCACGGTGGGCGAAGTGCTCATCATGGATGCCCGGCCGCCCGACACGTTCGAAGAAGCCGTGTTGGTCGCCGTTCCGCGCTGGCGCTTCGAACCCGGCGTGATCGGCGGGAAAAAGGTGACGTCGTGGGTGGTCACGGCGCTGCACTTCAAACTCAACTAATATGAAGAACATTCACACTATTTTCGTGACGGCCCTTCTTCTGTGCGCCGCCTTTTCGTGGAGCGCAGCCGATGAGGTGAAGAAGCCCCTCGGATCGGTCGACGACCTCCCCCGCGAAGCGAAGCTCGTACTGTTCGAGGCGCAGCAGCAGCTCGAGGCGGGCAACAGCCAGAAGGCGGTCGAAATCCTGGAGAAGTACGTTCAAGGCCACGCCAAGAAGGACGACAACTTCGTCATGCGTTACCAGTACGCCAGCATGCTGGTGCAGGTGGACCGGCGGGAAGAGGCGCTCGCGGAGTACGAGCGCGTCGTGGCACTGGAACCCCGCTATGACGCCGGCTGGTTGGGACTCGGAGAAACCGCCTACGGCCTTGGACAGTACCAACGCGCGGCGGAAGCACTCCGAAGAGGATACGAGACCAGCGCCGAGAAACGGCCCGACGTTCTCTATTACTCCGCGGCGGCGCAGCTCCTCGCGGGCGATGCCAAGGGTGCTTTGCCGACGCTCGAGGATCTGGTGTCGGGCAAGCACGGAACGCCGAAGTTCGAATGGTACCGGGGTCTGGTGAGCGCGTGCCTACAAGCCGAAGATCCGGATCGAGGGCGCGCGGCCGTCGACCAAATGCTCGAGCGCTTCGGGGACAACCCGGACGCGTGGTACCTGGCGTTCCAATTCGCGGCCAGTGTGAGCGACTACCATCAAGCAGCGGTGGCGCTCACGGTGGTCGGACACTTGCGCCCGCTGACGCGGCAGGAACAACTGCAGCTCGGCGATTTGTACGCGGCCATCGAGGCGCCGGCCGCGGCGGCAGGCTATTACTCGGAGGCGACGCAAGACACCGCTTCGGCAGGAGAAATCGAGCGCGTTGCTTCCGCCTATCTGGCTTCGTACCAATCCGAAGAGGCGCTGAAGATCTTGGAAGCCGGCATCCACTCCGGGCCCACCTTCCGTCTGTGGTCGCTTCTCGGCGACTTGCACGTGATGGAGAATCGTTACGCCCAAGCGGAAGCGGCGTTCAAGGAATGTACCCGCCTGAATCCCGAGGAACCGAGGCCGCATCTGATGCTCGGCTATTGCATGATCGAGCAGAATCGCCCTGACGACGCACTGGTCGAGTTGACCGTCGCCGCCGCCTCCGAGGAATGGATGGACCGTGCGCAAATGCTCATTCGTCGTGCGCAGATCATACGGGCGGCGCCCCCTTCCCCCACCCCCGCGCCGACTTCCGCCCCCGCCCCTTAGCCGCCTTCGTTGGGTCGCCTTTACGATCTAACTTGTTTAGGCCGTGTGGGTTACATAGGAACGGGGATTTCTCGACCGCGAACCTTTAACAAGACTTAATACGCCCTTTATCGTGCGGGCCTATGATTCGGCGCGACAAGTCAGACGAAACTATCGATTACAATGGGCTTTATAGGAGGGGAATCGAGAATGATTCGCAAACCGCTTGCGACATTGAGTGCCGGCATCGCCGTACTGGCGTTGCTCGTTTACGCAGGAATCACCGTTGCTCAGGTTAAAGTCGACCCGTCGCTTCCGTCATACGCCAAGGGCGTCTCCGGCGTGTCGGGTAACGTGAAGAGCATCGGCTCCGACACCATGAACAACCTGATGACGTTGTGGGCCGAAGATTTTCGTAAGCAGTACCCGAACGTCCAGGTCGAGATCGAAGGCAAGGGTTCGTCCACCGCACCCCCGGCGTTGATCGCGGGCACGGCGACGTTCGGACCGATGAGCCGCGAGATGAAGAACCAGGAGATCGACGAGTTCGAGGCGAAGTACGGCTACAAGCCGACGGGACTGCGCACGTCGATCGACATGCTGGCGGTCTACGTCCACAAGGACAACCCCATCAAGGAGCTGACGCTGCAGCAGATCGACGCGATCTTCTCCAAGACGCGCAAGGGCGGCGCCGCGGAAGACATCAAGACGTGGGGTCAGTTGGGGCTCACGGGCGAGTGGGCCAACAAGCCGATCAGTCTGTATGGACGCAATTCCGCGTCGGGCACGTATGGCTACTTCAAGGAGCACGCCCTCTACAAAGGTGATTACAAAGACGGCGTGAAAGAACAGCCGGGGAGTTCGTCGGTGGTGCAAGCGGTCGCGAGCGATCGCTACGGCATCGGCTACAGCGGTATTGGCTACAAGACCGCCGACGTGAAGGCCGTCGCCCTCAAGGCGGACGCCAACGCCCCGGCGATCGCCGCCACGCCAGAGTTCGCCTACAGCGGCAAGTATCCGCTGGCGCGGTTTCTCTTCGTCTACGTGAACCACAAGCCGGGTACCGAGCTGGATCCGCTTCGCCGCGAATTCATCCGCTTCGTGTTCAGCAAGCAGGGGCAGGAGAGCGTCGTGAAGGACGGCTACTACCCTGTCAACGCGAAGATCGCGGGCGAAGAAATGGCGAAGCTGGGTCTCGAGATTAGCAGAGGTTAGTCGGCAGGTTCCTCGCCAAGTTCATACTACGAGGCGAGGCTTGAGAACGGGTGGGCGACGGCGACCAAAGGCCGTTGCCCACTCGTGCCTTTACTATGACGCCGAAGGGTAGCGGAGAACGTCGAAGGCGCGACCACCGCACGCGCTGGTCCGTGAGAGTTGCGGACCGCGTGGCGGCAGCGTGCATTTCGGTCGGTGGGATCGGCACCATCCTGGCCGTTTGCGCCGTGTTTCTTTTCCTGGCGAGCGTCGTCGTCCCGCTGTTCACGAAGGGCGACGCCAACCCCGTGGCCGCCGTTTCCGGCGGTTCTTCCGCGGTTCGCTCATTCCACATTGGCATCGACGAATACCGCATCGCAGGTTGGACCCTCGATTCCGACGGCGTCGTGCGCGTGTTTCGCGCCGACACGGGCGATAGCGTCGCGACCAGCCGTGTCGCACCCGCCGATTCGCTTGTCGCAACTTCGTTCGACGACGCGAGCCGCTCGTTTGCGCTGGGTTTCTCCGACGGATCGCTTCGCTTCGGCCGCATCGTCTTTCGCACCGACTTCCCTGACGCATCGTCGCTCCCCGCGGAAGCAGGGTCGCTGCCGGTCGGCGGCGTGCTTGTCGTCGACGGAGCTATCGTACAAAAGACTCGCGACGGCGCGCTGCGCCGCCAGACGTTCGCGACCCCGATCGAGGCGAGCGTGCCGTCCGTCGTGCGCGGTGCGGTTCGCACCGTCGACCACATCACGATGGGGTCGGGGTACTTGTTCGCCGCCGTCGGCGATGGCGATACGGTGGCGGTCTGCCACGTCGATCGCGTCGAAAACGAATTCACGGGCGACGACACGCTCACGGTACGACGCGGCGTTCTCGGGCTCGCGGGCGAAACCCCCGAGCGCGTCCTCGTCGCCGAAGCGGGCTCGATTGTGTACGTGGTCGACGCCGGGGGACACGCGACGCTATGGGACACGCGCGACATCGCGTCGCCCATGCTCTCCGCGTCGGCAGCGCTTGTCGATGAGGGGCGCCGCGTCACCGCGCTGGCCCCGCTCCTCGGCCGTTCGACCATTCTCGTCGGCTCCGACGACGGCACCATCTCGACGTGGTTCCGCTACACCACTGACGTCGCGGATCGAGGGGAGTCCGATGTCACCTCGGCGCTCGCGAACGCGCAACGCTTCGAGGGAGACGGCGCGCCCGTCACGTCGCTGGTGGCGTCCGCGCGCGAGCGCGTGTTCGTCGCCGGTTTCGACGACGGCCGTGTGCGCGTGTTGCAGGCGACGAGCGCCAAGCGAATCGTCGACTTCGACGCGGGGGACGCGCCGGTGACCGCCCTCGCGCTTGCCCCCAAGAGCGATGGGCTCGCCGTGCTCGACGCGGGGAACTTCCGGTCCTACGATCTGGACCTCAAGTATCCCGAAGTCACGTTTCGGTCGCTCTTTCGACCCGTCTGGTACGAAGGCTATCCGCACCGCGAGCACGTGTGGCAGTCGTCGGCGGGCACCGACGACTTCGAGCCCAAGCTGGGACTTTGGCCGCTCGTCTTCGGAACCCTCAAGGCGACCTTCTACTCGCTGCTGTTCGGCGTTCCATTGGCGCTGCTCGCCGCGATCTTCACCAGCGAGTTCGTTTCACCCGCCGCGCGCCCGCGCTTGAAAACACTCATCGAGTCGATGGCGAGTCTGCCGAGCGTGGTGCTCGGTTTTCTTGCCGCGTTGGTCATCGCTCCGTTCGTGCAGCGCGTCGTTCCTTCGGTGATGGTGGCCTTCATCTTGATTCCCACCGCGCTGCTGACCACCGCGTACATCTGGCAATTGCTCCCGCAAACGCTCGCTCGCCGGCTCGATCGTTTCCGGCTCGGGATCGCGCTCGCGACATTCCCCGTCTCCGTGCTGCTCGCGGCCGCACTCGGCCCGTGGATGGAGCGCGCGTTCTTCGGCGGCGACATGATGCGGTGGCTCGCGGGCGGGAGCGGGGGGGCGTTCGGGGGATGGTTCATCCTGGCGCTCCCGGTGAGCGCCTTCGCCGCCGCGTATCTGTTGGGACGCGTCACCGGGTCCTACATTCGCGATGTCGCGACCCGCTCGACGCGCAAGCGCATTGCGACCTTGGACGTCGGACGCTTCGTGCTCGGCGCGGCGGTGACACTCGGCCTTTCGGCCGCTTTCGCCGCCGCGCTCACCGCGTTGGGCGCCGATCCGCGCGGCGGGTTGATGGGGACCTACGTCCAGCGTAATGCGCTGGTGGTCGGCTTCATCATGGGTTTTGCAATCATCCCGATCATCTATACGATCTCCGAAGACGCGCTCTCGGCGGTGCCCGACCATTTACGCGCGGCGTCGCTGGGTGCCGGCGCGACGCCGTGGCAAACCGCGATCCGCATCGTCCTTCCCACCGCAATGAGCGGGCTCTTCTCGGCCATCATGATCGGACTGGGCCGCGCCGTCGGGGAAACGATGATCGTGCTCATGGCCGCCGGCAACACGCCGGTACTGGAAATGAACGCCTTCAGCGGCTTCCGGACCCTGTCCGCGAACATCGCGGTCGAGTTGCCCGAAGCGGTACGAAATAGCACGCACTACCGCACGTTGTTCTTGGCTGCTCTCCTCTTGTTCACGATGACATTCGTCATCAATACGGTGGCCGAGATCGTGCGTATGCGTTTCCGCAAGAGGTCGGCGCAGATATGAGTGCGCCGCATCCGATCACAGCGACCAAGGCCGCTCCTCGGCCGGCTCGCGGTCGCAGTGGCACTTCGCTCCTCGCGCAGGGCGAAAACATGCTGTGGCTGACGGGCGGCGCGCTGGCGGTGTGCTCGGTCATGATCGTGGGATTTCTGGCCCTGGTTCTGGTGCAAGGGACTGCGACCTTCTGGTCCAGGCCGTTGGTCGAGGTCGTACTCGACGACGGGCGCGTGTTGTTGGGCGAAGTAACGCGCGACGAACGTTTTGTCCCGACGCCTGAGACGATCGCAGCGTGGTCGGAGTCCGCGCGTGCGCGCTACCAAGCGGAGTCGGCCGCCGAAGGTGCGCGCTCGACGCGCCGCCTGATTCGCACCGGTAACTTCGAACTGACGGGGACGCACTTCGAGTGGGTCGACGACGTGACAGTGGTGCGGGAGTCGGAGCCCGACTGGGCGGTCTTGCTCGAGCGTCGCGCGTGGGGGCGCTTCTACGGCGTACCGAAGGAATTCCGCATCGACGGGGCCGCCGTCGCGACCGGTTCGAACGCCGTGTGGAACGAGTATCGTCGCCACCATCGGTCCGTGGCGGAACGCTTCGAACGCCGCTACAAGCTGCAGCGGCGCGATTTCGGCGAGCTGCACGCGCGCGCGGAGCGCTCGCGCCTCGAAGCCAAGAAGGTCGAAGCGCGCTATGGCGCCGGCTCGGCCCAGCACGAAACGGCACGTCGCATGTTCGAGAGCGAAATGCGGGTCATCGACGCGCAGCGCCGGACGCTGGAGGAAGAAATTCGTCTGCTCGACGACCAAAACGCGCGCTATCAGTTGGTGCTGCAAACCTCGACCGGCGAGGACACGGCAATACCCCTCGCCGACATCGTGCGCGGCTTCCCGGCCAACCAGTTGTCGCACGGGGCGAAAGTGGGGGTCTACGCGTCGCGCTGGAAGGAGTTCCTCACCGCCGATCCGCGCGAGGCCAACAGCGAAGGCGGTGTCCTTCCGGCCATCGTGGGGACGGTGATCATGACGCTGCTCATGTCGCTCGCGGTGGTTCCGTTCGGCGTGCTGGCGGCGCTCTATCTGCGCGAATACGCCAAGGCGGGGCTCTTGGTGAGTGCGGTCCGCATCGCGATCAACAATATGGCCGGTGTTCCGAGCATCGTGTTTGGCGTGTTCGGCCTGGGTTTCTTCTGTTACATCATCGGCGGTTCGATCGACCAGATGTTCTTCGCCGAGACGCTCCCCAATCCGACCTACGGGCGCGGTGGCATTTTGTGGGCGTCGCTGACGCTGGCGCTTTTGACGCTTCCGGTGGTGGTGGTATCCACCGAGGAGGCGCTCGCGGCGGTTCCGGGCTCGATGCGCGAAGGCTCGTACGCCTGCGGTGCGAGCAAGTGGCAAACCATTCGGCGCATCGTGCTCCCGCGCGCGATGCCGGGCATCATGACCGGCTTCAT
>Ga0105092_10001747_pt1 | contig 11661 bp, 10 predicted proteins | sample PPLLak2March2015_FD_87021 | JGI IMG/M metagenome (GOLD analysis project Ga0105092, IMG submission 87021) | Freshwater sediment microbial communities from Prairie Pothole Lake near Jamestown, North Dakota, USA - PPLs Lake P7 Core (1) Depth... | ecosystem: Environmental > Aquatic > Freshwater >... | reverse complement strand
GCGATCCAGATGCTTTGGATCCTGCGTCGCATGCGCGATGAAGGTAAGTATCTTGATGGACGCGAGATCAAGTATCCACCGAAGTTCTTTCTGGGTGCGGCGGCATCACCTTTCTCCTCCAACCCAAAATTCCAGGCATTGCGCGAGCAGAAGAAGGTCAACGCGGGCGCACAATTCTTCCAAACGAATCTGGTCTTCGATATCCGGGGAATGGAGATATGGCTCAATGAACTGGCGAAGCGAAATGTTCTGGATAAAGTCTACCTCCTGATCGGCATCGCGCCGATCAAGAGTTTGAAAATGGCGCTCATGTTACGTGAGGTACCAGGCGTTTATATGCCAGAGAACATCGTACAACGCATGGATGCAGCAAACGTGGCAGGAAATGCCCAGGAAGAAGGCGTGCAAATTGCGTTAGAATTGATCAGCAAAATCAAAACGTATCATAAACAGGGAATTCATGGGATTCATCTTATGCCTGTTGGCTGGGACGAGGTAGTTCCACGTATAATCACAGAAGCAGGATTGATGCCAAAAGATTTTGTAATTGATCAACCATCGCAACAGGAGCGGAACAATGCACACCATATTGAAAAGTAACACGAAAGAAGTGATCATTGGGGCGGATAAACCGTTCGTCATGATCGGCGAAAAGTTAAATCCCACCGGCCTGAAGAAGTTGGGACAGGCACTCGTAGAACAAAATTTTGATTACGTCAAACAACTGGCACAGAGGCAGGTCGCCTGGGGAGCAGAAGTGCTGGACGTGAATGTAGGGCATCCGCAAATTGACGAAGTGACGATCATGCCGAAAGTTGTTGAAGCGGTCATGTCGGTGGTAGATGTCCCACTTTGTATCGATTCAAACGAACCAAAGATCCTTGAAGCCGGACTCAAAATGGCTCCGGGGAAACCGCTGGTCAATTCGGTCAACGGCGAAGAAAAGCAGCTTGCAACAGTCCTGCCCATCGTCAAGGATCGAGGCGCAGCAGTGATCGGCTTGACCATCGGCGAAGAGGGCATCCCGGCGACCCCGGAGGGACGCCTCGCTGCGGCAGGCATAATTATCGAACGCGCCGCGAAAATAGGAATCCCTATTGAAGATATCATCATTGATCCGCTTGTGATGACGGTGGGACACAATAGCAACGCGGCGATGGTTACGCTGAAGACAATTGAACTGATCAAGCAGGAATATGGCGTCAATATCAGTCTGGGCGCGAGCAATGTTTCCTTTGGCTTGCCTGACCGCCCTTCTGTGAATAGCGCGTTCCTTGCCCTGGCGATTCAAGCAGGCGCGACCTGTTCGATCACGGATCCGATCAAGTTGGGCAGCGCGATCCGCGCGACGGATTTGCTGCTCGGCAAGGACAGCAACTCCATGCGGTATTTGAAATACTTCCGCGCGACAGAGAAATTACGAGAGCAGGAAGCAGCGGTGAAAGTTTAGTAATTGGTAATCGGTAATTAGAGATTGGAGATTGGTAGGTCATGCTTGCAAGCCCAGTTATGGCAAAGCATGACCTACTTGTTTAATTCCGCCAAATTGATTGATGTTTTCCAACGCCCCGAACTGATAGTCAAAGATTTCTCCATCAACTCAATCGAGTCAGACTCGAAACCAAAATAAGACCAAAAGCAGACTTGCGGTTGATCTGCTTCAAGCATTACAGAAATGGCGGGTTCTTTATCTCCATAGTACTGCGAACGCCAGCCGCGGGTGCTGTTTGGATCGCCGCGAACAACTGAGAAAGCAGAATTTCCCTCCATCAGCCCAGCTTGCATTTTGTATTTGATGGAATCCAGTGACAGAAGAATTAAGTTCTCTCGTTGTTCATAGGGAAAGTCATTGAGCAACCAGTGAAGAGCATAATGGTGAGGCTGTCTGCCATCGAGATGATCCACCACAAGCCAGCGATCCTCGCCCAACGATAGAATCGTGCGCTTGTGATGCACTGGATCAGCCAATCGCCTGTATGCATCATGTTCACCTTGCCAGATTTTTTCGTCATGCTGAAGAACTTTCCCCTTGGCCCAATCTGTCCATATGAAGCGGCTGACCATCTTCATTTGATCTCGGTGATCAACAATGACAGTGTTATGCACCGAAGTACGAGCAAGACCGTTCCGCCAAACACCTTGCCCACTATACAAATATGTTCCGGCATCGCAGGCGATGTTTTTGCCGCGCCACCATAAATCCACGTGGAGTTGGTCGGCGTGAGAAGGGCGTGAGTGGAAGTCCGTGCAGCGGATGAGTGCTTGGCTGTTCGCGCCGCGGATGAGGTAGATTCCCCCATTGGGGAAGGATGTTTGGGATTTCTCCCTCACCCGTCCTTCGGACACCCTCTCCCGCTGGGAGAGGGATTCTGCTCCACACAACCAAAATAGATCTTCGTCCCATGCGCCGGGTTCAAACAACAATTCCTTTTTCGTTAAATATGAACCCAACTGCAACAGTGGACGGTAATCTGTAAAGTCGCAATGATTCAACGGCAGGACTAACGCGCCATCATTCGAACCATAGAGGGGCATTTGACCCGTCTCACGGTCGATCAATTGGTACAGGTAGTCAACAGATTTGGTAACCACGCGATGCACAGGCTCAGAGAATGGACGCTTGTTCAACTCTCCCAATCGCAAAGCATAAAAATAAATGTGCAGGATAAAACGATGATAATTCAACGAGTACATTGCATAACTGCCATCAGGGAAAATCTGCGCGATGGCTTCCTGTTCCAGCAACTTGCGCCCGAGCGCAAAATATTTTTCGGCATCCTTCAATTCAGGGAAAAGAATTCCAACCAGCCACAACCCAAACGCTTCACTGATCGTGTGATTACTGTGCGTAGAAATGGCGTAATCGATATTTTTGTGAATCCGTTCCGCATGAGCCGCGATCATGACGGTGAATTGCGCAATCCGCTGGGGAGTTGTGGATGGAGAATCCATGAAGGCATAGAATCCAAATGTCCAAGCCATGAGACGTAAAGCCGCCTCCTGACCGTCCATCCAGTTTGGTCCCGTGTTAGGAGGGTTCGACTCCGCCCAGGCCTGGATCAGCTTCCAGAACGCCTCAGCAAACCTCTCATCCCGCGTGAAAGCGTATGCGCGAACAAGGGGATAGACCATGCTGAACCGGCTGGGTTCCCAGATGAACTTAATGTCCACATCCCCCTCGTTTGAAATCTCAGACCAATGTTTACTGCCGTCCAATTTGATCCCCGAAACAGGATCTGTGTGCCAATCAGGTGGAAATCCGGTTTTCATGAATTGGTGTGCAAAATACTTGAGTTCCCCGTTTAGAACGCGTTCCGCCTCAGCCACTGCAAGCTGCGGATCCCACGGAACGCTACTTGAAATTTGCGCTTCGACTGCGCTAGCGCTCCGCTCACGTAGTCCCGATGCTCTTTCGGGGGCGCGGAGAGATTTGAAGAAGAACCTGGGGGAATTCTGCCTGCGCCACTGAGCATATGCTTCAGGCTGTGAAGGGATGCTTTTCTTCAACCACGTTTCAAGCGGACGATCTTTCCAGTTGTAAGAGGGTATTTGCCTGCGAACGAATCCTGTCCGTATTCGCAAGGCATAGCCCACTCGAAAGAAAAGCCAACGCGCGCCGAGTGATTGGTAAAGAGACTGAAGATTTCGAAAATTATTAAGCACGTTGCACTGCTTCTTGCATTTATTTCACTTGTCATCTGCCAACGATCAAATTTTCTGATCAACTATTGGAGCAGCCCTGCGTAATCGGGCCGCGTGAACGGACAACAGAATCCAGATCAGCGGCAATCCCAGGAAGATAAGCAGCGGGGCAATTTGATCTCCATGCGACCACTCATAGGAAAGCAACGCTGCCAGAAACGTCAGGAGGATGTACAAAGAACTGATCGTCCCATGTTTATAGCCGCCGATGACCAATTGCTGAAAGAGATGTAAGCGATGGCCGGAGAAAACATTTTCACCTTTGATCAAGCGCCGGAGGAACGTTACGAACGTGTCCATGATAACCGTCCACATTAACAATGTGCCAACTGTCAACGCGTCGCCACTTTGGTCAGCAGACAGCAATGGCAGGACGGCAAAACTATAACCGAGGAATGTGCTGGCAACATCACCCATGAAGATTTTTGCGGGCGGCCAGTTGTGTCCAAGAAAGCCCAAACTGGTCGCAGCTATGGATAGCGCAACCCAAAACACGAACGGATTATGCACGTTTGAGGAAAGCGTCATCCAGCCCAGACCCGCCACCACCGCTACGCCACCTGCCATTCCATCGATCCCGTCCATAAAGTTATAGGCGTTGATCATGCCGATGATCCACAGGAAGGTGATCACAATTCCCACAACGCCAAGGTCAAGCTCGCCCAGCAATGGGATCCGGACGATCCTGAAATATCCCATGCCGAGAATGGAGATGATGGCAACCAGTCCCTGCACAGCGAAGCGATAATTCGGCGATAACGAAAAAAGATCATCACGCCACCCGACCACAGCAAGGATGGCACCCAGAATAATATAGATCAGACTCCGGTTTAAATCCGATTGATTAGCAACCCACAAGCTTGTCCCTATTACAAGGATCACGATCGACAGTCCTCCCCCAAGCGGCAGGGGGATCGAGTGCGAACTGCGTTCGTTCGGATGATCCAGGATTTGATGACGTACTGCCAGACGACGAATGTAAATGACGCTGATGTAGGAAAGGGCGGTGAGGAAGAGGAAGGCAATGATGGGAACCATTGTGATGATTGTAAACGAGAATTAGAGGATTACGCTTCATGCCGTCGGGTGTAAATTCCAGTTCAATAGGCCTTTATCTCCCCCAATGGTGAACTCACGGACCATCTGTACAAAGTCCGATCTCACCCTCGTCAATCAAACAAGTCAACACATGGTAGTAACAATACACAAGTAGTGTTTGAGAAAAGTTCTAACGTTTGCGTGAAAATCTCCACCAGAGCATTCCACCAATCACAATAGTGGTCACACCTAAGATAAGACTCAGGTCAAATCCCCTTGGGGACGGGGACCGTGTGGCAGTGGCAAGCGGGGTTCCCGTTGGCGGTGGTGCAGTGATGGATGGACTTGGAGTGAGGGCAATCGTTGTCGGGCTGGGAGTCGGTGTCGCCGTGGCAGGCGGGGCAACAAGAAGAAGCAATTTTTGTTCCGGGCGGATGACGGAGGTGTTATTCAGTCCATTCCAGGCCATCAGGTCAGCAAGTGGAACGTCATAAAGGTCTGCAATCCAGAAGAGCGTTTCGCCGCTCTGGACAGTATGGTAATAGTTGCCGTCTGCCTCCGGGGTGAGCTTCTGGATGTTGCTTAGCGTCGGACTGGGCGTAATGTGACCCGGGTCAATCACCAGCTTCTGCCCAATTTGCAAGGGCCAATCCGCCTGGAGTCCTTTCTATACCAGTATCCGGTCCACCGAGACACGATACGCTTCCGCGATGGTGAACAACGCCTGATAAGCCTGCACTTCATGGATGATCTTGCCATCTGCATCCGGGGCTGCGGGCACGATCATACCAAAGGGAGTCGGCGTGGCATAGCCTGCTGTGTCCTTCCCCGGGACGAATAAGCGCTGCCCGGCTCGCAGCGGTGTATTGCGGGACAGGTTGTTCCAGACCTCCAGGTCACGGATGGTGATCTGGTAGGCAATTGCGATCGACCAGAAGGATTGACCCGCCTGGACGTCATGAAAGACCTTGCCTTCGGCATCTGGCGTGGCGATCTTGACCGGTATGATTAGTTGCGATACCGGGTTTGGGACAGCACCCGGTTGGAGAGTGCCCCCTGGAGACGAGGACGGACTGCCGCACTCCCGTCCGCCAACATAAGCCGCCTGTAGGATGTAATAGGTCCTTCCATCGGATGTTTGAGCCGCACCCGCGCCCACATGGCAATACGCCGCATTGACCGCCGGGCGCATGTGGTCCGGGTCCGCCCAGGCCGCCATGATCTCGTCGATGCCCATGCCTCCGCTGCTCACCGCAAAGTTTTCTGTCGCCCACACGGTGCCGCCACTGCCATATCCGGCAGCAGCGATTCGACCGCGCACATCGCCAATGTGCCAGGACATATTATTGGCTGCCATCGTCGCCGCTGTCGATTGGGCAACCGCATTAACAATTGGGTCCTCGATCAGAGCCGGGAGTCCATACGAAACGCGCAAGGTGTTCATCGCAAGGATCAATTCATAGGCGCTGACCTGGTTGGATGGAGCAGGACGGATCTCATCCGCCTGGACAGCTTGTGGACGATGGAACGCTCCGATTCCGAACACGATGAGGATAAACCAGCCAAGGAAACGTTTGAAACGCATACGACAATTATAGTTCTACAAATTCGGTGCGAATATACAAGGCGGAATTTCGTGTTTTTAACTTTTCGCCAATCTCTCCAGCAATTGCAGCGTTTCCGCCAGCTTATCGCGCCGGTCAAGATTCTTCACCAGATAGGCACGCGCATTCTCACCCATTTGCTTCACCCGCTGCGGGTCTCTTGAAAGCTCATGGATTGTTTTTGCGAGCAGTTCATCATTTCCAGGCTCAACGTACACTCCCCCACCGGAAGATTCGATCACCTCGCGGGTGACACCATCAATAACTAATATAGTCGCACGTCCAGCCGCCATGTAATCGAAAACTTTGTTCGGATATGTGGTGCGGAACATCGCGAGATTTTGAAGGATGGCAAGACACGCATCTGCAGAGGCGATCACGGCGGGCATTTCCTTTTTCGGGCAGATCCCAGCAAATAGGACATTTTTCAATCCGAGTCTTTGCGTTTCCACTTCAAGATTGGCGCGTTCCTTGCCAGCCCCGAAAAAGACAAATTGGATGTGCGGTTCATCCACACTGCCGCTGTGCGGCGTGCTTCGCTGGTCATTCAAACGCTGGGCTGCGCGTAATACCGTGTAGAGATCGTGCGCCTGTCCCATCGCACCTGCATAAAGGACCAAAAACTTATCTTTCGATCCCAACTTCTCACGGACAGATGAGCCGTCCACGTTGGGGTTGAACATGTCGATGTCCGTGCCATACGGAATGAAGGTGATTTTCTTGTCGGGTACACCTTTCTCAACAATGTACTCTTTGTATGCAGGCGAATTGACCAAAATATGTGTGGACCTCGCATATAAAAATTTTTCAAGCCAGTGGGCGAGCGTGATGACAATAGGATTCTTGATCACACCCATGCTGATCGCAAACTCCGGCCACAGATCGCGTACCTCCAGCAAAAAGGGCTTTCGCCGCACAAATGCAACGAACCAGGCCGAGATGGCTTGAAAAATCGGCGGCGTTGTACCCATAATCAGGTCTGCGTCTTTCACTTGCAAAGCCGCCCATACAGAACTGAACATAAAACTGAAAAAAGAAATAAATCGCCAGAAATAACTGCGATGCAGCGTTTGAGCGCTATAGGCACGCAACACACGCACCCCCTCGATCACCTGCTCAACATATAGACCTTTCCGCTCTACCGTGCGAAGACCGGTCTGGTAATTTGAATCGCTGGCAACGATCACCAACTCATGTCCGCACTTGCGTAAATATTGCGCCATCTCGAAATGGCGTGTGTGCCCCGGCTCGTCGGGTGGAACGAAAGACTGATTGATCAGTAGAATTTTCATGATGGCAGATGCTCTGACAAGCCGTCATTATATTATGGTTTTCCATGTCCCCGTAATAATGGCTATTCGAAGTGTGGACTATCTCGAATTCTTCGTTAGTTCTTGTTTCAAATAGGGAATTGTCAAAGCGGACAGGAATCCTGCCAGGCCAAAAGAAAGCAGAGGGACGAGCCAGCGGGCATTTACGAGTAGGTATTGATAAAGAAGAATGCTTTCCTTGCGGATCTGGGCAACCACAATTGGTGGAAGGTTATTCAGGCTGAACCAAATTGCGCCAATGCACATCGAAATGACAACGCTGAGGGCAAAATCACTCCAGGTAAGGCGGAAAGGACGCGGCGCGGGTACGGCTTGAATGTGTGCCATCACATCTGCGGTAAGATCACGCGGCATGGCTGCGATAGGATGGGTGTAAAGCGCATCTTCGATAAGCATATTCTGTTTTTCGGGAGTTAAGGGATTGTCCATGATGGCTCCTGATAAGTTTCCAGCGCACGGCGCAGTTGTTCCTTGGCACGGAAGAGACCGGTCTTTACCGTGCCAAGCGGAAGGTTCAGCATACCAGCAATTTCATCATAAGAGAGTTCATTTTGATAACGCAACGAAATGAGCAAACGGTAATTTTCATCGAGTTCATCGATAGCTTTATACAGATAGGAACGCAGCTCGCGAGATTCAAATCCACGGGCGGGATTGTCAAGTGCTGGACCGGTTTCCGGGAGTTCGGCGATGACGTCATCGCCCAGGTCGTTGAGAGAGCGGCGCAGGTTGGGCAGCCGGTTGTAACAAAGATTCGTGGCAATGCGATACAGCCAGGTTCGGAACTGAGATTGACCGCGAAAATTGGGAAGGGCCGTCCAGGCGCGTACAAACGTCTCCTGTGCCAGGTCGAGCGCCTCCTCTTCATTCTTAAGCACTCGCAAAGCCAGGTTGTAAACATAACGTTGATGGTCAGTCACCAACATAGCAAAGGCTTCCTGATCGCCTTTTTGAGCGCGCTGAATGAGGAGTTGTTCCGGTACATCTGGCATGAGGTCTCTAAGCGGTTAGACAGAGGAAACGGAAAAAAGTTTCAATTGGACTATAGACGATGGACGACAGACCATAGTTCAGGGTCGATTGTCCATCGTCCATGTTCCGGGTTTGAAACTTTTTCTGCACTAGCCTGTCAAACGAAGTGAGAACAACAAAATTATAGCGTGGAAGGCTGGCGCCTCCCGCAGGAAAAGGAACAAAAATGAAAAGACCCGTTGTAATAATCCTTCTCGCGATCGCGCTGACATTTGTATGCCTCGGAATTGGCGCAGTGCTATTCTTCACTGCGAATGGCGGCTTTCCAATCAACAACCCATTCGATGTGCGAAATATCTCGTCAGTGCTGGAGGAAAGCAAGACCCTCAAGGTGGACGCAGAAAAACCAGTCATCTTGAGCGTGGCTGACGATTCAGGCAATGTCACCATCACAGGTGCAGATGTCAAGACTGTGCAGGTCAAGGTTATCAAGACTGCCTATGACTCCTCTCAAGCCCGTGCAGATGAGGAAGTGAAAGGGATCAAATACAACATTGAACAGAACGGTAACACAATTACCCTCAAATATGTACTGCCAAAGTCCATGAACTTCAGAAATAATGTTAACAGCGTGGATTTCATTGTCACCGTTCCATATGAAGTCACCGTAGACATAAGCGGCAACATGGGCGAAGTGAATGTTGCCAGCACAAAAGGAAATGTCGATATCAAGAACAGCTTTGGTAATGTGACCATTGAGGATATTGAAGGCGCCTTATCCATTCAAACGAACAGCGGCGAAGTAAATGCCACATCCATCTTGGCAGGTAGTAAAAATATCGACCTGCGCTCAGATTTTGGCAACGTTACCCTGCAAAAGGCTGGCGGCAAGGATATCATCCTCGATTCAAACAGTGGCACCGTCACCTTGAGCGAAGTCCGCGCCACAGGTAACCTCACCATGAACACCGACTTTGGCAATACGAATTTTGAGAATGGCTCCGCTGATTCGCTCCACGTCGAAACTAATAGCGGAGAAGTGTCACTCGTCAGGATAACTATTCGCAAGGAAATCTTCGTAAAGGATGACTTTGGCAATATCGAATTGGAGCAAGCCCTTGCATCGTCCTACGATCTGCATGCCAATAGCGGCGCAATCACGATAGATGGCGCCAAAGGCAAACTGAAAGCTGATTCGGATTTTGGCAACATCACCGTTCGTAATGCAGAGTCTGTGACGCTGACTATCGAGACAAACAGCGGCACCGTGGAATTCAGCGGCTCTCTGGGTATAGGTCCGCATTTTATCAAGTCCGATTTTGGTGGCATTGATATCAGCCTGCCCACCGATTCAAAACTGACCGTAGATCTCAAGACCGATTTTGGCACCATTAATTCCGAATTGCCCATCACAATCATACTGAACGGTAGGGGCTCCAAATCAGACAGCGACCATATCGGCGGCGATATTAATGGCGGTGGCGAGCAACTCACAGTTCAAGCGAACAGTGGCAGCGTGAATATTCACGCCAGCAAGTGAACCAGTAGCAAACAGGTGACCGTCATTCCTGCAACGGAACCTGGCTGTCACCTGTTTGCTTTTTGGGAAAAAGAATTGTCCAATTCTCACAAGGATTGGGCACAGGCTATGAAAACGTTATCGGCTAAACGTTCAAGCTTCTCCAGTCGCTCGTTCAAAGGCAAATGGCCGCGACTACCCGGGTCTGTTCCTATGACCGTGCTGGCTTGGGCTGGAGCGATCCCGACCCCACAGATCAGCCAAGATCCAGTCCTTCCAACCTGAAGTCGTTATTGATACCGTGGAAAAAAATGGTAAACGTAGTTCGGTGACAGGACTAGAAGTTGGGCATCAAAAACTTCCCTGATGGCGAATCGAAAAGGCGGATGAGACTGATACAATACAGGCAACTCCTTGATTTTTCCTGAGAGGCAACATGTTTGCAGATTTTGTACCATGTATCAGTATCGTAAGTGTTCTCCTGGTCATTTTTGGCTTCCTCGCCTTCCTGCGTTATATGAATTACAGGGAAACCCTCGCCCTGGCCGAAAAGGGGGTAACTCGCCCCGAGCGTCTTGAGGCGAAAAACAGCACAGGATTTCTGCGTTGGGGAGTAATCGTCACCGCACTTGGACTGGCCCTCTCCATTGGACTCTATTTTATTGGCTTTGGCACGGGTGATAATTATCCGCTCCATCTCGGACCGTGGATGCTGGGAGGCTTCGTACCGCTTTTTCTTGGCCTCGGCTTAATCCTTCTTCATTTTCTCATTCAAAAGGACTGACCGTATCTAATTTACATTTGTGAAAAGACAAAGCCTGAGAGTCTTTGATAGTCCCCGTGAATAGAATTATCCGTGAAGAAAGGAACGAACAGAATGGAAATTCCAAGACACTGGAGACTCAAAAAACAACGCTACGGACTCGTCGGGGAAGTCTGTCCACATTGTGATGCCAAAATTTTCCCGCCGCGCGACGTATGCCCGAGCTGCGGCGATGAAGCTAAAGAACTCTATACATTTAGCGGCAAGGGTGAAGTCTACTCATTCACCACCATTTATGAGGCGCCCAGCGGATACGACAGCAACGCACCGTACACCGTTGCGCTCGTAAAACTGAATGAAGGTCCCATGATCACTGCACAGTTGACCGATGTCGATGACAGTGCAGTAAAAATCGGTATGCCGGTGGAAATGGTCACTCGCAAGATGAGGAACGATGGCGATGAGAGGGGCTTGATCGTATACGGGTATAAGTTTAGACCTCAGAATTTAGTACCCCAGCAGTAGTTCCATTTTGGGCATCTTTTCCAAGAATATCGAGAAGATTCAGCCGAATTTGGACATGTAGATTTCGCTCTCTATCGATCTCTACCCGTTCGACCAAAGTATCTATGATCTGCTTCTTGAGCGCAAACACATGGTGTTGCTCCTCATCATCTGGAGGAGCGGCATTTCTTAACTCTTCAATACCAGCCCTTAGATCGGCCAAATACT
>Ga0105092_10001746_pt1 | contig 11661 bp, 8 predicted proteins | sample PPLLak2March2015_FD_87021 | JGI IMG/M metagenome (GOLD analysis project Ga0105092, IMG submission 87021) | Freshwater sediment microbial communities from Prairie Pothole Lake near Jamestown, North Dakota, USA - PPLs Lake P7 Core (1) Depth... | ecosystem: Environmental > Aquatic > Freshwater >... | reverse complement strand
TCGAGCAGGTGGGTGCAGTAGTTCCAGGTTACTCTACCGCCTCGGCGCCATCAGCGCAGGAACTAGCCGCGCTTGAAGACAGCATTCGCGCATTAGACGTGCCGGTGATTTTTGTTGGCAACACCGTTAATCAGACTCTCGCCTCCCGTGTTGCGCAAGATACTGGCACCCATCTCGTGCAAATATTCACAGGATCGCTGACCGGGCCAGATGGTCTCGCGCCCACCTATATCGAATACATCCGCTATAACGTAAACGCGATTGTTTCCGCGTTGAAATGAGGTGTTTTAATGGCAATCATCAAGGAATTTGAGCGTACCGATCATGCCATTCGCCGTCAGCATGCCCATCACCATGAAAATGAACCAATCCTGAAGATAACCAACCTGACGGTTGAATATCAAAGCGGTACGGCCCTGCAAGATTTAAATTTGTTGATCCCTCGAGCCGCGCGGCTGGCCGTTTTAGGGCCGAATGGCGCCGGCAAAAGCACTTTGTTAAAGGTGGTCGCGGGGGTGCTAACGCCAACACGCGGAACCGTCGAGGTATTTGGTGAGGAACCCAACGAGCATATCTGCATCGCGTATGTCCAACAGCGAAATCAGGTAGATTGGAATTTTCCAGTCAGCGTCCGAGACGTGGTGATGATGGGTCGCATCGGAAAACTCGGGCTGCTGCGCCGCCCGGGTCGTGTTGACCGTAACATCGTTGAGCGCGCACTCGAAGTTGTGAATATGGCGAATTTAGCTTCACGCCAGATCAGCGAGCTATCCGGCGGTCAGCAGCAGCGCATGTTTATTGCTCGCGCGCTTGCCCAGGAAGCCGAAATCATGCTGATGGATGAACCGCTCACCGGGCTCGACACAGGCGCGCAGGAGGATATCTTTCAAATCCTGGATACCCTGCGGAACAACCGGGTCACGGTTCTGGTTGCCCTGCATGACCTTAAAATGGCAGCAGAGCGCTTCGATGGTGTAATTTTGCTCAATCACCTGCTGGTCGCCATGGGAAGCCCCACAGATGTGTTTACCACTGAAAAGTTAGCCCAGGCATACGGCAGCCAGCGCGTGGCAGCTACCAGCGCGTGGCTGATGATCGATGAAGCCTGCTGTGAAGACGGGGGACATTCTCATGATTGAGGCATTGATTGATGCGTTCAGCCATCCCTTTATGCTGCGCGGCCTGCTGGCAGCCGGGTTTGTTGGAGTAATTTGTGCTGTTGTTGGAACATTTATCGTTCTGCGGGGAATGGCATTTTTTGGCGACGCGCTTTCTCATACGATTCTTCCCGGTGTCGCTATTGGTTACCTGATCAGCGGGCGAGCCAGCGAGCCGCTCTTCTGGTGGGCCATGGGTACCGCTGTGCTTTCTGCTCTCGGGATTGGCGCAATCAGCCGCGCAACAAAGATCAAAGAAGATACCGCCATTGGCATTATTTTTGCGGGAATGTTTTCCCTTGGGATTGCCTTGATATCTACCGTCAAAGATTACGCCCTTGATCTGTCACATTTTCTCTTTGGCGACATCCTTGCCGTGGCTGATAAAGATCTATTGATGATTGCGATCTTTGGCATGGCGATCTTGCTCATCATTCTCGCCTTCTATAAAGAATTCGTGGTGATTTCTTTCGATCCAGTTCTGGCATCGACCCTGCGCCTTCCCAACCGGCTGCTCGAATACCTGCTATTAATCCTGATCGCAATCACGATTGTTGTCTCGTTGCAAACCGTTGGCGTCGCGCTGATGGTAGCCATGCTGGTCACACCCGCGGCTACCGCCTATCTGCTCACGCATCGTCTACCAGTGATGATGGCCCTTGCCGCGCTCATCGGGGCGCTCTCCGGCGCTGTGGGGCTCACGCTGAGCTACTTTGTCAACATCGCATCGGGAGCAGCGATTGTTCTGGTTGCCACAACCATTTTCCTGGTGGTCTTCCTCACAGTGCCTGGGCGCAAACCCCTTACCGTGAAAGTTTCGAGCGAGCCGCCGGCAGGCTCAAAGGCACCATAGTACAGCGCCAATTTATAACCCGATTGTTGAAATTCGAATATGGCGTCCTCGATCGGCGCCTGTTTCGGAATCCTTCACTTGCCCGAAAGTAAGTTCCGAATTATGATATAGCCATTACATCAAAAGTATCCAATAGTATCGCAAATGTCACAAAATCTCGACAGCTTGCTGAAAGTTGAACGGTCGGAATGAATGAAAAAGGTCGCTTATATATTGTTGCCACGCCTATCGGTAATGCGCGCGATATCACGCTGCGCGCAATGGATATCCTTGAAGAAGTAGATGCGGTGATCTGCGAAGAATTTCGTGAAGGCAGCACGCTTTTAAAAAAGCTGGGAATAACAAAAGAAATCGTGCTGATCAATGAGCACAACGAGAGCGAACAGGCCCCTCTGATCGCCATGCGCCTGCTCCAAAACCAATCCATGGCTTTGATCTCCGATTGCGGAACGCCTGTCTTTGCTGATCCTGGGGCGACCCTCATCCGCCATCTGGTTGAAATGGGGGTTCCGGTTGTTCCAGTGCCAGGGCCATCATCGCTCATGGCAACCCTTTCGATTCTAGATGTCAAGTTAGATCGATTTATTTACGCCGGATTCCTCCCTCGCGACCGCGGCGAGCGGCGAAAGGCGCTCAAATATCTACGCTCAATCCGCTATCCCATCATTATAATGGATGCCCCTTATCGCCTGGGGCCGCTGTTGATTGACCTGGAGGAGGTATATGGCGGGGGAACTGGCATAACTCTGGCAATGGATATCACCTTACCAGGAGAAACAATTTTCCGCGGGACGATCTCTGAAGCACAAAAACGTCTGGGACAGCGCAAGAGCGAATTCGTATTGGTTGTTCATTAAAACAAAAACGCGGGCAGCGTGGCTGAGACTCAGCTGTAACTGCCCGCGTTGTTTCTTTAATCGCTTACCGGACGTTAAAACTGCCGGTGCTCATATCCAGCTTGATCGAAACTTTATTCTTCGCATCTTTGAAGGCCGCATTCTCATAAAGACCTTCTTTTTCACCTTCTTCGCCGCGCACCTTTTCCATGCCATCCGGCAGATTCAGGCTTCCCGTCCCGCCATCGGTGACCTCAACCTGCAGCCCAGCATCATCTGGAACATCGACGGTGATACTTCCGGTGCTGGCCTTCATGTCGAGCGCGCAGCTGGTGTTTTCGGGAACATCTATCCGTACGCTGCCGGTGCTCGCATCCAGCCGAAACGGAAACTCTGCCTGATCTTCGGGTAATACCACGGTCATGGAACCGGTGCTGGCATTCACATCCAATTCCTCAAGCTTCATCCCGCTCAGATCCATTTGCAGGCTGCCGGTCGAAGCATCAATTTCCAGATTGAGCGGAATCTGAGGCGTCAGGCTTATTTTCCAGGGTTGGTTGGCCTGGGTGATCCACGCATAGTTGAAGAAATTTACGCCTTCGAAGCTGTTATCCTCCAGCGTCACATTCTTCATCTCGTTTCCTGAAACATCAAGAACCGCCCGTTCTGCCACATAAATATCTGCTGTGATCAGGTCATCCCCTTCTTCCGACCTCTGGATTGTGGTTGGATTGACAGAAAGATTGAGTTTCACCGCGGCCGATTTCGCTGTCTCTGCCGGTTCGCTCAGCGTTTCATGGCGCAGGCTGGCAGCATTCACTGTTGGCAAAATACCCGGAGCAGCTACCAGCGCCCAGATAATTCCAGCGGCAACCAGCATCCACATCAACGCAGCCAGCGGCCACCAAACCCGCCGCAGCAGCAGTGAAAGGCCACCGCCAATCAGCAGCACTGGCCAGAGCGGGATCAACCGGTACAAATTATCGGTCGCAATCGTTCCATTGTTTACCAGCAGCCACACAATCCCGATTGTGATCAGCATGATCGGGAAAAAAAATGATGAGTGGTGCCGGTGATAATAACCCCTTTCCATAACAGCCTCCTTTTTTACTCCGCCGCATCTTTTTCCAAGAAAGTGACCGATGTGGTCATATTCCAGCGCAGGCGCTCATCTGGCGTTTCCAGGGTAAGCACTACGGTATAAACAACATCTCCCTGGCGGTTTTCGCCAAAAGGTTTGATGTTTGTCACTCGTCCAATAATACCCAGGTCTGGCACAGCATCAAAACGCACCATTGCGGGCTGGCCCATCTTTATTCGCTCGATATTTAGCTCTGTCAGGTCGGTCGTCTCAACCTGCCAGGTCGAAAAATCGGCCATCTGCACCACTGCAATGCCGGGTGCGACCGATTCACCAGCTGCGACATTTACCGCGCTGACCGTTCCCTTGAATGGCGCAGTCAATTCCAGGTCATCCAGATGCGCTTGGGCAGCCGAAAGATTGATTGTCGCATTCTTCACCCGCGCTTGAGCGAGGGAAAGCTTATCAGCATCTGGACCGTCTTTCATTGACTCCAACATACGCTCGGCATCGGCTACTTTCGCCTGTGCAAGCGCCAGTTTGGCGTCAATTTCACCAACATCGAGATCATTTGGCCGGCCGATGAGGTAATTTAAATTCGCAAGCGCGGTATCTCTACGCTGGCGGGCAGCCGCCAGCTGGCTGAACACCTCAGCTCTGATAGGGTCATCTTCCGCCCGGTCATCAACCCGGTCGTATTGTTTTTGTGCCTCGCTCACCCCGTCTTCAGCAATGATGTAGTTGGCGCGCGCGGTGTCAATTTGTTCCTGGTCACCCCGCTGGTACTCTTTCCCAGCTACACGATTCTCTGCTTTATCGAGCTCGCGCTTTGCGTCAGCCAGCGCCATCTGCACATTCGCGCGGGCCAGGTCAGCATTCTTGATCAGGTCATCCACAGCCTGCTGCGCCGAAAACAGCTCAAATTCCGCCGCGGCAACCGCTGCTTCCAGCTGTTCGTTGCCATTCAAGCGAACCAGTGATTGTCCCTGCTCAATCGTATCCCCTTCTTTCACCAGAACTTCATCGACCACCCCTGCGGTAGAGAAGCTCAACGACGCATCTTGCGCCGGAACAACACGACCTTCTGCGATTACACTGGTATTCGAGCGCACCTCAGGAATACTCTCTTCTGTACTGACTGTCGCGACCGGCGTCACCGTTGAACCACCTGAGCAGCCCACCAGCAGCAGAAGGATCACGCAAAATAAAGCGAAACCAAAAAACCGTGTATATTTTGAAACCATCAAAACCTCCAGAAACGTTACTATTATTTTACTCATATGCGAGAACATCGCGTACCGTCAGGCGTACAGCATTTCGTGCAGGGATCACACAGGAGAGCGCGGAAAGCATCACTACAACGATGATCCAAATGACTAACCCTTGTAATGAGAATTGATACTGCAGCGGTACATTGAGCAGCGCCACGCCTAAGATCCATCCAAGCCCCTTTGCAATGGGGATCGAAAGCAGCGCGCCAAGACCCCAGCTAATCAGGCCAATGATCATTCCCTCAACAATCACCAGCCTCATGATGGCGCCATTAACTGCCCCAATTGAGCGCATCACACCAATCTCGCGAGTTCGCTCCATAACGTTCATGCTCATCGTTCCCATCAAGCCCAGTCCGCCGACAATTGCAATGAGCACGGCCATAAATAGCAGCAGATATACCAGGATGTCGATGGTGATGCGGTTCTGCTGAACAACCGTATCACCGGTCAGTGTCATACCGACCTTGAAACCTTCCTGCTCAAACTGCTCGCTTAAGGCTTTGGCCACTTCATTTTGCCGCGCTGCATCATGCCTGTCGGTAACGATACGCAGGGTGTATACCTGCCCAGGATCGTTCATCAGTGCCGTTAGATACTCATTATTCACATATACGATTGGCATCAAGACTGTCCCGGCCATCTCGAAGACGCCAACCACCTGAAAGGAATAGTCCTTCTGATCAATTTGAATATTAACTGTATCGCCAACTCCGATATCTGGGCGCATCTTTACAAAATGGTTTCCAACTACCACAGCATTTTCATCGCCGGGAACTAACCATCGCCCCGCGGTGAGCACTGGTTTGATCAACTGCGATCCTGCCGGAGGCGCAACCAGTTCTACCTGATCGCTGGTTTTGCCATCTGAACGCATGCTCTGGCCAATAATGTCGCCCCAACCTTCTATCGATACAACCCCCGGAACCCTCTCAACCACATCGCGAACGCGTTCGATTCGGTAATTTCGCTGAAATGTGACATTTACGTCTGACAGCACATAACCCAGCGTCACCTCGATCGCACGGTAAAGCGACGCCTGTAAATTGAACACGGCAATGAAGATAGCCCCACCCAGCATCAAGGTAAAAAGAGTTAGCGCCAGCCGGGCTTTACGGCGGAATGTGTTGCGTAGTGAAAGCAGCAACGGTCTTGGCAACCCGCGCACATTTTCCAGCATTCTGTCGAACAGGCTGCGCGCCCCAAGAGTCGAGAGACCGTAACTGCTCATCGCCTCGCGCACAGTTTGCCGCGCGCCGTTGAAAACAGGCACCAATCCCGCGAACAGTGGAACCCCTAATCCAACGATGATCTCGAGGATCAAGGTCTGGTTTGGAATCCTGAACCTGCCCATGTCAATATTGAGCAGCTGCCCAAGCCCTAGAACAGAAGCATATGAAACCAGTGCAGAAATTGGAATTGCCAGCAGAAGTGCAACCACACCAAACGCGAGGATTAAAACCAGATACATGCTGGCGATCTGCCCCATGGTAGCGCCAATCGCCTTCATAACCCCGATGTTGCGGATTTGCTGGCTGAGCAGCGCAATAATGGTGTTGATCACCAGAAATGCGCTTAAGAACAAGGCCAGCACACCCATTCCACCCATCATCGCAAAGATAGCATCCAGCGTAGATTGGGCAGGATGCTGCCCCGGTCGAAAAATAATATTGATATACACTTCGCGCCCGCTGCGGCGGATAACTTCATCTAGCCCTTTTGCAACCTCGCGAATATGCGCCTCATCCAGCGGGTTTTCTTTCACCGTGAAAAGCACCTGATTGTATTGATCGGCGCCTCCCAACCATGCCATTGTTGCCGGTGTTGCGTATGCATAAACCTGGCGAGCCAGAGTAAAAGCATTCGCGGTGACATCGTGAACGTATCCTGCTACACGCACCTTACGAACACGACCACCATCCATTTCGATAGAAGCAATGTCACCCGGCTCAAGTCCCAAAGCCGTTCGCGCGCCGCGCTCAATGTAAATTTCTTTCTCCCGCAGGTCAGAACTTCCACCTTCCAATTCAAGCTGATCGATTTTCGTTTGCGCGATCCCAGATGTACTGGTGACATTTATGGTCACCTCATCCCCGTTGGCAAGGTTAATTTGCCCTGAAACTGCACTGCGGCCCTCAACATCCTTTACCCCGTCCACACGCGACATCAGTACCAAAAAATCATCATCAAACTGATCGGTATACATGATCCCGGAATGGGGGTTAGCGGAAAGATAATCAGCCGCCACATCTTCCTTCAAAATGAAGTACATACCGCTTACTGACCCAACCGCAAAAACCCCAACCGCAATCGACATGGCAACCAGCAGTGTGCGGGCCTTGTTGCTCCACAAATCACTAAGAACTTTTTTCCAACGTGGCGAAAGCATGAAAATTTACCCCTGCTGACCCAACTCGTTCTCGGCTATTGTACGCTCATTGTGTTCAATACGTGCCTGAGACACATTTTGGATTGCGTCGCGGAAGAGCGGCGAATCAGCCACCAGACTGTGAAACGATTCTTGATCGAGTGCAAGCACTTCTACCGGCGTATTCACATCCGCGCGCACAGAAGCGGCTGTTCGGCGGTTGTGAAACAGTGAAATTTCGCCGAAGTATTGTCCGGGTGTCATGCGCGCGGCAATCACATCTGTGCCGCCCTCTCGCTTCAATGCGACTTCAGCAACACCCTTGGTTATGATAAAGAAATGCTCGCCAACGGATCCCTGCTGAATAATCGGCGCTCCGGGTGCAAAAACGAGCGTTTGCGCTTTGCGGCTGGCCTCTAGCATTTGCTGCGGGGTGAGCGATGGCAGCGCTTGTGCAACATATTCATTTACCACTTCACCATCGGCGATAATCACAGTGCGTGTCACCCGTTTGGCTAATGAGCTGTCGTGGGTGACCATTACAATCGTTTTTCCTTCGGATGCAAGGCGTTCAAACAGGTGGAAGACCGAATCTGCCGTTTTTGAATCCAGGTTACCGGTGGGTTCGTCTGCAATCACAATTGGTGGATCATTCGCCAGCGCCCTGGCAATCGCGACTCGCTGCTGCTGCCCACCCGAAAGCGCAGATGGTAGCTTGTAAGCATGGCTGGCCATTTCAACCATCTCTAACAAACCGATGGCCCGTTTCTTCCGTTCACGCAGTGGAAATGTATTGCAGAAATCCATCGGCAGCATAATATTTTCGACCACTGAAAGCGTGGGCAAGAGTTGAAAGAATTGGAAAACAATCCCCAGGTTGCGCCCCCGCCAACGTGCCATCTCATTTTCGCTGAGAGTATGCACGGCTGTATCACCGACGAGCACGTCCCCAGAAGTCGGGCGGTCGATTCCTGCAACCATATTGATGAGCGTGGATTTCCCACTCCCCGATTTCCCAATGATCCCAACAAATTCGCCGCGATCAATCTCAAGGTCAATGTTATTCAACGCAGTAAAACCGCCTGCAGCCGTTTTATACGTTTTCACCACATTGCGCAGCTCAATCAGATGGTTATTTCCGTGATGATACAATCCACCATTTTGCCCACGTTGCGCGGGCTTCCGTTTTTTGAATAATGATCGGATCACATTTTCTCCTTCACCGCCATGACTCGGTCCGGCGGATTGCCACAACTGCCAGGTGGATTTAACCGGGTATATTTATTCTACGTTGTATCGTGATATAAGTTGCACAATGGAAACGGAAATGATAATCCTGGCAATGGGGCAAAACATCGGCCTTATTTCTCTTTTAATTATTTTATCAATATTTACAGGATAATGTCTTCCTCATTTTAGCGAACATGGAGTATCTTTTTCCAGTGTAAAAGGTCATCTCCTAAAAAAAATTCTTTGTAACAAAACGCTTTGATCCCCGTTTTATGTATTAGAACTGCTGACCAAGTGGTGGCGGATCAAAATATAGGATAATTCGTTGGTCCGGATAAAACCGGCCAATTATAAGGGGATGGGGAGCCCTTTATAGTCACACCCCGCCGGTTTTCCGGCGGGGTGTTCCTTAATAAAATTCAGGTCGAGCAACTTTTCTGCTCGACCCATTTCCGTTCATTGTCTACAGTGTGCCTCCAGAGAGATTCGAACTCTCGTTTTAGCCTTGAAAGGGCTGCGTCCTGGTCCCCTAGACGATGGAGGCATTTCTGACGCGCCGAATTCTATCATTGCACCCGCTTCTGGTCAAGCTTTCAGAGCCACCAATTTTCAATGAATTTCTTGTGCTTTCCTTGCGTTTTCGAGGAGAGCGAGAAATTCGCAACTACACTTCCAGTACCATCACCGCGTGCTCGTGACGAACCGATTATCCAGCTGGCTACATTTTCACCGGAAGAACCAGGTCTGGTATATCCAGCTCAGGCCGGTTCACCATCGGCGAAACGAGGTGAGCGGTCATCGCCTCGGCCGGGTATGGCCGCAGCAGTTCTACCAACTGCTTGTTCGGCTCTTCTCCCAGCCATTCCCACAGCGCGTCGCCGCTCAACATCACCGGCATTCGTTCATGAACGGGCTGCACTACTTCATTCGCCTCAGTGGTAATTATGGTGCATGAGCGCACCTCCTCACCTTCTGGCGAACGCCAAAACTCCCACAGGCCGGCAAAAGCGAACGGCTTTCCATCCGCCCGTTTGAACAGGTAGGGCTGCGAACGTCCTTGAGGACCTGCCCCTTTTTTCCATTCATAAAAGCCATCCGCCAGTACAAGGCAGCGTCGTTTATTGAATGCGTTCTTGAATGCTGGTTTCTCGGTCAGCGTTTCTGACCGGGCATTGATCAACCGGCTGCCAATTGTCGGGTCTTTCGCCCAAAAAGGTATCAGTCCCCAGCGCATCCATTCTGCCCTTCGCTCGCCATTATTTGCCACAACGGCAACAGGCTGCGTAGGGGCCACATTGTATCGCGGGTGAAAATCATCCGGCATTTGCGTCAGGCCAAATTCTTCCCGCGCGCTTTCCGCATCAATCGTGATCGTGTAACGGCCGCACATACAAACCTCCTGCTAGAACTCATGTACTATTATGATCTATTTCTATACAATAGTCAATCGTCCAAATATTCTGTTTCAAAATCGACCACGCTGTACGCGAGTGTTATAATTCCACCATCATTACGCAGCGAGGCTTTTTGAATGCCGAACCCCCTTGTTGAATGTATCCCAAATTTTTCTGAGGCGCGCCGTCCTGAGGTGGTCGAGGCCATCATCCAGGCCATCAACACGGTTCCAGGTGTATCCGTGCTCGATCGCCATTCCGATATGGATCATAATCGCACGGTTGTCACTTATGTAGGTGCTCCCGCCGCAGTAGAAGAAGCTGCCTATCAGGCAATTTCTACCGCATCCCGGCTGATTAATCTGGATCAGCATCAAGGCGAACATCCCAGGCTTGGTGCAACAGATGTAGTCCCGTTCGTCCCGATTCGCGATATATCCATGCAAGAATGCGTGGAAATGGCCCGCCGGCTGGGCAAGCGTATTGGCGAAACGCTGAATATCCCGGTTTACCTGTATGAAGAAGCTGCCACAAGGCCTGAACGGAAAAATCTCGAAGACATCCGCCGCGGCGAGTACGAAGCGCTAAAAATGGAATTGGGTGTCCGGCCCGAGCGCGCTCCAGATTTTGGTCCCGAGCAAGTCGGCCCGGCCGGCGGGACGATCATTGGCGCGCGGCAGCCTTTGATTGCGTTCAATGTTTACCTCACTACCGATGACGTCGGCATCGCGCAGAAGATCGCGAAAGCACTGCGCAATTCATCTGGAGGCCTGCGTTATGTAAAAGCCCTGGGCCTGCTGGTGGAAGGCCGCGCACAGGTTTCGATGAACCTGACCAATTTCCGCCAGACACCCATTGCCCGGGTGGTCGAGATGGTTCGCCGCGAAGCTCAGCGTTATGGGGTGGCTGTGCGTAACTGCGAAATGGTGGGCATGGTACCGCAAGAAGCGCTGGTAGATGCCGCTGTCTGGTACACTCAGCTGGATCTTTTTCACCCCGCCGAGCAGATCCTTGAAACCCGTTTGCATGATGCAATAACGGCCTCTGAGAGCGCCGGCCAAACCGGTTTGGTTGAGGCCAGCTTCATCGAGGATCTCGCGAAAGGCACACCCTCGCCAGGTGGTGGGTCCGCCGCTGCCCATGCCGGGGCTGTCGCGGCCGCGCTGGTTTCGATGGTTGCCCGATTGACGGTTGGTAAGAAAAAATATGCGGGGGTTGAAACGCGTATGTGGCAAATCATCGAACAGGCCGATTTTCTGCGCACCGAGCTGAACAGCGCCGTGAAAGAAGACGCCGCTGCTTTTGAGAGCTACCTCTCTGCCGTACGCCTGCCAAAGGACACCCTCGAGCTTCAGTCTGCCCGTTCTGCGGCAATTGAAACAGCCACCCTGCAAACGATCCATATCCCACTTTCTGTCTCGCGAAAAGCAGTCGCTGTGCTCGGCCTGGCCGTTGAATCTGACCAGATTGG
>Ga0105092_10001744_pt1 | contig 11672 bp, 7 predicted proteins | sample PPLLak2March2015_FD_87021 | JGI IMG/M metagenome (GOLD analysis project Ga0105092, IMG submission 87021) | Freshwater sediment microbial communities from Prairie Pothole Lake near Jamestown, North Dakota, USA - PPLs Lake P7 Core (1) Depth... | ecosystem: Environmental > Aquatic > Freshwater >... | reverse complement strand
TCACTGCCCGTTACTTCGAGCACGCCTTTCCCCAGGGCCGCGCCCTCTTCAAAAAGATCGATAATCCCCGAGAGCAAATCCGTTCCATCGGTTAGCTCAACAGGGCCGACCTTAAAGAGATAGCTTTGAATCTCTTTATAAACAATCTGATAATCTTGCGGGAGCGCTTTGACACGCGCCATGTGCGCTCGCCACTTTTCCTGCCACTTTTTTTTGCCTTCGATGGCATCTTGTATTCTCACAATGATCTCTTGTATTCTCATTTTGTCCGCCTATTTACCCAATTTTTTAGCGATATTCTTGTTGAGTTGCTCGCGCCACTTGTCGCGATAAGACTTTGCCCCTTCTTCGCCGGCCAGCGCTGAACAGAAACCTTTGATATCGTCACCCAATACCTCTTGGACACTCTGATCGTCCGCCGCCGTTTCTTCGAGCAGGCCAAGCACACCCTCAAGAATTGGCATGAGGTTGCGACCAGTGAAATCTGCGTGCGTCCAAAGATTGTCATTAATTTCTTCCCATGCCGCTTGATAATCAGCTGGCAGCTTTTTGACTCGCGATTCAAAATTCTTCAATCCTTTCTTCAAGTCGCTGCCTGTGATTTTTTCCCAAAAATTCATTATGCTTTCTCCTTTAACTCGTTAAGTTTTGAGGATACGAACTCCCATTTTTCCCAGAACTTCCGCAGTTCCCTGTGCCCCGCGTTGTTGAGCACGAAAAACTTGCGCGGCGGTCCCATGTCGGAGGGTTTTTTGATGACCTCTACCAGCTTGTTTCTTTCAAGCCGGATCAGGATGGTGTACACCGTTCCCTCCACAACATCTGTGAAGCCGAGGGCGTTCAGCTGCCGTGTGATTTCGTAGCCGTAGGTTTCTTTGCGGCTTATAATTTCAAGGACACAGCCCTCAAGCACGCCTTTGAGCATTTCCGTCAGGTTTTCCAGCATAACCACTCCTTGCTATTCTGTATGACTGATATTCAGTATTACTTACTACTGCTATATAGTAGCACGCAGTAGTTGGTTTGTCAATAGCGTTTGTTCTGATGACGGATTAGACAGTGTCTTATCTGCAACTGGACACTATACAATGATCCAAATCTTTTGTTGATGTACAGTTAAAACAATAACATCCTAGATACCTTCTAGAATGTTATCTACCCAAAATTACATTAGTGCGGTCACAGACTCACCCAGAGCATATCGCGGAGTCCTCCCCCGCCCTCTCCGCTACTAGACAACTTACTCGCACCACGAGATTTTGTCTATGAATGTGCCCTTTTTGCCGAAAGGGCACATTCTTTTTTAATTGGCGCTACTTTATCACTTCTTTCCATTATCGTCAATTACAGGAGTGACTAGTTGTTCATCTACCTTTCTTTTCGTAGATAACAAAGAAACTATGTTATTCACATAATGCCAGAACAGCCTTCAAGTTAAACCCTATATCCGGGCTGGTTGCAAGGGCACGACTGAGGTGGTTATCCTGCGTGAACCGGAATGTAATGAGACGGATCCTGACATTCCGGGACAACGTATCGTGGAATTCTACTCACATTGCGTGGCGGCCCTATAGCAGATTGCTAACAGATTGATGGCATGCGCCACAAAATCAGTACCCAAAAATACTTGTTTTTGGATTCAAAGCTGCATGAAAAGTTGCCCTGCGCGGCATATATCATGTATACGGCTATAAAATTCAGACCGGCCAATTTGGTAGCACAATAGAATTTTCAATAAATTCTGTTTCAATAAGGTATGCCGCTCCCCTTGATCGAGGAGCGGCATTTTTGATTTTCAATCTGATCATTTTTTGCAGGAAATCGGATTCTTTGAGCTACACTCCCATATTTCCCCAATTCTTCCAAACATAGTGACATCGTAACTCAGGCTGTCCGAGGCGCAGTCTCCTTGGAAATGTCTGACTGTAACGCCCTCAATTAGTTGTTCAGCAAAGACCCCAGAACGATGCGCGCCTTACAGCATCACCTGGATGGTACCCAGTTGATTAGACCCTGTCGTATCTACGTATCCACCGACCAGGTAAATGCAATTATTAAGTGACAGGTATTTGGGGTTAATCTGTCTTTTACTATCTATCCCCCTCGTCGGCTGGTTGTTTTTACAGGACTTGGGGGCTGTCCGGGAAGGACCACCGGACAGCCCCGAGTTTGGTTTCTCTGTTGGGTTACGTCTTAGGGACGCACAACCACGGTGAGCGTGACAGACGTGGACGAGCCGACGCAGCCCAGGTTGTTGCCTTCATAGTTGATGGTGAGGGTATACGTTCCCGCCATCCACTTGTTGGACGACACTACCAGCCTGGCAATCCCACCCCCGTTCGTGTGATCGATGCCAAGGACCGTCGGCATGACCTCACCCGTTAGCGGGTTGCGATCGAGCGTGAAACTAACCGGCTGGCCAGCCACGCAGGCCCTGCGCCGGGCCGAGAGGACGGCATCCGGGGTGAACCAGTTCGACCTCGATCTGGAATGGACCACTATCCGCTTGCTGCCAAAATACTTGAGGGAAGTCTCGATCCGTGCGTGGACGAAGATAAGTTGCTGCTTGGTCGAGCTGTTCCCGGCAGGATCGGTGACGGTCCATGTGACCCTGTTCCTGCCGATCGGGAGGACCGCCGGCGCGTCACTGGTGATCGTCAGCTGCGCCGGATCATCGAAGGCATCCGTCGCAGTAACCCCGGCGACCTCTGCCGTCAACCCGTGATAGCCATCGGCGTCGGTTGCCGTGAGGTTGATGAAGAATGGAAGTTTGAGCTTCGGAACGGTCTGGTCGGCTTCGAGCAGCCGGCCGACACCCCAATGCGATGTGCTCAGGTACCCGGCGTTCGTTGGGTCGGCCCAGTTGCGGATCCCTTGCCGTGCACCGTTGGCGGCGTCGTTCACCTGGAAGTCGAGCCCGTGGAAGGTCCCCACGCCGCTTTCTTCGAGAAGGTCAATCGACGCCTCGACAATGTAACCGTCGTCGACGACCAAGGTAGCGCTGCCCAGCCTTGCCTGCTGGGCAGCGGTGTCGCCGGTACCGAACGAGACCTCATTCTTGTAGTTGATGCGAATCTGGGTGTCGTCCGGCCGGTACGCGCCATTCTTGTAGTTGCCGGCGTCGACGTAAATCTCGACGGAGTCTTTCTGCCACGGGTCGGAGGCTGTATCATCGAGGACGTCATCGTGAACGTGCATGAGAACGTAGAGCGTATCACCCTTCCAAAGAGTCTTCACGTCGGCCGCGGCGGTATCCGTTCCGGTTGTCTGCTTGTCGGTCGAGACAGTGTTTGCAAGTGACCAGATAGTATCGACGGAACCGTCGATCGCCGGAGCGGCGCCATTTCCAATCCCAACCACTTCGAGGTACGAGAGCGGCTCGGCCAGCGTGAGCGTGCCGGCGGCGCCGGGATCGTTCCAGCCGAGCGTATCGACGCCGTCTGTCAGGGCGATGTCAAACTGGACCTGGTCACCCTGTTGCGCGTCGCTGAGCGGTACATGGACGACTGCCTTCCAGCCGCCGCTGACTTCCTCAACGACACCGGATACGTCACCCGTGCCGTCACGGTTGAATGTGTATGTATTCTCGCCTACTTGGAAGGTAAGCTTGTCGGCGGCCTCCGGTGTGGTGTCCTGCGCGTCGACAAAGACGCTCAGGTGATCGGGTTCCCAGCGGAGCTGGAAGCTGAACTTATCTCCGACATTAATGAGCCGGAGCTTCTGCCATTCGAGCGCCGACGTGGCACCCGCCTCGAGCGGCACATCCGCCTGGAAAACCAGGGCCGTACGGATGCGCGCGGGGAGCGTCTCATCGACAGCTCCAAAGTAGGCCGGTTTTGCGGCCAGCTGGGCATCGAAGAGCAGCGGCGCGTTGTCGCTCCGCCAGCTGCGGCTGTCGTAAAGCCCCCAGACCGTGACGGAGAAAATGCTGGCAGAATGCGCCCGGAAGATGCGGAACGCGTCGCGATAGTAGTAGCCTTGCTCGATGAGCTTGGCATTGTCGACCGGTGTTCCGGTCATGACATCGAGCTCACTGACGACCTGCCTGACCGGCAGACCCTCGAACGCCGTGAGAGCCTCATCGAAGGACTGGACCGGCGTGGTCAGGCTGGCGTGGAACTGGTGCCCGACGATGTCGACCGGGATGCCCCGGTTGAGCAGGTCGGATACCAGTGCGTGCAGTCGGGCGCGTTTGTCCGACCGCTCCGTGTTGTAATCGTTAATGACCAGGGCGATCGGGCGCGTGACCCCTGGGGCCGCGTGATCAACGTTGAATGCCTGGTCCGCCCAGTTGAATGCATCATCGATGTACGAAGGACCGAGGATGTTATAGTACGGACTTGTGCGCAGACCATCAGGCGTGGCAGAGTCTGAGATGACCTCGTTGACAACGTCGAAGGCAACCAGCGGGTTCGTGGCGCTGCCAAACGGGCCGTACAGGTCGCTCAGCGTCTGCGCGACGTTGAAGATGTGATCATGGAGGCGCGCGCTGAGGATCGCCTGGTCTTCGGGTGAGTTTGTCAGCGGCGTGCCGTCGTCGCGCTGGAAGAACCACTCCGGCGTTTGTTGGTGCCAGAGGAGCGTGTGACCGTAGACGCGGATACCGTTCGCCGCGGCAAAGTCCATGAGCAGTTGTGCTTCCGGATGGATGCGGAAATTCCTGTCCGCGTCATACCATGCCTCGGGCTTCATGTGATTCTCAGGCGTGATCTGCTCGAAGTGGTGCTGGAGCAGTCCCGCATAAGCGCCGGTCGTCTCACGCGAGTCGATCGCAACGCCCACCGGGAAGTCCACCGTATCCTTGAGCGGGGTCAGGGTCTCGTCCCAATCGACGCCGCCCTGCTCCTGGACCGTAATGTCATCGACGAGGAAGGGGGTGTTCGTGCCGCTCGAGTACGAGGTCTCGAAGTAGAGGAATGCCGAGTCGGCCGGGCCCATCTGGTAGGTCGCCGTGACCTGCTCCCAGGCATCGGCGGTGCTGTTATCGAACAGTCCGAGGGTGTCGAAGGAGTCCGCTCCCGCGTTTGTCCGCTGCATGGAGAGCCAGATCGAGTCGGTTCCCGTGGCCATCCGCACCCAGGCGGTGATGATGTACGTCGTACCCGGCTCCATGAGCCCGGTGACGTCACGACCGATGCCATCGCCCTGACCGGTCCGGTTCGAGACGAGAGCCGCATGGGTGGGGCTGTGTGACTGTTCTGTTGTCAGCTCGACCGTCGGTGTTCCCTGTGCGTTGCGGGGGACCCAGCCGTCCAGTCCATTCTCGAAGTCGGTATCAATAACCGTCGCGCCCGTACCGCCGCCAGAATCCGGCCTGGTGATGAGAATGTCATCGATGAGGACCGTGTAGGGTCCCGTCTGGTCTGTGCTGCCAATGTAGACCTGTACGGCAGCCAGATCAACCCCGGCAGGAAGGGTGTATGTGCCGGTGATCGTTGTCCAGTCCGTGGCGTTGATTGTTGTGTTCCCAACCCAGTTGTAGTTCGGCTTCACCACGAAGCGGACATCGGTCGAGGTAACCGTCGAATCAGCAGGCAGTCGCGCCCGCATGGAGAACGTGTAAACGACACCCTCTTCGAGCAGCCCGGTCGGTGACTGGATCCCCTCATAGTCGGCTGTCCGGGTGATGCTCAACGCCTGCCCGCCGCTACCGTCATCGACGTAGGCAAGAGTCGGTCCCCCACTCTGCGTCCACGTGCCAGTAGTTGAATCGTTGAAGTCCACGCTCGTTATCGTGACGACAGTTGCCGGGCGCGTGATGAGGATGTCATCGATGAGGATCGTGTAGGGTCCTGTCTGGTCCGTGCTGCCGATGTAGATCTGCGCGGCAGCCGGATCGACACCGGCAGGGAGCGTGTACGTGCCGGTGACAGTCGTCCAATCGGTGGCGTTGATTGTCGTGTTCCCTACCCAGTTATAGTTCGGCTTCACGACAAAGCGGATATCGGTCGAGGTGACCGCCGAGTCGGCGGGCAGCCGTGCCCGCATGGAGAACGTGTAGACGACATCCGCTTCGAGCAGCCCGGTCGGCGACTGGATTCCCTCATAATCAGCCGCCCGTGTGATACTTAGCGCCTGCCCGCCGCTGCCGTCATCGACGTAGGCAAGCGTCGGGCTGCCGCTTTGCGTCCACGCGCCGGTCGTCGAGTCGTCAAAGTTCACGCTCGAGACCACGATGGAGCTCGCGGCCTGCAGTTGTGGTACCGCGCTGCCGATCACGTTCCTCCCAGAGGCGGCAACCGCCGGTGAGACATTGCTGATCAGCAGCACGATTACGAGAATATTCAAAAATACTCGTTTCATGGTTTCCTCTCATAGCATGAATTAGTGTTTGGATATGTTTCTGTCGAACCTCTGTCTGAAAAAGACCCAATGGACCGTTCGCACCTCCTGTTCGTGAAAGGGATTGCTAACAATGCTCGCACTGTGTCTACACTGCACAGATACTGCCGCCTACTGCGCCGATTTGTGTGACTGCTTCCACTCTTCTTCACACCGTCGGTTGTATAAACTAATGGGTAAAAGGTAGATTTGGCAATCGCGCGGTTCGCCCCCTTCCTCATCTCCGCCGCAAACGGGCGGGCGATAGCCAGTATAACCAACCTCATCAGGTTCTGGGCGTGGCTTCGCATGTTGCGCGCCGCCAGGTTCGTGATATAGCCCAGATCTTCGATCACTGAAAGCATGCCCTCAGCTCAACAGGCACGAGCCATTCGAAACCGAAAGCTTTACCATCTTCGCCCCAGCCTGAATTGCCACCGTTCGTTTTCTTGCGCATAACAAATCCTACTCAAAAAATGGCAGAGAAACGGTAACGTTACCGGTAACGTTGCCGTCATTATTGCACATCCGTGACCGAGAGTCAACCTTTTTTAAGATTCAGCATGAGGAGAATGAACAGCAATTGAGAAACTCCCCCATCATTGGTGCACAAACACAGCCGCTTGTGCGTTCGATCTGGAAGATAAAAAAATTATACGGAGGACCAGCGTTTCATTTGCGAATGGATCATATTCTCAGTTCATCCCTTTTCAGCTCTTCGTTTTTCAAGCACTGTGAGGCCTGCAGGAACTACGAATAACAAGTTTAGTCCGCATCTGATAGGTTTGCGACTCCAGGGGCTCACCATTAATCAATTTGATTAGCATCTGGGTTGCCACAAACCCCATCTCGGAGATGAACTGATCCACGGTCGTTAACCCCATGTATTTTGATTCCACAATATTGTCGAACCCGACAACGGACAAATCCTCCGGAATGCGCAGTCCCATCTCCTGAGCAACTTGATACACACCCATCGCGGCCTGATCGTTCGAGGCAAAGATGGCCGTCGGTGGGTGCTTCAGGGAAAGTAATTCGCGCGCGCATTGTGCACCGGTCTCCGCAGTGTAATCCCCCACCGTGATCAACTGTTCATCAACCGCGATACCTGCCTTTTTCAGCGCGTCGCGATACCCCTTCAGGCGGCGTGCAGAACTTTCCAGTTCCGCACGCCCGGTGATAAACCCGATGCGTTGATGTTCCAGTCCCAACAGATAATTCATTGCATCCAGGGCACCCTGATAGTTGGTCGCATGGACAGCGGCATAATTAGGATCCCTCATCACGGGGTCGATCGAGACGATTGGCGCGTCCGTCGAGAACTTATCGGCCACCGGTGCGACGATGATGACACCGTCCGCGATGGAATTGTTCAGGAGGGAAACATATTTCTGTTCGTGGGAAGCTCTGCCACTCTTGCGTACGTCACCGGTCGTGTAGACGAGCAAGTCGAATTCAGATTCTGCGATCGCCCGGTTGACGCCCTTCATCACCTCGATGGCGAACGGGTAGGCAATATCGGGCATGATCAGCCCGACCATATCCTTTCTGAAGCTGCGCATACTTTTGGCAGCCAGATTTGTTGTATACCCCAGGTCCTTAATCACAGCCAGGATACGGTCCCGTGTTTCGCTTGCCACGTCGGTCTTGCAATTCAAGACGCGTGATACCGTGGATACAGAAACGCCTGCAGTCTTGGCTACATCCTGAATTGTCACGTTCCGTTGCTTCTTTTGCATTTTCGGTCCCTTTGGAGTTGATGGAGTGGCGTATCGTTCACGGCAATAATGCAATATTATTGCATTTTGTAAAGTTAAAGTCAACCTGTTTCACCCAGGGTGCGACCCGGCGTATGCAACACAAACGCCCCACATTTCTACCATGAACCCATCGACAAGCGCAGGGATAGTTTCACAACTGGGCACAAATGTTTTGCCCATTCGTGCACATCCATGTGATCCGTGGCAAAATGTTTGCCATTTCTCCCAAAAAGGACTCGAGACAGCCACTTGAATTATTGAGGGAAACCAACGGAAAGAGAAATAATAACACCCATATTATTAAGATAATTCCAGCGCGGTATAAATCCGGCATACGGCTATAAATTTAGGCCTCAAGCGTTGGCGGCAACGTAGGCGGCGGAAACACGTTGCTTTTCAGAACAAACGAGAAGCGGCGGAGATTTCTCTCTGCCGCTTTTGATTCATCCCGATCGTTACATCTTCCCTTTTTATCAGTTAGAACAAAAAATGCGTCACCCTACTGCGGAGTTCTCCCCCGCCCTCTCCGCTACTAGACAACTTACTCGCACCACGAGATTTTGTCTATAAATGTGCCCTTTTTGCCGAAAGGGCACATTTACTTTTTAATTGGCGTTAATTTATCACCTCTTTGCATTATCGTCAATTCGTCCATACGAGAAAAGAGGCATCTTCTCATGACATCCATATCATCCAGTGGACTCTTCACGGCCAATCCACCCCGCTGAAACATATAAGTATAGATAAAGGTAATGGAGAGAAGGCTTGTCCCAACATATTTTTCCCTGCGTAGCGAGACCGGTTGTTGATATACTCTTGCAAGAGCGATTACACCCCTGCAAACTAATTCCTAAATTAATTTGGGGGATGAGTTTGCAGAGAAAAACTGTCATCCAAAAGCAATTACATTTGGTGCAGGCAAACTGTAGTTAGGCATACGAAGGGACTCGACTATGGATAACTACACAACAGGCGAATTGCAAGAAGCGCGTCGACCGATAGCTTCACTAATCAGCAAGTCAAAAAAAGCACAGCAGAAATTGGCGCCGGGAACGTGGCAACACACGATGCTGCGAGACAACCTCAAAGCGTTACAGATTGCGTCTGCGCGATGAACAAGGAAACTACCGATACGGATAATTTCACCCGGGACGATTTACAAGAAGCCCTCCGTGCGTTTGCTTCGATGATAAGCAAGACCAAGAAGGCTGAGGCAAAATTCTCGCCGGGAACTTCCCAACACACGTTACAGCGAAACAGGCTCAAGACGTTGCGCATTGCGGAAGCACTGATAAAGATGGAATTGGATAAAGGCTAAAATCTGCATTTTGAAATCTTTTGATGGTACATCATCCCTCGCTCGGCTACGTGGATGCGCCTGTGATGTTTAAGCGTTTCGATGCCTAACACAGCATGCACCGACGGGTGGGTACGCAGACCGTTGGGTGCCGATTGATAACTTACTCAAGGTGAATATGCATACACAATGGAAACAGGGAAATATTCCCATGAATAACGGCTATTTACATTATTACCGTACCGGACAGGGAGAAAAGGAGCCAATACTACTGGTGCATGGTTTTTCGGATAATGGATTGTGTTGGACACCCGTTACCCGCGAACTTGAAAAAAAATACGATGTCATTATGCCAGACATGAAATCTCACGGTCTATCAGCCCGCATCAGTGAGGAAGAACCAATCGATATGGCTTCGGACTTGATAAGGCTCATTCAGTCGCTCGGATTATCTCATCCAATCATTGTTGGGCACTCCATGGGCGCAATGATCGCTTTTCAAGTAGCGGTACGATACCCCCATCTAGCAAAAGCGATGGTCTTGGAAGACCCACCATGGTTGCTATCCCAACAGGGAGAGGATAATAAGTCCGAAGAAACAATGATGGAATGGGCAAGAAAATTGCCGTCTCAATCAATCAAGGAACTTGAAACAATCAACAGAAAGGACCATCCCACTTGGACTGACGAGATGATCCAGTTGATGAGTGAATCGAAAAAGCAATTTGATCCAACATTTGTGGATATGCTTTTGAGAAACCTAAAGAAGAATAGAAGTGAGTGGTTATCTACGATTGGAACAATATGTTTCCCGCTATTGATCATTACCGGAAATCCGGAATTGGGAGGGATAGTTACCGGTGAAGTCGCGGCCAGAATAGATACGTTAAATCCTAAAGTTCAAATCAAAAACATTCCAGACGTGGGACACCTTATTCGATTTGACAAATTCAATGAATTCATGAGCACTCTATTAGCTTTTCTGGAAAATTTGTAAATATAGTAATAAATATTCATCATAAGCAGAGGCGCCCAGCACATCTTTGCGAAAGCCATTTTCATCCGCATGAGCAGAACTGGGGTCGAAAACGCCCTCATAAACGGCTCAACCCATATGCTCAAGAAAGCCACCGAAAATACGGGGATCGACCGCGGCAATGGGATAAGCAGGATCCAGTATGACATGAGTCGTTTACATAGTGCACTTCCCAATGGATGTGGAATGATAGATGGTCAGGTTTACCGGATGGGCAGGTACCCAGTGATTGTCTTCAGCCTAACTGGATCCAGATGGCAGCAACTGACGCCGGAAAGAGGGTCAGATTGAGCTGAGAAGCCTCGCAGTTCACATCCAATATCTGCGGGGTTACCAGGCTGGGTGAGCTGAAGGTGTTGTGGGCATGGATTTCTCCGGCCAGAATCTGTCCGTGAGCTCCATTGACTTTTGCCCCGCCCAGGATGTCGATGGTGACCCCGCTGGCTTCTCGGGCATGGCTGTTGGTGATGGTTAAGAAAAGTTCTTTGCCTTTTAGAGAGGCGCTACCGGCCACAAGTGGAATGGAACCATCCGGCGTCTCGTCTTTTTGCAGCGCGCTTTGCCAGGATGTTTGCAGGGTATTGCTCTTCTTGAAGTTGATGTCAGGTGTCTCGATTCGGGTTCGTAACGCCGCCGCGCCCTGGTGGGGAGCGTACATCTCGTAGACGTAGCCTGTCGGCGTGACCAGCATCTGCTCGCCTTCGGTCAGGATCATCGCCTGCAAAACATTGATAGTTTGGGCGATGTTTGCCATCACCACCTTATCGGCATGGCGGTTGAAGATATCAAGCGTGTTGGCAGCTACAATAGCATCACGAATGGTGTTCTGTTGGTAGAGGAAAGCCGGGTTGGTTCCCTCTTCAACAGGGTGCCAGGTCCCCCACTCATCGACAATCAGACCGATCTTGCGGGCCGGGTCGAAGGCATCCATGGCGGCGCGTTGCTGGAGAACCAACTTCTCCATCTTGAGTCCTTTTTCAAGCAGGCGATACCATTCTTCTTCGCTGTATTTGGTGGCGGTGCCCGCTGTCCCGCAATAATAATGAGATGCGAAACCATCGATGCTATTAAAAACCCAATAATCCTTGTAGAGCTTGCGGAAGAAACGGTTAGTCCACTCCACATCGTTGTCGGGGGAGCCACACGCAATGACGAACAGCTTCTTGCTAAAGCCGCGCACAAAAGACGCATAACGGCGGAATTCTGTACAGTAATCTTCCGGGGAGAAGTTGCCGCCACAACCCCAGTTCTCGTTGCC
>Ga0105092_10001743_pt1 | contig 11673 bp, 10 predicted proteins | sample PPLLak2March2015_FD_87021 | JGI IMG/M metagenome (GOLD analysis project Ga0105092, IMG submission 87021) | Freshwater sediment microbial communities from Prairie Pothole Lake near Jamestown, North Dakota, USA - PPLs Lake P7 Core (1) Depth... | ecosystem: Environmental > Aquatic > Freshwater >... | reverse complement strand
GCTGGCAAGCTGACCAGCTGACCAGCTGGCAAGCTGACGAGCTTACCGGCGGACCAGACTGAAAAGGGGGCTAGTATGCTGGGTATTGCACATGAGATCAGAACCGTCGTCGACAATGTGGTGGTCCAGCTTGCCCGCATGACTCCTGAGGAAGTGTCGGCAAAACCGAGCCCCGACGCCTGGTCGAAAAAGCAGATCCTTGGACACCTGATCGACTCGGCCGCCAACAATCACCAGCGCTTTGTGAGGGCGGCAGCCAACGTGGCGCACTTATTTCCGCCGTACAACCAGAATGAGTGGGTCAGAATCCAGCGCTACGAGGAATCAGAATGGAGCGAGCTGATTGCCCTCTGGTCGGCTTACAATCGTCACCTCAGCGACGTGATCGCACGAATGCCCGAAAGCGCCTTGTCCAACCCCTGCGACATCGGCAAAGAGCAGCCGGTCCCGGTCGACTTCGTTATCAGAGATTACCTGCGGCACCTGCGGCACCACGTCCATCAGCTCTTCAGCCGGGTTGTCTAGCTTCGGTGCAGCCGGGTCAGCAGCGGGCCCGGATCAGTTAGCGCACCTCGTAGACAGCCAGCTCGTTGTCTTTCTCGACGGTGACGAAGGCGAAACGCTCGTCCTTTGACAGGCAGACATCGATCGGTTTCTTCCCCACCCGCGTCGTTGCCAGCTTCTGCATGTCAGGGCCATAAAGACTGAGGGTTTCGTTGCCCGTCTCAACCACGAAGAGTCCCCCAGTGGCCGAGACGGCGAGGGAAAACGGTTTGGCGCCGACGGCGATTCGCTGTTTTTCGGTCATCTCGATCAGGTCGACGACAGAAATATCATTCGAGCCGCTGTTCGCGACGTACAGGGTGTTGCCGTCCGGCGAAATCTCGATGCCGTCCGGCGTGAGCCCAACCGGAATCTGCTCGATGACTTTTCTTCCCGGCACGTCGATTACGTAGACCTCGTTGGAGCCGCCACAGACGACATAGACGCGGTCCTCGCCGGGCGAAACCACCGCACCCAGGGGTCTGATCCCGACCTCAACCTCCGCCACGATGCGATGCGAGGTTGTGTCGACAAAGTCCACCTTGCCGATCTTGCCCTTGCCGAAATTCGTGATGAACGCCATGGAACCGCGGGGAGAAATCACCACGTTGCTGGGTACCGACCCGACCTTGATGTCGTCGATCGTGCTGTAGTCCTTGGAATTGACGACCTTAACCAGCCCCGGCGCCATGTTTGTGACGAATATCTTGTCGCCCGACGGGGTCACGGCTATTCCGAGCGGCTCAACCCCGGCGTAAAACCGCTTTCGGACGACGTGTTTTTCTGCATCGATAACCAACACCTCATCCGAGGCGAAGTTCGTGACGTAGAGGACATTCAAGGCGGGATTGAGCGCAGCGAAGTAAGGGGCCTTGCCCATTTTGACTTTCTTCGCGGGGCCGATTTGTACAGCTCCGAGGGCGAAAAAACAAAGAATGCCGATGATAAAGACTCGTTTCATGATTTGAATCCGTTCTATCTGCGATCAGAGATTCGCCGGCTCTACGGCGGGTTCTTCGTTGAAGCGGTGTTCCCGACACGCGACCACGGTGTTCCGCATGAGCTGTGCGATTGTCAGCGGTCCTACTCCTCCCGGTACGGGCGTAACGGCCGACGCTATCCCGTACGGATCTCGAGGATGGACGTCGCCGACCAGCGTGTAGCCCTGCCTGTCGACTGTCGCCACTCGCTCGGAATCCGGGCCGAACAGCTCGACTACTCTCGCGCGGTCCTCCACCCGGTTGGTGCCGACATCAACTATAACGGCACCAGGTTTGATGAATTCCTTGGTGATTAACGCCGGACGGCCGATCGCGGCTACCAGGATATCGGCCCTGCGGCAAACTGCGGCGAGGTCGCGCGTTCGTGAATGGCAAATGGTCACCGTCGCATGGGAGTGCATGAGGAGAACCGCCATCGGTTTTCCCACGATGTTGCTACGACCAACCACAACGGCTTCGCGCCCTTTCACATCGATATGCTCGTGCCTGAGCATCTCCATGATGCCCATGGGAGTGCAGGAGACGAGGGAAAAATCCCCTTGAAGCAGCCTTCCGACGTTGATCGGGTGGAACCCGTCTACGTCCTTGTTGGGGTCCACGGCTTCGAGTATCCGTGTCTCGTCAATGTGATCGGGCAAGGGAAGCTGAACCAGGATACCGTCCACGTCTTCTGCATCATTCAGACCGTGCACAATCTCAAGGAGCTCGGCGGTCGTGGTGTGGCTCGGCAATTCGAGCGTCCGTCCCTTCATTCCCAGTTCTTCGCACGCTCGAGTCTTGTTTCGAACGTACACCTTCGAGGCGGGGTCTTGTCCCACCAGGACTACCGTCAGTCCGGGCACGACTCCTCGGGTCGCCATCATGGCCAGTTCGGGCTTGAGATCGTCTTTCAGCTTCTCCGCGACCACCTTCCCATAGATCACCCGAGTTTCCATGCGGGAAATGGTAACAGAAAACGACGGTCGGGGGCCTTATTTCCGGGAATGAACGACCTCAAGGACCTAAGTCCAGTTTTCAACGCTGAAGGCGTTGCGCAGCAAAGCCCGGGGTTGCCCGCGTTTTCTGCGGGAAACCCCGGGTTGACACCGGGAAAGATACAACCCTGAAAGGGTTGCGTAGTGCGGTACGCAACCCTTTCAGGGTTGAACGCCACACCAAGCCCCCGACCCAGGGTTTCCCGCACACAACGCGGGCAACCCTGGGCTTTGCTACGTGACCCCGTTGGGGTCATTCGGCAATCCCCTCCGGGCATATGACACACACGTGAACATTTTCAACACCCTCGCTGCGTGCCCGGCTCTGAAAAGCAACGATTGGGGGACTCTGAAAGAAGAAGTGGGCAGTCGTCCCCTCAGTCCAGCAATGCCCGGTAGATATGGTAATTGCCGATCACCTTGAGAACGTAATGCTTGGTCTCGCGGAAGCCGATGTTGGACACGAAGACAGCGGAATCCTGGCCTGAGATCTGACCCGACAGCTTGCGGCTCCAACGGTCAGCGTTTCCCGGTCCTCCATTGTAGGCAGCCAGCGCCCTTTCGGTCTGACCGTCATAGCGATCGAGCATCTCTTTCAGATACATGCACCCAAGCTGGATCGATACAGCCGGATCGTAGAGCCGGTCGATGTTGTATCTGAGCCCGGCGCGGCGGGCGAGCTCGCGTCCCGTAGCGGGCATTAGTTGGAGCAAGCCCCTGGCCGATGCCGACGAACGGGCCTTGGCCACGAATCCACTCTCCTGCCTGATGATTGCGAGCACCAGGAACGGATCAACAGAATAGCGTTGAGCGAACCTTTCGATGGTCTCCCAGTAATGGCGCGGGTAAAGCAGATCGATCAACTGGGTCGAAAACACGTTCCTGGTATCCCGAGTGGAAACCAGACGATGAAGCTGTTCGGCAGTATTCATGGATTCCCAGTTCAAGCCGCCCTGTACGGCCCAATTCGCCAGGTGGAACAGGTAATCTTCCCGCGACAGCCCGACGTTGTCCGGTTTGAGCAGGCGCATCTCGCGGTAGGCTTCATCGAAAAGCCTCAAGAAGAGAAGCTCTTCGATGCGGAGAAGCTCGCTCGATTTTCGGTAAGCGTGCTTCTGCTCCTCGGCGGTAAACAGCGGACGCGCGAGAATCAGTGCCCCATTGAAAGACCGGGTCGCCTCCGTGAGCGGCGGGGGGGAGGCATCCGGTACGTGTGTGGCGGACAGGTAGGAGAAGTAACTGCGCTGCCCGTTAACTGCACCTCGGTAAGCTTCAACGGCCTCTGCGCCAGCCCCGGTCTTCTCCAGGCAGACGCCGCGCCAGTAAGCCACTTCCTCCTCGGTCACTCCGGAGGGCAATTGCTCGGTCGGTATACTCCTGATGTCGTTCAGGCTCTCCAGTGCCTTGGGCCAATTCGCCTGCTCGATACGGACGCGGGCAAGGTGATAGCTAAACCTCGCCTTGTCGGATCGGCCCGCCTTGGCTCCGAGCGACTCCGCAAGGACGCTCTCGGCGGCTGCCCGATCGCCGTGATAGACGAGCGCCTCGGACAAATCGATCACGGCAGCAGCAAAATGCGGGCTGTCCTGGTGGCCCTGAACGATCCTTCGGAATGCCGCGGCCGCCTCCGGGTACCTGCGGGCGCGCAAATGAATGCTCCCCACGCGGTAGAGGCTGTACATTCCCCAGCGCCTTGACGGGAACCGATCGTAGACAGCGTTGTAGGCCGCCGGCCCCTGGCTGGGTGACTCGAGTTCCGTGCATCGTGCACGCAAGTAGTGATAGTAATCCTGCTCCCGGCTCCGAGGGTACCCCTCGATGACCCGTCGAAGGTAATCCCGAGCCAACCTGGGTCGGTTCGCCTGGATGAGTGCCACCGCCATGGCGGCAAGATCTTTTTCCGGGAGCGGGCGGGTCTGGTCAATATCGTGAAGAATAAGCGCGGCCTCTCCAGCGACGCTGTCGTCGGCTTTCTCTTCCAAGAGATCCTTCAGCAGCGCCTTCGCACGGCTGATCTCCGCCGCTGATGTTCGCGGCGCGGCGGTTGACGCCGGTTGTCCTTGGCTTCCGGCCAGGAGTCCCGCGAGGCGCAGGCGGGCGGTCCGTTTCCGCGTGCCGGGCATATCAGCCAGCCTCTCGTACCAGGTCAGAGCATCAGCCCGTCGTTCGGCTTTGGCGAGCAGAGCCGCGTAATCGAACGCGGCCGGGTACCATTGCGGATGTTCCCTATGATCGGCAAGGAACTTCTCATAGTGAGGTGCCCGGGTTTGGATCTCCTCCTCGGCTGTATTCTCGATCAGGTGAATTAAGAGGCGATCGGGAAGGGGAAAGCTCCCCTGGAGCATCTGCGTCAACAGGGAATTAGCCTCTTCTTCTTTGCCGTCCTCGGCGAGCAGCACGGCCTCGAGATACGAAAGATTATTGAGCTTGTAAAGAGTAGGGTCGGATTGGCGAAGCTGGCCGAGGATCTGGAGACCTTCGGAAATTCTCCCCTGGCGCCGGTTCTCGGCCACGGCGTCGAGCTGTTGGGTCAAATCCGCGCAGAACCCGGCCGTCCACAAAAGACTCAGTACGGTGGCGGCTAAAAGCCGGAACATCTTAATTCTCCATCTAAACGACTTCAACGACCGCAAGGACAACAGCGAGGTAGCTTGGAGCTTTCGTTGAGGTCCTTGGGGTCCTCAGCTCCCCGCATGTACCAACCCCCGTCAAGGGTAAATCTTGTACAGCATTCGGGGGTAAGGAATCGTTTCGCGCACGTGCTCTATGCCGCAAATCCAGGCAACGACCCGCTCGATGCCCATGCCAAACCCGCTGTGCGGGACGCTTCCGTACTTGCGCAGGTCGAGATACCACTGGAATGCCTCAATCGGCAGGTTGTGTTCTCGTATCCGCGCCAGCAGCAAATCGTGGTCGTGGATTCTCTGGCTCCCACCAATGATTTCCCCGTATCCCTCGGGTGCCAAAACATCGACGCACATGGCCAGTGCCGGGTTTTCCGGATCAGGCTGCATGTAAAACGCTTTCACTTCCTTTGGGTACCGGTGAACCATGACCGGACGGTCGAAGCGCGAAGAGATGATGGTCTCGTCCGGCGCGCCCAGGTCCGAGCCGCGTGCGGTCTCGGTTCCTTCCTTTTCCAGGATGTCAAAGGCCTCGGCGTAGCTGATGCGCGGGAACGGCGGGACGACTTTCTCGAGGGCGCTCATGTCCCGCTCGATTCTCTTCAGCTCCTCCTGGCGGCTATCGAGCACCCGGCGGACCAGGTAGCTGATCAGCCCTTCGGCGAGCTTCATGATGTCTTCCAGCTCTGCGAACGCCACTTCAGGTTCGATCATCCAGAACTCGGTCAGGTGTCGCCGGGTCTTGGATTTTTCGGCGCGGAAGGTCGGTCCGAAGCAGTACACCTTGCCCAGGGCCATGCAGTTGGCTTCGTTGTAAAGCTGACCACTCTGGGTCAAGAATGCCTTCTCACCAAAGTAATCGAGCGGGAACAGGGTCGTCGTCCCCTCGCATGCGGCCGGTGTGATAATCGGGGTATCGACTAGGACGAAACCATTGTCGTCAAAAAAATCCCGGCACCCCTTGATGATTTCGTCGCGGATTCGGAGGATGGCGTGTTGGCGGTTCGAGCGAAGCCACAGGTGACGGTTCTCCATCAGGAAAGCGGTTCCGTGTTCCTTCGGCGTAATCGGATAGGGCTCGGAAAGATGAACGACGGTGAGGTCCTTGACGTCGAGCTCGTAGCCCCCGGGCGCCCTCTGCTCCGCGCGCACCGTCCCGGTGACCGTGAGGGATGACTCCTGCGTCAGGCGGTCGACGGCCTCGAAGACTTCGGGAGACACCGCTTTCTGAAAAACGACACACTGGATGACTCCTGTACCGTCCCTGACAAGCAGAAACCGAAGCCGGCCCTTGTCGGTCTTGTTGTAAAGCCAGCCTTTCAGCGTGACTTCCTGGCCGACGTGTTTGCCAATCTCCTCGACGTAAACGTGCGCCATGCTATGTCTTCTCCTGGTAACGAGCTGCTTCCTGCTCGACGATCGCGTGAATATACGGGAATTCTTCGACCGTCCTCAAGGCATCCAGCGCCCGGTTTAAAGAACCTTCGATGTACTGCTCGTAGATGAAGTTGCCACGTTGGGTGATCTGATATCCGTAGGTTCCCAAGGCTTTGAGCAGTCGCTGGATCGTCATCAGATCAAACTGCCGACGGAGGGCCGATTCTCCAACCTCCGGCGCCTGGGAGCCGCAGGCACGCGATTCCCGGATGTAATAGGAGATCAGCCTGTTGACGTGCGGGGCATCCAGTTGAATCGAGTCCTTCAAGAGGGATACGAGGTCGTAAAGAGCCGGGCCTTGCCGTGCATCCTGGAAGTCGATGATAAAGAGCTTCTCATCCTTGACCATCAGGTTTCGCACGTGGTAATCGCGGTGGCACAGGAAACGAGGGTATGAGGCCAGCGCTGACGCAAGCTTCTCAAATTCGGCGGAGATCGCCTCGGCCGGCTCGAAGGGAATCTGCCGGTAGCCGCCGTAATGGCGGCGAAAGAAATGAAGCTCCCAAGTCAGCTTCTCCTCGTCAAAAGCGAGACGCGATGCATCGGTATTGGGCTTGACGAGCCCGCTGCATTTCGCCTGGATATCGATCAGAAGCTTCACCGCCTGCCTCAGGAAGCCGGTCCCTTCCTTGCTGTCGCCGGTTAGCAGCCGTCTCTGAAGCGATTCGTCCCCCAGATCCTCCTGCAGGACAATTCCGAGCGAACCATCCATTGCCAGGATATCCGGGACGGGAAGACCGACTTCACGAAGCAGAAGGTAAACCTGATGGTAAGTGAACTGACCAATATCGAAGGGCTCGGGGTATGCGGCGATCACGAAGGAGTTGCCGTGATCATCGACGACCCGAAAGTACTGCCTGGACGAAGCATCTCCGAGCAGCTTGAGGACGTTATACTGGCTGGAATCCCCGTCGAACCGCTGCCGGATGAACTCCATGAGACGCTGCTGTACGGGAGGGAAGGGAGTCACGCTCATGTGGATATATTAAAAAAGGGTTTAAGGCCACTGACTACTGACTTCTGACTACTGCCCACTGCCTACTGCCTACTGAGAAGTGGTGAAAAAATCGTCCAGCTTGCGAAGACTCGGTTTTCTACCCCAAAGGGGTCGCGTAGCAAAGCCCAGGGTTGGCCGCGTTGTTTGCGGCCTACCCTGGGTCGGGGGGCCCCAGAATTCAACCCTGAAAGGGTTGCGTATCATGCACATACGCAACCCTTTCAGGGTTGAGGCGTTAGCTGCTGCCAGCCCAGGGTAGGCCGCAGAAGACGCGGCCAACCCTGGGCTTTGCTACGCGACCCCCTTGGGGTCGAAAACCCGTCTTTCGATTTTTTCGCACCTTCTGACCACTGACCACTGAATCGTGTTGCCAACCGGGCCGAAATGCCGCGGATTCGCGCTCACCACAGGACGCTACCGTATCGGCCAAACTACGATGTCGCCTTGACGACGGCCGCCTCGGTTCTCAATTTCCCGGTCTGATACCGGAGGCACCGGGGTGATAATCATATCCCGGAACTCCGAGGATGACGGAAGCCGTGTGCTGCTGCTGATCACGCAGCCGTGCAGCCTGACGTTAGAACCGATAACGACATTATCCCAAATGATCGAGTTTTCCAACCGGCAATCCGCCCCGATCTCGACCTGTTTCCCGATGACAACCTGCTTGCCGAGTACATCCGTCGAGTCATGTGAAAGCACCGAGATTTCCCGTGACGTGAGGACCCGAAGTGACTCGCCGAGGAAACGACCAGGGGTGCTGATTTCCGACCAGGACGCCTGGCTCACGAACACGCGCACTGGCTTATTCTGGGCCATCAGTCGCGGGTAGATGTCGCGCACCGTGTCGCTCGGGCCTTCCGGGATCTGGTTGAGAACATCCGGCGAGAGAATGTGAACTCCGGTGAAAATGTAGCGGGACTTCGTTACCGGCGAGCCCTTCAGGCCGAATCCTACGATGTTCCCCTCTTCGTCGGCCGATACTGGGGTAAACGGCTGATGTTCCCGGTAAGGGACGACGACCATCGTGACCCAGTTGCCTCGTTCGTGGTGAAAATGCAGAACCTCGTCCAGGTCCTGCTCGAAGTAGATCTTCCCATTACACAAAACGATCGGCTCGTTTCCCAGCCATTTCCTCAGTTTTCCAATTGCACCGGCTGTCCCCAAAACCGCCGGCTCAAAGGAGAACAGAACGTCCGAAGCGTCGCCGACGGCCGTGAGCACCGTTTCCGGCAGATGGTGCAGATTGATGAAAACCTGGCTGGCCCCTGCCTGCCGAACACTGTCCAGTGCGTAGTTGATGATCGGTCGATTGAGGAAGGGAACGGCCGGTTTTGCGCGGAACAACGTCAGTGGAGCCAGGCGCGTTCCCAGACCAGCCGCAAGTATCAGCGCTTGCACGCTCACCGGCCCCTCAGTCGCTGTGTATAGAGTTCGATGTAGCTTTGCGTGATGTACTGGGTGAAACCGAAATGGCTGGCCAGGGTGTGAATCGCCTCGGCCGGGCCCTCTATTTCCACGAACAACCCGACCGGTGTCTCATCCAGGCAAACCTGGAGAGGCGCGCCTGACCAATCGAGATTGAAGACCTCTCGGAACTTAGAGTAACGAAACGAAACGCGAAGACCGAGCTGAAGCAGGACGTAACGCATCACCGATCCATTTGAGACCGCAGTCTCCAATTCCTCGCGCTTCTTCAGCTTCGGATCGGGTTTTACAGGGCCCTTGAAGGTCAGGATATGGTTGTCGCCATAGATCCGCAGGCGCAGGGCGCATCCGGCAACTCGAAGCCTCCCGTCAGCGAAGTCGAAGAGTTCGTTGTCTTCGGCTTGGCGTGTCGCGATGCAGCGGGCACCGAAAGCAATCAGCTCGGCTTTCACCCGTTCCATCTCGTCGGCCGTGACCTCGAACTTCGCCTCCGTTTCGACGTAGGTCGATTGTTCCCCGCGAGCGGTATTGCCCGGCTGGTCACTCATAGAGCAGGAACTCCTGTCGCACGTCGCGAAAACTCTCGGTTTCTTCCACCCAGCTGCTTTCGATCGAGCTGAGGCTGTCGCCCGTCTCGATCTGTCTGCGGATACGGTCGGTCCCGCACAAAATGTCGAACGGCAGCTTCTCGTACTCGTATTCGTACGGTGGTTGTTTCCACTGGAACTGGTCGCCGCCCAGCTGCCGATAAGCCATCAACAAAGCTAGCCCTGTGAGGAACGGCTTGAAGACGGTCCGGTTGGTGACGTGGATCTGTACCCCGCCGACCATCTGCCCGGCCCACTTGTGGAAGGTTGGGATATAGAAGGCCGGGCGAAAGTAGACGCCTGGCAGTTTTTGACAATCGAGCATTTTGACCAGGTCGGGAGGCTTTATCCAGGGCGCGCCGCTTAGCTCGAAGGGCCGCGTCGTTCCGCGCCCTTCCGATACATTCGTTCCCTCGAACAGGCACATCCCCGGGTAAACCACGGCGGTGTCGGGAGTGGGCATGTTGGGTGAGGGCAAAACCCAGCGGAGACCCGTGTCTTCGAAGAACATCGACCGGTGCCAGCCTTCCATCTGGACTACCTCAAGCTCGCAATCGATCCCGCAGGCGCGGTTGAAGTACAGGGCCAGTTCCCCGATCGTCATCGCGTGCCTGATCGGGAGCGGAAAAAGACCGACAAACGAGCGAAAATCCGGGTCGAGAACCGGTCCTTCCAGGTCGATCCCGTTAATCGGGTTCGGCCTGTCCAGCACGATCATCGCCTTGCCGTTCTCCCTGCACGCTTCCATGGCCAACGCCATCGTATAGATAAAGGTGTAGTAACGGGAGCCGACGTCCGGGACGTCGAACACGAGGACATCGACGTCTTTGAGCATCTCGCCCGTTGGTTTTCGAGTCGTCCCGTAAAGGCTGTAGACGGGAAGTCCCGTCTGGGAGTCGCGATAGTCCTCCCACTCAATCATGTTGTCCTGGGTCTCGCCTCGAGCGCCGTGCTGGGGGCCGAAAAGCGCGGTGACACGGCCGAAGCCGGAGGAGAAGAGCAGGTCCACGGTATGCTCGAGCGTGCGATGCACCGAGCTCGGGTTGGCAATCACGCCAACCCGACGATTTCGCAGAATCCGTTCGCCCTGGGTCAGCAGCATCTCGAGGCCCGTCTTGATCATCGCTTCTCCTTGCCCTTTAAACTATTCTATAAGCCGGAGTTTGGCCGCAAGTCTGTAGAACTCCTCAAGGCCTTTCTGGTTAGCCTCGTCCAGCGTGTAGTTCAGGTTGACGCAGAAGTATTGGAGAATCTCCTCCCTGCTGACCCCGAGCTTCTCGCTGTATAGCTCCGCGATCCCCGGTAGATTCGCAAGACCTTCAGCACGGGACTGGTAGAAGAGTCCTCTTTCTTCGTCGCTCAATTTGATGCCCTGGCGGACGCCCCAGAAAGCAAAGACAAATGGCAGCCCTGTAAAGGCTTTCCATTGTGCCGCCAAATCGTAGACCAGGCAACCGTCCAGGTTAAACTTCAGGGCTGGATCCCCGATCAGGAGGGCCGACTCGCGTCGACTCAGCATCTGGGCAGCGTCCGGTTGCCCGACCTCGTATGTCACGCCGTTCTTCCCGTAGAATTCGGTGAGGATGATACGGAGCAGGGCCACGGAAGTGCGACTGGAAGAGTCCACGGCCACCTCGGTGACATCCTCGATCGGGACCCGGCTGATGAAAAGGACGCTCTTGGCTTCCCGCTTGGCGCCGATGCAGATGTCCGGAATCACGCTTAGCCCCGGGATCCTCTTGTACTCGATCACCGGGATCAGCCCCACGTCCGCCTCGCCGGTTGATAGTCGATGAGCACAAACGGAAGGAACGTCAAATAAGAGCTTGGCCTTACCCTGGCAACTGCCGTGCAAGAACCCCCAGCCCAACGGAACTGAGTTCAGGAACTCGATGAACGATATGACCATCGCGAACAGGATACCGCGTTCGCAATTTCGGGGACATAATACTTAATTCCCTCACCGCTTTCGGGCCCTGACAATCGGCAAAGGAATTAAGTCTTGTGTCCCCGAACTTCCCGATTCCCGCAAAGATTATTCTCACCGCTTTCGGGCCCTGACAGCCGGCAAAGGAATTAAGT
>Ga0105092_10001742_pt1 | contig 11681 bp, 7 predicted proteins | sample PPLLak2March2015_FD_87021 | JGI IMG/M metagenome (GOLD analysis project Ga0105092, IMG submission 87021) | Freshwater sediment microbial communities from Prairie Pothole Lake near Jamestown, North Dakota, USA - PPLs Lake P7 Core (1) Depth... | ecosystem: Environmental > Aquatic > Freshwater >... | reverse complement strand
TCTCAATCGCTCCCAACGCTGCCTCCACCTCTTCCGGTGTTACTGACCTTTCTTCCCCTTTACCCGAAACGATCCGTCCATCCGCATACACCTGGTAGCTATCCGTCTGGCCGGCAAATCCCCCGCTCCTTTCGTAGACGATGACTGCCTCGTTTTCACCCCCCTTGCTTTGAGCAACAGGTGTCGGGTTTGCAGACTGCCCGGCAGCATCACTGTTCTCTATGGTCACTGCAGGAGCGCAGGCTGACAGCAAAAGAGCGAAAATCATAATGAATAATATCTTCTTCATACGTAATGTTCTCCATCAAGTAAAATATAAGAATATCTTGAACAATTATCCTTTACTTTCATCATCGTACAGACGTAGTTTCGAAAATATATGTTCCCGAGGGAAACAATGGCAAAGCTGATTAAAAATGGGGTCGTCATCACGGATACAGAAACGATCCAGGCAGATATCCTGATCGCAGGAGACCAGATTCTAAAAATTGCTCCCGGACTGGAAACCGGTGCTGACGTTGAGCTGATCGATGCGGGTGGGAAGTTCATTACACCGGGTGGAGTCGACCCGCATACGCATTTTGATCTGCCAATGTTCGGGACAGTTTCTTCTGATGATCATTATACCGGACATAAAGCTGCAGCATTCGGTGGAACGACAACCGTGATCGATTTCGTTCCTCAGGAATCCGGATCATTAGAAAACAGCATCGAAACCTGGCGCAGCAAAGCTGACCCAAAGGCGGCTGTTGATTTTGGCTTTCACATGAACATTACCACCTTTAATCCGCAGGTCGCGGCTGAAATACAGCGAATGCCTGAGTTCGGAATTTCCAGCCTAAAAGTATTTTCCGCATACAATAACCGCCTGCGCCTATCTGATGGAGAAATCTTCCAGGTGCTGCGCCTTGCCAGTCAGTATGGTCTGTTAACTCTCCTGCATGCTGAGAACGGCGATGTAATCGATATATTAGTGTCTGAAGCCTTAGCTCAAGGTCACACCAGCCCAGAATGGCATGCCCGCACCCGCCCTGCCTGGGGTGCAGTTGAGGCAGTTCTGCGAGGTGCTGCATTAGCGGCTCAGGCAGATGCAGCGCTCTACATCGTCCATATGAACGCTGCCGGTGAAGTGGATCAGCTCCAGTATTCCAGGGAGTGTGGTTTACCGGTGATGGGTGAAACATGCCCGCAGTACCTGTTTTTCACTGAAAATCACCTCCGCCGGCCAGACGGCGCCAAATGGATATGCTCCCCACCTATGCGAAAAAGTGAGGACAACACCCGTTTGTGGCAAGGTGTTTCTGAAGGCATACTCCAGGTCATCGCCACAGATCACTGCCCGTTTTTCTATGACGGCACAAAATCCATTATGTATGAAGGAAAACCAGTAACCATTCCCGGGAAAGAGTTAGGACGAGAGAACTTTACCCTCGTTCCTAACGGGCTCCCTGCTGTTGGAGACCGTCTGCCGGTCCTGTGGACGTACGGAGTCGGCGCGGGAAGGTTGAGCCCCAACCAGTTCGTTGCCCTCACCAGCACAAACCCGGCGAAGATATTCGGTTTATACCCCCAGAAAGGTGCCCTCCAACCCGGTTCGGATGCTGATCTGGTCATCTGGGATCCGGAGAAAAGAATCACCTACGGTGTTGGCTATGCGAAACACAGGACTGACTATAACCTCTTTGAAAACTGGGAGCTGAAAGGTTTTCCGGAAATGGTCTTTCTGCGCGGCAGCCTGATTGTTGATCGTGGAGAATGGTACGGCAAGCCCGGGATGGGAAAATTCATCGCAAGAAGTGGATACCAGGTCTTATAATAGAGCCAATGCTCCCCCTGGCTGCTGTCATTGTGCTATTAGTTGCCGCCTGCGCGATTCCGCTCTTTCGTCTCGCCAGGCCTGGTTATGCCTATCACTGGTTGATTGGTGTCATTGGCACACTTGCTGCATGGGGCTTGATCCTGTTCTCGGGGCTTCACCTACCCCAAATTTTTTCTCCCGGCTTCTCACCCCTAATCTACCTTTCTGATAGAGACACATTTCCGTACACTGCCGCCCTATCTACCCTTTTACTTGCTGTGGCATTCACCGCGTCTGTCCATCTCCGCTCCCTGGACTGGAAATCCTGGAGCAGCAGCCTGGCAGCAGGTGCTTTTGGAATCCTTGCGGTCCTGGCAGGCTCACCCCTGACACTGCTAATAGCCTGGGCTGCTCTCGATCTGTTGGAACTGACCGCCTTGCTCGCTTACATCCATGACTCTTCTGACCGCGAGCGTGTGGTAACAGGTTTTGCTGCCCGCGTGATTGGTCTCATCATCTTGTTGTGGGCTGTATTAGATTCACAATCTGGCCTTGCAAACGCCGGTTTCACTGAGCTGACAGCCACAACGCGCTTATTCATGATTACCGCCGCCGGTCTGCGCCTGGGCGTCCTTCCCTTGCACCTGCCATTTTCTCAAGAATTGCCCATGCATCCAACACCGGGCACAGCCCTTCGAATGTCTGCAGCAGCAGGCAGCCTGGTTCTGCTGGTTCGCGCTCCCATGATCGAACCCGCACCCCCCATTACGAATACACTGCTCATCCTGACCGGTGCGGCAGCTCTCTATGGAGCGTGGGGCTGGGCTACGATAGAGGAAGGACGCTCCGGAAGACCCTATTGGATTTTAGGTACTGCTGCGCTCGCTGTCGCTTCTGCACTTCGGGGCCAACCTGGGGCAAGCGCAGCCTGGGGTACTGCCTGCCTCCTTACTGGTAGTATTTATTTCTTGTCCACCCACCGTCATATGCTGCTTAAGCTCCAGCTTGCCCTTGGTATGCTTGCTCTTTCTGCTCTGCCCTTCATGCCAACCTGGAAAGGTGCTTTGCTCTACGAGATTTCTCCAGTAAACGGTAGTTCAGAGATCGGCCAAATCCTTGGAAGCATTTTGATGACCATAATATTCATGGCTGCTCATGCTCTACTGCTGGCAGGCTTTTTCCAGCATATCCGAAAAATCGTTCTCCCGCTGGGGGCATCCGAACGCTGGATAAATGTAATCTATCCCCTCGGTTTGATGCTCCTTTCTATCGTTCACTTTATGATAGGTTTTTGGGACCTTCCATCTCTCGGCACACTCCCTGTAACAGCCTGGGGAGGCGGATTGGCAGTCATCCTCATTGCCGTCCTAATTTGGCGTGTCAGCCTAAGCACCCCCAGAGTACCTTACAGGGTATTAGCAATATGGAGACGGATCTTCTCACTGAGCTGGCTGTACGGACTGTTGTGGTCGCTCTATCGTTCTTTAGGGAAAGCCATCGCAGGGGTTTCACTCATCCTGGAAGGAGAAGGTGGCTTCCTTTGGGCTCTGGTACTGCTGGTCGCGTTGGCCTCTCTATTCGCCGGTCAAGGATTAGGTAGATAGGAACAAGTCACATGGATTTCAGACCATTCGCCTTTCCTGCCCTCGTTCTGCTTATGCTCACATCAGCAGCACTGCTGCTCAGCCAGAACTGGCGCTGGTCAATTATCGCTCTGGCTGCCCAGTACTTCGGCGTTTTTGTCCTGACCCTGCTGCCCTGGTCGGTTGGCATGGCAGCAACCAAGCTCATTTCCGGGTGGATTGCCTGCTCTGTCCTTTGGATCGGGATCACAGAAGCTGGAACTGTACGTACTGAAAGCTGGAAGGAACTCGATCGATCCTGGCCTTCCGGTCGAATTTTTCGAATGCTGGCTGTCTTGTTAGTCATGCTGATCGTTCCAACGATTGCACCGCATGTTTCTGAACTTTCTCCAGCATTATCACTCCCTCAAGCCTGGGCTGGACTGGTATTAATCGGTCTTGGATTACTGCAGCTCGGTTTCACCGCCCACCCCCTGCGGGTTGTCGCCGGATTACTCACGATATTGTCTGGCTTTGAAATAATCTATGCTGTGGTCGAATCCTCTTTACTGGTTGCCGGTCTCTTATCCATGGCAAACCTCGGCCTTGCTATTACCGGCGCTTACCTCATCATGGTTCCAATGATGGAGGAGACAGGTTGAACAGCTCGTACATCTGGATCCTCATCCCGCTTGCTGCAGCTGGACTGCTCACCATCATTCGGAAGTATGAAAGATTCACCATCACAGCAGGTATCGCGATTGGCATGGGTTTAGCCCTTCTTGCCTGGCTGGCGCCTTTTAACCAAATTATCGATATCGGTCCGCTTCAGATGCGGATATCCTCGACTTTCTCGATCCTGGGCAGGCGATTTGTGCTTGGGAGTGAGGACCGCCAGTTGTTGATCCTCATTTTTGCAAGCATCTCACTTTGGTTCCTCGGTTCCATCCTTACAAAGCCCGGGCATATGTTCGTCCCAGTTGGGCTTGCCTCATCAGCGGTGATGACCACAACCCTGGCAGTAGAACCCTTCTTATATGCTGCCATTTTCATATTGATAGCCGCACTATTTTTGATACCCCTACTGGCTCCACCTGGACGCCCACTGGGGCGCGGAACGATCCGGTTTCTTACATTTCAGACTCTTGGTATGCCGTTCATCTTGTTTTCCGGCTGGCTGTTTGAGCGAGCCAGTACGTTCAGCGGAGCGCAATTCCTTACTCTCACGCCTGTTGTCATTCTTGGGTTTGGAATTCTCCTGTTATTGGCAGTCTTTCCTTTCCACACCTGGATCCCTATGCTTTCCAGTGAAGCTCATCCATACGTGGCAGCTTTCGTTTTTTACATCATCCCCAGCATGGTCTCTTTATTTGGCATCGATTTTTTCAGTCGATATCCCTGGCTGCAGAACACAGACTCCATTTTTACCTTCTTATTTGCTGCTGGCAGCATCATGGTTCTCACAGGTGGGATTTGGGCCGCATTTCAAACCCACCTCGGCCGCTTGATGGGATTCGCGGTGCTGATCGATATCGGAACATCGCTGCTGCTGATCGGCTCTGGCAGCGGTTCGCCGGATCTACGGAATGAGATCTTACCCATCCTTATTCCGCTCCTTTTCATGAGAGGCCTGGCGTTATGCATATGGGCTATCGCACTCTCCATTATCCGGACAAAGACTGGAAGCTTGAGCTTCTTAGGAGTGAGCGATGCAGGCAGAAAGATACCTTTTGCAGCCGTTGGGGCCGTGCTGGCGCACTTCTCACTGGCAGGGTTTCCCCTACTTGCGGGTTTCCCGACCCGTCTGGCGCTGCTCGAGAGACTGGCAGATGTCCAACCCGGCATCATCCTGCTCGTACTCATCGGTATGATAGGTCTTCTCGCGGGCGGGCTGCGCTCATTGGTCGTACTCTTTGCCGGATCCATCGAAACAAATATTCAAACTCCCGAGACACGAGCTGAAAGGATTTTCCTTGCTGCTGGGACGCTTGCTTTATTCGCGGCTGGTTTGTACCTGCTGTGATCACATTTCACCCATCGTTATCCGACCACGATGAAACTTATCAGCATGCTATAATGGCTTAATTTTCTAGAAGGAGAAAGCCCCATGGATATGGATCAAATCCTGAAACGAGTCCAGTGGATGGATGATGAACGTCGGAAGGATAAGGATGCTATTGCGCTCATGGAAAACCGCATCCTGGCCCTGGAGGGGAGCCTCGCCGCCGCACAACAGCTTGTCAAAGACCTGAGTGGAGAAATCTCACGCCTGTCTGCAATCACAAACCGGATGGATCAGTATGATGGCAGCCTTCTTCAGCAGCGGATCGAAACGAAAAAGATGGTAGAAGAACTGGAACGAGAAACCAAGAAGCGGGAAGAAGAGGCTGAAAAGGTACGCCGGGTTGAGATCAAAGCGATAGAAGCAAATCTGGCAGAAACAAAGAAAGGCTTAGAGCCCATCCCAAGGCTTGAAAAGAATATCCAGACCAGGTTCGATGAAGATACTCGTCTCGGGAGAATGATCGACGATCTACGGGTGAAAATTGAAGGCGCTCGCCGTTCAGAAGATGATTACACCCGCACGTTCAGACTATTAGAAGACGGACGTCGCCAGGATGCAAAGCGGATTAACGACCTGATCGGTGAAGTTTCCACCTTGCGAAAACGGGCGGATGAACAGCGCGGGCAAGTTGAGGTGATCAATTCCACCATCCGCCGGCTCGATACACGCTTGCAGGAGCTCCTGTCCGTTGAGTCAGAACGCCGGGATGTTCAGTCGGCGTTTCTTGACCGTCAGAACCTGCTGCAGGTCGAGCGCGACAAGATCTGGAAGGATTGGGAAGCACGATTCCAAACGATTGAAATGCAGGCCGGAGAGATTGAAAGCCAGCTCCAAAAGCTCGAGATCACCCATCGTGAGACAAAACGCTCTCAATCTCAGGTTGATGAGCTGAATACCCGAGTCGACCGGAGAATCAGTGAGATTACCGAAATCCAGCGTCTTACCGAAGATCGTTTCAGGCAAGAATGGATCACCTTCAAAGCCGATGACCAAAAACGCTGGACGAACTACACCTTGATCCAGGAAGAAACGAAAAACGAAACCGGTAAGCAGCTTGAAAAGATTGCAGATCAAATCACCGACCTTGCCGACCAACTCCAAGAAGAAAAAGATCAGGCTGAACAGGCTTTCGAAGGTACGGAGAAGCGGCTCCAATCACTGCTCGCTCTTGTCCATACCTGGGTTTCCGATTACGAACGTTCAGTTAGCCGCAGGTAGCATTTTGTGAGGGTTTCATGCGAGTCATAGGTACAGCCGGCCATGTGGATCACGGAAAGTCTACCCTGATAGAAGCCCTGACCGGCACTCATCCCGACCGCCTGAAAGAAGAACGCGAACGGGAGATGACGATCGACCTTGGGTTTGCATGGATGACACTGCCTGGAGGGGATGAAATCGGGATCGTTGACGTTCCAGGTCATCGTGATTTCATTGAAAACATGCTCGCAGGAGTTGGCGGTATCGACGCCGCCTTATTTGTCATCGCCGCAGACGAGGGCGTAATGCCGCAAACTCGAGAGCACCTGGCTATCCTGGATATCCTTCAAATCCAGGGTGGTGTCATTGTTCTCACAAAGATCGATCTGGTAGGCGGTGATGAGCAAAGCCGGTCGGAATGGCTAGACCTGGTTGAAGACGATGTCCGCAGTGTCATGATTGGAACCATCTTCGAAGATTCTCCGATTGTACGTGTTTCTGCACGGACTGGTGAGGGTCTGGATGAGCTTATCCTCTCCTTGCAGTCCTGCCTCAGCGACCAGCCTCCGCGAGCTGATACCGGTAAGCCCAGGCTGCCGGTCGACCGAGTTTTTACGATTGCCGGATTTGGCACTGTCGTAACCGGAACCCTCACAGACGGGCGATTGAAAGCAGGCGAAGAGCTGGAAATCCTTCCGGAAAAGCTGCGCGGCCGGATTCGCGGCCTGCAAACCCACAAGCGAAAAGAAGATACAGCCGTTCCTGGCAGCCGGACAGCCGTGAATATCTCTGGGATTAATGTGGATCAGATTAAGCGCGGCGATGTTGTTACCCACCCGGGCAGCTACGGTGCTTCGAAAAGGATCGACGTCCGTTTCCGCCTTCTCCCCGATGCAAGTCTTCCTTTGGAACACAATACGGAGCTTAAGCTGTATATCGGAGCCGCTGAAGTGTTGGCTCGTTTGCGCTTATTGGGCACGGAAGTGCTCAATCCCGGTGATAACGGCTGGCTGCAGCTTGAGTTAAGCGAGCCTGTTGTCGCAGTCCGCGGTGACCGCTATATACTCCGCCGTCCATCCCCTGCTGAAACCCTGGGAGGAGGAACTGTTGTCGATACGCAGCCGAAGAAACGCCATAAACGTTTCGATCAAGAAGTCATTTCCCGGCTCGAATCCCTTGAAAAGGGGACTCCTGCCGATATCTTACTGCAAGCCTTCCAGACCCTGGGGATTACACCGCTGCAAAACGTCATCACCCGTTCGAGCCTGGGAGAAGGGCAAGCCAAAGATGCACTGGATGAGCTCCTAATCAGCGGGGATATTTTCTATTTAGAGGGCACCCCCGATGAAAGGAAACGAGACAGCCTGTTCGCCAGCCGCGGTTATTGGAATCAGGTTTCATCAAAAGCCGCAACAGAGGTTGAGAACTACCATTCCAACTACCCGCTTCGTAAAGGAATGCCGCGTGAAGAACTGAAGAGTCGCTTGAAAACGCTGCTTCATAATGAAACATCGCAGCGTATATTCCTTGCCGTCGTAAGAAGGCTTGTTCAGGAAGGGGAACTGGAAGAAATTGGCCCCCTGGTCCGCCGTCCTGGTCACGAAATACGGTTCAAACCGGTTCAGCAGCGACAGGTGGACGAGCTGCTGGCGCGCTTTGCTGCTTCTCCCAATACACCACCTACCCTCAAGGATGCTCAGACGGAAGCTGGCGAAGACGTTGTTGCTGCCTTGATCGATCTTGGAGAGCTTATCCAGCTTCCTCCGGATGTTCTCTTCAGGCGTGAAGATTACAACCGGATGGTTTCCGAGATAAGAAACATGATCGCAACCCAGGGGCCAGTATCCGCAGCACAGGTACGAGACAAATTCAATACCAGCCGCAGATACGTCCTCGCCCTGCTGGAACACCTCGACTCTCTCGGGGTTACCGTTCGTGAAGGGGATGTGAGGCGGCTCAAGTAATAACCGTCGACCGATGCCAACCGAAGAAGACAGATGCCAGATGCCAGAAGTCAGAAAAGATCTGTCCTCGGTTTTCTGACTTCTGTCTTTCTGACTTCTGCTCTCCTCACTGTTCACTGAAAACTGATTACTTCTGCCCTCTGCCCACCCGTTCTTAGTACCCAGTTTCTCAAAGTCGGGGTTATAATAAAAGTAACGGAAACTTTCCGATTTCGATAATCAGGGAGTATATGGGGCTATGGCTGCAACTGAACCCAACAACCGCGGGAATTGGAACAGCAAATACATGCGCTTCATGATCCCAATCCTGGTGATGGCACTGCTGTCCACCTGGCTCGCTTTCAAACCATCTTTCCTGGCCTCAGCCCAACCCGTCTTGACCATTGAACCAATCACATGGAACATTGTCAGCCTGGACAGCGAAGACCCGGACAGCGGCCCAAATGAGTATCCAATCGGATTCCGCGTCTGCAACGCAATCGGAGCAGATTCCGCGAATAATCTTGAAGTAACCATGTCCCCAGTCGTGGGGCAGACAGATACAGATATCAACGTAACGAGCCCCACGACCCAGTTACTTGCTAATCTCCCTGCCAATACCTGTCATGATTTCTATTACGATGTGACCATCAATCGAGCGGCAGGTGCCTTAGACGCTACCAAGCTGTTCATGGTTACCGCCGAATCTGATGATGGTACATCTGTATCGGTAGACTTTCCAATTAATATTGTTGTCCGTGGAATGACCACAAGTAACCAACTGCAGGTGTTGGAGCTTGATGGTCCATTAGCTGTAACAGTAGGACAGACAGTGTCTTATACACTTACAGCAACCACGGGGAATCTGGCCTTCGGCTCTCTAATCCATTTCCTCGAAGATTCCGGTGATATCTTCGAATTGACTGCTGTTGACGCAACTTATCAAAACCCAACAGGTACAACCAGCGACTCCACCTGGATCGATGCCTGCTCCTGGCAGCTCAATCCAGATGCAGCAAACCCCAACACCTGCACGACCACAGACACGATCAGCGGACAGGTAACAGTAACCTTCGATATGCGGGTTACCGGTACAGGCGACAGTACTTTACGTGCAGTCTTGTTTGGGCTCCAGGACACGGACGCTGCTGACGACCAGGCCTATTTATATAACAATAATTACGATACCGATACCACCAGGCTGCTCGTTACTTCCCAGGCAGGAGCAACCCCAACAGCTACCGTCACGGGTACGGTAACTCCAGGAACTACTACCGCAACGGTTACATCGACCACAACTGCCCCCACACCAACCTTCACCGGGACGATTACCCCAAATCCTGGCGCAACCAAATCTGTCCTTCCTGCGCAGGCCGGAATCGGGCAGAATTTCGCCTTTACAATCCGCCTGACAAACGACGGGACCGCTCCATCATTAAATGTCGTACTGACCGATTCGATAGCCAGCTACACATATCTGGATATTTTAAGTGTAACCACCTCGCAAGGATCACAAACCATAAACGGACGTACGACGACGGTAAGTATTGGCACGATAAACCCCGGACAGATCGTCACCGTTGTAATTACCATCCGGGTCAATAATACTGCCACCGGCACCCGCACACCCTGCAATCGGGTAACGGTTACCTTCAACGGAGGCACCCGCACATCGAACCAGGTTTGTTTCCGCGTTGTTTCCAGCTCTACTGTACCAGGCACAGGTCAGCGAGTCTACGATCCAAAACCTGAAGAACCCACCGGCCCATTGGCGCTGCTGAGCATTGCATTCGGTTTACTGGGGCTGCTGTCGCTCAGGCTGGCAGTATGGGCCTGGAAAAATCACAGGGATGCTCTCCGATGGTATTTGGGTGCCGGTACGGTCTTGGGACTCACTGCCCTCATCCTTGGATCCTGTACCTTTGGTTTGTTTGACAGAAACGTCGAAGGCGGCGATCTGGCCTTGACGATGGAAGCCGGAGAAGCCGTCGATGGTATTGACACCGAACCCACCGCAACCCTCAATCCACTGGCAATCATGCCCGCTTATTTGTTTGCCACACCAGTCGTCGAGGAGACACTGCCCGCCTACCCGATCCCAACCCCACCAGCCCAGGCAACGACTATCCCTGCGGTTCCTCAAAGCCCTGACACAAGCGCAGTGACCCGAATTATCATCCCGTCACTCGACGTTGATACGAATGTAGCTTACGTACCGTTTGACGGAAATACCTGGCCGATCCAGGGTCTGAGGCAGGAAGTAGCCTGGCTGGGTGATACCTCATGGCCGGGATTAGGAGGCAATACTGGCCTTGCAGGTCACGTTACACTGCGAGGGATAGGTAATGGTCCTTTCCGTTATATTATGGATTTGAGGTTAGGTGATGTTGTAGAGCTCCATACAGAAAGAAATGTGTATAAATATGAAGTAAGTGAAAAGCTGGTTATCGACGAAACGGATCTTTCCGTCCTTGAAAAATCAGACAGCTCACGTATTACCATGATCACATGTGTGGACTGGAATGAGACGTTAGGAATTTACCTGCGCCGTCTTGCGGTAACAGCAGACCTGGTCGAGGTGCGTGGGCTGCACGAGCGCGGCAGTGAAGTGTCGATGAATCCTTAGTCAATCTTTCTATCAATTCGAAGGGCAAGGTGGAAAATCCCTTGCCCTTCTTTATTTAATTGATATCTATCGAACCCAACTTCCCCCCACCATCGTACGTACAGGCTGGATTTCCGGAAGCTGGTCCGGATCGCAAGAAAACGGGTCGGTTTCTAACACGATCAGGTCTGCCAGGTAACCTTGTGCAAGTTTCCCCAACCGGTCTTCCATCCCAGCAGCATAAGCTGGCCCGGTTGTATACCCTGCCAGCGCTTCTCCGATGGATAACTTCTGTTCGGGATACCAGCCTTCTGTCCCCGGAACTCCATCCAGGCGCTGGCGCGTCACTGCAGTATGCAAACCCAGGAAGGGGTTTGGCGATTCCACAGGCGCATCCGATCCAAAAGCCAGCACGGCTCCCTGCTCGAGCTGTGTACGCCAGGCGTAAGAGAGGTTCGCCCTTGCGCCCCAATAGCGGTCTGCTGCCAGCATATCCGAAGCGGCATGGATA
>Ga0105092_10001740_pt1 | contig 11691 bp, 10 predicted proteins | sample PPLLak2March2015_FD_87021 | JGI IMG/M metagenome (GOLD analysis project Ga0105092, IMG submission 87021) | Freshwater sediment microbial communities from Prairie Pothole Lake near Jamestown, North Dakota, USA - PPLs Lake P7 Core (1) Depth... | ecosystem: Environmental > Aquatic > Freshwater >... | reverse complement strand
TTCATCCCTGGCACTCCGCCATCAGAATATCTATGGACCCATAACTAGATATCGATTTCGCTTCAAGTTCAATCGCATTAGGTACGGCATTCATTCCCTCCCTTGAAAGGAAGGGGTCTTCTGCCTGTTTTCTATAAGCTCTTTTTACAGTCCGCCGGGCCTAGGTGAACCTGTTTCATCATTCCGCTATCTGATAGCCATCCGCATTTTCATCGAGATGGGCGATGCGATCCGTTCTCTTTCGGAGCCTGAAACATATTTCCTAAAACTGACAGCTTCTTCTCCGGCCCCATGAGAATCACCACGTCTTCCACTTTCAGTCTGAAGTCTTCATCCGGGTTGGCAATGGTCAACAGGTCTCTGTGCACAGCCAGTACTTTTACGCCGTTGTTGCCAAGTCCTGCCTCTGATATCGACCTCCCGCTCACGGGCGAGCCCGCAAAGACCCGGAACGTGCTGATCTCATCCGTGATCAGATCTACATTCGCATTGCAGTAAGGCTGCACGGAGAGGCTGCGAAACATCTCGTAGCTGTCGGATCGCAATTCGCCGATGAAGCTCTCAACCTCATCTCTCGGCACATCGTACCGCTCCAGGACCCTGGTGAAGATCTCTACTGATGTTTCAAACTCCTCAGGGATGACATCGTTTGCTCCTAATTCGTGCAGGGGCTTCATCTCCTCAAGGTAGCGAGTGCGGGCGATGATGAACAGCTCGGAGTTGAGCCTGCGGGCCAATTCCACGATCCTGCGAGTGGCCGCCGGATCGGAGATGGCGATGACCATTACCCTTGCCGCTCGTATGTCGACATGCTGCAGAACGTTCTCCTGCGCCGCATCGCCGTAGTGGATAGGCTCGCCGTTCATTCCCTCATGCATCACAATCTCCGGATCGGTCTCGACTATCACAAAGGGAATTCCTTTGGCCTTGGCGGATCGGGCCACATTCCTGCCGTTGACGCCGTAGCCGACGATGATGAGATGATCTTTTTGCGACTGGGATGTCATTGTCGAGAGAGACTGTGATCTGTTCTTCAGTCGTTCGGGCAGCGGCAGCAGCAGCAAGCCGTCCGCCACCTTCGGCGAAGCCGCCATGAGAAAGGATGTAGCGCCCATAGTCAGCACAGCCACATCCAGAAAAAGCTGGTAGATGTCCTGGGTGAGAACTCCGCTCTCGTATCCCACTTGAGAAAGGATGAAGGAGAACTCGCCGATCTGGCTCAGGGCCAGGCCGACGAGAACCGCCAGCCTCAGCGGCAGGCCCAGGACGGAGATGGCAAATCCAGCCAGGGCTGCCTTGAGCGCCATGACACTGATCGCAATCAGGATGATGTAGCCGGGATTTTGCACCAGATAATTCAGGTCCAGCAACATGCCGATGGAGATGAAGAAAAAGCTGGTGAAGGCATCCCGCAGCGGCAGCATATTCCCGAAAGCCTGGTGGCTGTAGGGCGACTCGGAAATAATCAGCCCGGCTAAAAACGCACCCAAGCCCAAAGAGAGCCCGGCAAGAGAACTCATCCAGGCCACAGCGAAGCAGATGGCCACGATGCTCAGCAGGAACAGCTCGCGGTCCTGGGTCTTGGCGATGTGATAGAGGACCTTCGGCATGATCCACTTGGCGCTGATGATCACAAATGCAAGCAGGCCCAGAGCTTTGGCTGCGATAATGATGGGAGACGTCGCCTCTGTCTGCACTGCTCCCGGCAGCAGGGGAACGACGAGCATCATGGGAACCACGGCCAGATCCTGAAATATCAGCATCCCGAGAGTCGTTCGACCGTAGATGCTGTCGAACTGCTCTTTCTTTTGAATTATGCGAAGCACGATTGCCGTGCTGCTCAGAGATATGAGAAATCCGAGCAGCATCGCTTCTCCGGCGGGCTCGCCCAAAGCCATTAGGATGAGGAACACGACGAGGACCGTGAGCAAGACCTGAAGCGATCCGCCCACCAGGACATACTTCTTGAGCTTCATGAGGTCTTTTAGCGAGACCTCGATGCCCACGGTGAATAGGAGCAGCACGACGCCGATCTCCGCTAGATCGGAGACTTGAGTGGTTGCCTGAATAAGGCCCAATCCCTGCGGCCCGGCCAGGATGCCGGTGAGCAGGAATCCCACTATCGTCGGTGCCTTGAGGCGGTGGAAGATGAAGAGCACTGCAGCCGACAGTGCGAATACAACGACAATATCCTTTAGAAGCTCTATTTCCATCTACGGTCCTTTTATTATTGTATGTGCTTAGCTGGTTAGCTTTGCCGTTAGCATTTGGAGACAATCCAGTCCTCTCTGTCCCCATGTTGCCAGCATCGTCATGATTCGCTCATGAATCATTGTCCCCTTTTCATTGCGCAGCGTGCCCAAAATTTTTCTCAAAACCACATGGGGCCTCAGCGCTCTCTCTGCCCGATTGTTGGTTGGTTCTACACCTGGGTTAATGATAAATGTGAACAAGTAATTGAATCTGTTGCTAATTTTGCTGATGAATTTTTGGATTTTTTCGAGAGTGTACTCTTTCAAGATTGTGTAGTCCTGAAATTATTTCGCGTCCGTCCTAGTTTTATCCTGTTTGAATTATTCATATAATTTCACAACCCAAACCGTCTATGGCCAATTGCGAAATAAGCATCCAAAGGCATTTTTCACCTGAAAGCCTTTTCTGAAGTCTCCAGGCTTTGGACATCTTTTTCTCATTTTGCTACACCTCATGTGGCATGTGAAAATAGGATCTACAAATAACAGTTTATTCTTGATTCATGACCCACTCTCCCAGTCGCCTTGAAAAACGTATAGCAGAACACTCCATCCCGCCCGGCTGCCCTGTATAGATCCCGCACCCCGGCGTCGAACTCCTGCGCCCCGATGATTCCAGCGTCAATCGCCCGTTCACGAACACCCTCAATCATCGCCGTGAACGTCCTCTTGGTGAAGCCCTCCACAAGATCCGGCCTGCTGGAATCGACATAAACCATGCGAGGCGAGACCGAGACGTTGTTGCAGCCCGCATCGCATAAAAGTGGATAAAGCTCCCTTCCGATCATGGCATTGCCGCCCGCTCTCCTCTGTAACTCGACCTGACATAAAATCGCTCTGTGGGCTGCCTCGCTGTCGGGATAAAAGTATGCAGATCCATGATCACCTTCAATCACGGTGACGGTTCCGCCCGGTTTGACGAACTCCAATAGATTGCGGAGCGCCTCCACCGGGCGGGAGAGATGCTCAAGAACAAAACAGAGGAAAAGATGATCAAACGAGCCCAAGTCAAAGGGCAGATCGAAAATATCCGCCTGCAAAACCTGCACATTCGTCAGGCCCGCTGCAGCAACATTCTTTCGGGCCTCGGCAGCGGAGGCCGCAGAAATGTCAACGGAAGTAATCGATGCCTGCGGATTGTTCCTGGCGAGAGGAATCGTCTGCGCCCCCACGCCGCAGCCCGCTTCCAGAATGCGGCAGTTGGGCGGATAAATGCTATCGGAGTGCAGCAACTCTTCAAGGGTCGTGGCCTGGTCCTGCAAGCGCGTGCTTTCTCTCGGATCGTAGCCGTGAACATACGCATTATTCATGATAGCCTGTTGATGCTGATTTATATCTGTTTTCCGCTTCAATGGCCGGGCGGCGGCTTGACCGCAACAGTGCAAAGCAGTCATGGAGACGCAAAGGCAAAGATAAAGCCCCAAAACATGGGCTTTTAAAAAATTCCTACTCGCTTCAGGCCAGTTTCTTCGCTATGCTTCCCGCCGCCAGTGCACCCGTGGAGAACGCAGCCTGCAAATTGTAGCCGCCCGTGTCTCCGTCCACATCCAGCACCTCGCCTACCAGATAGAGCCCTTTCACAAGGCGCGACTCCATTGTCCTGGAATTGACTTCGCCGAGGTCCACTCCGCCCCGGCTGACCATAGCGATATCCCAGCCACCCAACCTCGCAACCTCTAGTGGAAGGCCGGTCAGATTATTGAACAGCGTGATTCGCAAATGTCTGCTCAATTGAGCACCTTTGAGTTCCGCAGGAATTCCGGATATCTCAAGAATTTTGGCAATCAGCCTGCCGGGAATGGATTGACCGGAACGGCAGAAGGCTGGCGGCAGATCCTCCAGCAGCGTTTTCAGACCTTTGCCGCCCATCTCTTCGGTCCTTTTGAGAAACCAGGCTTCCAGTTCCGGGCGTCTCTCCGGCGGAATTATCGAGAGGCGGATGGTGTCGCCGGGCATAATGTGCCGGGAGAAGTCGAGGATGGCGGGGCCGGAGAGCCCTTCATGAGTGAATAAAATGTCCCCGCAATTGGTCCTCGTTGTTTCGGAATGCTGCAGCGAGACCTGCACATCGGGAATTGAGATCCCGGCCAGTTCACGAAACGGATAGTCCTTGATATAAGCAGGCGTCAGGGCCGGTCCCGGTTCGATGATATTATGGCCCAAAGCCCTGGCGAACCGATAGCCGTCTCCGCTCGATCCAGTGGCCGGATAAGAGCATCCACCAGTGGCTATGACCACGAGCGGAGATAGATAGAATCCGTCCTCCGTTATCGCTTCAAATCCGTGCTCTATCCAATGCCCAAATCTATCTTCAAATCCATGCTCTTTCTTGGATAGCGATAGCACCTTTTGGTCGCTGTGCAGACTGATCTTGTGGGCCTCGCACTCTCGAACCAGGATATCCAGCACGTTTCTGGACCTCCCAGTCGCAGGAAAGATTTTGCCGCTCTCCTCTTCGATCATCGCCAGTCCTTTTTCTGCAAAGAACGAAACAAGATCCCGGTTCGTGAAGCTAAGGAGAGCCGGTCGCATAAATCGGCTATGCTCGCCATAATGGCTGAGAAATTCCTGAATATCTCCACTGTGAGTAATATTGCAGCGACTTGAGCCGGATATCAGTAGCTTGCGCCCAGGCGTGCCCTTTTTCTCAAGAACAATTATGCGACTATAATGTTTATTCTTATTATGGATTGAGCCTGCGGCTTTTATGGCGCAGAAAAGCCCGGAAGGTCCTGCTCCGATTATTATCAGGTCTGCCTCTTCACGGCAATTTATATTCTCGATTCCTGCCGTCTCCAAGTTCCTCATAGCTTGATCCGCCAACTCCGGCAGACGCTCAATAAACGTGCCCCGACTGGCCCACCAGACCGGACATGACTGCGGCGTGGTAGCCGCTGCCTCCGCCTACTTCCAGGACCCTCATCCTCTATTGCAGATCGAGCAGATCGCACATTATCGCCACCATGTGTGGAGCGGAAGATGGTTTGGCCTGCACCGATGAACAGGGGCGTGTCGTCATAGGCTCTGCTCTGGTAGGCTTGCGGCACGAAGAGTTCTCTTGGAACCACGCGACATGGCCCGGATCACGCGGTCGCTCACCAGGCCGCGCATGCCTTCCAGCAGGTCGTCCTTATTCAAATCTCGCGACCCCAGACTCGCACGATATCTTTGGCCTCTGCTGCATCGGCGAAGCCCTCAGACCGCAGCTTGATCTTGACTACGCGGAATTTGTATCCCTGCAATTCTCTAGTCTCTCCTACCTCTACCATCTCGTCACCCTGCACCATTGTTTTGAGGGAATGGGTCACGCCGCTATGGTAGACGGAGATCTTGAGCGGCACCTCGTCGGTCGCGCGGGCCCAGACGGTCTTTGCCTCCTCCGCTGCCGCAACCTCGACCCTGCGGTCGGTCTCGATGGAGGCGATCTCGGTCATGACCACGTCCTGCACGCCGTCGTCCACCAGCAGCTCATCGCCCACGTGGAGCACATCCTGGGCCGGGATTTTGATGAAATATGACTGAGAGCGGCGGTCTTGGTTGACGATGACCCGCAGGTTGACAAGGCGCTCTCTCTTTTTCTGGACGGAATGAACCGTTCCGCAGTTCTCACAACGCACTAAGTTCTCCTGCCCGGATTTGACAAGAGCATGGTCGGTATCTTCGCCGCAAGTCGGACAGAAGATCTGGTCTTCAAGCATGCCATAATAATTATTCTCCGAGGTATTAAAGTGTGACCTCCTGACTGCCCAACCATCCTGCTGAGCTGTGCTCGCCAATTTGCACTTACGATTTTGCACTTAATAGATGCCCTGAACTTCATAAAGCATAATAATTAATGAAAGTATAATTTACTCGTTATTATTTCTTACTATTATTTTTCTCAGAAACTTTTAAGTATCCTATTTCATTACGAGTCAATAATGGACGCAACTGCAGCCTTGGCATTGACAGATCCTCAGATAATGGCCGATAAGATCCAGATCACTGTGGATTCCATGACGGGAAAGCATATCGATCTCGTCACGCTGCAGCTCTTGGCGGATACGATTCAAGGTATTGACATAACATTCATACTCGTCAATTTCATTGTAATTCTTTTGATAATTATATTGACCCGCGCCACTGCTCGCATTGTGGACCGCATGTTGGTAAACCAGATCCCACGTGTGGTGAACAGGGTTGAGGTGAAGATGGACGAGACGGTGCAGCTCATGGTTCGCAGGCTAGTCTCCGCCACCATCTACATCCTGGGAATAATTCTCATCATTATGCAGATCCCGCAACTGCATAACCTGGCCACAGCCATGCTCGCCGGTGCCGGTATCGCGGGCCTGGCCATCGGCTTTGCCGCCAAGGATTCGCTCTCGAACTTCACCTCCGGCATCTTCATCGCCATCTTCCAGCCTTTCCGCGTCGGCGACTACGTGGATTTCAAGGGTGACTACGGCCAGATCGAAGACCTGACCCTGAGGCATACCGTGATTCGCACCTCGGACAACCGCAGGATCATCGCACCAAACAACACCATGAACACGGAGGCCATCATCAACTGGTCCATTCGGGAGCCGGAGATCAGTTGGGTTGTGGACTTCGACCTGGAAAAGGCATCGGACCTGGATCGAGCCAGGAAGATAATCCAGGAAAAGGTTCAGGCTCATCCCATGATTTTAAAAGACCGGCCTGTGACCGTGCTCTTGATTAATTCAAAATACTCTGAACTGACGCTGCGCCTGGAATTCTTCGTCCCCGGCAGGAATGTAGCGAAAGGGATTGGCTGCGATATCCGGGAAGCCGTCAAGAAGGAGTTTGAGATGCAGGGCATCCCGCCTGCGCAAGCGCCATAGCCTGCGCGCTAAGCGAGAGGCAACTCGCAGATCATAGTGAAGATTGCGAGCATCGTGCTTTTGCACCACGAAGATCCGGCGATCTGCTGCGTTGCTGCCCGCGGGTTCGGATGTTATGCCAAAGTCTCTCTTTTTGCGATAGACTGCTAATCGATCTTCATCCATGAACATCACCAGTCATTATTTCTTACACTCCACATTATTTCTCATACCCCTCTCCCAAAATCACCAATAGGGTATGGCTCTTTTATCAATATTTAACTCATCCAACAAATAAATCAGCTTTTGAGCCAAGAAAATTATACGGGCAACTCTCTTTTCGACGCTAACCTTTGTATATTGGTGATTTTGGTCCATACCGAGAAAATTCTTCGATGAACGTTCAGAGAAAGGTTCGGAGAAAAGTTCGGAGAAAATCCTTAGCCTGCTAAAATCCGATTCGGGATTGGCAGCAGGAGATGTAGCAAAGATGATCGGGATTACCCAACGGGCTGTGGAAAAGCAAATTGCAAAACTGCGGGAAGAGGGGCGCATCAGACGCATTGGCCCCGACAAAGGAGGCTATTGGGAGGTCGTTCAGTAACTTTTTTGCAAATCCGGCAGTTGCCTGCAAATCCATTTCCGCTACACCATTTTCTGGTGTTTCGGGCAATAGTAGCTCGTCCGCCCACCTATCTTCTCGTGCTTCAGTTCCTCTCCATCCCGCGGGCATTTGCCGCCGGAATGGCGGTGCGGCAAGAGGAATGAATCCGGCAACTTGCTCAGATCCGCATGAGTCTTGAGAGCAGTTGATAGCGTTAATTGGATGCCGGAGAAGAGGTCGGAAAGCTGCGCCTCATCCAGGCCGCGCGACTTGGGGCAGATTCCCGTCTGAAAGAGAGCCTCATCCGCGTAAAGGTTGCCAAGACCCGCGACAAGGCTCTGATTCAGCAGCGCAGACTTGATGATGCCTTTTCGGCCTCGCATGATCGCCAGGAAATCCTTTATGCTAATTTGCAGCGCATCCGGCCCGATCTTGCGCTCTTCCAGAAAGCTTTGTGGGCTTTCAGTCAATCCCACCTCTCCGAAGATCCGCGAATCGTCAAAGGCCAAGCGATGGCCATTATCGAAGGTGACGACAAATCGAGCGTGGCGCGGCATGGCTTCCTGTGCATTCTGGTAAAATAGGTCGCCGGTGAGGCCCAAATGAAGTGTTAGATAAAGGTCTTCCAACAGCCTCAGAAAAAGCCGTTTTCCGTGCCGGTATGCGGAGTGAAACTGCAATCCCGGCAAGATCTGCTGCAAGTGCTGCACAGAGCTGTCGCTCTGGATGATGCGCTTGTCCAGAACGGCAGCATCTCTAATCGTCTGGTGAAGCGACGTGGCCTCCAAATATCGACGAACCATCTCCACTTCCGGAAGCTCGGGCATAATCGGACGCTCCGCAATTATTTAGCAGAATATAAAAAGTCGATTAAAAATAGAGGCAAATACACTGTTATCTGGATCTATTCAGATTTGCTTGGATTTCGTTTTACCCTTGACAGGATAGATCTTGAACCGATACCTGCGCCGGATGCACCCATGCGTGCATCCGGCACATTTACCTTTAGCGCTATGTCCTCTTTCCCAATCTGATCTCAGCCTCCAATGCAACTAAAACGCGCTTGTATTCCGATTTGAGCATATCGGCCTTAATTCTCGCATCTTGCAGCGCTTGAGCGCGGCCCATCATCTCCAGCTCCTTGCTCAAGGAGGAGAGGTACAGCGCACCAACGTAGGCACTGCTGGACTTCAAGCTGTGCGCCGCCATCTGCAGCCCTTTGGCATCCCCCTTTTCCACTGATTGCTCAATCGCAGATATCTTCTCGGGCGAGTGTTTGATAAAAAGGCCGCCCACCTCTGCCACGATGTCGGGCTCTCCATCCTCTTGCAGCTCCCTAAGACTGGCCAGCACCGACTGATCGATGGGTTTGCATACATCTCCTTCTACATCAGACATCTCAGATCGCCTTGTTACACCTTATAGCATTTTTTCCCAGGTGGTGATAGAGTATTATCCGTACTATTTATCCTTAGCTCCTCAATCGCCATTATTTCTCAAAGACCCTTGAATATATATCTGACCCACACCATTATTATCCATTCAGGATCATTTTTTTATCTGGATGGCAGAATGGCTTTGGATTATGGCCACTGATTGGCACTCGGTTGCGAAATTTTTCCAGTCTTCTGAAATTACGTTATCAGAATTATATTCAATATAATTTTTAATCATATTCCGCTTATCAGGATAATGCTTTTCCAATGCCGAATGCAACTCTGCCATTCTCATGGGCTTGCTGATATAGTCGTCCATACCGGCTTCGATGCACCTCTTTCGATCTCCCTCCAGGGCATGCGCAGTTACGGCAATTATATGCGGCCCACAATCACCGAATCGTTCGCGAATCTTTCTTGCCGCCTCGAAGCCGTCCATCTCCGGCATTTGCACATCCATGAGAATGATGTCATATCTCCGATGCGCTATTGCCTGCAGAACCTCGCACCCGTTGGCCGCCACATCCGCTTCGATGCCGAGCTTTCTCAGCATGCGCAACGCTACATCCTGGTTTATCAGGTTGTCCTCAGCCAGGAGCAGACGCAGCTTTGCAAAATCATTCGCTTGTGCTTGCACCTTCTTGGGACTCTCCTGCATCTTCCCGCATTGTTCGGGCGTGGCCGGCTCGGTTAGAATCGTGAAATGAAATGTGCTTCCCACGCCAACCTCACTCTCCACCCAGATGGTCCCGTCCATCAATTCTACCAACCGTTTGCTGATAGCCAGCCCTAAACCTGTTCCGCCATACTTGCGAGTGGTTGACATATCAGCTTGAGAAAATGATTGGAAGAGTTGGCCCATGTGATCAGAGGGAATGCCGATGCCAGTGTCTTTTACTGCAAAATGCAGCTCGAATCTGCCGTCAAGTTGCGGTCTGCCTGTGACATAGACGGCCACATCTCCACGATCCGTGAATTTTACGGCATTGCTCAGAAGATTTACCAGAACCTGGCAGAGGCTGGTTACATCTCCCATCAGTCTTTCTGGAACAAAATCTTGAATCGAAAGAGTCAGATTCAGATATTTTTCCGCCGCTTTGGGCATCACGACATCCATGGACTCTTCGATGCACCTATGCAGATAGAATGGCTGGCACTGCATCTTCCGCTTGCCTTCTTCAATCTTGGAGAAGTCAAGGATATTGTTGATCACTGATATCAGGACGTCCCCGCTGCTTTGCACAGTCTCCAGGCATTTTCTTTGATCGGGCCCGAGCGGAGTGTCGAGAAGGATTCCGGTCATGCCGATGATGGCATTGAGCGGCGTCCTGATCTCATGGCTCATGTTGGCCAGGAATTCGGCTTTGGCATGGGCTGCCGCCTCGGCTTCTTCCTTGGCTTTCGTCAGCGCATCTTCCGTCTTCTTCATCTCGGTAATATCCCTTATTAAAAAGAGATACATGCCTTCCCCACCCGGATTTATGCGAGCCTCGAAGGCATATTTTTTGTCATCTATGAGAAGTTCGTATTCAAAAACCTGCGTTTTGCCCGTTTTCTTGGCCAATTCCATATGCAAAAAAGCCTTTTGAACTATCTTCTCAGGCATCACATGCTGCATCTTATTCCCCAGAAAATCCTTTGGAGGTACATAAAGCAATGCAGGATCTGATGCCTTGTAGTCGAGATATGTTCCGTCTTCCGCAATACGAAAGATGAGATCCGGCATGGCATTCAGAAGCGATCTGTTCTTTGCTTCGCTATTTCTTAACTTGGTTTGGGCATTCTCTTGATCGGTTACATCCTCGCAGGTCAGAATCTCCCGCAAGTCTTTTTGCCCTTTGCCGCCTTTCGACCATGTTGATACAAATCGGATTATCTTCACCGATCCGTCTTTGCAGCTAACAGGGATTGTTCTGGTTCGCTTGAGGCCGATATCTGAACAGATGCAGGTTCCTGAACTATTCCTCTCTTGATTCCTGTTCGCCATCGCGTCAGTTGCTATTGCCGGGTCCGGAGACACCCGGCGAATCCACTCACTCATGCTGGGAATTTCCGCAAGACTGTAGCCAAACAGATCTTTGAATTTAGGATTGATGTAGCTGAAAGTGCCGTCTGCTTCGATCAGCGCCAAGCCGAAAGGAGAGTCTTCGGATATGGCGGATATCTTCTCCATATCGAAATGCAGCTCTTTGAGGCCGACTTTGAGGTCACCTAATGTCGTCAAGATCGACTTGCGGACATGAGGATTACCGGATAATTCTCTTTGCAGATCCTCTATGATTGATCGCAGCTCATTTGTCTTATTGATAAAGCAGCTATCTATCATCCACTCATCCGCCTTAGGATAAGCATTTTCGTTCTCATTAATATTCATTTCGATGTTCTCGATATTTGAAGAAAATTATGTTAAAAGGTTCAATCTGATAAGAACATATCACAACTATTCACCAAATTTGCACAGATAGGCAAAAAGATATTTTCTGATTGTTCATTTTCATTACCGGATAAAATCATACTCGTTATTTGATCAAAAACCGGATGATCAAAAACGAAAAGAAATAGATCCCGTTCAATTA
>Ga0105092_10001739_pt1 | contig 11698 bp, 11 predicted proteins | sample PPLLak2March2015_FD_87021 | JGI IMG/M metagenome (GOLD analysis project Ga0105092, IMG submission 87021) | Freshwater sediment microbial communities from Prairie Pothole Lake near Jamestown, North Dakota, USA - PPLs Lake P7 Core (1) Depth... | ecosystem: Environmental > Aquatic > Freshwater >... | reverse complement strand
CTTGGTTCTTCAGCACATCGCGCCCCTACAGGGCGCATCTCGCGGCCCTTTACAAGTCTATAAACATCCGGCTCCTAACGGAGCCAAATACACATACGAGTGAACATTTTCAACACCCTCGCTCCGTGCGCGGCTCTGTTACGCGACTCCAGCTGCGTTATGTGCCGGCCCTTCAGGCCTCAAGACCTTTCGAATCCTCGCTCCGCGCGGCTCTGTAAAGACTTGTGTGGCTCTGCAACCCTACCAAAATCGATAAAAATGCCCCAGCGGGCCGTTGCCTTGTCCGAGCGGGAAGGAGTGCCGGATGGCTTCTGTGACGTACTCCTTGGCACGTCCGACCGCGTCCTCCAATTTCAGGCCTTTTGCGAGGAACGCGGCGATAGCGGACGCAAAGGTGCAGCCGCTGCCGTGGGTGTTCCGAGTCGCTACCCGGCTTGCGCGAAATTCCAGGAACTGATGCCCGTCGTAGAAAAGATCCAGCGACTCGTTCTCGCTCTCGAAGTGGCCGCCCTTCAGCACCACCGCACGCGGGCCGAGCCTATGGATTACCAGGGCCGCCTCCCGCAACTCGGCCTGGTTGGCGATCTGCGATCCTACGAGGACTTCTGCCTCCTGGAGATTGGGCGTCACGACGAGGGCACACGGGAAAAGGCAGTTTTTCAGAAGATCGAGCGCATCCTCTCTGATAAGTCGATCACCGCCAGTGCTGACCATGACTGGATCGACAACCAGTTTTTCAACCCGGTACTCCCGCATTTTGCTTTCAACCAGCCGGATGATGGCCGCGGACGAGAGCATTCCAGTCTTGACCGCGTCAGCGCCAATGTCCTCCATGACCGCCTTGATCTGGAGCTCGATGCTCTCGAGGGGCAGGTCAGCCACGTGGTGGACGCGCACGGTGTCCTGGGCAGTAACGGAGGTGATCACGCTCATGCCGTGGACCCCTAGTGCCCCGAAAGTCTTCAGATCGGCTTGTATGCCGGCGCAGCCTCCGCTGTCGGATCCTGCGATCGTCAGTGCCCTAAGTATTCGCTGCATGGCCCCATTATATGCACAAGGCGGCAGGGCCTTAAGTGCAGGCCACCCAAGGCCGTCCGGCCGGGCGAGAAGCCGTGCGCAACCCGTCTTTTGCGGTTCCGGCAGTTGTGATACCCTTATCGTAAATTACGCGGAGGAACAAGATATGGCGAGCAACGGAGAAAAGTTCTTGTATTTCATGATTGGTGGATTCGTGGGTGCCGCGGTTGGACTGCTGCTCGCTCCCAAGTCGGGTGAAGAAACCCGAGCTTTCCTGGGCAGCAAGTATCGCGAAGGGACTGCGGCCCTGGGCGAGAAGGCCCGTCAAGGCCGCGAGGCCATTGCCGAGAAGTCTCGTGAAGTAACGAGCAAGGTTTCCCAGACGATCGACAAAGGGCGCGATATGCTGACTCGCCAACGCGACCAGATGAACGCCGCGATAGAGGCCGGGAAACAAGCCTACGAAGATGAAAAGCGCAAGCAGGATCCCGCCAAGTCTTAGAGCCGATCCTGTTCGAGATCGCCGTTAGAACACCACTTCTTTTAACTGGAGAAGCTCGTGCTCGATACCCTGCTCGTTGTGTTTGTCGGTCTGGCCTGCCTCGCTTTTCTGGTTCAAAGCATCGCAATGTGGCGTGCCTTTCAGGCGGTACGAGAAACCTCGGAACGCCTGAACGCCCAATCGCAAAGCATTCAGAAAGATATCCAGGAAATCTCGGCCCGGCTGAAGACGACCGCCGAAAGCCTGCAGCCGCTAGGCAAGATGGCCGAGGAAGTGAGCGCCAGTCTTCAGGATATCGCCTCGATCGTCCGCAACCGCACCGTCGACCTGGATCAGTTTGTGGAGGAGATGGTCCAGGTAGGCCGTGACCAAGCCTCCAAGGTCGATTACGTAGTGACGGACACGGTCAAGAAGTTCGAGGAAACGACTGACATCATTAAGCGAGATATCCTTCGCCCTGCCATCGAAATTTCGTCGTTCTTCAAGGGCATCAAATCGGGTCTTGAGTTCCTCTTCGGCGCAAAAAAGCGAGCGTCGCGACCGGACGAGTTCGACGACGAGGAAATCTGAGCCCCGGGACATCCCTGGGAGCGCAGGCATCCTGCCTGCTCGCGCCCCTTTTGACACAATCGATCATCTTAGCGGCACGAGCAGGCAAGATGCTGCGCTCCCAGGGGCGGTCACCGGAATCGAGGTGTAATCGTGTCAAGGCCCGAGACCGCTGTCGATCACCTGCTCCTGGGGGCGGCCGACCTGGATCGAGGAGTCGAGTGGGTCGAGAACCTCACCGGCGTTCGAGCCATGCCCGCAGGAAGCCATCCGGGTGTCGGAACCAGGAATGCGCTTGCCGCACTGGGTGGGCGGCGGTATCTCGAAATCATCGCACCGGATCCGATCCAGACGACATACGCCTTCCCCGTTGATGTCCGGGGATTGAACGAGCCTCGCCTCGTCACTTGGGCAGTGACAACCACGAATTTGGAAGAGCTTCTCTCGATTGCCCGGGCCAGCGGTTACGCTCCTTCCGGTCCCCACCCGGGTGCCAGGACCAGACTTGACGGGAAGGTGCTGAGATGGAAGCTGGTTCGTCTGCAAAATCCGTTTGACCGCGACGGCATTCAGCCATTTCCGTTTTTCATTGACTGGGCTGAGGACTCCGCACATCCCTCCACCGATTCGCCGACCGGATGCGAGCTGGCTTCGCTCACCCTCGGGCACCCGGACGCCGCTCCTCTCGCCGGGGCGCTCCGCCGCTTCGGAATAGAGGCGGACGTCAAACAGTCACCAAGGGCCACGCTGATCGCCATCCTCCGCACTCCGAAAGGCGAGGTCGCTCTCAAGTAGCACCAACGGCCCCTCTGCGAAGCTTCAGCTGGAAATACCCTTGCATGGCCTGACGCCTGCCTTTGTCCTGTGCTATAACAGACGGGGCTGGAGGAATTCAAAGGGGGATCAGTATGGACAGGAGAACGTTTATTGCTGGATCGATCGGAGTGGGAGCGGCAGCCGCAATCAGTCGTGAAGCGGCAGGACAGAAACCCGCAGTTGCAGTCAAACAGGGCGGGCTGCTCCTCGGCACCGTGACTTACAACCTCGCCAAGAACTGGGATATCGACACCATCATAAAGAACTGCAAGGAAACCGGATTTACCGGAGTGGAGCTGCGTACTACGCACGCGCATGGTGTCGAGATCGCCCTGCCGGCAGACAAACGTCAGGAAGTTCGTCAGAAGTTTGCCGACTCGCCCGTCAAGCTGGTGGGCCTGGGAACAACCTGTGAGTACCATGCTGCCGATCAGGCCGTCGTGAAGAAGAACATTGAAGAAACGAAGGCATGGTTCACGCTGGCCAAGGACGTCGGCGCGGGAGGCGTCAAGGTCCGTCCCAACGGCCTTGTGCAAGGCGTTCCCGAGGACAAGACCCTCGAGCAGATCGGTGTTTCCTTAAAGGAATGCGCAGCTTTCGGCGCGCAATACGGTATCCCGCTCCGCCTTGAGATCCATGGCAGAGACACGGCGCGATTCCCACGAATCAAGAAGATCATCCAGCACGCCGAGCATCCGAACTTCTACGTCTGCTGGAACTGCAATGGCGAGGACCTGGAGGACGGCGGCATCAAGACGAACTTCGAGATCGTTAAGAACCGAATCGGTCTGGTTCACCTGAAAGACCTGTACGATGATTATCCGTGGCGCGAGTTTTTCCAGATGTTAAAGGGGATCAACTACAAAGGATATTGCCTGGCGGAGATCAGCGAGAGCTCGGATCCGGTGCGCCTGATGAAATACTACCGCGCGGCATTTGAAGCGCTGCAGGTATAAGGGAGGCCGCACAGAACAACACCGCGTACGGAGCAAGGTTGACGCGGGGTTTTTAGGCCTTGCAACAACGAACCTGGATTCGCGTTAGAGAGCCGCGCACGCAGCGAGGGGCTCGCCTTTTGAGCCCAGAGCGGAGTAAGCGGGCCGCCCAACGTGCCGTTAGGGTTCGTTGGGTGGCCCGCTTACTCCGCTCTGGGCTCAAAAAGCGAGCCCCTCGCTGCGTGCGCGGCTCTCTAACGCGAATCCAGGTTCGTTGTTGCAAGGCCTAAAACCACCGCCTACATCCCCCACCGCAGCAGGACGCTGCCCCACGTAAAACCTGCCCCGAAGCTGGCCAGAACCACCAAATCCCCTGTTTTCAGCCGGCCGCATTGCTGCGCCTCGGCCAGGCAGCTGGGAATCGTTGCGCTGGTCGTATTGGCGTAACGGTCGATGTTGACAGCGACCTGGTCGTCTCTGAGTTTCAGCCGGTCTTTGGCGGCGTTGATGATCCGCAGGTTGGCCTGGTGGGGCACGTAGAGTTTCACGTCCTCCGGGGTATGACCATTTCGCTTGAGGAGCTCGAGCGAGACATCGGCCATGAATTTGACAGCGAACTTGAAGACGTTGCGGCCGTCCTGGTGGACGTAGTGCATTCGCTTTTGAACGGTCTCGACCGTTGCCGGCTGTCGGCTGCCTCCCGCCGGCATGTAGAGAAAAGTCCCGCCCGATCCATCCGCGCACAGAATGGAATCGACAATCGCGTTCTCCTCTTCCGTTGGCTCGAGGACAACGGCGCCCGCTCCGTCGCCGAACAGCACGCAGGTGGCCCGGTCCTGAAAATCGATGATCGAGCTCATCACGTCGGACCCGATGATCAGGACTTTCTTGTGTCTCCCGGTCTCGATGAACTGAGCGCCGGTCATGAGAGCATAAAGAAAACCGGAGCAGGCTCCGGAGAGGTCAAAACCCCAGGCTTTCTTTGCGCCAATCCGATCCTGGATCACGCACGCTGTCGAAGGGAACATCATGTCAGGAGTGACGGTGGCGACGATGATCAAATCGATCTCCGCCGGATCGGTCTTCGCAAGCGCAAGCGCCTTCTCAACCGCCTTGACGGCCAAATCGCTGTTGGCTTGTCCGTCGCTTACGAACCGTCGTTCCCGGATCCCGGTTCTTTCAATGATCCACTCGTCCGACGTCTCGACGAACTTCTGCATCTCCGTGTTGTCGACAATCTTCTCCGGCACATACATCCCGACGCCGCTGATCCTTGCCCGTATCTTCTTCAAGCTGCAATTCTCCTCTAGTCAACCGCAAAAACTCCTCGGCGGGTTAAAAGAGCGTAGATTGCGGGCGTCTGGATGTCAAGGCCAAGGGGCCAGAACGGTCGGGAGGATCGCAGCTATTGTTCGACGATTTCCACGTCGGACGGCAGGCGCAGCTTGAAGACTTTGTCCGGGACCTTTCGGTTCTCGACGATATCTGAAAACACGTACTGATTGCGCGCCCCGATCGGTTCGACGACGGTCAGCCGGGAGATGATCGCGGTTGCGGGATCGATTTCGAGGACGATGTGCGAGAAATCGCCCTGAGGGGTGCGAGGAACGAGCCGAAGCAGCCAATTGCCCGGGGTCCGCGGCGCCTGCTCCTTCTCCTCCTCGACCTCAAAGTCGGATCTCAGGTCGCCCTTTCCGAAGAGCAGCATGAGCGGGGTTGATGCGTCGTCCTGCAGATTGGTGACGATCACCTGCTTGTCGGCGGGGACGTAAAACCAGCTCTTTCGTCCGTCCACGAGGAAATACTTGGAGGCCGGTTTCTTGTACTCCCAGTACATCTTGCCTGGTTTCTTGATCATCAGGATGCCGGACTCCTCGATGACCTGCTCGGCGTTCTCGTATCTTTGGTTAAAAGTTGCGGAGAAACTCTTCAGACCCTGGTACTTTCCCTGCAGGAGTTGAAGAACCTGGTCTACGTTTTCGGCTTTCCCGCTCACTTGAAAGCAGACGGGAAGGATCACCAGGCAGAGAAAGGTTCGCCAGAGCTTAGTCATCGACCAAGGCCTTTTCGGCTTCGTGCTCCGGTTGCTCCTGGCGGCCAAAGAAACTCTCGTAGATGATCAGAACGACACCGACGGTTATGGCCGCATCGGCAATATTGAAAGTCGGCCAGGAGAAGGAGTCCTGCCAATGAAACTCCAGGAAATCGACGACGTATCCGTGGAACAGCCGGTCGACAAAGTTGCCGAGAATACCGCCGAGCAGCATGCCCAGAGAAGCGAACACGCGGCGCTCCTCCGCTGGCGTTTGCCAGATGTAATAGAGAACGATCGCGACGGCAATGACAGCCATCAGCGACAGCACAATCGGCTTCCACTGGGATTCAAAAGAGTGAAACAGACCGAAGGCAATGCCCTCATTCCGGACGTAATGGATGGTGAAAAGGCCGTCCAAAACCGTGTAGTAATGGAGCGCAAGCGTGTTGGAGACCCACCACTTGCTGGCCAGGTCCACGACGAAGACGAGAAATCCTAAGATGATCGCGAACAATCGCATTCGCATAAAGGCTCAAGTGACAACTGACGAACTCGACCGGAATTCTCGGGCCGCGCTGTTTGCGGCCTGAGACAACGTCCTCACGCCCTTTTCCTAACTTTCCCTCATCCTACTACGCGAAGAGCAGGCAGGCGTTTCGTGGCTCAATGGGCCACTCCCATCTCCTCCAGCGCCTGGTGGCAACGCCCGCAGACGGTTGGGAAATCCGCGAACGAGCCGACATCGCTTGTGTAGTGCCAGCAGCGTTCGCACTTCTGTCCGGCGGCCGGGCTCACCTGAACATCGAGCTCATCCGGCCCCAGTCCCGCGTCACGGACCAGCACGACTTCCGAAACCAGGAACAGGAAACGCAGCTCGGTGCCGAAGCTCCCGAGATACTCGTACGTTTTCTCGCCGCACCGTATCTCGATTCTGGCCTCGAGCGAGTTGCCGATGACCTTGGCCTGCCGGCATTCCTCCAGCACCTTGCTCACCCGCTCCCGTATCTCCTGAAAACGTTCCCAACGAGCCAAAAGTTCCGGGTCGAGGTACGAATCAGTGGCTCGCGAGAATTCGGCAATGTGGACGGAGTCAGCCGGCGCGCCCTCTCGATAGATGTTTGTCCAGATCTCCTCGGCGGTGAACGGGAGAACCGGAGCGAGTAAACGGACAACCGTGTCGGCAATCCGGAAGAGAGCGGTCTGTGCCGCCCGGCGCGACTTTGACTGGGGGGCAGCCGTGTAGAGTCGGTCCTTCAGGATATCCAGGTAGAAGCTGGACATATCGACCACGAAGAAGTTGTACAGCGTGTGATAAACGGTATGAAACTCATACCGTTTATAGGCTTCCTCGACCTTCTTCGCCAGGCTCGCCATCCTGGCGAGTGCCCATCTGTCGAGCTCCGTAAGCGAGGAGTCTGCCACGGCGTCGGTAGCCGGGTTGAAGTCGTAAAGGTTTCCAAGCAGGAAGCGGCTGGTGTTCCGGAGCTTGCGGTACGCCTCCCGGAGTCGCGACAGGATTTCCTCGCTGATGCGTGAATCCTCGGTATAGTCGATAGAAGCGGCCCACAGGCGCAGAATCTCGGCGCCATTGTCCTTGATCAGATCAAGCGGCGAGATGACATTGCCGAGCGACTTCGACATCGCCCGGCCCTCGGCGTCCAGCGTCCAACCGTGACAAATCACGGTTCGATAGGGAGCCGTTCCATTCACTCCCACGGCTATGAGCAGGGAGCTGTGAAACCACCCGCGATATTGGTCGCCGCCCTCGAGGTAGATATCGGCCGGCCAGTGGAGCTTGTCATCGCCCTTAAGCACCACGTGATGGCTGGAGCCGGAATCAAACCAGACGTCGAGAATATCGAATTCCTTATCGAATTCAGTCCCGCCGCACTCGCAGGTCGTTCCGGGCGGAAGCAGTTCGGACGCGGGGCGCTTGTACCAGGCGTCCGCTGTCTCGCGTTCGAAAATCCCGGCCACGTAATCGACGACTTTGGCATCGACCAGAGGCTTGCGGCACGAACGGCAATAGAAAATCGTGATCGGGACTCCCCACAGCCGCTGCCTGCTGATGCACCAATCCGGCCGGTTCGCGATCATGTTGGTGATCCGATCCTCGCCCCAAAAAGGTTTCCACTCAACATCCTTGATCGCATCGAGCGACTTCTGGCGGAGCCCGTTAAGGTCCATGCCGATAAACCACTGGGGAGTTGCCCGAAAGATGACCGGGTTGTGGCAGCGCCAGCAGTGAGGGTAGCTGTGGACCAGCTCCGTCTGGCAGAGAAGCCGCCCTTTTGACTTCAGGAATTCGTTGATCCGGGCGTTCGCCTCAAACACCTGCATTCCGGCGAAGTGCTCGACTTCGGGGATAAATCGGCCGGAATTGTCGACTGGATTGTAGATCTCCAGGCCGTACTCCCGGCCGGTCAGGTAGTCCTCCATGCCGTGTCCGGGCGCCGTGTGGACGATCCCGGTTCCCTGTTCAAGGGTGACATGCTCGGCATACACGACTTTTGATTCACGGTCGATCCACGGATGACGGACCTTCACGTCCGCCAGGTCGCTTCCTGCGACAGTGGACAGCACGCGGTGATTTTCGAGCCGGCACTGCCTGGCGACCTCTTCGACCAGGTGCCGGGCGATCAAATATACTTCACCGCCAGCCTCGACGAAGCAGTAGTCGTAATCAGGATGGAACGCAACCGCGAGGTTGGCAGGCAACGTCCAGGGGGTCGTGGTCCAGATCAGGACGAAAAGCGGCAGGTTGGTCTGCGGAAGCACCCCCGATGGCCCGCCGGCGATGGGGAACTTGACGTAGATTGATTCGCTTGTGTGGTCCTTGTACTCGACTTCGGCTTCGGCGAGCGCCGTCTCGCAGCTGATGCACCAGTGAACCGGCCTCATGCCCTTGAAGACGCCGTTCTGTTCAATAAAACGGCCGAGTAAACGGGCGGTCGTCGCCTCGTACTCAGGGCTCATGGTGAGGTAGGGATGGTCCCACTCGCCAAAGACCCCGAGCCGGCGGAATTCGTCACGCTGAATACCGACGAACCGGTCCGCGTATTCGCGGCACTCCTGCCGAATCTTCAGGACGTCCTGGTTTGCCTTCTTCTTGCCTGCGACCTTGATCTCAATCGGCAGGCCGTGGCAATCCCAGCCAGGCACATAGGGAGTATCGAATCCCTCCATCGCCTTCGATTTGACGATGAAGTCCTTCAGAATCTTGTTGAGGGTATGGCCCAGGTGGATATGGCCGTTCGCGTAAGGGGGGCCGTCATGCAGGACGAAACTGGGGCGACCGGCGCGCGCCTGACGGATCCGATGATACAGATCCATCTTGTCCCACCGCTCGAGCATTCGCGGCTCCATGAGCGGCAGGTTCGCCTTCATCTGGAAGTCAGTCTTGGGGAGATTGATGGTGTTTTTCAAAGTAGTGTGGGTCCCGCCAAAGTAACAGGGGCTAAAGAAGAACGCGGATAACACGAACCGATTCGCGTTACCCGCGTTACTCTAAGCCCAAATTTTCAGGCGACAAGAGTTTACCGAAGATTGAAGGTAACTTCAATCGTGGCTTGGAGATCAACCGCGCGGCCATTGAGCATGGCGGGCTTGAAGCGCCAATTGGCGACGATTTCCTTGATGGCCTTTTCTTCCAGGCCGTAGCCCAACCCCCTCAGGACCACCGGGCTGTCCACCCGCCCGTTCTTACGAATGATGGCCTGCAGGAGAACCACGCCCTGGACTTTGGCCTTAATCGCCTCGTCGGTATAGGACGGAATCGTCTGGACCAGGATCTGCGGATCAACGATGCCCGGCGTGCCGTACTCATAGACTCCAGTGCCGGGAGGACCCGACCCACCGCCCGGGCCCTGAGCGATGCCTGTCCCTGTTCCCGAAACACCCCGTCCGTCTGCCCCGACCGGACCGGGAGGGGCATCCACATCTCCGATGCTCAGGTCAGCGGCGATCTCCTGGACCACCTTCGGAATCTCAAGCGTCTCGGTTCGCCGAATTGGCTCGGGATCGTTCGGAGTTGGATCGGGAATAGGAACGAGAACGGGTTGCGGCTTCGGGAGAACAGGCACCGTCCTTGGTGCAACCGGCTTGGGTTTTCCGCCCCCGGCAGGGGCTAGATTTTTCAGGACGAGGACTTGTTCGGAAGGGTGGAATACTCGGTCACCCAAGTGTGGGAAAGCAATCAGGAACAGGATGACGTGGAAAAGTATGGCAATGACTACCGCCACTTGGGTGGGTCTTCGGCTTGCCAGTGTCTGGTCGTCAAACCCGAACCCGGTGGCGTATTGGACTCTTTCCGCCTCGGTGACGTTTAACGCCAGAAGCGATTCCAGCCAACCTCTGGCCTTGAAAAGCAGACCTTTAAACCCAGTGGACATAGTCGCTGTGTTGAGACTCCAATTACTATTTTAGGGACAGGTCATCATACTATCAATGGCCGTGTCGTTAAATAGGATGAAAAGTCCGGGCAGACGTTTCAGTGAAAGTTCGATGAAAAATCAGGTTACCGACACCTGCACGTTCCAAAAAATGTAGCTCTTCCAGCTTTCAGGCGGCTTTGAGCGGCTCAGCAAAAAGTGCATCTTGTGAGGAAATCCGCTTGGGGCCTTCGGTGCTCGCAGCAATTTGAGCCCGACCTCCTCGGGAAGATGATCGCCCTTCTTCCGGTTGCATTCCCGGCAGCAGGTGACGATGTTCTCCCATGTTTTGCGACCGCCCCGGGCAACGGGGATCACGTGGTCGTAAGTGAGGTCGATCGGCTGAAAACGGCGACCACAGTACTGGCAGCGGTGCTGGTCGCGGGCATAGATGTTCGCGCGGGTGAATTTCACCTGGTGGTGGTAGTGCTTGACGTTGACGTATTGGAGTAGCCGCAAAACGGAAGGGACTCTAATCGTGACTGAAATACTTCTGATCACCCTATCTTCGTACTCCGCGACCACTTCGACCTTTTCCTGGAAGAGCATTCTGACGGCTCGTTTCCACGAGACAATCTGAATGGGCTCGTAGGTCGCGTTCAGTACTAGGGCAGCAGTGCCATCCATACCTAAGAAATACCCTCCATCTATAAGGGTTTTCGGGCTTGGTTGTCAAGGAGTTCGGCGGGAGGACCATTGACCGGTGATCGGTGACCACTGACCAGGCAACGCCGACCGACTGACCGGTGACCACTGACCACTGACCAACTGACCACTGACCAACTGACCGTTGATTGGCTGAGCGCTGCGTTGTGATTGACCAATGGGCTGACCGGCTGGTCCCTTGGCCAGGGCAGGATCAGAGGCCTGAAGGGCCGACAACATATTAGCCCAGGCCGGAGCGCTTTTAGCGCAGGCCTGGGTTCCAGGGGGACGGTGAGAGATGTAGCCCTCCCAAGGAAGTGGCCCCCGTTTTTGTTTTGGCCCCAGCGGGGCCGGATGTCTATAGTTTCCAGGGTAATAAGGCAGGCGCCCCAGAGCGGGCGCGATGTTCTGATCATGAACGGAACATCGCGCCCGCTCTGGGGCGCCTGCTTTATACCCTGGAAACTATAGACATCCGGCCCCGCCGGGGCCAAAACAAAAACGGGGGCCACTTCCTTGGTCCGACTCGCGGACCGTCACGGTCCAGCCCATGCTGAAAGGGCGTAACAGCTAGAAAGGGCGGCGTCATTGTGCCGCCCTTTCAGGGCTCCGTTTCTCACCGTCTAAAACCCAGGCCTGCGCAGAAAGCGCTTCGGCCTGGGCTATTATGTTGTCGGCCCTTCAGGCCTCTGATCCTGCCCTGGCCAAGGGACCAGCCGGTCAGCCCATTGGCCAATCACAACGCAGCGCTCAGCCAATCAACGGTCAG
>Ga0105092_10001738_pt1 | contig 11698 bp, 11 predicted proteins | sample PPLLak2March2015_FD_87021 | JGI IMG/M metagenome (GOLD analysis project Ga0105092, IMG submission 87021) | Freshwater sediment microbial communities from Prairie Pothole Lake near Jamestown, North Dakota, USA - PPLs Lake P7 Core (1) Depth... | ecosystem: Environmental > Aquatic > Freshwater >... | reverse complement strand
TTATTTGCATCTTGGTGACCGGTTTTCGGAAGTGCATACATTTATGCTTATTATTCACTTGGAGAATTAATTGCTTGGATCATAGGATGGGACTTATTGCTGGAATACGCTATTGGTAATATTGCCGTTGCCATATCATGGTCGGATTATTTTACCGAATTCATCCGGGGATTTGGATGGCATTTACCGGAATACCTTACCATTGATTATTTTTCTGCATTTAATGCCCATAAAAGCATGTTGGCGGCATTATCCTCGGGCACAGATGCCAGTCAACTGACTTCATCGGTACAATATGCCAACCAGGCATGGATAAATGCGCCTGCTATGGGCAATATCAGACTGATCGCCGATGTGCCGGCGCTATTTATCGTTGCGATAATAACATATATCGTTTTTATAGGCATCAGGGAATCCAGAACGACCAATAATTTTATGGTGGCGATTAAATTATTGGTCATCTTTTTTGTGATAGTGGCCGGTTCCTTTTATGTCCATCCGGATAACTGGAGTCCATTTGCACCGGAGGGAGTCTCGGGTGTTCTAAAAGGAGTATCGGCAGTGTTTTTTGCCTTCATCGGTTTTGATGCCATCTCAACTACGGCAGAGGAATGCAAAAACCCGTCCCGCGACTTACCAAGGGCAATATTTTTCTCTCTTTTCATCTGCACTGTTCTTTATGTGCTGATTGCCCTGGTATTAACCGGAATGGTTAAATACAATGAATTAGCGGTGGGCGATCCACTTGCTTTTGTTTTTAAAAAGGTGGGACTCGATTGGATCAGCGGTATAATTGCTTTCACTGCCCTCATTGCCATGGCAGGTGTTTTACTGGTTTTTCAGCTTGGACAGCCCAGGATATGGATGAGCATGAGTCGCGATGGCTTGCTGCCCAAGGCTTTCTCAAAAATCCATCCACGGTTCAAAACCCCTTCATTTGCTACGATCATCGCAGGACTTGTCGTAGCCATTCCTTCCTTGTTTATGAACCTGACAGAGGTAACTGACCTCACCAGCATAGGAACATTATTTGCATTCGTTGTGGTCTGCAGCGGAGTGCTCATTTTAAATAACAAAGGAAATAAGCCTGCAAGCAAGTATGCGGTTCCTTTTATTAACAGCCGGTATATCCTTCTTCCCCTGCTTATCCTGATCTTCATATGGCACATTAGAGGCAATCCCGATTACTGGTACGGGTTTATTAGTTTAAATACGGATGGAAACCTTGTAGTTTTTATCATGGACAAAATTCCCATGATTTTGTTTATCCTTACCAGTGCCCTGGTGGGGTGGTACAGTTTAAGAAAAAGGATTTCGTTAATACCTGTATTGGGTTTGTTGAGTTGTCTTTTCCTGATGACCAAGCTGGGTCATTCAAACTGGCTAAGATTTCTGATCTGGCTGGGTACCGGTTTGCTTGTCTATTTTTTCTACAGCAGGCATCACAGTAAACTGACCAGCACGAAGTAATCAAATCAACGAATCATCAAATAAAAAACCCCGCCATAGGCAGGGTCTGTAATTTTGTTTAATGTAAAAATGACAGTTCTAATCTAAGATTCGCGATATTCGGGTGCAGTTAAAACCAGATAGGCAAGTACAAAGAGAGAAATCGCAGGGACCAAGACCAATAGGAACGTTGCCATAATGTTTAGTTTTTAGCTGGTTATTTAATTACTCATAACAAATATACGTATTTTCGTCACTAAAAGATGCACGTTCGTCAATATTTTTTTCAACTATGATGAATAAATATTTTAACTAATTTTTAATTAACTTATTATCAATTCTTTATAAATCTAATCCTGTATTTTTAACCAGAATTATTTCACCGTCCAGAGCAACCAGTACCAAATTATCCTCAAAATCCTTCCGTATGCCGGTTACCGTCATGCCCAAAGGAAGAGGGACTGTTTTAACAACCGCTCCTGTATTGATATTGATCCAGGAAACCGACTGATGCCTGGGGAAATCCATTAATGCGATCACCTGACCCACTGTTCCGGGTATAATTGAACGAACAGAACACAGGCTATCCTGTGGAAAAGCTTCCTTGTCAAAAACCGGCTTATTATCCCAGGTAGTCTTGATAAATACAGTTTTAACCTTATCTCTGGTTCCAATGTACAATATTTCACCCTATGGCAGGGTGATCGCCTGCAAGATACTATCCGTCGCTGCAAATGATGATTCGGATACAAGGTACCCACGCGCATCGATCTTAGCCCGCCAGTGATTTCCGGTGACTAAAATATAATTGTTCGGCAACTGGCAAAGCTTAACCAGTTCACCTTTGCCGGTATAAATACGGTTCCACAGATGCTTGCCGTTTTCATTCAGGGCCTCAATGGCATATTTTGCTTCAGATGTATCCGTAGATGCTGATCCGGCCAGGAATATGTTTCCTGAGGCGCCAATGAGCATGCTATTTACCTTTAACCGGCCCAATTTCTTACTCCAAAGGTTTTGACCATCTGCTCCCAGTTTGAAAATCCATGTTTCACGAGAGGATGAATCCAGTCCGAGCCACGTATACCCTGTCCCTAATATTTCATTGTGATGGCCGCTTTCGAGAATGCTTAATTCATCATTGTATTCATCACCTACCATCTTATTCCAGATCATTTTTCCATCCGGTCCGGTTTTAATTACCCATACATTTGACCTCCCGGTGTCATTGACCACAACAGTACCACCTGCAATGGCATTATTCAATGAATCAATTGCCATGCATGCGGAAAACTCTTTAGTATCCTCGGCCCCAAAGCTACGGCTCCATTGAAGATTATTGGATGGAAATCCCCTCATTTCCATCAATTTCATTCCTTTATCCAACGATCGCAGGTTAAAAATATCCACGTATTGCTGACCGTCGGGATATTTCGAAATAAAATCATTGTATGCATCCAGGGTATGTATTCTTTTAGCGTAATCATACAGCAACTGCTTCTGGAGTATTTTGGCATCCGCTACCTCAAGTGCATCGGGATAATGGAGGATAAATTCATCAAATGCGGTGACTGTATTCTCTTTCTTTGCCTCCTGGAAAGCTGCTGCATTAATCATTTTAACGGCCTGATTGTATTCCCGGGCATCCGGATAGTTTTTCATGTATTCCTGATAGGACGCAACAGTATTTGTTTGCATTGCTATATCAAAGGCAAGCTTGTTCCTGTAACGCTTTGCCTTATCAACCTGCGCAGCTTCCGGAAATTTTTGAATGAATTCAAGATAGCCTTCCAGGCTATTCTGTTTTTCATATTTACGAAATTCCAACTGATTCCGGATATGCATTACGTTATCCCTGTACCGGTAATCGGGAAATTTTTCCAGCACCTCATATACAAGTTCAAGATTATTTTCTTCACGGACATACTTGATCAGTTTTGCTTCCACCGTTTCAATGGCATAATCGATCTTCTTTTTAACCGGAACATTCCTGACTCTCGTTTCTGTGTTTTGAAAATACTCTCCCATGAATTCAAGTTCATCCGGCGTCAATTTTTCCAGGTTCTTTTTACACGTCAACGCTAAATCCCAGGATTCAACAAGGTCAAATAATGGTGATTTCTCATCTCCATAGTTCATGGCAAGACCAAACGAAGCAGCAGGATCATTGCTTTTCTCCTCCATAACCTCTCTGAAGATTTCGGCTGATTTTTCATACTCCGCCTTTTCCAGCAGCTTATAGCCCTTTTTTGAATTTTGGGCAGAGACAGCCAGTGCAAGAAACAGAAAGGGTATTATCAGTGTTTTATACATGCAATATCATTTAAATCGGAAACAAGCACTTCAAATCTATTTTTTAAGAAGGGTAAATTCCACGCGCCTGTTTTGCGCTCTTCCATCTTCTGTCTGGTTAGTATCTACGGGTCTGCCTTCACCGTAACCAACTGCCTTCATCCTTTCAGGAAGCACTCCCTTTGATGCAAGGTATGCTACGACAGCTGCAGCCCTTCCATCAGACAATTTCTGATTATAAACATCAGAACCCTCATTGTCGGTGTAGCCGGATATTTCGATCATCTCAATGTCTTCTTCGATCATAAACCGGGCTACTTTATCTAGTTCTGTATTAGATGAGGGCAACAATGTTGCCTTATTGAATTCAAAAAAGATGTTCTTCAAAACCACCGCTGATCCTTCATCAATATTCTTTAGTCCTTCGAGAAAATCATCCTTTACGATCAAGGGCTCTGTAAATACAATCGTATCAGTGGAGAGACAATTATTGGCATCCCTCGCAGAATATATATAATGTCCGGCCGGTAGATTTTTAAGTATGGGTCCTTCCATTTGATTATTCCAGGATACCAGGTAAGGTGGCGTTCCGCCGAGCATGCCAATTCTTATTTGGCCATCCGGGACAATTTTTTTGACTTTCCCCGTGGAGGGATCTTTTCCTCCGGTATAACGGGTTTCGATTATACGGCTCTCGAAATCATGCTGCACACAGGGGCATAGCAGGCAGTTTTCCAATGCCATTACAGAAAAATCATCAAAATAATAATAGGCATAGGCATGATTACGAAGATTTACGACATTCTTGTCCGTGACTACATAATTCGTATTATCATAATTGGAAAAGTTACCGACGATAAAAAAAGATTCATTGCCACTTGCAGTATAAACGGTGCAAAATTCCTCCCATTCGTTTATGTTATCCAGGAATAATCCCACCTTATTGGTGATCTGTGGCGTATAGGAAAGGTTAACATTTATGTCGTTCTTCACCTCCGCATCATTAAAATACAGACTCATCTGGTCCACAGCAAACCTGGAATAAGAAGCCAGCTTATAATTGAATCGTACGCAGTATTTCTGGCCTTTGACCAGTGGTGTCTTTAGTTTACCCTGAAAATATTCGCGATAATTCTCCTCCGTGCCACTCAATATCGCTCCTACATAACCATTTCCACCATGGGCTTCACTTTCACCGGCGAAGTTTTTGGGCACACTGACGTTTTTGGGACTGCATCTGTTAAAGTAATCCGGTGTTGCCCTGGTGGGATAAGTCCACCCCGGAATCAACCGGTGGGTCAGATTTTCGGGCGTGAAATCCTCCGGACACTTTTCATACACCTCAAAACCAGGATTCACCACAAGATTTTTATCCTGTGCGGAAGCAAAGGGCAGCAAAAGAATTGAAAATATAGCAGACAGAAGAAATCGGACTTTATTCATAGCATGGGATTAATTGGGCCTTCCGTGTCCGGTGCCGGCTGGAAATGCCTGGAAATATTCTTTTAAAGCTACGTTAATATCACGAACAAGGAAAGGTCCCTCATAAATAAATCCTGTATACACTTGTAACAATCTCGCACCGGCCCGTATCATTGCCAGGGCATCATTTTTATTCATAATACCTCCGACGCCGATCACCGGTATGGCTCCGCCTGATTGTTTACATATGTAACTTATTATTTCAACTGACCGGGTTGTCAGGGGTTTACCGCTTAAACCACCGGGACCAAAGCGTTCTGCTTGTTGTGAATTAATGGAAAGGCAGTTGCGGTCAGTCGTTGTATTTGTTGCGATGATGCCATCCAGGCCCACTTCGGTGTAGAGTTCAATTACCTCATCGATCTGCCTGTAAGTCAGATCCGGTGAGATTTTAAGGAATACAGGCTTATTTACCGGCTTTTGAGCCCTTATTTTCATGACGGAAAGCAGGATATTGCGTAACGAATCTTTATCCTGTAATTTTTCCATTCCTGCAATATTCGGACAACTGACATTTATTGCGAAATAATCCACCGAATCGTACAGTCCAGCAAAACAGGCAGCATAATCAGCGGCCGCATTCTCATTGGTTGTGACAGTGTTCTTACCGATATTTCCGCCGACGATGACGTGGCTGTTCCTTTTCCGTAATCGGTCTATGGCATGGGCAAGTCCCTTGTTATTAAATCCCATTCGGTTGATTAATGCATTGTCGTTTTTCAATCTGAAAAGCCGGGGTTTAGTATTTCCAGGTTGTGGTTCAGGCGTAACCGTGCCTATTTCTATGAAAGAAAAGCCAAACATGGCAAATTCATTGAAAAACTCGGCATTTTTGTCGAAACCGGCTGCCAGTCCCACCCTGTTTGGAAAATGCAATCCGGCAATGGTTACCCCGCCGGAAGGATCTGGTTTATTGGTAAAGCGTGTCATTGCATTGCGTACGCCGGGTATCTTATACAGAATTCTAACCGCCAGAACAACCATGTGGTGAACACGCTCAGGATCAATTCTGAAGAGGATTGGACGGAGTACCGATTTATACATGCAGTTTTTTACAAAGATAGGATAAAATCCTATTCCTTGGATAGTGGAATGTAGGGTTTAAAGGTGCCATCCGGATAAAAAATCACGATCTGCTGTATGTTAGTTACATTTGTAACATTTAATTGTTTTTTGTTGTCCGGGGTAACGGAAGGTTCAACATCCTGCAGCGGGTTGGTTTTTATTTCAATTTGATCGAACAGCTCCGGTTCAAAGTTAATTTTATCTTTTGATGCTGTCCGGAACATCGTTCCCTTATCCATTATCAGCCAATCCGGGTTGATTTCGGGATATTGTTTCATCAATTTAACTATGAAATCATAGCTTGGCTGATTCCTTCCGCTTAAAATATGGGAAATGCCTGAACGCTGTACCCCTATTTCATCGGCAAAGCGTGTGGAAGTCAGATTATAATGTTTTATGATTTTCAGCAGCCGGTCTTTCATATTACAAATGTAATAATTTCATTGTTCACATGTGTAATATTCTGTGTTTACATTTGTAATTATTTTCTTTTTAATGAGTTTTAAGCAGATTTTTTACAAAAACCATACATCAGATCACCTTAAGTTTCTTCTGACAGGTCAGGAATTACATAAAGTAAATATTCATATTAATTTATTTAATATCTGATAATGTGTATATTATATTTATTTTCTTCCCTCATTTATTCAATATTTATCAAATAATTGAAATTGTCTTCAATTAAAAGTTTGGATATTATTAATTATGTGTTGGTTTACAGACATTTATATCATTCAGAATTCCTCATGATTATTTATGCAAAACGACTGTAAGGGGCATTTTGGAGCCATAACCACAGAGGGCACTGAGATATTCTGAGAGAAAGATTTTCTGAAAAATTTAACGCAAAGAGCCGGAGTTTTGCGCAATGAACGCTAAGCGCAAGATAATAATCTGCGAACTCTGCAGGAATCAGCGCGAAACAAAAAGGCGCCGTTAAGCGAAAACAATCTGCGATATCCGAATACAGAAATCACCGGGATCTGGTTATTCCGGGAAATGCTCGTATACAATCCCAATGCTCTTTGGAAGAATCCGGAAAGAGATGGGTGCATTGCCCAGGGTCTCCCCATCTGCTTCCACATATATCATCGGGTTGGATTCAATCCGGATTTCCCTCGCTTTATATCCTTCTATCTTGTGATGCTTGAGGATAGATCCATCATACAGTTTTTTAAGGCTTAGAATGATATCGCCTTTTCCAATCTTTTTAATTACGGTCATATCAAACAATCCGTCATCAGGAATAGCGTTGGGAGTCTGAAGCATGCCGCCTCCTGAATAACGGCCGATGCCTACACTGATTGTAAAAAAATCCCTTGAAATCTTTTGTCCGTCAATTGTCAGCTCTATATGAGCCGGTTTATAAATCATCAGACTTCTTAAAAGGTTTATTAAATAAATGGCTTTACCGTTTTTACCCAATTCCTTTTGCCGGTTGGTTCTTTGAACAACGAGAGCATCAAACCCCATACCGGCAATATTCAGGAAGTGCCTCTTTACCTGCTGTCCTCCATTATGATATTCAACAACGCCTACATCCTGTGGCCTGATCTTCCTGTTTCTGATTACCCTTATGGATTCCTCATACGAATGGGGTATGCTGTACATTTTTCCCCAATCATTTCCTGTACCGACTGCAATCATGGCCAGGACAATTTCCAAAGAGGGACAGATGGTCTGGCTGAATACGCCATTGACCACCTCATTTAATGTGCCATCACCTCCAACAACTATAAAATTGCGAAAACCATTCAGAATGCAATCCTGCGTGAGTTCTATGGCATGTTTCGGACCTTCAGTAAAAGTACTTTTATAGGAAATGCCATATTTTGTGAGAAGAGCGGTAATCCTGCCCCAGTCTTTTTCTCCCTTTCCACTACCGGCATTGGGATTTACAATAACCATCCATTCAACGGCATTTGTTCCGCTCATACGTGTTTCTTTTCAGTTTCTGACTCTCATCGCCGTAAATATAGCAATATTATCAATCTGTGCTAAACAGCGTCCCAGTTGAGTGTATGAACAAAAAAACCCCGCATTTCGGCGGGGTTCATAAGATTTACTCAGGTATTATTCGAATAATTATATTCGTTTCACGTTTACCGCATTCAATCCCTTTTTACCCTGTTGTAGTTCAAAAGACACATTGTCGTCTTCCTTGATTTTGTCAACTAAGCCAGAAACATGAACGAAATATTCGTTACCAGATTCTGCATCTTTAATAAATCCAAAGCCTTTGTTCTCATTAAAGAATTTTACTTTACCTTCTTTCATAATGTTTAATTAAAATTTATTTGCAAATGTATAATTAAAAAACATATTTGTCAATATGCAACAAAAAAAATAGGATAAAGTTTATCCTTCTGAATTTAATATCTACATAAATGTGATTATATTCCATCCCGTGTTTTTAACCTGTGCATTAACTTTTCAATTTAGGATAAACCACATTATTTGAAGTTTCTTTATACATTTGTTTAAAATTTCAGCAAAGAAGTGAATAATAAGTTTTTACATGTTTTGTATCAGCCATATAAATGGATAATCCTCATTCCCTTTATCGCTATAAACACAGTATTTTTCGGGATCATCGCTGTATTGGTATCCACCTTGATTAACCAGCGTATTGGCAGCTACTTCGGCGGCGTAATCTGGTCCAGGGTTAACGCTTTCGCGACTCCCATGTTCGTTAAGGTGAAAGGCAGGGAGAATATTAAGAAAGGAATCTCCTATGTTGTCATATCCAATCATCAGAGTTATTATGATATCTTTCTGATATACGGATGGTTGGGAATTGACATTAAATGGATCATGAAAAAAGAACTGGCAAAAATTCCGGGACTGGGTTTTGGAAGCAAGAAAGTGGGACATATCTTCCTTGACCGCTCCAATAGCAGAGTTGCCCTTGAATCATTAAACGAAGCAAAAAGAAAACTTGTGAATGGCACATCCGTTGTAATTTTTCCTGAAGGTACACGAAGCAAAACAGGGAAAATGGGACAATTTAAAAAAGGCGCTTTCAAACTTGCTTTGGATCTTGGTCTTCCTATTTTACCGGTTACAATTTCAGGTACAGGGAAAATATGGCCCGCGGACACAATTGATATCAAACCCGGAAAGTCAGGCCTATTGATACACAAGCCTATTGATATCAGCAATTACACTGAAGATTCAATACGGGAGCTTATGCTCCATGCACGGAATATCATTGAAGATGGATCTCCTCATCAACTTTGATTCTGGAACATTGAACCAATTGAAAACTGGCCGGTTATCTTTAAAACCATGGAAACCACATTCTACTTAGTCATAAGGCATTTGCATTCCATAATCAGGTGGCTTCTTCTGGCAGGCCTTCTGGGTTCCATCATACTGGCATTGTCGGGACTGTCAGGCAGGATTGGTTTGGGCAGCAGAGGCCGGCTTTTTGCACGCATAACGGTGTATTTTGCACATATACAATTACTTGTAGGTATAGGTTTGTTTCTGATCAGTCCCCGGGTAATTTTCAGTTCAGACAGCATGCAAAGTCCGATCCTGCGTTTTTTCCTTGTGGAACATACCACCGCCATGCTACTGGCAGTCATTCTGATTACCATCGGACATATACGGGCCAAAAGAGCTGTAAATGCCATGCAGTCTGCCCGAACTCTGCTGTGGTTTTTTCTTATCAGCCTGATCATTATTTTAGTACTGATTCCCTGGCCTTTTACACGTTATGCGGGACATTTTTTGTAAATTTGATAATATTCTAAAAATTGAATTGCCATGAGCAGATTATTCAGTAATTTCAATCTGTCGGGTATTTTGGTTTATATCTTCCTTGTTTTTGAATCTGCCTGTAATTCCCAGGATATAAATAACAAGAATATGTCTTCAACCCATGAGGCAATGATTACCCGGGAAGCTGCAGTAGCTGGGCAGTTTTATCCGGGCAATGCCTCGGAACTCAGAAAAAAACTCCAGGATCTCTTTGCATTAGTAACTGACATCCAGCCTGGTACCAGGCTGCAGGCTGTAATTGCCCCCCATGCGGGGTATGTGTTTTCAGGTTCAGTTGCAGCCGAAAGTTTCGGGCATATTGATCGTGACAGTCAGTATGATAATATATTCCTTATTGGGTCAAGCCACCGGTTTGCCTTTGAAGGGGCTTCCGTATATACCCTGGGAAATTTTCGTACTCCCCTGGGCGAAGTTCCGGTTAATCTGGAGCTGGCGAAAGGATTATGCATGAAAAACAGTGTTCTCACAACCAGAACAGATGCCCATTTGAGCGAGCATAGCCTGGAAGTTCAGCTACCCTTCCTGCAGTACTGGTTGCATAAGCCTTTTCGCATTGTTCCCATTGTAATAGGTACACAAAATGTATCTACCTGTCATAAAATAGCTGAGGCTTTGCGTCCCTATTTCAACCAATCCAATCTGTTTGTGATCAGTACAGATTTCTCACATTACCCGGCTTATGCTGATGCACAGAATGCTGATCATAAGACGGCTGAGGCGATAATAACCAATAAACCTGATCGCCTGATGAAAGCCATTCAGTCAAATCAAAACGCGGATATTCCCGGACTGGCAACAAGTCTGTGCGGCTGGACCTCGGTGATGACACTGATGTACATTACGGCAGAACTACCGGATATCACCTACAGGTTAATCGATTACAAAAACTCAGGCGATGCCGCTGTTGGGGACAGATCAAAGGTTGTGGGTTATTGTGCCATCGGCGTGTATGCTTCTGACATGGCTGCCGGTCAAACTGAGAGTATCGCATTTCAGATTAAGGATGCAGATCGTCAGGTCCTGCTGAAATTAGCAAGGGAAACAATAACATCCTATGTGACTACCGGTAAGGTTCCGGCCATGGAAACTGGATTGCTATCCCCGGTGCTGAAATCACGGGCGGGCGCTTTCGTTTCTTTATATGAAAACAAAGCATTACGGGGCTGCGTAGGCAGGTTTGATGCAGAACAACCACTGTATAAAGTGGTACAGGATATGGCTGTGGCATCTTCCACGCGTGACAGTCGTTTTAGTCCTGTTCAGGCTGAAGAACTGGATAAAATAAAAATAGAGATCTCCGTATTAACCCCTTTAAAGAGAATCAGTTCTCCGGATGAAATCATCCTCGGAAAGCACGGCATTTATATGAAAAATGGATATAATTCAGGTACTTATTTACCGCAGGTGGCAAACAGTACTGGTTGGACGCTGGAAGAGTTCCTGGGTCATTGTTCACGCGATAAAGCCGGTATGGGCTGGGATGGATGGAAAACCGCGGAGTTGTTTACATATGAGGCAATAATTTTTGGAGAGAAATGAGTAGTGACAAGGGACGAGAAACAAGAGACAAGGAATAAGAATCCCGTCAGGGATTCACTCTCGGTAGAAAAGCGTGACGAGAAAC
>Ga0105092_10001735_pt1 | contig 11707 bp, 6 predicted proteins | sample PPLLak2March2015_FD_87021 | JGI IMG/M metagenome (GOLD analysis project Ga0105092, IMG submission 87021) | Freshwater sediment microbial communities from Prairie Pothole Lake near Jamestown, North Dakota, USA - PPLs Lake P7 Core (1) Depth... | ecosystem: Environmental > Aquatic > Freshwater >... | reverse complement strand
CGCGCGTCGATGCGGCGATCTACGACCTCGGGCTGCCAATACTCGGCATCTGCTACGGGCACCAGCTGCTGGCCAGGAATCTGGATGGCCGGGTGTCGCCCGGGGTCACGAAGGAATACGGACACTCCTCGTTGCACCACGGTCACAGTCCACTGTTTCGAGGGCTTCCAGCCCGGAACATCACAGTCTGGATGAGCCACGGCGACACCGTCGTCGCCGCGCCGCCCGGCTTCGAGGTCATCGGCGAGACCGGCGACTGCACGGTGGCCGCAATGCAGCACCGGGGCCGTCGGCTGTTCGGGCTGCAGTTCCATCCGGAGGTCGTCCACACCGAGTTCGGCACCCAGATCTACCGCAACTTCGTGTTCGACGTCTGCGGATGCACCGCCGACTGGGATCCGCGCGCGCGCGTCGAGCAGGTGATGGACGCGATCCGGACGCAGGCGGCCGGACGGAAGGTCTTCTTTCTGATCAGCGGCGGGGTGGATTCCACCGTGGCGTTCTACTGCTGCTACCGCGCGCTCGGCCCCGGCCGGGTGCTCGGCCTCTATGTGGACACCGGCTTCATGCGAGAAGGCGACGGCGAGGCCGTCGAGCATTTGGTGCGCGAGGCCGGACACGAGGCAATCCACGTGGCCGACCGCAGTGCCGACTTCTTCGCGCGACTGGCCGGAGTGACGAACCCCGAGCGCAAGCGTACGATCATCGGCGACACGTTCCTCACGGTCCAGGAGGAGGAGTTCGCGCGGCTGGGGCTGCGCGAGGAGGAATGGCTGCTCGGGCAGGGCACGATCTATCCGGACACCATCGAGTCGGGTGGCGCCCGACACTCGGCCAAGATCAAGACGCATCACAACCGTGTCGAGCGCATCCAGGCCCTGATCGAGCAAGGCAAGGTCCTCGAGCCGCTGGTCGATTTCTACAAGGACGAGGTGCGCGTGCTCGGTGAGCAGCTCGGGCTGCCGCACGACGTCGTGTGGCGGCATCCGTTTCCCGGGCCGGGCCTGGCGGTCCGCTGCCTCTGCGGGGACGCCGACGCCGCAGTCATGGCCGCGGCCATGCCCCTGCCGAGCGGGGTGGATGGCTGGGTCGTGCCCGTGCGGACCGTGGGCGTGCAGGGCGACGAGCGCTCGTATTCCGAGCTGCTGGCCGTCGAGGGCTTCGCCGACCTCGAGACGGCGGGGGCCTTCGCCCGGCGCATCACCAACGAGCACCGGACCATCAACCGGGTCGCCGTGGTGATCTACCGCCGGGCCGGGCGGGGGGTGGCGGGGCTGGCGATGCATCCGGGTGCGCTGAGTCGCGAGCGGATCGCGGTGCTGCGCGAGGCCGATGCCCTCGTCACCCAGATCGTGCGCAAGCACGGGCTCTACGACGCGATCTGGCAGTTCCCGGTCGCCCTGGTCCCGCTCGGTCAAGCCGCCGGCCGCGAGACGATCGTGCTGCGGCCCGTGAACTCGCGCGACGGCATGACCGCGGACTTCGCCCGAGTGCCGGCGGCCGTCGTCGACGAGCTCGCCGCGGCGCTGGCCGCGCTGCCCTCCGTGGACGCCGTGCTCTACGACGTCACCAACAAGCCGCCCGCCACGATCGAGCTCGAGTAACCGGGCTCCCGTGCACCACGCCGAGTTCGTCCACCTGCACGTCCACTCGGAGTACAGCCTCCTCGACGGCGCTGCCCAGCTCGAGAAGCTCGTCGCCAAGGCCAAGACGCTCAAGTTCCCGGCCATCGCGCTGACCGACCACGGCAATCTCTTCGGCGCCATCGACTTCTACCTGGCGGCGCAGAAGGCCGGCGTCAAGCCGATCGTGGGCTGCGAGCTCTACATCGCCCCGGGCAGCCGCACCGAGCGCGGCTCCCAGGACGGCGGCTACGAGGGCGCCAATCACCTGACCGTGCTGGTCCGGAACCACGCCGGCTACCAGAACCTCATCAAGCTGGTCTCCCGAGCGTACCTGGAGGGCTTCTACTACAAGCCGCGCGTGGACAAGGAGCTGCTGGCCCAGCACGCCGAGGGCCTGCTCGTGCTGTCCGGCTGCCTCAACTCGGAGGTCTCGCGCGCGATCAGCGCCGGCGATCTGGTGAAGGCCAAGCAGACGGCGGGGTGGTACCAGGAGGTCTTCGGCAAGGACCACTACTTCATGGAGGTCCAGGCCCACGGCCTCGCCGAGCAGGTGCGGGTCACCGCCGAGACGCTGGCGATCGCCCGGGCCCTGGGCGCCCCGATCGCCGGCACCAACGACTCGCACTACCTGGAGGCCGGGCACGCCCGCGCTCACGAGGCGCTGCTGTGCATCCAGACGGGCAGCGGGATGAGCGATCCGAACCGCTGGCGGTTCTCCTCCGAGGAGTTCTACGTGAAGTCGGCGGAGGAGATGGCCCGAGTCTTCGCCGAGATGCCGGAGGCCTGCCGTAACACGCTGGCGGTGGCCGAGCGGTGCAACCTGACGCTCGAGTTCGGCAAGTTCCACCTGCCGCGCTATGTCGTCCCCGATCACCACACGCTGGACAGCTACCTCGAGGAGCAGGCCCGGGGAGGCCTCACACGCCGGTACGGCCCGAGCCCAGGCGACGCGATCGAGGCGCGCCTGGCCCACGAGCTGACCGTCATCGAGAAGATGGGCTTCGCCGGCTACTTCCTCGTCGTCTGGGACTTCATCCACTACGCGCGGAGCCATGGCATCGCGGTCGGGCCGGGCCGCGGCTCCTCGGCCGGCTCGCTGGTCGCCTTTTGCCTGGGGATCACCAACATCGATCCGATGCGGTACGGGCTGCTCTTCGAGCGATTCTTGAACCCCGAGCGCATCTCGATGCCGGACATGGACATCGATTTCGCGGACGACCGTCGCGACGAGGTCATCCGCTACGTCGCCGACAAGTATGGGCGCGACCGGGTGGCCCACATCATCACGTTCGGGACGCTGGGCGCCAAGGCCGCCATCCGCGACGTGGGACGCGTGCTCGGCATGTCGTACGCCGACGTCGATCGGCTCGCCAAGCTGGTGCCGGGCTTTCCGCTCAACATCACCCTCGAGGACGCATACCAGAAGTCGCCACCGCTGGCCGAGATGGTGAAGACGCAGGCCAACGTGAAAGAGCTCTGGGACATCGCCCGGGCGCTGGAGGGTTGCACGCGCCACGCCTCCGTCCACGCCTCCGCGGTCGTGATCTCCGACGAGCCCCTGGACACGCACATCCCGCTGTACAAGGATCCCAAGCGCCCGGAGCTGATCACGGGCTACGCGATGGGCCCGATCGAGAAGCTCGGGTTGCTCAAGATGGACTTCCTGGGGCTGCGCACGCTGACGGTGCTGGCCAACACCGTCGAGCTCATCCGCGAGTCCCGCGGCGTGCAGCTCGATCTCGACGCGCTGCCGCTCGACGACCGCCGGGCCTACGCACTGCTGAGCGAGGCCAGGACCTTCGGCGTGTTCCAGCTGGAGTCCCCGGGCATGCGCGAGGCGCTGCGCGGGCTCAAGCCGGAGCGGCTGGAGGACGTCATCGCGATGGTGTCGCTCTACCGGCCGGGGCCGATGGAGCTGATCCCGGATTTCATCGCCCGCAAGCACGGGCGAGCCAAGATCGCGTACGAGCACCCCGCCATGGAGACGTACACGGAAGAGACGTACGGAATCATGATCTACCAGGAGCAGATCATGCAGATCGCCTCCCAGATGGCCGGCTTCACCATGGGGGAGGCCGACACGCTGCGGCGGGCCATGGGCAAGAAGGACCGCGAGCTCATGATCCAGCAGCGCGAGAAGTTCGTCGCCGGCTGCAAGGAGCGGGGCACCGCCGCCGCCAAGGCCGAGCGCGTCTGGGAGCTCATGGAGAAGTTCGCCGGGTATGGGTTCAACAAGTGCCTGGCGGCGGACACCTGGATCGAGATGGCCGACGGCTTCCGCAAGCCGATCACGGCCATCCGCAACGGCGACCTCGTCCTCACCAAGGACGGCCCTCAGCGCGCCCGGGCCGTCCGGCCGAGCGGTATCCGGCCGGTCGGGCGGCTCCGCCTCGCCAACGGCATGTCCGTGCGGTGCACCGCCGACCACCCGGTCTTCACGCAGCGCGGCTGGGTGGACGCCCGCGCGCTGGCTCCCACCGACACGGTCGCCGTCCTCGACACGGTGACGGCCGCGGATCTCCGGGTCGCTGCGCGGCGGGCGGCGCCGTCCCGCCCGGCGACGGCGCCGACGCTGGCCGAGGCGCCGCTGGTGTGGTCGGCACCCGTCGGGTTCGAGGCCGACGGCGTGGAGCCCACGTACGACTTCGAGGTGCCGGGCGCCGCCAGTTTCATCGCCAACGGCATCGTGGTCCACAACTCGCACGCCGCCGCCTACGCGCTGGTCGCGTATCAGACCGCCTATTTCAAGGCGAACTATCCGGTCGAGTTCATGGCCGCGCTGCTGACCTCGGAAATGGGCGATACCGACAAGATCGTGAAGTACATCGACGAGTGCCGGGCCATGGGCCTGCGCGTGCAGCCGCCCGACGTCAACGTCTCCCAGGTGCGCTTCAGCGTGGCCGGCGACACGATCCGGTTCGGCCTGGCCGCCATCAAGAACGTGGGCGAGGCGGCGATGGAGTCGATCCTCAAGGCGCGCGCCGACGCGGGCGCGTTCCAGACCCTCGGTGACTTCTGCGCCCGCGTCGACCTGCGCCTCGTGAACCGGCGCGTGATCGAAAGCCTGATCAAGGCCGGCGCCTTCGACGCGCTGGGCCTGCCCCGTGCGCACCTGCTCGCCCAGTGCGACCTGGACCTGGAGACCGGCCAGCGCCAGCAGCGGGATCGCGCCGAAGGGCAGGGATCGTTCTTCGACTTGCTGCCGCCGGCGCCGCCCGCACCGCGGGCGAGCGAGCCGGCGGTGGCCGTGGTACCCGAGTGGGACGACGATCAGCGGCTCGCCTACGAGAAGGACGTGCTCGGCTTCTATGTCTCCGGCCATCCGCTGGCGCGCTTCGAGGGTGTGGCCGAGTCGCTCGGCGTGACCTCCACGGCGGAGCTGGCCGCCCGCGGCCACGGCGCGCGCGTCACCGTGTTCGGTCACGTCACCGCGCTCAAGGAGACGGCGACCAAGAGCGGCAGCCGCATGGCCTTCCTCACCCTGGAGGACATGGCGGGCACCGTGGAGGTGACGGTCTTCCCCGAGCCGTACAAGGCGGCGGCCCCGTACCTGCGCGGGCGCGAGCCGGTCGTCGTGCGCGGGCGCGTCGACGACGGCGACAAGGGCCGCGTGGTCCTGGCCGAAGAGGTGCGGCTGCTGGAGCAGGCGCTGGCCGGCGGCCGCCCGCGCACCGAGGGCGAAGCGACCGCGTGCCGGCTGCGGGTCCTCGTCAGCGACGACAGCGCCGGACGGATGGCCGCGCTCCGGCGCCTGTGCGCGGAGTATCCGGGCGGCATACCGGTGTTCGTGCACGTGCTGCTGCCGACGACCGAGGTGGTCGTGCGCGCGCGGGGCGTGAGCGTGGACGTCACCTCAGACCTGGTCGCCCGGCTCGAGGAGCTTCTCGGCGCCGGCGCGACGGCGATCGATCATGCCGGACGCCCTTGACTTCGAGCAGCCGCTGCTTGAGCTCGAGACGCGCATCGCCGCGCTGCAAGCCGAAGGCGATCCGGCCCGCACCCGCGACGAGATCACCCGGCTCGAGGATCGCCTGGCCCGCCTCCGTCAGCGGACCTACGCCAACCTGACCGCCTGGCAGCGCACCCAGCTCGCCCGCCACCCCAAGCGGCCGTACACGCGCGACTGGTGCCGGCTGCTCTTCGACGAGTTCACCGAGGTGCACGGCGACCGCCGCTTCGGCGACGACGCGGCCATCGTCGCCGGCCTCGCGCGCTTCGAGGGCCGCTCGGTCGTCCTCATCGGGCACCAGAAGGGACGGGACACCCGGGAGAAGATCGCCCGGAACTTCGGCATGCCGCACCCCGAGGGCTATCGCAAGGCCGAGCGTCTCATGGACATGGCCGCCAAGTTCCGCAAGCCGGTGGTGACCTTCATCGACACGCCCGGCGCCTATCCGGGCGTGGGCGCCGAGGAGCGGGGCCAGGCCGAGGCCATCGCGCGCAACCTCAAGCTCATGGCGGGGCTGCCGGTGCCGATCGTCGCGGTGGTCACGGGCGAGGGGGGCAGCGGCGGCGCGCTGGCCATCGGCATGGGCAACCGCGTGCTCATGCTCGAGTACGCGATCTACTCGGTGATCTCGCCCGAGGGCTGCGCGGCCATCCTGTGGGGCGACGCCGGCAGGGCCCCCGAGGCGGCCGAGGTGATGAAGGTGACCGCGCCCGACCTGCTGCGCCTGCGCGTCGTCGACGCCATCGTCCCCGAGCCGGTCGGCGGTGCGCACCGGGACTGGGAGGCCGCGGCCGAGAACCTCCGGGGCGCGCTCCGGGAGCACCTGACCGCGCTCGCCCGTCTCGACTCGGATGCGCTGCTCACCGACCGCTACGAGAAGTTCCGCCGCATCGGCGCCTTCGAGGAGAGCGCCGCCCCCGCCCGCTGAGCCCTCAGCGCGCCAGCAAGCCGGTCGCGCAGTCCTCGTCGGTGACGAGAACGTTGATGAAGCGCCCGCGCAGGGCGCCCCGGACGGCCTCGACCTTGGAGCGGCCCCCGGCCACCGCGATCACGTAGCGGTCGTCCCGGCGGGAGAGGGCCCGCAGCCGCTCGCCCTCGACCGACAACACCCGGTGCATGAGCGCCCGCAGCTCGGGGCGGTCGACGATACGGCCGTCGGCGTCGAACGGCTGGTAGTTGATCTCACCCACCACCCCGAGCTGACGCAGCCGCTTGACGCTGACGCCGTACGACTCGGCCAGCGAGCAGAAGCCCGGCGTGTCCTCGGCGATGAGCCCGATGCCGCACAGCGCGATGTCCACCGACTGCGCGGACTCGAAGATCGCGCGGATCTCGGGGTCGCGGAGCAGGCGCCGTCGCTCGCGCTCGATCTCACGCAGGGAGACGAGGTGCTGGACGGGCAACGCGTAGGCGCGCACGTGCGGACGGTACTTGGCGGCCATCATGCCGACCAGCGTGTTCGGAAAGAGGTCGACCAGCTTGAGCGTGCTCTCGCCGGAGAGGGGAAACAGGGAGAGGTCGCGTAGCCGCCGCTCACGCAGCGCCCGGATGGTCTGGTACAGCGTGAACCCGCACGAGAGGCCGACACGCATGCCGTTGCGGGCGATCTTCTCGAAGTAGGCGGCGGCCGCTACCCCCAGCTCGGCCTTGAGGTCGCCGCGGCCGCCGGCCATCACCACCACCGCCTCCCGCAGCCCGTAGGCCTGGGCCAGGGCCGCCTCCATCCCCTCGGTGCGGGGCAGGTCGAGCTCGACGCGCACGAAGCCCGCGTCGAACGCCCGCTTGAGCAGGCGCGAGACGGTGGCGGCGGACACCCCGAGCGTCGTGGCGATGTCCTTCTGGCTTCGGGCCTGGCGATAGTACAGCTCCAGGCACTGCACCATCAGGCGGATCTCGCGCGACGACGGCTGAGAAAGTAATTTCATAGTCGTAAAGTTGTTGCTTGACGGCCCCGAGTCTACCTCGTTATCCTCGCCTCGTCAGCGCAAATCCCCCGGGTCAGGCCAACGCGAGGAGGCGAGCATGAGCCAGAGGCCCTACGGCCCCCCCCATGGCGACGCGATTCCGCTGTCGGAGTACCATCAGTCGCGGACCGAGCTGGACGGGCTGCCGGTGACGGTGGCCGAGAAGATCGCGGTCACGAACACGCCGAACATCTTCTCGTATCGGTCGTACGTCTTCGCCAGGAACCCCGCGCTGGTCCGGCGCTTCATCAAGGCGACCAAGGCCGATGTCGGCGGCGTCGGCGGCCACGTCGTCGCCGCCGACGAGGTGAAGTCGGTCATCGCCAAGTTCGTCCTCGACAACAACGCCTATCGGGGCGAGCCCATCTTCACCTCGCTGATCGTCACCCACACCGGCGACGACTGTGCCGTCACCGGCATCATGGCCGAGACCGTCGACATGGCCGTCGTCGACCGGCTCATGTGGGACGCGCTGCAGGAGGGGGCCGGCAAGGCGGCCGAGCTCGGCCTCTACGGGCCCGGCCAGGACCTCGTCGCCGACGCCTTCACCGGCAACCTCCGCGGGGCCGGGCCGGCCACGGTGGCGCTGCCGTTCCCGGTCCGCAAGGACAATCCCTCGCAGACGGTGCTGGTCTCCTTCGCCGACAAGACCGAGCCGATGGCGTTCAACCACTACGCCACCGGCGCCTACATGCTGCCGCGGTTCAACACTGGCCTCGTCATCGCCGCGTCGAAGATGAAGCGCGGCTATCTGTTCGAGATCGTCGACCTCGACACCAAGGCCCAGGCCATCGAGGCCGGCGCGCACCCGCGCGACCCGCGGGCGCTCGACGGCAAGATGGAGGAGCTGGCCAAGGGACTGCAGGAGAAAGTCATCACGCTCCGTGCCCCCGAGGACCTCTACGACATCGAGGGGCTGACGCGGTCCTCGCGATTCGTCATCGCGCGGATCTGGACGCGCGACGAGCGCGGCCAGAAGGACCAGCTCGGCTACATCTGCTCGGCCGAGCGGCTGCACAACATCAAGACCAAGAAGGGGTTCACGTACGGCGGCAAAGACGATCCGGTGCTGCTGGCGTTCGCCCAGGGCGACTGGCCGGCGCCGGGGGAGATCACCTCGCCGTGGGCGACGGCGCCCATGGTGGCTGGCGACTGCCGCGGCAGCCACAACCTGCACATCCTGCCGATGCCGATCAACTCGCAGACGTCGTACTGGTCGGGGCCGATCCTGTCGGCGATCACGCTGTCGTGCAACATCCACACCGGCCGCATCGGGGCCATCTCCGACCAGTTCGCGCTCGGCACGCCCTGGGACGAGGTACGGCGCACGGCCGCCCAGCTCGCCATCCAGTTCCGCCACGCCCACGGAGTCAAGCAGCCGGCCACGCTGCACGAGGACGAGCTGGAGTACCAGGAGGGCTGGAAGGAGCGCCGGGCGCGGCTGGAGCGGCAGTTCGAGGTGCGGCCCCCGCTGAGCTTCGGCAACGGCAACGGTCATGGCCACATCGGCGCGACCGCGGCCCCGGCGGCGATGCGCGCTGGCCGCCCCGACGAGATCGACTAGATCGTCTTGGGGGGAGCGCGCTGCCGCTCCCCCCAAGCCCCCAGCGGTCGGCGGCGTTCCGAACGTGCCGAACGCCCGGCGTGTTTGACTTGATCCGGCCCGGATGTTACGGTCACCACTACACAAATCAAAGGGTTACGACCCCGTCCATGGCCAAGCTCCACCTGATCACGTACGGCTGCCAGATGAACGAGTACGACTCCGAGCGCGTGGCGGGCCTGCTGCGCGAGCGCGCGTACGAGCTCACCGACGACGCCACCGCCGCCGACGTGATCCTCGTCAATACCTGCGCCATCCGCGAGAAGGCCGAGGAGAAGGTCTTCTCCAAGCTCGGCGAGCTCAAGAGCCTGAAGGCCGCGCGCCCCGACCTGGTGATCGGCGTCATGGGCTGCATGGCCCAACTCCAGCAGGCGACGGTGCTCCGGCGGGCGCCCCAGGTCGACCTGGTGTTCGGCTCGCCGGCCATCGCCCGCGTCGGCGAGCTGGTCGAGCGCGCCCGCCGGGAGGGGCGCCCGGTGCTGGAGACCGGCGAGGCCCCGCTGGTGAAGATCACGGCCAAGCCCCCAGCTGTCGACCGGCTCAAGGCGTTCGTCACGGTGATGGAGGGCTGCGAGAAGCACTGCACCTTCTGCGTCGTGCCCCGCACGCGGGGTCGCGAGCGCAGCCACGAGCCCGCGGCCATCGTCGCCGAAGTCGAAGGGCTGGTGGCCGAGGGGTGCCGTGAGGTCACGCTGCTCGGCCAGACGGTCAACGCCTACGGCCGCGACCTCACGCCCCCCACTGACCTGGCCGAGCTGCTCGCGCGGGTCAACGACGTCGCCGGACTGGAGCGCATCCGGTTCACCACGTCGAATCCCTACAACCTCACGCCGAAGCTGATCCGCGCCATGCGGGAGGTGCCGAAGGTGTGCGAGTGGTTCCATCTGCCGCTGCAGTCGGGCTCCGACCGCGTGCTGGACCGGATGAACCGCGGCTACACGCGCGGCCGATACCTCGAGCTGGTGGACGCGCTGCGCCAGGCAGAGCCGACCATGGCCTTCTCCACCGACGTCATCGTGGGGTTCCCCGGCGAGACGGAGGCCGATTTCGAGGCCACGCTGGAGCTGATCGAGCGCGTCGCCTACGACAACGTCTTCGTCTTTCGCTACTCGCCCCGCCCGGGCACTCCGGCGGCGGCCATGGCGGAGCAGCTGGGCGACGACGTCAAGGCCGATCGCAACCGGCGCGCGCTGGAGGTCGCCCAGCGGGTCGGTGCCCAGCGCAGCGCCCGCCTGACCGGGCGTACCATGGAGGTGCTGGTCGACGGCACCTCCCGCCGTAACGCGAGGGAGCTGTCGGGCCGCACCCGGTGCAACCGGGTCGTCAATTTCGACGGACGGGGTCTGGTGGCCGTGGGTGACATCGTCCACGTTCGCGTCACCGACGCGCTGCCGCACAGCCTGCGGGGGACGCTCGCGACGCCGGAGGAGGCCGTATGCTGGTCGAAATGAAGGTGCGCGGGCTGGCCCTGGACCCCGTCTCGAACATGCCGATCATCATCCTGCGAGACGACGAGGACAAGCGGTCGCTGCCGATCTGGGTGGGGATCTTCGAGGCCAACGCGATCGCGCTCGAGCTCGAGAAGATCACCACCGCGCGACCGATGACCCACGACCTCATCAAGAATATCCTCGAGTCGCTCGAGGCCCAGGTGGTCAAGATCGTCGTGACCGACCTCAAGGAGAACACCTTCTTCGCGGTGCTCCACCTCAAGCTCGGGGGGGCCGAGTACACGGTGGACTCCCGCCCCTCCGACGCCATCGCGCTGGCGCTGCGGGTGGCGGCGCCAATCTTCGTGGACGAGGACGTGTTCCCCAAGGCGGGCAAGATGGAGGTCGCCAAGGAAGGCGAGCCGATGAAGGCCGACGATCCCGAGCAGTTGCGCGAGTGGCTGCAGAACATCAAGCCGGAGGACTTCGAGAAGTTCAACAAGGCCTGAGGCGAGAGGCTCCCGCCGTGCGTATTGGGCTGTTCACCAACAACTACCTGCCATTCTGTGGGGGCGTCACGATCTCGGTGGAGACGCTCCGGCGCGGGCTCCAGGAGCGTGGCCACGAGGTGTGGACCTTCGCGCCCCGCTTCCCCGGCGCCCACGACACCGATCCCCACATCGTGCGCTTCCCGTCGATTCCGGCCGCGACCTATCCGGAGTTCGCCCTGGCGGTGCCGTGGTCGCCCCGCATAGGCCGGCAGGTGAGCCGCCTCGGTCTCGACGTCTTCCACGCGCATCACCCGTTCCTGCTGGGCCCCGCCGCGCGGCGGCTGGCCCGCCGGCTGGGCCGCCCCCTGGTCTTCACGTATCACACGCGCTACGAGAAATACGCGCACTACGTGCCGCTGACGCGCCCGCTCGTGGAGGCGGCCGCGCTGCGCTTGAGCACGCGCTTCGCCGCCAGCGCCGACGCCGTCATCGCGCCCTCCGCCCTCGTCCGCGACCAGCTGCGCGCCCGAGGGGTGGCGACGCCGGTCACCGTCGTGCCGACCGGCGTCGACCTCGCCCGCTTTCGGCCGGCCGCGCGCGCGGCCGCCCGGCGGGAGCTCGGCCTGGCCGCGCCCGACCCGCTCG
>Ga0105092_10001734_pt1 | contig 11709 bp, 11 predicted proteins | sample PPLLak2March2015_FD_87021 | JGI IMG/M metagenome (GOLD analysis project Ga0105092, IMG submission 87021) | Freshwater sediment microbial communities from Prairie Pothole Lake near Jamestown, North Dakota, USA - PPLs Lake P7 Core (1) Depth... | ecosystem: Environmental > Aquatic > Freshwater >... | reverse complement strand
CACAAAGCCTACGTTGCGTTTCTGTGTGGATAAACTGGTAACATCCCGGTCATGCAATAAAACACAGCCTTCGTCTGCAGGGACCAACCCGGCAATGATATTCAGTACCGTAGTCTTCCCACTGCCGCTGGAACCCAGGAGCACAAAAAACTCGCCGTCTTTGATCTCCAACGAGACATTATTGACGACGGTCTGCTCCCCATAGCGCTTGCTTACATTTTCAAGCAGAATTGACATTGTCACCTCATGGTTATCTACTATAAGATAACCATGAGGTGTGACCAGCGCAGTGATAACCGCGTGACAACCCTGTGACAATCTTTGGATCAGTTTTTTATTTCGATATCGTGCATTTGCATAAGCAGTTTTTCTGCTTGTGCAACACCGTGATTGATGTGGCTCAGTTTTCCACGTGGATCAATCAAGAAGGTGGTTGGAACACTCAAAACTCCCCAGAGACTCGCAAGTTCGGGTTGTTCGCTGGCGTCAATGATGAAAACTTGTAAATCATTTCCAAGCGTATTGCGAAGTTTCTCAATCGCTGGTTCCTGGACCGTTTTGCACAAAACCGAGGCTGGAATAGTAAAGTAGACAAGGATAAAGGTCCCCTGATAGATTGGACCCAGGCGGGCAGGTGATTTACGGATTAGAAAGCGATGCCGGAGAAACAGGTTATGGAGCAAAATAATGGTCAGGCCCGTGAGAATCATCTCAAGAGCAATAACAAGCAGAGGTGAGGCGTTTAAATCAAACATGGTGCACACTCCACAATAAACGTTACCTTTGTTAGAAGATACCTGTGATGTGTGACCACGGTGGTGATAATCGCGTGACAATCGAGTGACAGTTTGATTGGTAATCCCTTAAAAACTCCCCCAGCAGCTATCTTTTCAATCGGAAGGCATACCCCAGCCCCGGTAAGTTTTGAATATAGTATGGTTTCGTTGGATCAGCCTCGATCTTCGCGCGCAAGCGCCGCACCAGTTGCCTGAGCATTTCCGAATTCCCTCCACTTGCTCCCCAGACATCGCTAATCAAATCGTCTGTGGTAAGGACATGCCCGGCATTTAGCATCAAGTACTCCAGAAGACGGCTTTCCAGCAGAGTAAGATTTTTGGCCGTTCCATTGGCAAAGGATACTTCCCGGAGCCTGGGATTGAAATCCAGCCCGTCGATGGATAATTTTGCAAGAGGGTGTGAATTCTCGATGGTACGACCGCGCCGCATGACTGCCTGGACACGCGCCACAAGCTGGCGTGGACTAAATGGTTTCAAGACATAATCATCGGCTCCGGCTTCCAGTCCATGGACGATGTCGTCTTCTTCCCCGCGCACCGTGAGGAGGATAATGGGAACATCCGATGCGCTGCGAATATGCTGACAGATCGCAAACCCGTCTTTGAGTTGCGGCGTTCCGGGCAAATTGATATCCAGAAGGATGAGATCGGGCTGATCTTCAGACCAGTGGCGCAGCGCGCTGGCAGCATCACTAGCCATGACCGCTTCATAGCCGGCACGCCTGACCGTAAAAACCACCAGGTCTGCCACGACCCGATCATCATCAACGACTAAAATCTTCATGCCTGGGTGTCCTCATGTGCTAAAGGCAGGGTGAACCAGAAGGAGGTGCCACCTTCTGCAAGTTCTGTGATGCCAACCTCGCCTTGTTGAGCTTCCACAATTTCCTTTACAACAGAAAGGCCCAATCCGGCTCCCTGTCTGGCGCGTTCATTGGCAGTGTCCAAATGTGCGAATCGGCGAAAAAGATTACTGCGTTGGGCCAGAGGAACGCCGGTGCCTTCATCTATAACTTCCACACGAAGTTTATGATCGATGACATCGCGTTTAATTCTTATCGAGCCATTTTCCGGACTGTGCTTGACGGCATTTGAAAGCAAATTTACCAAAGCCTGAACGGTTCGGCGCTGATCTGCCATCACAAAGATGAGCTCTTTCGCTTGAGGCGAGATCAGCCTCAAGGCATATTTTTCTGCGAGTGGAAGAATAATTTTTAGCGCATCGGTTAAGATCGCATCAAATGAAACGGATTGGGGAGAGACTTTGAATCTTCCTGCTTCGATGCTGGCGGCTTCAATGAGATTATCGATCAGGGTTTGTAAATTGATAATTCCCAGATTCAAAGAAACCAATAATTCTTCTGTTTCGGTTTTTGAAAGGCTATGCAGGTTGTCCAGGAGCAGTTCGGAAGAAGCTTCCAGGGCGGCCAGCGGCGTGCGGAATTCATGGGTAATATTCGCCATAAAATCACCGAGCAGGCGGTGGATGTATTCCTCGTTGGAAACATCTCGAATCACCAGCGCACGATTCGAACTACTGGCCCCGGGAGGAATAAGTTTTGATTTCGAGATGGATAATAATCGCTCCTGCCCATTCTTTAATTTCACAGGGATTCGTCGCTGCTGACCTAGCGCCGGAAGCTGTCGGCTGAAGTCGGTCTCTCCATCCAGGGGCAGGAAAATATCGTCAATCCTTTGACCGAGGATTTGCTCTGGCTCAGCGCCTGTGATTTTGCTGATGCCTGCACTGGCAAATGTGATCCTGTTTTCATTATCGAGGGTAAGCATTCCTTCGATGATCGAATTGAGTAAATGCTCTATCCAGGCTTTTTCTGCCTGAAGCTGCTGCAGAGAGTGCCGGAGGGCAATCCGCCCATCTTCCAGAGTATTCGCCAGTTGATCGATTTCCCACGCCGGCGATTGAATGGAGATCGGCGAATCCAGGTTGCCCTGGCGGAATTCAGCGGCCGCATTTGCCAAATGCACAATGGGCTGGCTGATCCTTTGAGATAGCCATATCCCTAATGCAGATGCAACCAGGACAATAAAGAGAAGCCCAAACATCAATGTACTGCTTAAGCTTTGCTGAACAGCGATTTGATCGTCCACATTGAGTGCGCTGACCAGACGAAGTCCCAAAGATGGATCGATCTCCAGATTTGACAATATATATTGGTGCTCATCGATTCTGTACGATCGCTGCTCGAGGGATTGGTGTATATTCTGATTTGCTCTCTCGAACAGCCCGGCTGTCAGAGCCGGGGTGATTTCAATAGATGGTTCGCTGGAATATAATGCTCGGTCTTGCCAAATCAGGAAATAAAGAAGACCGGTTTCCTTTTGAAGTTCCGCCAGGATGGAAGGTGCACTTTTTCCTATGATGACATTATAGGGAGGCGGTTGGTCAGAAGACACACTTCCTGTTGCGTAGAGATACAGTGTGTTGCCAGATGACAGGACTGCATAGCCGGATTGAGAATCTTCCCGGCAAAGTTCAGCCCCAACCAGGTTCTGGCCGGATCCGGCAGTCTCTTGACCGCCGGAACAAATCAATATCAAATCAAGATTGGCACTTTCCTGCAGTGTATCAAGATAATTTTCAAGGGATGAGAAGTTCTGCTCATCCAACAATCGCATCAGTGTAGGACGCTGTGAGATAAGAAGCGCCAAACTACGCAAATCCGATTTTTCCCCCTCAATGAATGCCCGGGAAGCCACCACTGCCTGGTCAAGAAGAAGTTGCGCATTTGAAGTTGATTGTTGACTGATTAGCAAGATGACTGGCAAGCCGATTGCAACACCAATTCCAAGGAAGCCAACCAGAAAAGTAAATGTTAGCTGCGATCTCAATCGATGCAGACGGCGCTTTAAAAATGTGAACACGACTTACCTGAACAATTCAATTGTTGTACTGAAATCAACATTATTTCACTCTGACAACCTTCGCGCCCGTCATTTTTTGCAGGTCGGCAGTCTTTAACTCGAAAATTGCATTCGGGGTACCGGCCGCTGCCCAGATGGTCCCATATTGCAGGAAGTCTTCATCGAGATAGGTTTCCAGTTTTTGGGGATGGCCGACGGGCGGCACGCCTCCGATCGCGAAGCCGGTCACGGTTCGCACGAAATCGGCATCCGCGCGCCCGATGGCTTCCCCCGCGTACTGGCTGATGCGTTTCTCGTCGACGCGGTTCGCGCCGCTGGTCAGGACCAGGATCGGTTTGCCCGTGAGCTTGCCCTGGAAGATCAGTGATTTTACGATCTGACCCAATTCACAGCCGGCACGTTCTGCGGCTTCCTGTGCGGTGCGTGTAGACTCTACATGCTCGATCACTGTGTAATCGAAGCCGAGTGATTTGAGTTGATCCTGAATTTTCTGTGCGGAAGGGGAAAGTGTTGGCATGGGCGAATTATAGCAAAAATGATTGGAACTACTTTGCGATTTGTTGCGTTATGCTTATGTAAACTGTAAGCATTGCCGAAAATCGGGAGGTTACCATGCTGGAACTGTTCAACCGCTTGACAGAGTGGGTAAGTGTCGAGCCCACGGTGGGGCTATTAATGTTGATTACCGCCATCGTATTATTTGGTTCTGCATTCAGGAATTACAGGGAAACGGCGGATGCCCTCTGGCCCTGGTTCAGACGTCTGCTCGAAACATCGGTGGGAGCGGTGATCGCAGCTGTGCTTTTTGTCGGGCTGATGTGGGCCTTCCGCATCATACTGAACGATAACGTTGCCTCGTTCTACTCCACTCACGGAAGTTTGAGCGATATCAGTCGCGCCAGCGCATTTACGATCTGGGGCAGACCCCATACGCAGATCGAATTGACAGTCAACCATTCCATCGAGGTGGAGGAACAACAGGAGCAACCGCGCGAGGACCCGGAAGATCCGCCCACCTATAAAACTGTTTTGGTCCGCAAGGACGTGCTCCAGAACAGTATTATTGGGTTCAAGGGGGATGTGCAAATGAACCTGAATGAACGCGAAAAGGGATATGCGCTGTATAGCGGATACACCCTGGACGTAAAACTTGTCTATGGCATTGTGAATGATTCCAACCTTTTAACAGACGCAGATTTCACGTTCCCACTTTCCTCCGGACAGACCTTATTCGAAAACTTCATCATCACCATGGATGGGAAGGACATGAGCTCCAGGCTGCGCATCAGTGGAGACCTGGTCTCATGGACGGTCAAAATGCAGCCCCATCAGGAGAGTGAAATCGAGATCACGTATGCCTCGCGCGGCATGGATTATTTTTACTATCAGATCCCGGTCCAGCGCGAGATCAAAGACTTTGTTTTGTCCCTTAACGTGGATCGTTTACCCGTCTCGATGGTTAACTATCCCGACGGGGTCATTACGCCGACAAATATCAAGCCAACCGCAGACGGACGCGGTTCCATCCTGACCTGGAAACTGGATCATGCCATCACTGTTGCGGGCATGGGTGTCTCCCTGCTGGCGCCCGAGCAACCGGGAGCGGACGTTCTGCGAGTGCTGGTGGTTTCTCCCTATGCGTTGACATTGCTGGGCGCCATGCTGGCTCTGACTATGTTGATCTGGGGAGCAAGCGTTCGTTTTCTCGACCTGGCGCTGCTCTCGGCCGTTTATTCGATGCAATTCCTTTTGATGGCAGCGATCAGCGATTACTTCTTTGGTTTTTGGGGTTCACTGATCCTCGGCGCGCTGTTGACGCTTTTCCTTTCCTATTTCCTGTTCCGCAGGCTGCCTGCGCCTGCCATGCGGAATTCCGTCTATGGGTTGATCCTCTTCTTTACGGTGATCTATCCGCTCTCCGGGTTGATCACCGACCTCACGCATCAAAATGCCTTCCATGCCATGGTTCAGGTGGGCATGATTTTGTATATCACCAGCCTGTCTTTGCATGTGATGGGAAAGCCCTGTGCGAATACTGGTGTTGCCTGATCCATGCTGACAGAATGGTTGTCCCGGGAACCAGCAGCCAGTTTGATGGTGTTCGCAACGGCCGTCATGGTGTTTGGGACTGTTTTCAGACGCCTGCGCCAGGAGGGGCGGTTTTTCCCGGCGTTCCTTGCTCCACTACTTCTGGGAATCGTCCATGCCCTGGTATTTATCGGGGTGACCGGAGCATTCTATGTTTTGCTGGACAGCAGTTACAAGGCGTTTAAGCCGTTGGCTGCTGCACTGGCGCAGGGAGAGGAGTTTCAGAAAGAACTTACAAATGCAGAGAAAAACTGGGGAGCCTCTCTATTTCAGAACGACCTGACGGTCGTTCAAACCAGCAGTCACGTGGAAGTGGCGGAAATACCGGGAGCGGCTGATAAAACACTGTACATCAATCAAACGGTCACCGAGCAAATGGAACAGGAAAGTGTTACCCGATTCAATGGTTTGGCTGACATCCATGTGGTGGATAAGCGCCTGGGCACCTATGTACTGAACGCAAAATATGAATATGACGTTGTTAATCAATCGGACAAGGAGACAACCGCCAGTTTTCAATTTCCCATCGGGACCGGTCGTATATTCAAGAACTTGTCCATTACCGTGGATGGGGAAGACCTGGGTTCAGAGAAGCGTATTCTGGCAGGAAGGCTGACTTGGGAGCAGTCCATGCAGCCCCGCCAAAAACTCAGCGTTGTGATCTCTTTCGAAACTCAGGGAATGGAAGCGTACGCTTTTCTAATCCCTGAAAAGAGACCGATCCGGAATTTTTCGTTGACCGTCAACGTTGACTCGCCGGATATCTCTGCTTTTACCCAGCCGGAGTCCGCCGCGATTGCCTTCAATAATGAATCCGTTGCGAATGGATTCCATGCATCCTGGAGGATAAAAGATTCCATTATTGCACCCTATGTGGGAATCGTTTTGCATCAAAAGGTGCAGGCAGATGTTAATCAGGGGAGGATGATCAAAAGCCTGGAATATATGCCTCGAGGACTGATGCTTCTGCTGATCCTGGTGGTTTTTACCCTGTTGATCAGCTCCGTCCCGATAAACTGGTGGAGGCTTGCCCTGTTTGCTGCAGTATTTTCCGCGAACTTTCTACTGTTGATGGGGCTTGACCTGCTGCAGATCAACCATCCGGTCATCCTGCCTGGCCTTGCCGTCCCGGCGCTGATCATGATCTTTATGATCTATCGGAAACTGCCGCGTCTGCCTCTGATCCTGACTTTGGGCTCGGCATTGGTGTTTTTGTTGGGCTATCCCTATGCCGGGCTGTTCCCGGATGGACCGGCGCGGATCGCCTTCGACAGCCTCGTGCAGGCGCTGATGATTTTATATATATTCGTGCTCGCGTTTACTGTCCGTGTACGTGGAAATAAGGCTGAGCAGCCAACATAAGGAAGATCAATTCCTGCGTCTGTAGTTGATCTGCCACAACACGCGCCACGTCTCCCCAAGATCATCAGAGCGTTCCCAGTTCCACACGAATCTGTCATTTTGAAGGTCATGCCAAACCATTCGTTGTTGACAGGCCTCGCCTCTGACGATCGCATCGCGGCTGAGGATCATTTTGCCGTTCTCGAAATTTCCAGTGAAGTCGAGATAGGTCCCATTGCCGTCCACCCAGGTCTGGCACCATAGTTTGCGTTCGGGGTCGTATGCGGAAACACTCATCCCCTGCAAGTCGGGTGCGCTGAAATTTTCCTGAATGATCTTTCCGCCGAGGATGCGTTCGATCCGGTTATTGCCTTTCCCATCTTCACCCCAGGTTACCTCCCATTCGCCGATCCAGAAGTCGAATTGGTTTTCGGGTTGGTTTTCCATGCTGTTCTCCACGCTGCTCATCCTAATAAATATCCGCGCCGCCCTCCCTCGCGGGTGCTTCGCGAAGGACGGCGCTGGGAGCGTAATTTGCTTAAATTTACCACGCTGGCAATCTTGACATACCATTCTGGAGAACTATCTTTTGAGAAATTTTCAAACCTGCTACAATTCCCTCTGCCATCACGAGGACAACGCCTGAAAGGAGAAGGATGCCCGATAGCAAAACCGTTTACGCTCATCACGGAAACGAGTACGAAGCCCTGATCGCGCGCGAGGACCATCAGGGAAATATTCCGCGGGCCATCGATGAGATGATCAACGCATATGGCTTGGATGTCCTCGATCTGGGTGCCGGGACCGGGCGCCTGACGCTGATGCTCGCTCCGCACGTCAAGTCTATTTGTGCCTTTGATATCAGTACCGAGATGCTGCGGGTTTGTCGTGAAAAACTTCTTGCAAGTGGATCATCCAACTGGAAGGTGGACCTGGCAGATCATCGCCGGCTGCCTGTGCCGGATCATTCCGTCGATCTGGTCGTCTCTGGCTGGAGCGTGAGCTATCTTGCCGTATGGAATGCTGAACGAGCGCATCAGGAGCTGGATACCTGGCTGGCTGAAATGCGGCGTGTCCTTCGGAAGGACGGGACGATCATCTTATTCGAATCGCTGGGGACGGGGAATGACGAGCCGATCCGTTTGGAGCATGTCGAATCGACGTATCAATGGCTGGACGTCAATGGGTTTCAAAACAAGTGGATTCGGACGGACTATCAGTTCGAGTCGCTCGAGGAAGCCGAATACCTGTCACGTTTTTTCTTTGGGGATGAATTGGGCGACAAGGTAAAACGGAACAACTGGGTCATCCTGCCGGAATGCACGGGGGTCTGGTGGAAAACGCTGGGGTAAAGAAAACCTTGCGAAGGATCTCTCCGCAAGGTTTTCTTTACCCGGGCCAGAGGATCGGCGCCATCATCGAGACGATCACTGCCACGATCAGTGTGAGCGGCACGCCCACACGCACGAAATCAGAAAACTGATACCGGCCGGGACCGTAGATCAGTAAGTTTCCATGATGTCCGATGGGGGTAAAAAATGAAGTTACGGCTGCCATTGCTACTGTGACGACAAAGGGTTCGGGCGGGAGATCCAGGCTGCGTGCCAGAGCGATCGCGATGGGCCCAAACAGAGCGGTAGTCCCGGCATCCGACATAATTTGTGTGATGAGACCTGTTACAACAAAGAGCGCCAGCAAGATCCAATGGATACCCCATCCGGATACCAGGCCCTGCAGCCAGCCCGCCAGGAGATTGGCTGTGCCGGTTTCCTGCATGGCCAATCCCAGAGGAATCGCGCCGGCGATAAAAATGTAAATGCGCGCATCGATGGTTTGGTAAGCCTGTTGTGTGGATATACAGCCACTGAGGATCATCAAGGTGGCACCCGTTAGAAAAGCGATTTCCACGGGAACGACATTGATAGCCGCGAGGGCAATGGACAGGAGCATGATGGTCCCTGCCAGCCGTGCCTTGTGCAGGGGTTTTGGCTCCCCTCGAAACGGCACAAGCATTAAAAAGGAGCGGTCTTCCGAGATACGCTGGAGAGAGTCGGCATCGCCTGTCATGACCAGCACATCGCCTTCCCGGAGTTTGACGCGCGACAGTTCGGTTCGCAGCCAGCCTTTGCGCCTCCAGACGCCCACGATCAGGACGCCATAATTCTCGAGGAAATCAACCCTCCCAATCGTCTTGCCGATAAGTTCCGACCGTGGAGCAACAACGGATTGAACCAGTCGTGAGGATAGCTCCTCCTTGTTGTTGTCATTTTCCTGGGAAGGTGAAAATATCTCTTTATATTTCTCGAGGGGCTGGAGCGCAATCCCGCGTTCCTGTTGAATGGTTGCCAGTTTATCCGGACTGGTACGGATCACGAGGACATCCCCAGCCTGGGTTTTCTTACTGCCATAGGGTCGATTGCGTGGACGACCGTTCCGATACCACGCCGATACTTTGAAATCAACGGGTTGTTCCTCCTCGACCTCCTGAACCGTTTTGCCGATCAAGGGTGAATCGGGTAAAAGCACGAGTTCCGTGTAATATCCCTCCAGGCGAAAGCGATCGACCGAATTATCATCCCCCTGGCGGTCGGGAAGCAGAAACCTTCCGGCGACCAGGAAGAATACTGCCCCAGTCAACGATAATATTAGTCCGATCGGCGCAATGGAAAAGATCCCCAGAGGAGCCTGGCCGGCCTGTCTCAGCAGACCATTCGCAACGAGAAACGCCGGCGCGCCAATGATCGCAATGGCGGTGCCCAGGGATGCTGCGAATGCCATCGGGATCAATAATTTCGACGGCGAAATCTGGTTCTCGCGAGAGATATTTAATATGATCGGAAGCATGATGGCCGTCAGCGCCACATGACCGGTGAAGGCTGACAAAAGGGCGACCGATGGCATCACAACCAGGATGATGCGCGCATAGCTTTTGCCTGCCAGCACCTTGATCAGGTTCCCCAGCCGTTCTGATAACCCGGTGTGAAATAACGCCCCACTGAGCACAAACATTGCCGCCAATATGATCGCTGGTTCACTGCTGAAGCCTGAGAGGGCGCCCTCCGCGCCAAGCACACCACTGAGCCCCAGCGCAGCAATGACCAGAATTGCTGTTAGGTCGATTCGGATCCATTCGGTGAACAGCAGAACGATCGCCCCTGCTAAAATGACAAACAAATAAATCTGATTTACTTCTAGACCACCAAACATTTCAAACATTCCTCGTTTGCCTGTAACGGCTAAGATTTATATATTTCCAGCCTATGGGGAGATGGATGATGTTTGGGGTCGGAGATGTCCCGCCAGCCGCGCAGTTCCTATTTTATCAGTGCTTCGGGATAATTTCCAAGCGTATCGAGGATGCGTTCCTTGTGCCTGCCGAGGAATTCCAGATCCTGGATCTGATCCAGGGTGAAGTAACCGAAGTCGGTTGTTTCGTTGCTCAAGCCGAGCTCTCCGCTGATGACCTCGGCTTCGAAGTGCAGGGCGACGATGTGGGCCTTGTTCCCATCCGGGTAGACGACCAATTGATCGGCGTGACTGTAGACCCCGACCAAACGCTTCAGGCGGACCCTCAGGCCTGTCTCCTCGAAAACCTCCCGTTCACATGCCTCGGCCGCAGACTCGCCCGATTCCATCCCGCCGCCGGGCAGGCACCACTGGCCGTTGTCCGCGCGGCGAGTGAGCAGGATTCGTCCCTGTTCATCGAAGATCGCGGCGGAACAGCCGACTCGGATTTTGCCTTGTTTGCCCAGGCGGGGACCGTAGAGAACTTGTGTCATATCTTATTTCCTTTCCGATTCTAAATTAGGCACTCACTAGTGCACTACTCAAGAAATGCCAATTTTAGCTTGCAAACTACTAGAAAATAATAGGATAAGCGGTAAAATTGCTCCAGTATAATGGCTCGCAATAAAAATGCAACCCCTGTCTCGATGCGTATTAATAGTGAAAGCAGTCGATTGCGCGCGCGTGAGGAAACAGCCTCTGAGCAACTGAGTGATGAAAGCCTGGCGGCTCAAGTTGCCCGAGGGAATAGCGACGCGCTCGAAGTGCTTTATGACCGTTATGCGCCAACAGTCCTGGGCGTTGCGCTTAAGATCCTTGGCGACCAGGCGCTGGCTGAAGATGTGTTGCAGGAAACCTTTTGGCGTTTATGGAAGAGTGCCGCGACGTATCAACCTCAACGAGGTGCATTCACAAGCTGGCTTTTCAGGATCGCGCGTAACCTCGCCGTCGACATGTATCGCCGGCAAAGTGTGCGCCCGCAGGCACTGTACAACCCAGATGAAAGCGATCCTGTTCTTGACGAAATGCCTGATCCCGATATGGATGTGGCGGAGCAGGCTCAGTCGCTTCTTGCAAATCGGCAGATACGCAAAGCGCTGGCATCCCTGCCAGGCGCGGAGCGACAGGTCATCGAGATGGCTTATTTTTATGGGATGACGCGGCAGGAAATTGCGGAGGCAACCGGGGAGGCGCTGGGAACTATCCACACCCGTGCTCGTTTGGCATTGCAAAAATTGCATGAAGAATTGAATAAGAAAGAGTTTGAAGGATAAGAATGGACGTACGGCAGATCGAGGAATTACTTCCGTTTTAT
>Ga0105092_10001733_pt1 | contig 11714 bp, 11 predicted proteins | sample PPLLak2March2015_FD_87021 | JGI IMG/M metagenome (GOLD analysis project Ga0105092, IMG submission 87021) | Freshwater sediment microbial communities from Prairie Pothole Lake near Jamestown, North Dakota, USA - PPLs Lake P7 Core (1) Depth... | ecosystem: Environmental > Aquatic > Freshwater >... | reverse complement strand
CTCTCTGTAAAGCTCAGCCATAGAAGGCATTTCGAGCCGGCAGGGACCGCACCAGGTGGCCCAAACGTTCAAGAAAAGTGCCTTGCTCTCGATCTGGTCCAGCGAAATCGTGTCCCCGTCGAGCGTCTGAAAGGAGCCAGACAGGTCGATCGCCGGCCTTTGTTCGGCAGCGAGCCAGGCGTCATCCGGTAACTTGCTGGATGACGGTGTGCGGGACCAGAACAGGGCTGCGAGGACGACTACAAGAAACAGGCTGACAGTCAGGATGGCCTTGGGAGCAGTCTCCTTCGTGCGGAAAACCAACCAGAGAACCACCAGCAAGATAATCGCGACAAGCCAGATCACTCGGCCATCTTAACAGAGATAGTTCAGTCCCCGAAGCAGATCCCGATTGATCTGGCAGCTTCGACGTATTCGCCGGACGGGTCCACTGTCCGCTGGTGAGCAATGGCATCCTTAAGCCAGACCGAAACGATACTACCGCTCTGGAGCGCCACCATCCGTCCGAAGTCCCCCTTGGCCGCGAGCTCGACGGCCGCAACGCCAAACCGGGTTCCCAGTAGCCGGTCAAACGCTGTCGGGCTGCCCGCCCGCTGAAGGTGGCCGAGAACCAGTACCCGCGTCTCGATTTGTGTGACTTCTTCGACCAGCCGTCCAACCACTGCCCCGATCCCGCCCAGGACCCCAACTGGCTGTTCAGCCCTCTTTTCCTTGTAAACCTGCGCGCCGCCTGCCTGGATCGCCCCTTCCGCGACGACAATCACGGTAAAGGTCCTGCCTGCGCGACTGCGTTCCTGGATCTTCTCCACGATCCGGTCGATCCGGAAGGGAATTTCCGGGATCAGAACCACGTCCGCTCCGCCGGCAACCCCCGCTTCGAGAGCGATCCAGCCGGCGTTCCTTCCCATGACCTCGACGATCATGACACGGTCGTGGCTCTCCGCGGTTGTGTGGATCATGTCGATCGACTCGGTTGCCGTCCGGAGGGCGGTATCGAAGCCGAACGTAATCTCGGTTGCCAGCAGGTCCTTGTCGATTGTCTTCGGTACCCCGATGACCGGCAAACCTGCTTCGAGGAATTTGTGTCCGATTGTCAGTGTGCCGTCGCCGCCGATCAGGATCATCGCTTCGAAATTCATCTCGCGGAACTTGTCAATGACCGTTTGCGAGTAATCGCGAAAGACCAGTGCGCCACTCGCGTCACGCTCGGGATAGCGAAACGGATTCCCTTTGTTCGTGGTGCCGAGGATGGTCCCGCCTCGCGGCAGGATCCCCCTGACCGAGTCAAACGTCAGCTGAGGCATCTTTCCCGGTTTAATGAACCCGTCGAAGCTGTCCTCGCTCCCCCAGACTTCCCAGCCGTGACGGATGATGGCTGATTTGACGACGGCGCGTATAACCGCGTTTAGCCCCGGACAATCGCCGCCCCCGTTCAAAACACATATTCTCTTAGGCATAGCAAGCGATTTTACCTAACTGTATGATGTTCGATGGCCACAATTCGCGACCGGCTGCGAAATTCTACAAAGGAACAAGACAATGAGCATGATAGCGAGGATTCAACAGGAGATGACCGACGCGATGAAGACGCGGCAGACTCTCCGCCTCAGCGTACTCCGGGGAATCAAGACCGCATTAAAAAACAAGGAGATCGAGAAGGTGCGGCCGCTGACCGAGGTCGAGGAGATCCAGGTTCTCCAGACGCTCGTCAAGCAGAGGAGGGAATCCATCGAGCAGTTTACGAAGGGCGGTCGGAACGACCTGGTTTCCCAGGAAAAGGCCGAACTTGAGATTCTGGAGACATTTCTGCCGGCGGCGGTCGGACGCGACGAAATCGACGCCGCCGTTGCAGCCGCGATCGACGAGCTGCAGGCCGCATCCCCAAAAGACATGGGACGCGTTATGAAAGCCGTCATGGGGCGCTTTGCGGGAAAAGTAGTCGACGGGAAGATGGTCAACGAGCTGGTGAGGGCGAAATTGGGCAGCACGGACTGACACGGACGAAAGAAACGGACTCCCACGGACAGGTGCTCACGGTACCTGTCCGTGGGTTCCGTTTTTGTCGTGTTTTCAGTGTTAGCTCAACGTCCAGCCTTCACGGTACTTCGGAAATACGAATTCGTTGGCCGCCTCAAAATTCGTGACCTTCATGTTCGGGCCGTCCCACATCAGCTTCTGTCCCGGGAATCGGATGGCAAGGTTTCCCATGACCACCGTCTCGGTGAAGGGTCCCGAATAATCGAAGTTGGAGCTGGCCGGCTCTCCGCCTTTGCAGGCAGCGATCCAGTTGGCTTCGTGCCCCCCCTGTCCACGCGGAATCCGGGGCAGCGTCTTCGCGGGCCGTTTGTAGGCCTGCATGGCGGCCTCGGGAATGATGCGCGCCGCTTGGGTGTACGTATCCGTCAGGATCTTCCCCTTATCCCCGTAAAAGAGGGTTCCGCTGTCGTACTGACGCCAGAAGTTCTCGGTGACCTCCACCTCGGGGGGCAGCTCCGGCCTCAATCCGCCGTCGTACCAGTGGAACTTCACCTCCGGCATATCGCCGCGAGCCGGGAAGGTATAGTGGACAACGGATGCCGAGGGATACGTCTCGGGGTTTGGCTGTTTCTTCCACATCTCGACGACGATGTCGGCGGTGTAGGCGACCACGCTCGTCGGATAGCCAAGCTTCAGGGCGCTGAACGGAGCGTCCATAACGTGGCAGGCCATGTCGCCCAGGGCACCCGCACCGAAGTCCTGCCAGGCCCGCCAATTGAAGGGCAAGTAGGCCGGGTGGTAAGGCCGCATTTGAACCGGACCGATCCACATATTCCAATCGAGGGTGGTGGGAACAGGCGGCGTCTCTTTCGGCCGGGTGAAGACCCCCTGGGGCCAGACCGGTCGGTTGGTCCAGGAGTGAACTTCGCGCACGGACCCGATGGCTCCGTCCCAAATCCACTCGCAGACGTTACGGAGTCCTTCGTTGGAGTGTCCCTGGTTGCCCATCTGGGTCGCCACCTTGTATTTTCGGGCCGCCTCGGTGAGCTTGCGCGCTTCCGCGACCGTTCGGGTCAGCGGTTTCTGCACGTACACGTGCTTACCCAGTTGCATGGCGGCGAGGGCGACAACCGTATGAGTATGGTCTGGTGTCGCGACGACTACCGCATCGATATCCTTCTGCTTCTCCAGCATCTCGCGGTAATCGCGGTATGCCTTGGCCTTGGGGTAAAGCGTGAAAACCTTGCCGGCATAGGCTTCGTCCACATCGCACAGCGCGACGATGTTCTCGGTCGTGGCGCACCGCTCGACGTTTCCTTTGCCCATGCCGCCGATCCCGACGCCGGCAATACCGAGCTTATCGCTTGGCGCTTGGAAACCTCGGCCGCCAAGGACGTGGCGCGGCACGATGGTGATTCCTGCGGCGGTCGCCACAGTTCCGACGAAGGCGCGGCGAGAGATCCCCTTATCGGGGGCTTTCAGAAAAGATGACCTGTCTTCCACGTTGACGCTCCTTTGATATGTCTATAGAAATGAATCGTAATCTCCGGAAGGATTGTGGTCAAGTGGAGCGACCGCTTCCGTCAAGCTTCGCCGGTCCTTGGAAGGCGTTCTCCCGGGAAACTTTCGGTCGCTCGGCACGTATAAGACAATGAGGTCCTCTTCCTGCCATGAAAGTTCGAACGCAACTGGTACTTGTATTTCTACTGTTCACGATCCTGCCGCTCTCGGCTTTGACCCTTTACTCCTACTACAGTTCTTCACGCGCCTTCCGCGAGCTGGTTGAGGATGAAACGGTAGCCCTCGCGCAGGATATGCGGGCCCGGATGCAGCAGGTCACCGAGGAATTGAGCCGCGGCATGGAACATTTCGACCATGCGGCGTTCTCGCGCATGATGGCGGCCAAGGCCGAACCCGGCGCTCCCGACGCAACGAAGATCTATTCCTCTCTGGTCTCCGGGATGGGCGCTTCGGCCGGTATGCTCGACTCGATTGAGTTTTGCCCGCCCGCGCCTCCCCCAACGCCAAAGCCGGTTAGCTCCGCCCCGCGCCCCGACCTTGCGTTAGCCACGGGGCAAGGTAAAGCGCGTGGTCAAGGAATCTCGGAACCCAAGAAGGAAGTAGAACCAAAGGCTCCGACGGTCTCTGGAATGGTTATCCCCACAGTTCCTGAGGCTCTGGTCGTCGTAATGCCCGAGCTTGAGCAACTGCAAGCAAACATTGAAAGCGCGGCTCACTCGGTCGTCATCAACAAGGAGAATAACCGCATCGTCCTCCAGGGACCGATGAAAATCGACTTGGAGAAGCTGAACAGCGAACTGGCGAAGGCCGGCGAGATGCCCTGGGGACCGGCCCAAGCCGAGCAAATTAAACGGGCAGTAGAGAACGCCACGCGTACCGCAGAGGAAACGACCCGGAAAAGCGGCAGTCTCGCAAAGGAAATTCAGGCGATGGAGCAGGCCCGGGCCACTTGGGAAAAACGACGGAAGACGTGGCTCGCGAAGAGCGAACCCGAAGGTGACACGATCGGCGTTCGCCTTGGCCGCGCTCCCAGACGTGCCGACCGGAGACCTCCGCCGTCAGGTGAGGTCATTGCCCACATGAAGACCAAAGAGATGGTCAGGAGAGTCCTGAGACGGGACGGCGTGCGGCCGGCGGATGTGGTGTTTGCTCTCGACCAGACGGGTCGACTTCACACCCCTGATCCGAATAATCGCGGCCGCCTGGAGAAGGTGGGCATCAAGGCCGGCCCAGCCGCCAATCTCAAGACCGCAAAATTTCCGGAAGACTGGATCGTCGCTACTGTCGATGAATCTGGATCGGGGATGACATTCGGCATCGCGCGGCCCATTGGCGACTCTCTGAAGGAAATCCGTAATACATCTCTCAGGAACCTGGGTTTCGGTCTCGGTTTCATCGGCGTGGCGCTGCTTGGCATATTCCCGCTTTCAAAGAGAATCACTCGCGATCTCGGGATCCTGACCGCCGGCGTCGAGAAGCTGTCGAGCGGAGACTTGAACGCCCGCGTCCCGGTGAATTCGAAAGACGAGTTCGGCACTCTGGCCTCCGCGTTCAACAAGATGGCGGAGGACTTGACGCTGCACCAGGCTCGTGTGATTGAGCAGGAGCGGCTGCAAAAGGAAATCGAGATGTGTCGGCGCATCCAGGAAGAGATGTTGCCCAGGGAGCCCTTGAAGGTCCCATGCGCAGAGGCGAAGGGCGTTTCGCTCCCCGCCCGGCAGGTGGGCGGAGATTTCTTCAACTACTTCTTGCTGCCCGACGGCGAGATCGCCGTTCTAGTTGGCGATGTCTCGGGAAAGGGCGTGCCCGCAGCTCTGCTCATGGCAAACTTCCAGGCGACCCTGCAGGCCCGCCTCCAGACCGAACGCGACCTTGCCCGGCTCGCGCGCGACCTTGACATGGAGATCAGCCGCCAGACTGAGCCCCAGACCTTCGTCACGCTGTTCATGAGCATTATCGGCCAGGACGGCAAGACGATCCGCTGGGTCAACGCGGGCCACAACCCGCAATTCCTGCTGCGTGAGGACGGCGCCATCACGGCCCTGGAATCAACCGGGCGTCCGCTGGGCTTATTGCCGGGGAGCGAGTTCGAGGAGGGCCAGACCGAGCTGCGCGGCGGAGACTCACTGTTCCTGTACACGGATGGGCTGGTGGAAGCGACCAATGCGGCCGGCGAAGAGTTTGGAACCGAACGGCTGGCAGCGATCCTTGTCAACGAAAGGGCCGGCCGTGTCGATAAAGTCATTGCGGACCTGGTGGAAGCCGTTACCCTTCACCGCGAAGGCCAGGAGGCGGGCGACGACGCGACGATGCTGGCGCTCAGGATTTCGTAAACGGAAAAATGGGCGGGCTCTCGGACGGATTCGCGGCTCCTTCCGATCTCGCATCACGACAAGCCCGTAACCTGCCTTTGAAAAGGCAATCCCTCACAACGGAGCGCGGCATGCCGGGCAAACTGACCATTTATACCCGCTGGACCTGCGAAGATTCGCACGACGCAAGAGCTTACCTGGATGAGCACGGTATTCCTTACCAGGAGATCGACATCGACCGAGATGCGAAGGCCAAGGAGTTTGTGAAGACCGTGAATGAAGGAAAAGAACGCACTCCCACCTTCGAAGTCGACGGGCGAACCTTCCACACGTCGCCTTACAGCAAGGAGAAGCTGGAGAAGGAGTTGGGTATTACCGGCAACTGACAACTGACTACTGACCACTGACCACCGCCAACCGGGCCGAAAAGCGGCGGATTCTGAACTGCGAATCCGCCCTACGACCGCTCGCTATCGCACGGCGGGTAGTTGTAGGGCGGATTCGAGCGCCGACATCCGGCCCTTCTGGAGCGCGGACAGCTTGTCCGCACTGGGATCGCGGACGTCCCGTCCGCGCGGCGGGGCATCTTGCCCGCCGTTGACGTTTGTTCGATCTGCTGCAATCTGGGGAGAACGCCGGGCAGGATGCCCGGCGGGCGGGCAAGATGCCCGCGAACCCGGTGCGGACGGGACGTCCGCGCTCCAGAAGGCCGTCGCCGAAATGCCTGTAAGGAGCAGCCTCTGCCGACCTCTGCCGCCGCATTCCAAATGAACCGGCGCTCACGATTTTGTGAGGGAATATCAAGGGCGAGGGCCCTTGCCCTGGTCAGTTAGCTGGTCAGCCGGTGTGCCGGTCGGTTGATTCCTGCGGCGCGCCGGTCCACGTTGTGGAATAATTGGGCTGTTCTTGAGTAGTTGGTTACTCGTGTTCCGGGTAATACAGCCTGAGAGGGAAACTATGAGAATGTTTCGTCTTGTTACTGTCCTCCTGTTTTGTGTCGTCCTGTGTGCCCCGCTCGCCGGCCAGGACAAGAAGAAGAAAAAACTGCTGGCAGTAGGAATGTCCATGGGATGGCAGCACGACTCGGTTTCGGACGCTCTGGCCACGTTGTACAAGCTGGGCAACGAAACGGGGCTCTGGGAGACCTACATCCGCACCGACGTGCAGCTGATCACGAAGAAGAAGCTGCAGGTAAATGCCAAGAACCTGGACTACTTCGACGCAGTTTTCTTTATGACGACCGGCGAACTGCCGATGGATGACCAGCAGAAAGCTGACCTCCTCGCCTTTGTTCGCGACGACGGGAAGGGCTTTCTGGGTGCTCACAACGCAACCGACACGTTCTACAAATGGCCGGAGTATGGCGAAATGATCGGGGGATATTTCGACGGCCACCCCTGGATGACATTTGAAGCAACCGTGAAGGTGCTCGATCCCTCGTTCCCGGGGATGGGACACTTCCCTGCCAGCTTCAAGATCCGGGACGAGATCTATCAGACGAAGGAATTCGCACCGGAAAAGGTCCGCCTGCTCATGACACTCGACATGACCAAGGTCGATCCCAATGCCAAAGGCGTGAAGTACAAGGAAGTGCCCATCGCCTGGGCCAAGAACTACGGCAAGGGCCGTGTCTACTATTCCGGCCTTGGGCATCCGCCGGAAGTCTGGCAGCGTGATGACATCCAGAAGATGTGGGTGGAAGCCGTGAAGTGGGCCATGGGCTTGGTTCCCGGCGACGCCACGCCGAAGAAGTAAAGCACTGCCCACTGCGCACTGCCACTGCTCACTGAGCCAGGCGGTAGTCAGGCCGGTCAGCTGGTCAGCCGGTCAGCCGCTCTGCTGACCCCCTGTTCCTCGGGCAGTGCGCAGTGCGTAGTGGGCAGTTGTCAATTGTCAGTCGTCAGTGGTCTGCGATTTCCGCAACCGCCTCGATCAGGCGGTTGACCTCCTCCATAGTGTTGTAGTGCACTGGCCCGACGCGCAGCATCCCCCCTTTCGGCTGGAGTCCGAGGTGTTCCATGACAGCCAGCGCGTAATAATTGCCATCCCAGGTGAAGATCTGTTTCTCGGCCAGCCGTTTGGCGATCTCACGCGGGTGCCGTTCCTCGAGGGTGAACGCGACGGTCGGGACGCGCCAGTCGAAGTGACGCGGATCGGTGATCCCCCATACTTTCAGGCCTGGAACTGCCCGCAAGCCCTCGATCAGTGCCGCCTGAAGTGCCGTCTCGTATTCTCGAACAGCCTCCATGGCGGCGATAATGCGGTCCCGTCTTCGGCCCCCGGATTGCCGGGGTTTTTCGGAGATCGCACAGCTGGCCAGCCACTCGAGGTACTCCGTAACTCCGAGCGTCCCCGCGATCCCCTCGTGATTCAAGGTCCCGGTTTCGAACTTACCGGGAGACGAATTGCTCGCAGGCCTGACCTTGTATGCGGGAAGGTCTTCGAGCAACGCCTTCTTCCCGTAGAGAACCCCGACGTGCGGACCGAAGAACTTGTACACGGAGCAGACGAGGAAGTCGCAGTCCAGGGCGCGCACATCGATCAGACCGTGAGGAGCGAAATGCACCGCGTCGACGAAACACCAGGCGCCCACCGAATGGGCCATGGCAACAAGGGAACGAACGTCGTTAATTGTTCCCACCGCGTTAGACGCATACCCGCAGGCGATCACGCGAGTTCGTGGCGATAGTTTTGCGGCCGCGTCCGCCAGATCAAGAGTCAGGTCTTCGTCATTAAGCTCGATCCAGCGCACTTTCGCCTTGCGCTCCTCTTCGAGTGCCAGCCAGGGAGCGATGTTGGCGTCGTGGTCGAGGCGCGTCACGAGGATCTCGTCCCCGGGTCGCAGGATCCGGCCGATTGTCCGGCTGATCGCAAACGTGAGCGTTGTCATGTTGGTGCCGAAAATGACTTCGCTCGGGTCGGCGTTCAAGAAGTCGGCGACGGCCGAGTGTGCTTCATCGAGCAACGCGTCCGAGTGGACCGAAGTCCGAAACGCACCGCCATGATTAGCGTTAGTGTGGGTCAGGTACTCGACCATTCGGTCGACGGATTCGCGGGCAATCTGCGTGCCGCCTGGGTTGTCGAGAAAGATTTCGCCGCTGGCAAGCGCCGGGAAATGTTGACGGACCGCTTCGATGTTCAGTGTCATTGAGCATTCTCCGAACGGTTGAATTATAAGGCCAAGGACCTCAAGAACTGCAACGACCCAGGACAAGCTGGCTATCCCTCGTGGTCCTCGTGGTCGTTGAGGTCTTTGAGGTCTCTCGCCCGAAAAACAGCGAAATCAACCAGCCTGTCATATAGAATCACCCCTAAGACGACTAATCAGGCGAGAAAAGGATGAACGCGACATCGGGACCGGCCACAAGCGAACGGCGAGCGATGGAAGCGAAGCTCGAGCAGCTTCACGCCGCCAGTTTCGCGTGGGCACTCCAGTGTTGCCGGGGAGACCGATCGGAAGCGGAAGACCTCTTGCAGTCGGTTTACCTGAAAATTCTGGAAGGCCGGGCCAGGTTCGACAACAGGGCCGGGTTCAAGACGTGGCTCTTCGCGGTCATCCGAAACTCGGCGATGGACATGAAGCGGCGCGTTTTTCGAAAGCTGCGGGCACTCAACAAGTTGTTCACCGAACGGGTGCCGGCTGATCGAGGCCCGGAGGATGATCTCGAGTCGCGCGAGACTCGGTCGAGCATCGGGATGGCTCTGGATCGTCTCCCGGAACGGCAGCGCGAGGTGTTGCGGCTGGTGTTCTACCACGATCTGTCGGTACAGCAGGCGTCCGAAGTCATGGGGCTTTCCGTCGGTGCTGCCCGTGTTCACTACGAGCGCGGGAAGGCAAATCTCAGAAGAGAGTTGGAGCGATTCGAGGTTCGTTATGTTCACGGAGACCGAAGAAAGGCACATCAAAGAGCTGTTTGAGCAGGAACGCTGCGCGGATCGGCGGCTCACGCCGAGCTTTCAGAGTGTCTTGCAGTCGCCGAGGAAGACCGGTAGCGGTTGGCTGCCGCTGGCACGTCCACTCGGTGTTGCAGCGGCCCTGACCGTTCTTCTGGTCGTGTCGGGCCTTTTCCTGGCCGACCGATCCGATCCCCCGGTGCCCGTCACCGCCGAATCTGCCTCCTATCTTTACTGGGAATCCCCGACCCAGCTGTACCTGAACGCCCCAGGCCAGGAGAGCGTCCGCGCCGTCCTGGAAGCCTCCGCGGAAGAGACAAGGAGTCAGCAATGAGAGCCACCTCTTTGGCTGTTGCTTTGGCAATGGTCCTCGCCCTCGTTGGTCGAGCCTCAGGCCAGGGTACGCCCTCGCCATATCTCGATCAACTGAAGGTGCAGAAGACGACCCCGCATCATCTGGATCCGATGAAGCGGACGCTCGTCGAACCTGTCATGGCGCTGTACTATGCGGACCAGATCGGACTGACCGAGGAGCAAAGGAATGCCATCCAGAACCAACTGAAAGAGGCGAAGGCGAGGTTTGGCGTTCTAGAGCAGAAGTTGGAAGCGGAGAACCAGGTGCTTTTCAAGCTGATCGAAAACCCAGTCGCGAGCGAGCGGATGGTCGTGGATCAGATGGACCGCGTGCTGGCTGTCGAGCGGGAAATCAAGGTGGCGAACCTGCAGTCTTCCTGGCGGGTGCGCCAGCTTTTGTCGGTGGACCAGAGGCAGAGACTTATGGGTCTGAGGATTCCACCGCCTCCACCGCCGCCTCCACCTCCGAACGCTCAGGGCGCGCCTCTCAGCCATAGCACATCGCCGGCGGCACCCAAGTAAGAGTAGAAAACCCCACACCACAGAAGGAGAAAACCATGAGAAGAGCTACAGTCTTGTCCACGTGTGTCTTGATCGTCGTCCTGCTCTGTTCAGTAGTTGTCTCGGCCCAGGCACCGCCCCCACCGCCCCCACCGCCTCCGCCGATGTCTCACGTTTCCGGAGCCGATGGAGTGATGTCGCATACAGCAAAGGTGAGCCACGCGATCGTCTCGGTGCAAAAATACCTCGAGCTGACCGATGGCCAGGTCCAACAATGGAAAGACCTGCAGACGACTCGGGAGCAGAAGGTCGAGGAGGTGACCGGGCAGATCCGAGAGCTTGAGGATCAGCTGGAGAGCCAACTGGCGGCCACGAACCCGTCCGCAAACGTGGTCGGGGAATTGACAATTCAGCTTCGTACACTGCGGCACGAGCGGGCCAAAGCGTGGCAGTCAACCGTAGAGCAAATGAGACAGATCCTGACTCCGGCGCAGCTCGAGAAGCTCAATGCCGCCGACAAGGCCTCCGAATTGCGCCCGGTCATCGAGGCGCTTATGGGCGCGGGCTTTCTTGCTCCCCCGCCACCGCCTCCGCCTCCGCCCTTCTCCCACGCCGAGGGCAAGGTAGTCAAGCACTCTGCGCAAGCGCCCAAGGTGCAGATATCGCATCAGAAGTAGAAGTAACCAAATTCCGGCTGACACTTGCCAACCGGGTCGAAAAGCGGCGGATTCAAAAAGCGAATCCGCCGTTTTGCGCCCCGGTTGTCGAGTTGTGGGGAATCGCGCTAAGCTCGCGATCCTTTCATCTCGGCAGCCAGTCACGGATCTGGCGGGCCACTCTCTCGGCCGCCGGAGGATCGAAGTTCGAAAGAACGATCACTGTGTACTTAGGAGTAGTCTCGACGACCGCATTGATGCCCGGTGCGCCTCCGGCGATGCCGAGAGTGTCCGGCTGAAAGTCGGGAGTCGAGAGTTTCCCCTGTTTCATCGCCTGCACAAACGCCTTGAGATCGCGCAGATTCGAATAGCCGCCACCGTCCGAGCTTCCTCGCTCCGGCAGGGTCTCCAGGTTAGGCATTCGATTGCCCGGGGTCTCACTGCCCGAAGGCCCGTGTCGAGTGTATCCGGTTGCCGCATTCGGCGGCAGCTTCCCCCT
>Ga0105092_10001732_pt1 | contig 11715 bp, 12 predicted proteins | sample PPLLak2March2015_FD_87021 | JGI IMG/M metagenome (GOLD analysis project Ga0105092, IMG submission 87021) | Freshwater sediment microbial communities from Prairie Pothole Lake near Jamestown, North Dakota, USA - PPLs Lake P7 Core (1) Depth... | ecosystem: Environmental > Aquatic > Freshwater >... | reverse complement strand
TCGATGAGCATCCAGGGTTGGATGCTTCTGGCAGCCCTGATCGCGTACGCAAGGAATCATCCGAACTACCTCATGATGGTCTTGGGGGTGGTGGTGGTGCTCTATTTGAACCAGCAAGATGTACAGGCAGCCTTCCGCAGAAAGCCAGGCGAGGAGATATGATAGAGAACCAGGCCGCCTCTGATCTTGCCATGTTACGCCGGTTCGAGCCGGTGGTAAGGTACACTCGCGGGGAACGTTTCTTCCCTATCGACGTGCAGCGTTATATCCAGCAGTGCAGCCTGTGGGTCCAGCTGCCCACCGAGACGGCGCGCCAGCTGGTTCCTGAAGGGCAGCTCACCCTCGAAAAGCTGACCGAGCCGCGCCAGGATGGTTTCGGGGCGGTTTATTACGTCAAGTTCATCGAGCCTTTAGATGTCATCGCGCTGGCGCGTTATTCGATCGATCGCGCCGTCAGGATGATTACGCACGGCGACCCAGAGGATGCCTTCCGCGCCGGAAGGGGCCGGCTGGTGCGGGTGGGTTATGGCTCGCGTTTCATGGATGCCCTCTTCTCGATCACATTGTTCCTGCGAGGCCGTGTCCCGGGCGACACCGCGACCGCGGCGGCCCTCGCCTATAAGCGCATGCAGGCTGAGCTAGAAAAGTTCACCTATTACGGCCGGGTGGTCCGCCAAAACGGCTGGGTTGTTTTGCAGTACTGGTATTTTTATGCGTTTAACAACTGGCGATCGGGCTTCTTTGGCGTCAACGACCATGAGGGCGATTGGGAGATGGTATGCGTTTACTGCTCGGAAGAAAAGAGCAGCAGCCCAGACCGCTCGCCTGCTGAATGCCTGAACCCGCAATGGGTTGCCTATGCTTCGCACGATTTCTCCGGAGACGATCTTAGACGCCGGTGGGACGACCCGGAGGTGGAGAAGGTAGGCGAGCATCCGGTGATCTATGCTGGCGCGGGCAGCCATGCTTCTTATTTCTCGCCAGGAGAATATCTCTCCGAGCTGGAGCTTCCATTTCTCTCGCCCCTGGTAAGGCTCGTCGATAGGCTTCAATTGATCTGGGTCAATCTATTACGGCAGGGCAGCGATCGGGCGACCAGGCCGGGGTTTAATGTCTTCCGCATTCCGTTTGTCGATTACGCTCGCGGCGATGGTCTTACGATCGGCCCTGGAAATCTTCGGGATTGGGATGCATGCCTGCTCACCCCGCCACCAGATTGGGCCGTTAATTATCGCGGCTTATGGGGTTTATATGCTCGTGACCCAATCTCTGGCGAAAATGCCCCGGCTGGCCCAATGTACAACCGTGATGGCAGCGTGCGCACCAGCTGGTTTGACCCATTGGGGTGGGCCGGCCTGGATAAGGTGACACCACCCAGTGAAGCATTGGCTGTGCTCTATCGCCAGCGCGCGCTGATCCAGGCACGCTGCGCCGAGCTGCAGAAGCAGGTGGCTGAGAAAAGCCAGACCCTTTACGGGTTGGGCATCGAGGGAGCCTCCATGCACGGTTTCGCCCATTTGGAAGAGATCCACGATGAGCATAGAGAGCGCATCCGCAGCCTATCGCAAGAGCTGAATTCACTGCGACGGCAGCTGACGATCGAGGAGGCCAAGCTCGAAGCGCTCAGCCTGCACGAGGAGCAGTTGAAGAATGGGGATCCAGGCCCGCTGCGCGCCCATATCCACCGCGCTCACCGGCCATCGCCTGATATCGATCTGCGCCTGGGTACATTGGCCGAGATATTTTCGGCAGTCAGCATTGGCGCGCTGATGATCGGCATCGTTCTGCTGATCGTTTTTGCGCGCCAATACTTGCTGTTCGGCCTGGCGGCAATGATTGGCGTGCTCATTTTCTTCGAATCCAGCTTCCGCAGGCAGCTTTCTCGCCTGATCACCAGCCTCACGGTTTCTCTGGCGGTGGTTACAGCCATCGTGCTGCTCTTCGAGTTCTTTTGGCCGGTCGTCGTCGCCCTGGTGTTGGCAGCCGGGCTCTATATTATCTGGGATAACGTCCGCGAGATCCGTAAGTGAGCTTTGCGCCGGCAGGGGGTGCAGCCCGGCGCCAGTTGCCTCTACTCACTCTCCGGATCGATTGCGCCGGGTTGGTTGATCTCGGTGACCTCTCCATGGTGGTTGATGCGGATCTTGAAGCCCATCATGCCCATATATGCACGGCCCTCTTCGGGTATTCCCGTATCGAGCAGTGTATCGAGCTGCTGGTCCAGGTTCTTGAGCTGGTTTTCGATCATCGCTTTGGTGAAGATGTCTTCCTGGCCCAGCATTTTAGCGGCCTGTTCGCTGATGATCCCTTCGTTGCCCGCGACCATATCGAGCATGCTCTCCAGCACCTGGCGGTCGACGTCGACGGATGGGATGTGTCGCTTGAATCCGGCATCGTTGACCACATAGCAGGGCTCCTCGCCGACATACGCAACCTCTACAGGTTGGTCTGTCTCGTCGATGACGAGCCCTGCAAATAAAGGTTGTCTTGGCATTTTTACTCCTGGCGGCCTTCGATCGTAGCCAACAGGATGGCTCCGGCAACCCCGAGGCGGTGGTCGAGGCACCGGGCGGTATCCATGCTGATGTCTAGATCGAGCTCATAACGGAACAGGTTGAATCTCTGGCGTAAGTCGGCCACCCGCTGGCCGTTCATAAGAATATCGTAATTCTGCGGCAGCCATTTGCCGAGCAAGAAGCGGCGAAGAAGGGCCTGGGTCATATTATCTTCGAGCATCGTCCCAACCGGACGGTCGTTCACATCCAGCAGATCCCACTCATCTCTCAGGAGGGAACGCATACCCTTGCGCCTCCAGGTTCCAACTTTGGCGTTGGCCTGGGCGTCGATGACATCGTAGGCGGCCGAGAAATCGAGGATAGTGCGAGCTTTGATCAGCAGGATCTCCTGCGATTGGCTCTCATCTGAGTAAACCCGGATATCTTCTTTGAGCTTGAACATTTTCTGCTGGCTGAACAGCACAAGCTGTCCGTCTGGATTGTACAGGCGGAATTTTCCGGTCAGGGCTAAAACTTGCCGGCGAAGAAGGTAATGATCGAACTGAAATGCCATGTTCATACGAAACTCCTTATAACCTTTCGGGCTGCGTCGAGAATGGCCTGGCTGAAAAGCAACGCCTTCCAGCCAGGGGTGAGGGGGTCAGACGATATCCACCGGCGTGCCGTAATCTTCGTACACCTTCTCTTCTCCACTGGGCACGTAAGGGATTGTCCAGCGGAAGAGCCAGCGGGCCGCTTTTATCGGCATATTGATGCAGCCATGGCTGCGTTTGTGTCCAAAATCGTTGTGCCAGTAGGTGCCATGGAAAGAGACACCTTCCTCGGTGATATAGGTTACCCAGGGTACACCGGGCAAATCGTAGCCATTGGCTTCAAGGTCGCCGGCAGCCATGTGGCGGGTTGGCCTTTTGTGAAAGGTGATGTACCTGCCGGGTTGGGTTTCGTAATTCCCGTCTCTAAATTTTGCCCCTGTCGAGCAGCGTGACATGAAGATAGGACGGTTGCGTTCGTAGGCGATCACGATCTGGTCTTCGGTGCGCACTTCCAGGCGCTTGTCTTGCATGGGAAGCTCGGGTGAGAGCGGGCTGAGCTCTTCAGGGGGGATCAGCCGCATGTGAGCGGCCGGCGCGTAGAGCTTGAACTGCCATTTATCTTCCAGCGTGCAGTACCAGGCTTCTCCTTGAGAATCTCGCACCATGTCGATGACCCAGTATGTGGTTTCGTAATAGTAACGATAGCCGACTTCGGATTCTTTGCCAGGGCCCCAATGAGCATCTGTATAAGGTACGGTAACCTCGGCCAGCCTGCCGCCTTCAGGGATATCGGCAACCGGTTCATTCACGATGGTGCGCACCGGCTGGATCACGCTGGAGTGGGTGTAGCCTTCCTCTCCAATCCGGTACCAGGTGCGGTTGTAGGCGGGTTTGCCATCCCCGATGGTCGCGGCGCTGATGGGCAGCACCGTATCTTTCCAGTAGACCTTGACCTTCTTCCCCTCGTAGGAAGGCGTGTCGTATAACCAGATATGCCCTTCCAGCACGCGGCCGCTGAGCTCAGGGCTGATCCTTGCGGGCCGGACCGGAGGAACTAAAAGTCCTGCCAGGCTGAAGCCGCCGAGTTTCAGGAAATCCCGGCGGTTTATGGTTCCGGAGAGGGGGTGAGAACCGGTAGAAGGCATGGATGGGTTAATAATGGATATTGACCACAGTGCCTATGGATACAAAATCAAACACCCAGCCGGCATCGTCGATGGTGAAGTTGATGCAGCCATGGCTCATCGGCGTGCCGAAATTGTTATGCCAGTACGTGCCGTGCAAGCCGTAACCCTTGTAAAAGTACATCACATAAGGGACGTCGGGCAGGTAATAACCAGGGCCGGCCATATCGGCGTAGCGATACATTACATAGATATTATACGTCCCTGTGACGGTTGGGTGTTCCCAGGTTCCGGTCGAGACGACGAAAGAATTCACCAGCTCGCTGCCCCGGTATGCATAGGCAGTCTGCATGCTCAGGTTCACATCGATCCACGGGTCAGAATCGCCTACCCCTGGAGGAAGGTCGGGGGCATCGGGAGCATCGGGAACGTAAGGCTCTTCGGTTGGGGGCGGCGGGGGTATGGGTGTATCCGTGGGGACCGGTGTTTCGGTTGGAGTTTCAGTCGGCGTCGATGTCGGCGTTTCGGTAGGTGTGAAGGTTGGGGTAGGTGTGGGGGTTGGGGTAAAAGTGGGCGTGGGTGTAAACGTGGCGGTTGGGGTGGGTGTGCGGGTCTCTTTTTGCAGGTTAACCTGCAAAATAGCGATCGGATTGTTACTCCCACCTATGCCTGAAGCGGCGTCTGCCAGCGAGAAAGACGTGGCTCCCAACCAGGCCAGGATCGCCAGAAAAACAAGCAGCAGGCCCGCAGACCCGGGCAGTACCCAGGCAGAGGCCGGCTTGCGCCGTAAAACCAGGCTGGACGAAGGAATCGACCTGGCGACGATGGGCCGTCTGGGCCGGCTCTCCGGCCCGATCTCGCGCACGCGCTGGATGGCCCAGTGCATGCCATGGCGGGCTACCTTGCTCTTCGGGTTGATTTCGAGGGCACGCTTGAGATATGATACGCTCGCATGCGGGCTGGCGACCGCGGCCAGCCAGAGCCATGGCTCTTCACGCTCAGGAGCGAAAGAGGCGGCTATCTCAGCCCAATGGCGGGCTTCGCGGCGGTCGCCCCGCCGAAAAGCTTGCTTCGCCTTTTCAACGGCTTGAAGTCCACGTTCGAGATCGCGATTCATGGTTCAACCGTGGGCGAGGTGGACACATCTTCATTGCGGATGTAGCACAAGATCCCCTGGGTAATGCCCTGCGCAACCAGCTCGGGATACTCGGTTAAGATCCGCCTGTCCAGGTTCATAAACCCGATCTCAATGATGGCTGCGGTAGTCTCCGTGTTGATTTCATCAAATGCATGGTAGCTGGTCATATCGGGGGTCACGCTGCCTGAATGGAATGCCAGATCGGTTGAATCTGCATACCGGCTGCGCAGGCAGGCGGTCAGGCGAGCAGCCCGCTCGGGATATACCGTAGACATGGCGGCAGATACCTTGAAGCCGGTTGCTTCATCATTAATGTAATCGCATGAGTCGGAATGGATTGAAACCAACACGGCAGCCCTGTATCCGCTCAGGCGGGTATCAAATTCTTTGAGCAGGTCGACATCGAATCCCTGGCCCACCAGGCTCTCTTTGACCCGGGTGGCGACCTCCTGGTTAATGTCGGCCTCTTTCAAACCATCTGAGCACACGGCGCCTGAGTCGTTGCCCCAGTGACCTGAAACTATTCCGATACGCGGATTGGGCCTGGAGGTAGACGTGGGCCAGGCCGGCGCTTGAGTGGCTTCTTCTGGCGAGAGGGCGTACGTCAGGCGGTCACTCAGGCTGTCTGGGAAGAGGCCCGCCGGTGTCCAGGCGGTAAAAAGCGTCGCCAGCACGATTCCTACCCCAATGACGAGCTGAATGTGGTGGAACGTGCCCTTTGGAGGCCGTTTGGAGGCTTGTGGTTGAGAGCTTGGAGGTAAGTTTGTGCCCATATGCTTATGATGGTACCTTATTTGACCAGAGAAGGCAAGAGATTCGCGAAGGGGGGTGCACTTATATCTTCATGTAAAATCGGAAGCAACCATTAAGTGCTCCCCGAAGCGGTGCAAAAAAAAGGTGTTTTCAAAGTTATGGTATGATGAAAGAAAAGATGGTTCATCCGGAAAGGTTGGGAAATACATCGTTCATGGCAGTTGATCCTGAATCCTTGCGCGTCGCAATGCGACAATGGGCCACGGGAGTTACCGTGGTAACCACAGAGTTCGAGGGTGTGCGGCATGGTATGACTGTGAACTCATTTGTTTCGGTCTCACTCGAACCGCCCCTGGTGCTTGTATCGCTCGAAAAAACGACCCGCACCAACCAGCTTGTTAAAAATTCGGGCGTCTTCGGGATCACTATCCTTGCCAGCCACCAGCAGGCGATTTCTGATTGTTTCGCCGGCCGGCAGACCGAAGGTAGCGACCGTTTTTCGAACGTGAAAACAAAGACTCTTCTGACCGGCGCCTCGTTTATTGAGGAGGGCCTGGCATTCTTTGACTGCATCGTCGCAGCCCGCTACGAGGCTGCCACGCATACCCTGTTTATCGGAGAAGTGGTTGCCTTAGAAGTTGCTCCTGAGGGTGAACCTCTGTTATACTTTAAACAGCATTATCGCCAGCTCAGTCGCTAGTTCTGTTCGTCTGACAACTTCATATCGATCGAGGTTGCAATTATGATACCAGGTCAACTGACCGACCAGGAGCGCGCTCGCCTGCTGGCGTTAGCGCGCCAGGCCCTTGAAATGGGCGTGCGCGGAGAGGGGGTGTCTCCTTTGGATCTCCATTCAGAGACGCCCTGCTTGCAAGAGCCGGGGGCTTCATTTGTCACCCTCACTTACCGGGGAGAATTGCGCGGATGCATTGGCGCCCTGGACGCTTACCAGCCTTTGGTCGAAGATGTGCGCGAACATGCCGTCGCTGCAGCAGTCAACGATTACCGCTTCCCCCAGGTGAGGCCCGACGAGCTTGTGGATATCAAGATCGAGATCTCGCGCCTCACCCCGCCCCAACCTTTAGAATATAGTACCCCGGAAGAGTTACCGCAGAAGCTGCGCCCTTACGTCGATGGCGTGGTCATCCGCGATGGCATACGCCGGGCCACATTTCTGCCCCAGGTTTGGGAGAAGATACCCGACCCAGAGTTGTTCTTGTGCCACCTGTGCCAGAAGATGGGCGCATCGCCTGATTATTGGAAGCGCAAGAAATTGGAAGTGCTCATCTACCAGGTCGAGGAGTTTTGCGAGTAAACCCGCCTCTCGCCAACGCTAGAAATCACCTCTATGGGTTTTCCTCCCAAAACGCGAACAAATCGCCGATGGATTGGCGCAAATAGTTCCGGCGGAGTGCCTCGCCAAACACCGACGCTACCGAGAGCACAACCATATTAGGCAGGCGCTTTTCGGGTGGGATGGGTACGGTATCGGTGGTAATGATCGACTTTACCTGGGGGATTTTCGAGATACGGTCCAGGGCGTCGCTAATAAACAGCCCATGCGTGCAGACCAGCCAGATTTCATCGACGCCGCTCTCGACCAGGAACTTGCACAGCTCGATGACCGAGCCGCCTGTGGCGATCTCATCATCGTAGACGATGACGCGGCGGAAACCCAATACCTGCTTGACGATCAGCTCTCCGATGCGCACCTCGGTATCTGAGATACGGGTTTTCTCGGCTGAGATGGAGGGCAGCCCGAGCTGCGCGGCCAGGCGGGCAGCAGACCCGGCTCGTCCATAGTCGGGGGCTACGACGACCGTATCTTGCGGCTGGAACCCCTGGTCTCTCAAATGGGCCACAAACATACCCCGGGCGGTGAGAGGGTCCGTAGGAACGTGGAAGAAACCATGGACCTGCGGCGAGTGCAGGGTCATGGTCATTACCTGGGTGGCGCCGGCGGTCTCGATCAGCTCGGCGATCAGGCGGGCAGTAATCGAGATGCGCGGGGCATTCTTTTTATCCGAACGGGCATAAGAGAAGTAAGGGATGATGGCATGGATCTCGTGCGCAGCGGCGCTGCGGGCGATATCCAGCATCATGAGCAGCTCGAGCAGGTGGTCGCTGACCGGTGGGGTGAGCGATTGGACGACGAAGACGGTCCGGCCGCGCACGCTTGCGCATAGTTGAATGTACAGGTTATCGTTGCTGAAGCGAGAAAACTCGGTCTTTTCCAGTGGAATCCCCAGGTGTTTGGCAATCCCGGCAGCCAGGTCGGGATGTGAGTGCCCACTGAACAGGCGTACATCGTTGGGATCGATTTTGTCGGTCATTCTTCTTCTCCACTTTTCGACATTTTTTTGGCCCCCATTGGATCTGTCGTCCGTTTTGCAATCAGACGGCGCCAATAATGTGCGCCTACTAAATCGCCGGGCTCAAGACCCGGCGAAGTACTGGCGCTATATTTGTTCGAAGCTGGCTACATTGAGCACAAAGAGGGTTGCCCGCCTCAGCCCCGGCTCGATTGGGAGCGCACAGCTTTCACGGATCAGCCGGATAGAGGCATCGACTTTATCGTCTTCGACTCCGATCATCAGCGTGGTTGAGCCGCGTCGCAAGAAGCCCCCCGTCGAAGCGATACGAGTGACACGGTAACCGGCTGTGATCAGCGCGTGTGAGACATTATCACTGTCTTCATCACGTACGATGGCGATGATGAGTTTCATTTTCGCGCTCCTCTGTGGCACAAAGCTTCAATCTAATCCTATCATCTTACAGGTGGCCTACTCTGCCCTAAAACTCCTCGTAGCGCTCGATTTCGAGGGTGAAAATGGTCGCGCCGCCCACGGTAATTGGCGTTGGAGATGGGAACGGCAAGGGAGAGCCTTCCAGGGGGGTAGCCAGGTATTCTATCCGGCGCCGGCAGCTTTTACTCAGGGCGCGCACCGCCGACTCGGTCTGCCCGTGATTCATACCGATGAGCAGGGTAGCGTTGCGACGTCCTAAGAACCCCCCCGTGCTGGGCAAACGCGTGATGGCAATACCCAGCTTGGTGAGCGAGCTGATGGCGTTTTCGACATCTTGCTCCTGTATGACGGCTGTCAGTAACCGGTCAATGGGTTTACGGTGGTCATGGTGTTGCATAATCAACTCCGGCCAAACGGTTCTGGGTTCGGCAAGGGCCGCATCCACTTCGGAAACGAGCTGTGAGTAAGTATCATCTGAGATGACCCCATCTTTCAAGAGCGAGGTCAGAACACTGCGTTGGGCTCTCAAATATTCGCGGCGTGCGGTATCCAGCTCTTCGGCCTCGACCAATGGGTCGGCTTTCATGGCCTCATTCACGGCGCCCAAGAGCGATTGGTTGTGTTCTTTAAGGATTGGCGACAGGTTCTGCCAGGAGTGCTCAGAGAGCAGACCCTGGCGTTTCATCTTCTCCAGGTATTCAATCGCCGTGCGGCTGGCCACAGCCCGGGCGTGCCGGCGTTCGTATTCGGTCTGGGTTTCACTGCGTTGGACCAGCTGTAAGCTGTCTACCAGCGGATCCATGGTAAAACCCTGTACGATCAATGTAAATAATACCACCCCAAACGCCATCACCTGGATCTGGTCGCGGGCAGGTCCCAAACCCGCCGGCAGGCTGAGGGCCAGGGCCAGCGAAATTGCCCCGCGCAGGCCGCCCCAGAAGATCACATGCTTCCATTTCACCGGGATATCGCGCCCAATCCAGGATAAACCATAGACGATGGCCGCTCGCGAAAGCAGAACTGCGCCGATTGCCCACAAGATGGGTTCCCAATTGTCGAAAAGCACGTTGAGGTCGATACGTATGCCGATCAACAGGAAGACGAATGAGTTCGCCAGAAAAGCGGCATATTCCCAGAAATTAAATACGACGATGCGCGTGGTTGGAGACATGCCTCGGGGACCGATGTTTCCATTGACCAGCCCGGCAGCGACCACCGCCAGTACCCCGCTGACCCCCAACACTTCTCCAACCAGGTAGGCGCCAAAAGCCAGCACGCTGGTGAGGGTCGTTTCGATCAGGTGGTCATCGATCCGGCCGATCAGCTGAGAGACGAGCAAACCCATCACCAAACCAACCAACAAACCGCCGCCTGCAACCCTGGCGAAGTCGATCACTCCTCCCACCCAATTGAACGATTGCTCGGAGAAGAGGGCTGAGATGATCACCAGGTTAAATACCACGATGGCAGTCCCATCATTCAGCAGGCTCTCGCCTTCCAGGAGCACCTGCAGACGCTTGGGCACACCCAGGCGGCGGAACAGCGCCACAACCGATACCGGGTCCGTCGCGGAGACCAGGGCGCCGAACACCAGGGCCAGCGGCAGGGCCATTTTGGTACCCCACGATACCACCAGGCCGACCATTAATGTGGTCAGGATCACCCCAGGGATGGCCAAGGCCAGGATGGGGGCCAGGTTACGCCGGACCTCATCGATGTTAAGATGGAACGCGGCTTCGAAGATCAGCGGCGGGACGAGCAGCGCCATGATGATGTTTGAAGGGAGAATGATTTCTTCCTGGGTGCGTAAAGTCAGCACAAGCCCCATCAGCACCAACCCCACTGTATAGGGCACGCGGAAGCGTTGAGCGGCGATGCCGACCAGCGCGGCGATAAAAAGCAGCCCAACGACGACTTCCTCGACCAGGATGATCTCCTCATTCTCCAGGTCTTGCAATAACATTTCCTCTTCACCGGTATCCCCCGTTGATGTAGGCGAAGGGGTAGATTGAACGGCGCTCGAGAGTAATGATGCTTGCTGCAGCCTGCCCACCGGCGCGAGGCGGCAGGCTGCCAGTATAACGGCCAACAGGCAGACGAAAATAATGATGATGATACGCTTAGGTTGCGATAAAGGGCCAGGTCGATGCATCAATTCTCCAATGGTCACGGCGCCCGTATCTTCGGCGCTTATTCCAGGGTTACCAGGCAAGGTGATGGATCATCCACCGATACAGCTTGCCCATCTGGAAAGATGACCGTCGTTTTTTCTGGCTGGCGCAAAACGGTCAGTCCTCGATATTTTACCGTAACCGGCCATGGGTAGGGGTTAAATCCGGTCAGGGCAACCTGGCGGGGAGAGATCAACCTGACCCCGAGCGTATCCAGAAAAAGCCCCAGGGGAGCCAACCCGTTCAGATCGTTCCACTCGCCTATCCCCTGGCCTGTGCCGGCATGATAATACTTTCGGAAAGCATTCTCTTGCTTCAGGCTGCGGACGATGGCAGCCATCAGGCGGGTTACCAGCTCGGCCGCTTGCGTGCGGTAGCCATAAGCCAGCAGTCCTTCGCCCACCATGGCGTTCCAGGCAACGTGGACGCTCTGGCAAGACTCGGCCTCCGGCAGCTGATTTTCTTCTGCGCAGGCCGGTATGCCATAGAGGCGCCAGAACCGGTTCGGGTTGGTAACGGTGTGTTCCACCAACAAGGTCGCGCGCTCGCGGGCGGGGACGCCAGCCCACAGCGGGAAGAGCAGGCTGATATCCTGGTTGATGTACCCCACGCTCGTCAAAATAACCCGGTCTTCTTCGGCGATGCCATCGACCACCACCCGCTCGAGCTCGGCGTAAGTTCGATATCACGTGGATCTGGCGAACCCATAACATACCCGGACACTGTCGCTAGC
>Ga0105092_10001731_pt1 | contig 11719 bp, 6 predicted proteins | sample PPLLak2March2015_FD_87021 | JGI IMG/M metagenome (GOLD analysis project Ga0105092, IMG submission 87021) | Freshwater sediment microbial communities from Prairie Pothole Lake near Jamestown, North Dakota, USA - PPLs Lake P7 Core (1) Depth... | ecosystem: Environmental > Aquatic > Freshwater >... | reverse complement strand
TTTCAAATTGATCGTTCATTTTGCCCCTCCTTTATTATTTCTCTTACTAAATTAATTATTAATTTAGTTTTTTGAGGGGACATATGTCACTATTTTATTAATACCATTTTTTTGGAATCAAATAAATTACCATCAATCATTAAGCTATAAAAATAAATCCCCGATGCAAACTGAGAAGCATCCCATTCAGCTTCATATGTTCCTGCATTTTGTTTTTGATTAACAAGAACAGCAGCTTTCTTTCCCATTACATCATAGATTAAAAGCTGTACATAATTGCTCATTGGTAATTGATAATTGATAATTGTTTTTGGATTGAACGGGTTTGGATAATTTTGATATAACTTGTATTGCTGCGGTATTTCATTTGAGATATTCTCAATTCCAATTGCATTCACGCTATCATAGTAATATTGAGCAACATCGCTTAATTGCTTTAACTTTGTAACTGAGTTAAGATTACTATTTCCACGGGCAATTAATTGTGCTGCAACTATTATTTGAGTATCACCAGGATTTATCTTTAGCTGTTTAGAACCGGAACTAATTATCATCTTCCTGTCCGCAGCTCCATTTACAGGTATAACAGTACCGCTTAAAGAATCCGGACCGCCGCAATTTTTAACCGAACCAGATGGATTTCCCGGTAATCCTTCATTCCAACCCAGTCCTGTCTCAGGATCGCCTGAATAAACAAACTTAGTTTTTAAAGAAGGGCTGCCACCCGGCGGAATCACCCATGGCGTCTTATCTTTTTTTACACCGGTTAGAAAATAATACGCATTTATTGCTTCGCCATTTGGATCAAGTTCGCACGGAGGCGTAGTTGCAGCGCTTCCCGAAAAATATACAAAGGAGGTCATTCCTAATTGTGTACCATCATTTTTCTTAGCACTTCTTATAAGCTTAAACCCTACGGCAGGAGGATTGATACCATAGGAATAAGAACCATCATCATTATTATCACCGTTATAACAAAAGCCCAATCTTCTTATAGTGTCGCATCCTATATAATCATCGCTTGCATTCCCCAAATCAGGGTCAGTAACAATCGCAAAGAAAGTGCTATCCCAGGAAAATTTATTTTTATTTATTACCTGCCATTTTATATATTGAATATCTTCTAATCCGGGTATACCATAACACCAGGCGGTTAGTCTAATCTCTGCAAACATAGGAACTGTCCCTCCCCCAAATCCTTCCCCCATTGTATGTGTCTCAGGAAATCCATCAGTAAAGCAAGCAAAGATTGTTTGTGAAGCACCTTTTACCCCAGGTGTATCTATAAAAGGTTCATAAATATTATTGTTGTTAACATCTATAAATGGAGCACCGAATGGCGTCATTAACTGCCAGTTTAGCCAATCAGGATCATTAATAAAATTTCTACGAACTTTATATAATTTAAATCTTGAATCTGTTTTAGGTTTAGGAGTGCCTGCTGAGTCAATTATATAACCCGGAGCAAGTTCTCCTTTGTATGAGCACATGAATTCCCTAAGGTTATTTTGAATATAGGCTCCGCAGGAAAGTCCTGCTGTAAACACAGCATACTTTCCTGAACCTTTAGGCCATTCAAATCCCGGTGTATTTGATGTTCTTAAATCCTGGTCAAATATTCCGGTATTAATAAAACTTGCATTAATGTTGTTCCCGTCTAACTGAACCTGTTGAATAACAACATTACTGCCGGGTAAAACCCCTGCAAAAAACAGGACAATCAAAGTAAAAAGTATTAATGAAATATACTTATTCATTTGTATTTCTTATTTTATTAAAAGCATTTTCTTACTATCTATTATTTTATTATCAATAATTAAACTGTAAAAATATACACCGCTTGAATAATTTCCTGCATCCCAATCTATTTCATATGTACCTGCATTTTGTTTTTGATTAACAAGAACAGCAATTTCCTTGCCCATTACATCATAGATTACGAGCTTCACATTATTGCTCATTGCTATTTGATAATTGATAATTGTTTTTGGATTAAACGGATTTGGATAATTTTGATAAAGCTTATAACCTGACGGGACCTGAGAAGATATTTCCTTCACGCCGAATATTCCTCCGTTTTCGCACATCGCTTTCACTACATCACTCAATGACATTAACATAGTAATAGAATTTAAATTGCTTGAGCCCCGGGCTATCATTTGAGCAATTAATATCTTCTGTGTATCGCCCGGATTTAAATTCTTATTCTCAGCACCATAATTCATTATCATTCTTCTATCACCTGGTACACCCGTAAAGAAAGGACCTGTAAGCGAATTGCCGCAGTTTCCAATTCTTCCGTCTGATTCATCCCAACCTGCTCCCCAGGGCTGACCTGAATAAACATACTTTGTTATAAGTGACGAATTACCGCCTGGTGGAATTACCCATGGGGTACCGTCTTTCTTTAAGCCTTTCATGAAGTTATATGCTCCTTCAGGCTGTCCGTTAGGGTCGCTTTCACATGGCGGAGTATTGCCGCAGCTTACACACCGAATGTAATCAAAGGAACTTAAGCCGGCATAACCGGGAATACAATTCAGGAACTGCATACCTACAGCAGGAGGGTGTAATCCATAGCCATAACCGCCCTCATCATTGTCATCACTATTATAGCAGTAGCCCAGGTTGCGTGTAGTATCACATCCGATATAATCATCATCTGAACCGCCAAGGTCAACATCTGAAAATATTGAAAAATAAGTTGACTGCCATTGAACTTTACTTTTATTTATCACATCCCATTTTAAGAATTGTACATTCTCTAAACTTGGTTTATCATTAAAACCCCATGCAGTTAAATGTACTTCCGCATACAGCGGCAATGTACCGCCGCCAAATCCTTCTCCAATTGTATGTGTCTCCGGAAAACCGTCTGTAAAGCATACAAATATTGTTTGTGATGCTCCTTTAATTCCGGGTGTATCTGTTGCAGGTTCATATTGATTATTACCGTTTACATCAACATAAGGTGCACCGATTGGTACCATCTGTCCCCATTCAGCCCAATCCTGGTTTGTATTCATATTGTCACCGCGTTTAACAGAATATATTCTGAAGCGGTTATCTGTTCTTGCAACAGATATTCCTGATGAATCGAAAATATATCCGGGTGTATATTCACCTTTATAAGAAGCCATCGCTTCTCTGAGAATTCCGTTATACATTGCCGCAATACATAAGCCCGAAGTAAATATTGCATACCGTCCCGTACCCTTTGGCCATTCAAATCCCGGCTTATTTGCCAGCCTTATATCCTGATTGAAAATTCCGGTATTTGTTATGTATGTTCCTATGTTATTGGGAGTAAAGCGTTTCCATGTTGTGAACAAGCTGTCGTATCTTCTTTGATAAAGCTTTCCGTTTTTGCCTGCTGTCCATGCACCATCCGCTGAATAGGGATATACGGAATTCAAATCAACGGTTGTGCCGGTATTTTGGCGTGTCCAGCTTACTCCGTAGTTTGTGCTTCTTAATATAATACCGCTGTCACCTGCTATCCATCCTGAAGCATTTATTGCTTTAAGATTAGCGGTAGTACCGCTGTTTACAGCAATCCAGTTTAAGCCGCCGTTTGTAGTATGTAATATCGTACCGTTATTACCGGCAATCCATCCGTTAACTGTATTGGAAAATACAATTGAATTAAGAGCTGCAGTTGTGCCGCTGTTTTGTTCTACCCAGTTCGCTCCCCAGTTTGTAGTGTAAATAATAGTACCTGAGTTACCGACAGCCCAGGCGTAATAACCAAGAGCACTGATTGAATTCAGGTCTGCTCCCTGCATGCTTCTTACTGTAGTCCAGTTAACACCATAGTTTGTTGTTAATAATACAGTACCGAATGCACCTGCTGCGTAATAATAAGATGAAGCGGCTCTTGTTACCGAATTTAAACCGTTTGATGCTCCCGTGATTGAAAAACTCCAGTTAACACCGTTGTTTGTACTTCTGTAAATTGTATTTGATTCACCAACTACAATAATAAAATTGCTTCCGTCATAACAAATTGATCTTAAATCATTAGTAGTATTTAAATTTACCGGAAACCAATTGTTACCTGTGTTACTTGTTCTCAGCAATGTTCCGTTATCACCTGCAATAAAATTTCCGAAGATGCAGTTTAAATTGTTTGTCGTTCCGCTGTTTACAAGATACCATGTGTAAACCTGTGAGTAAATTGCAGAGCATGAAATTACAACAATGATGAATAAAATATTTATTATTGTTTTCATTGTTTTATTTGCTTAATCAAAAATTATAATCTTTTTTATGAATATAAATTAGTTACTTAAGAAGTATCATTCTCTTTGTTTCAATAATAATGTTATTAGTTATCAATGAATAGAAATAAATTCCTGATGCAAATTGTGATGCGTTCCATTCAACTTCGTATGTACCGGGAGAGAGTTTTTCGTTTAACAATACTTCAATTTCTTTACCGGGTAAATCATATATTACCATCTTTACCCGTTCACCCCCCTTGCCCCTCTCAAGGGGGGAACCGGTTACTGCGAACTTAATCTTTGTTGATGGATTGAACGGGTTTGGGTAATTTTGATAAAGTTTAAATTGTTCCGGCACATTAGATGAAATATTATTAACACCAATCACATATCCGCTGTCATAATATATTTGAGCCGCGTCGCTTAACTGCTTCAGCTTAGTAACTGAATTGAGATTGCTGGTTCCTCTTGCAATTAATTGGGCAACTACAATAATCTGTGTATCATTTGGATTCATTTTTAAATTAACAGAACCTGAACCCATTACAAAATGTTTATCACCAACAGGATTAACAGTTAATATATTTCCGGTGAGACTTCCTCCGCAATTCAAAACGCAGCCGGAGGGATTGCCAGGTATACCTTCATTCCAACCTTGCCCGGTTTCAGGATCGCCCGAATACACAAACTTTGTGATAAGTGATGTATTACCACCGGGAGGAACAACATATGGTGTGCCGTCAGCTTTATATCCTTTCATGTATCTGTAAGCAGGTAATTGCTCCCCGTTAGGGTCTTGCTCACAAGAAGCTCTGTGAGTGTGATAATCAATAAATGAAGTTAATCCGATGTAACTTCCATAGTTTGATTTCGGTGAACGTATTAACCTGAAACCTATTGCTGGTGGATTGATGCCATAAGAATAGGAACCTTCATCATCGTTATCTCCATTGTAACAAAAACCTAATCTTCTTATTGTGTCGCACCCTATATAGTCGTCACCTGCAAAGCCCAAATCAGGGTCAGCAACAATTGCAAAAAAGGTTGAATCCCACATGTATTTATTTTTATTTATCACCTGCCACTTCATATATTGAATATCCTGCAGTCCCGGAATGTCATAACACCATGCAGTCAATCTTACCTCGGCATACATAGGAGCTGTTCCGCCGCCGAATCCTTCCCCAATTTTATGCTCTCCAGGAAAGCCGTCTGTCAGGCATACAAATAAAGTTTGTGATGCATTCTTTACACCAGGTGTATCAATAAAAGGTTCATATATATTATTATGATTTACATCAACAAACGGAGCACCGAATGGTACCATTAACTGCCAGTTAAGCCAGTCTGGATTGCTGTTATAACTATCGGTTCGTTTTATTTTATAAATCCTGAATCTTGAATCAGTTCTTACAGTAGGTATTCCAAAAATATCTCTAATATAACCCGGGGCAAGCTCTCCTTTATATGAGTTCATAAACTCCAGAAGGTTACCATTCACATACGCCCCGCAGCTTAATCCTGCAGTAAACATTGCATGTTGACCAGAACCCTTTGGCCATTCAAATCCGGGATGATTTGTTATATGCAAATCCTGGTCAAATATTCCTGTGTTATAAAAATAGGATTTGATGTTATTGCCATCCAGCTCAACCTGCTGAATTATTATCCGGTCATTAAATAATGCCGCTATGAAAAATACCGGCAGAAATACTACAATGAGTGTTTTATATATGTTATAAATATTTTTCATTTTAGTAATACCATTCTTTTAGTTTCAACCGGAACACCATTAGTTAATAATGAATAGAAGTATATTCCGGAAGCAAATTGTGATGCATCCCATTCGGCTTCATAAGTTCCGGGTTTTAGCTCTTCATTCACAAGAGTTGCTATTTCTTTACCAAGTACATCATATATAATGAGCTTAACGTTTGACTTTTCGCGTTTCACGTTTGACATTACACTAAACTTTATCTTAGTTGATGGGTTGAATGGGTTAGGATAGTTTTGAAATAGCTTATACTCCCGAGGTATTTCATTTGTTATATTGTTTACACTCATCACGTACCCGCTGTCATAATAAAATTGTGCAATATCGCTTAGCTGTTTTAGCTTTGTAACTGAATTGAGATTGCTGGTTCCTCTTGCAATGAGTTGCGCTGCAACTATAATTTGCGTATCACCGGGGTTTATTTTTAAATTATTAGCACCAGAACTCAGAATTATTCTTCTATCACCCATTGGATTTACAGTTACTATATAACCTGTATAACTAGTATCGCCACCGCAATTTTGTACTGAGCCGGAAGGACTTCCCGGGATACCTTCATTCCAACCTAAACCTGTTTCAGGGTCTCCGGAATAACAAAACTTAGTTACATAAGAAGCATTTCCACCGGGAGGAATCACCCAGGGAGTTCTGTCTTTTTTCATTCCACGCATTAGATTATATGCCGGTAATGGTTCACCGTTAGGATCTTTCTCGCAAGCAGCCCCCGGGGTATTGGTACTTGTAAAATGTGAATATGAAGTCATCCCGAGATATTGCCCGTAATTACTTTTAACACTTCTAATTAATTTAAAGCCAACAGCGGGGGGATTTATACCATATGAGTAAGAGCCTTCATCATTGTTATCTCCATTGTAACAAAAACCTAATCTCCGTATAGTATCACAACCAACATAATCATCATTAGCACTTCCCAAATCGGGGTCACTGGTAATAGCAAAAAAAGTACTGTCCCATAAATACTTATTTTTATTTATAACCTGCCACTTCATATATTGAATATCCTGCAAGCCGGGAATATCATAAGCCCATGCTGTCAATCTTATTTCAGCAAACATTGGTGACGTTCCGCCGCCAAATCCTTCTCCAACTTTATGCTCTTCCGGAAAACCATCTGTAAGACATGCAAATAAAGTTTGTGATGCATTCTTTACGCCCGGTGTATCAATAAGCGGTTCATAAATATTATTTTGGTTAACATCAGTATATGGAGCACCATAAGTAACCATTAATCCCCAGTTAAGCCAATCGGGATTGTTAATATGATTATCTGTGCGGCTGACTTTCCAGATTTTAAACCTGTAATCCGTTTTTGCAATTGGTGTTCCGGTTGAGTCCATTATGTAACCGGGGGCAAGCTCACCCATATACGAGCACATAAATTCTTTCAAGCTGTCCTGTATATATGCACCACAGGAAAGTCCTGCTGTAAATATTGCATACTGATCTGTACCCTTTGGCCATTCAAACCCCGGGTGATTTGCTAAATTTGCATCCTTATCAAATATTCCGGTATTATAAAAATACGCTTTAATATTATTTGCATCTAAGTTCACCTGCTGGATAATAACATTATCATTTAGTGCTGCCGCTATAAAAACTGCCAGTAAAAAAACAGCAGTCAGATTTTTAAATATGCTTTTTATATTTTTCATTTTAGTAATACCATCCTTTTTGTTTCTGAATAGTTGTTTACCTGCAATTGATAAAAATAAACACCGCTTGAGAAGTTAGAAGCATTCCATTCAACTTCGTATGTGCCCGGTGTAAGACTCTCATTAACTAAAGTTACAATCTCTTTTCCAAGAATATCATAAATGACCAGTTTTACCAAATCATCTCCCCTGCCACCTTCGAAGAGGGAATTGGTTACTTCAAATTTTATCTTTGTAGATGGATTAAACGGGTTGGGATAATTCTGCATCAATGAATAACTGCGTGGAATTTCAGTTGTGATATTTTGCACATCAACCGGTGTATGAGTTTCGAATTCATAGTATAGCGGATAACCCGGGTCTATTTCCGGTCTTGTTACCGTATATGGATAAATGTAAAATTCATCATTCATATTATAAATTGAACCTGTGGATTTCAATTTAGCTGACCAAACATACATAACATCGATTAGTGAAGTTATTATTAAATTCTTTTGTGTATAAGCTGTATCAGCATTTGAGCTGTAATTTGACCCGAATATATAGAGTATATCTTTCCCTCCTAATGAGTCTGCCGCCGGTTCCCATTTGCCGTCAGGCGTTCCACCCTGGTCTGCAGGGAATTCAAGGAATGCACAGTTCAGCTGTCTTGGTGCCGGTGTCGCATCTGTTCCATCAACTTCATAAACCTTGAATGGAACCTGTTTCATATCCTGGTATACATAATAATTACCGGGTGTATTGGCTAAATATCTGTAAGCCATTTGTCCTGTGCCATAGCCTGTAAAAACTATTTTTACTTTTCTTAATTCATACGGCTTTAGCTTTGAACTAATATTCGTATAAGTACCTGTTGAAGGATATGATAATGACATTGATTTCGACTGCCACGGCCTTGATTGACCGCCGTGTAAATATTTACTTCCTTCAAGATTGCAGTTTTGTACCGGAGAATATTCCCATCCGTATAATCTTGTCTCAATGCTGTCTATCGACCGGGTTGGGTCTTTTATAACACCAATATTACTCTTTATGCGGTTAACCCTGATTATCATTCCGTCTGCTTCTCTTCCTGTATCTGCTAAAATTACGTGGCTTAAAAGAGTATCAAATGATACTCCGTTATTAAATGAACGAAGTATATTATAGCTTGTATCCGGTGTCCGGAATATTATTCTGTATTTTGCATCTCTGAGTAATGAAGCATTTTTTACTAATGGTAATACACCAATATCTCTTCTATTGGTATTTAATGTATCAAAGGAACCGCCGTTTACAGTGTTTAATATCAAGCCGTCACTGCCTGAGATCCATCCGTTTTTGTTTCCTGCAAAACTAATGCTGTATAAATTATTTACCTTAAAGCTGAATTGCTGGTACCAGTTTGCGCCTCCATTTGTAGTTCCTATTATTCTCCCTGAATCACCTGCCGCAATACCTGTTGATGTATTAATAAAATATACTGAACGCATGATATTGTTTAAGCCTCCGTACTGGTAATACCACCATTCACCTGCTGTAACGGTATTATATATGAAAACAAACTGCTGTCCATATGCTATATATGAACCTGCAATATATCCTGTTTGCGAATTTGGAAAGTGTACTGAGTATAGATTACAAGTAGGACCCAGGTCAACATTTGTTATCCATGATGCTCCTGCATTTAACGATTTTAAAATTTTTCCTGTCTCACCTACTGCCCAGCAATTAGTTGGTGAAGCTGTATATATTGAATTAATATTAGATGTAATATTGCTGTTAACAGCAGTCCAAATTTCGCCGCCATTAGTTGTTCTTATTATTGTTCCATTCTCGCCCGCTGCCAACCCAATATTTGAATCGAAAAAGCAGATAGTATTTAATTTAACGGTAACTCCCGATAGTTTTTGAGTCCAACTGCTACCGTCGTTAGTTGTTTTCAATATTTTTCCACCGTCACCTGCTGCCCATCCTGTTGAAACGGATGTAAAATAAATTGAACGCAGATGCGTATTTATCCCGCTTGTTAATGAGAACCAGGTTCCCCCGCCGTTTGTAGTTTTAATTATTTTGCCGTTACTACCTGCTGCATATCCGGTTAATGTATTTTCGAAATGTGTTGAATACAATGTTTCGGCTGTTCCTGAATTCTGCTGCATCCATCCTGATGGCTGTGAATATGAATATTGAAAACTTATTACAACAGTTAAGATTAATGTTTGTATTAGTGCTTTCATGTGTCTGGCTTTTTAAGTTAATACAAATTAGTATTATAGGTCAGAAATACCAAAGATATTTTTGGGGCTTCCGCAGCCCGGAATTGGGTGAAAAATTCGGGTGTTTATAAACAGGATTTCGGATATATTGCAATTATTATAAAATATCGCCAAATAAAAATGATTTATGTCTGAATTTTTCAGGACAGATTTAGCCTAATGTGACCTCAGAATGATGAAGATAAAGGGTTATTATTGAAGATTTGAGGTGATTTGGATTGAAAAATGAAGATTACAGGTAGAAGATTACAGGTTAATGATTACAAATCTAAGATTGCAGATTGTATCATTTGATTAATACCATAGGTATGGTTTCATTATAATCATTTGCAGTTAGTTTACAGAAATATATTCCCGAAGCAAATTGGTATGCGTTCCACTCTACTTCATAACTGCCAGCAGAAAGCTGTTCATTGACGAGTGTAGCTACTTCTTTTCCAAGAATATCATAAACAGCAAGTCTGACTTCTAATTTCTTATTTCCCGCTTCCTGAGGTACATCAATTTTTATCTTTGTTGCCGGGTTAAATGGGTTTGGATAATTTTGATATATCTTGTACTGTCGTGGAATAGTATTGCTATGAGAAGTTATTCCGATTGTCGTTTCGGTACTTCTGTAAACTTTGCCGTATGTCTCTCCAAGATATATGAATCCGGTGGAGTCACAAGCGAGTGATATGATTATTCCTGATTGCTGGTTTATTCCTGAAGATAACTGTGTGAAGTTGTATCCTCCGTCTGTTGACCTTAAAATATTTATATATTTACCAATGAACAATACGTTGTTCTGGTTTAAAGTTATTCCATGTGATGAGTTGGAAAATGTACTTCTTATTATCCAGTTATCTCCCTGGTCACTTGAGAAAACAAATTTATAACTAACCGGGTTGTCTGTATTGAATTGAAAAGGTATGTCAGTATCCAGGTTGCCCGTGACGCTGTATAAATTATCATCTTTCGCAATGATTGTATTGAAGTTATGGTCGCCTGTTGTCACCTGCTGGAAAGTCATCCCATTATCTGTTGAACGCCATATAGCTTCAGGATTCCCTGAACCTGCAAACACATATCCGTTGCTTGTTGCTGCCATTGAGTATACAAAATCCGGAGTGCTGATATTAGTCCATGCTGCTCCCTGATTCGAAGACCTGTAAATACCATGCCCGTGTGACCCTGCATAGATATTTCCGTTCGCATCAATGATGAGCGCTCTTATCTTCACGTTAACAGTTAGTCCTGATAGTAGCCATTGATTACCATTGTCGGTAGATTTATACACCCCATTATTAACAGAACCAACATACATGTCACCTGAAGGAGTAATTAAAATGCTGTATAAATTATAATCATTAATCCCCTGGTTTTTTTGTACCCATGAGAGTCCCTTATCAGTGGATTTATAGACGCCGCCCCAATACGTAATTGCAAATAATTCATTATTGGAATTAACGGCAAAGCCTGTGATTGCACCAAACAACGGGGTTACTTCAGTCCAGAATTGCTGGGAATAGGTACTGCACTTCATTGATAGAAATATTATCAAAACAATTATGTGAAGTATCCTATTTGTTTTAACTTGCATGTATGTTATACTAATATATAAATATAAATACAAAATGCTCACAATAATAACCAAAAAAGGTTCTTAAGCAAAAGCACAATCAATAATAAATAAGAGGCTGTCTCAAAAGGATAGCCTCTTTTTTATTTGTTGAGGCGGTTCTAGTTTTTTGTTATTTAAGATTTGGACAGAAGATGAGATTCTTATGCTGCTATTTTTGATAGGTTATG
>Ga0105092_10001730_pt1 | contig 11719 bp, 10 predicted proteins | sample PPLLak2March2015_FD_87021 | JGI IMG/M metagenome (GOLD analysis project Ga0105092, IMG submission 87021) | Freshwater sediment microbial communities from Prairie Pothole Lake near Jamestown, North Dakota, USA - PPLs Lake P7 Core (1) Depth... | ecosystem: Environmental > Aquatic > Freshwater >... | reverse complement strand
TCCGGACGATCTCGCAGCTGACCGGACTGAACATCGTCATCGACCCCGAGGTCCGGGGCACCGTGACGGTCCAGCTGGAAGACGTGCCGTGGGACCAGGCCCTCGACCTGATCCTCAAGCAGAACAGTCTCGGGTACGTGCTCGAGAACAACATCATGCGGATCGCGACGACCGCGAAGCTCCAGGCGGAGGAGTCCGACCGCGCGCGGCTGGCCGAAGCCCGGCAGGCCGCGGAGCCGACCCGCACCGTCATCAAGAAGCTCTCCTACGCCAAGGCGGCCGAGATCGTGCCGACGCTCCAGAGCGTCATGTCCAAGCGCGGCGCGATCGTCGTCGACGCGCGGACGAACACACTCATCATCCGCGAGATCCCGACCTACCTGCCGGCCGTGCTCCAGCTCATCGACAACCTCGACACCGCCACGCCCCAGGTCGTCATCGAGTCGCGGATCGTCGAGACCACGAAGAGCCTCGGGCGCAGCCTCGGCATCAACTGGAGCGTTCGCGGAAAGGCCGACGTCGAGAGCGGCAATACGACGAACCTGATCTTCCCGAACACCGTCCTGGGCGGAATCGACGTCGGCCTCGGAAACGGCCCGACGGTCGCCTCGCTCGTGCTCGGCAACAGCCTGAACACCTTCAACCTGGACATCGCCTTGACGGCTGCCGAGAACCAGGGTCTTCTGAAGATCATCTCGTCGCCGAAGGTGACTTCGTTGACGAACACGCCCGCGTTGATCCAGTCGGGCGTCCAGATCCCCGTTCAGACGACCGTCAACAACACCACGACCGTCATCTACGTGGACGCGACCCTCAAGCTGGACGTCACTCCGCAGATCACGGCGGAGGGGACGATCCTGCTGACGGTGAACGTGACGAAGCGTGAGCCGGCGGTGGCCCTCAACCTCGCGCTCGGCCAGAACGTTCCGCTGACGATCCGTGAATACCGCGGCCAGGTCCTGGTCAAGGACGGCGGCACCACGGTCATCGGCGGCATCTTCCAGATCAACGATCAGGACCAGAACAACATGATCCCGGGGCTCTGGAAGATCCCGGTCCTCGGCAACCTGTTCCGCAACAAGACGAGGACCGAAAAGCACGACGAGCTCCTCATATTCATCACTCCCCGAATTCTCAGGTCGTAAGGGAGACGCCCATGAAGACGATAAAGTTCATTCCGCTGGCTCTCATCGCCGCACTCGCGTTCACCGCCGGGTGTACGAACCCGGAGGGCGAGACCGAGGCGCCCGTGTTCATCACGGTGGACCTCGAGGAGCAGCCGGCATTCATCAACATCGCGAACGTCGCGCCCATCCAGGTCGACACGATCAACCTGAACTCCGAGCTGAAAGACCCGGACGCGGCGGACCCCCAGGGGTTCGCCGACACCCAGATCAACAGGTACGTGGTTACGTTCACCCGGACGGACGGGGGCACGGCGGTTCCGCCGCCGCAGGAGTTCGGAGCCGGCATCCTGGTCCCGTCCGGCGGCGAGGCCACGCTCGAGAACTTCCCGATCATGTACGCCGCGGCGCTCCAGCAGCCGCCGATGGACCAGCTGCTTCCGTTCAACGGCGGAATCGACCGGGAGACGGGCCGGAATGAAATCGACATGGCGTTCAATCTGACTTTCTACGGTCGCACTGTGTCGGGCAAGCGAGTTCAAAGCCAGACCGCGAGCGGAATCCTGATCTTCACGTACTCCGCGGCCGGGCTGACCGCGGGCTCGGCCAGGTAAGGGGGGTTCATGCGCCGCATAGCCAACGTTCTGACTCTCGCCGCGGCTGTCGTCTGGCTGCACGCGTGTGCGGCGGACGCGCCGACGGCCCCCCGACCGAATCCCCCCGGCGGCGGCGGAGGAGGAGGGTCGGCCCTCCAGATCCTGCTCGTCACGAGCAACGCCAATCCGGAGGCGGGGACGTGCACGCTCATCCAGGCGACGGTGACCCTCAACGGGAGCACCGTGCCGGACGGAACCAGCGTCAACTTCACGACCGACTTCGGCACGTTCGGCCAGAACGGGCTTCCGCTGATCTCCGTCGTCACGCAGGACGGAGTCGCCGTCACGGCGCTCTGCGGACCCGGGTCCGGGCAGGCCAAGGTCCGGGCGACCGCGACGTCCGCGGGTCAAACCGGCACGGCGAACCTCACGATCGTCTTCCAGTCCAGCAGCAACACGCTGCCCTTCGTGTCGAGCTGCAGCCCGAGCTTCGGACCGAAGGAGGGCGGGACCGTGCTGACGCTGACCGGCGGGCGCTTCTTCGGCAGCCCGGCCACGACGCGCGCGCAGTTCACCGTCAATGGCGTGACGAAGGACGGCATCGTGCAGTCGGTCTCCGAGAACCAGATCGTCGTCCTGACGCCGGGCTTTCCCGAGTTCGCCTCGCCGGGGCTGCAGGCGCAGATCACCCTGTCGCTCGGTACCAACCAGGCGCAGCCGGACGTGCTTTCGCTGCCGGCCTGCTTCTCATACGGGGCGCAGGACTCCGGCACGCCCGTGATCGCGTCGCTCCTGCCGGCCTCGGGCACGAGCGAGGGCGGCACGCGGGTGACGATCGTCGGATCCGGTTTCTCGACCGCGAGCGGCGTGCAGGTCTTCTTCGGCACGCTCGAGGCGACCGTCGTGTCGGTCTCCTTCAACCAGGTCGTCGTCCTCTCGCCGCTGCAGGTCGGAGATCCGACGCCCGTCGAGGTGACGGTGCGCAACATCGGCAACGGGCAGGTCTCCAACGGTGTGACCTTTACCTACACCGAGACCATGATCATCACCGGCGTCAGCAACAACATCCAGCCGCTCGGCGGGCCCTTCTCTCCGATGACCATCTTCGGTCGCGGCTTCCAGGCCCCGATCGCGGTCTCGCTGGCCGGCTGGGCCGCCGTGATCCAGTCCGTCTCGGCGACCGAGGTCGTCGTGGTGCCGAGCGCCCCGATCGCCCAGGGCTGCGGCGACATCACCGGCGAGATCGAGATCACGAACCTCAACACCGGGTCCTCGGTCGACGGCAGCTCGTTCACCTACGTGGTCGAGCAGCCCGTCATCACCGACGTCCAGCCGCTCTTCGGGCTTGGCGGGGTCCAGGTGACGATCACGGGCATCAACCTGCCCGACAACGTCGCCGACGCCGAGGTGAAGTTCGGCAGCCAGTTCGCGGTCGTGACCTCGGCCTCGTCCAACCAGATCGTTGTCGACGCGCCGACGTCGATTTTGCCGTCACCGGTCTGCATCCCGCCCAACGATCCACCCGATCCGCAGACCGTCGCGAGCGTGAGCATCGTCGTGACGGACCGCGCGACGGCCTGCGTGGCGACGTCGGCGGGAGTCTTCCAGATGCAGCTCCCGTGCGTGGCGCCGCCGCCGACTCCGACTCCGTAGTGACGATCGCCGCCCCCTTCGGGGGGCGGCGTTTCTCTCGCCGTGGCTGAGCAGACTCCGGAAGCCCGCATTCGCGACCTCCAGCGACGCCTGGATCTGGATTCGGGCTCCCGCCTCTTCGTCTCCCTCGCGGAGGAATACCGCCGCCTCGGCCGCCTGAAGGACGCGCTCTCGGCGCTGCAGAAGGGCCTCCTGGCGCACCCGGGCTACGTCGCGGCGCAGGTGGCCCTCGGGCGCGTCTACCTCGAGGCGGGACAGACGACGGACGCGGTCGCTACGTTCACCAAGGTCCTCGTGGCGGACCCGGGAAACCTGGTCGCGGCCAAGTCGCTCGCCGATATCTACCTCGCGCGCGGCGACAAGCTCGAGGCGATCAAGAAGTACAAGCTCTATCGGGCGCTCTCCGGCGACCGGAAGGTCGACCCGATGATCGCCGAGCTCGAGACGCAGGTGGCGCCGAAGCCCGTGATTCCGCCGAAGATCCAGGCGCCCGTGGAGCCGCCGCCGCCGCCGAAGTTTCAGGAGACCAACAAAGGCCGGCGGCGCTCGATCCCGAAGCCCCTGCCGTCGGTGGTCGACGAAGGACCCTTCGACATCGCCGCCCTTCCCTTCGAACTCGGGGACGACTCCGGCAAGGAACGGGAAGTGGAGGAGCCGTTCCTCGTACCGACGCGCGACGTGCCGATCGCCTCCCGGTTCTCCGCGGCGACTCCGACCGGCCACAGCTCCGCGAGCTCCCCGGCACCGGCACGCGTCCCGGAGCCCCCGCCTCCGTCGGCTTCGGCGGCCCCTCCGCCGCCTGCGCCTTCGGTCGTCCTGCTTTCGGCCGTGCCGTCTCCGCCGCCCATGGAACCGGAGCTCCCGGCTCCATCGCCCGTCGCCGTCCCGGAGTCCGAGACGGAGACCGAGCCCGTCCGGCCCTCCGGAAGGGCGCTCGCCGACCTCTACTACGCGCAGGGGCACTACGCCGAGGCCCTGCAGATCTACGACGACCTCGTCAGCCGCCATCCCTTCGATGAGGACCTCAAGCGCATGCGGCGCGACGCCGAGGCGAGGTTGCTGCCCGCCGGCTCCACGCCGGGCTCGACGGATCCGGGTCTCGAGGGCCGGCTCGCGCGCATCCGCCGGCTGAAACGGTGGCTCGCCCAGGTCCAGGCCGGGTGAGCTCCGCCCCCCGACCCGTGACATCATCGGGACGCGCATGAACGTCTTTCAGGACACGCTTCGCCGCATCGCCGAGCGCGTGGAGGGCACCCGCGCGGTCTCGCTCGTGGGAGTCGACGGGATCCCGATCGATTCCTACGTCAGCGCGGAGGGCCTGCCCATGGAGTCTCTCGCGGCCGAGACGGGGTCGGTCGTGAAGGCGGCGAGGGCCGCCCAGGCCCTCACCGAGCACGGTCCGCTCGAGCAGGTGACCCTGGCCTCCGACCGGGCCGCGACCATCCTCTGCCGGGTGACCGAAGAGTATTATTTGCTCCTCCTTCTGGCCCGGGACGGCAATTTCGGCAGGGGCCGATTCGAGCTTCGGAAGGCCGCCGCGGCGCTGGAAAAGGAGCTGATGTAGGTCGATGCTCTCGATGAAGGAAATCCGCGAGCTCGTCGAGCTCGTGACCGAGCGAGGCCTCGCTGGACTCGAGATCGAGCGCGCCGGCTTCCGCCTGCGCATCGACGGTCCTCGGCCCGCGAACGCCGAGACGGCGCATGCGACGATGCCGGCTGCGATGCACGCGCACCCCGCGGCCGCGCCCGGTCCGAGGACCGCCGAGGCCGCCGCCGTGCCGGAGATCGCGGCCGTGGACGAGAACGTCCACGTGATCACCTCGCCGATCGTCGGGACCTTCTACCGCTCTCCCTCGCCCGAGTCGGATCCGTTTGCCGAGATCGGCCAGCGGATCGGAAAGGGCAAGATCCTCTGCATCATCGAGTCGATGAAGCTCATGAACGAGATCGAATCGGACGTCGAGGGCGAGGTCGTCGCCGTCTACCCCCGCAACGGACAGCCCGTCGAGTACGGCGAGAAGCTGTTCGCGATCCGCCTGGCCGCCTGAGCCGGGCGCCGGGCGCCGCGCTCCATGTTCAAGAAGATCCTGATCGCCAACCGGGGCGAGATCGCTCTGCGCGTCATCTCCGCCTGCCGCGAGCTCGGCATCCGGACGGTCGCGATCTACAGCGAAGCCGATCGCGACGCCCTCCACGTCCGCTACGCGGACGAAGACGTCTGCGTCGGCCCCTATCCCTCGGCGGCGTCGTACCTGAACATTTCGGCAATCGTGTCTGCGGCCGAGATCACCGAAGCGGACGCGATCCATCCGGGATACGGCTTCCTCTCCGAGAACGCCTACTTCGCTGAGATCCTCCACGACTGCCACATCACGTTCATCGGCCCGTCCCCGGAAGCCATCCGGAAGATGGGCGACAAGTCGCTCGCCCGGCGCACGGTCTCCGCGGCCGGAGTGCCGACGGTTCCGGGCTCGCCGGGCCCCGTCGAATCGGTGGACGACGCCGTGGCCTTCGCGCGCAAGGCCGGCTACCCGGTGATCCTCAAGGCCTCGGCGGGCGGGGGAGGGCGGGGGATGCGCGTGGCGCGCGACGAGCGCGAGCTCTCCAACGCCTACGAGACGGCCCGGGCCGAGGCCGAGAAGGCGTTCGGCAACCCGGAGGTGTATCTCGAGAAGTACATCGAAAATCCAAGGCACATCGAGTTCCAGGTCTTCGGCGACTCTCGCGGCACGCTCCGCCACCTCGGCGAGCGCGAGTGCTCGATCCAGCGGCGCCACCAGAAGCTCATCGAAGAGGCGCCGTCGGCCGCGCTCGAGGAGGGGCTCCGCAAGCGGATGGGCGAGGCGGCGATCGCGGCCGCGCGGTCGGTCAGCTACACGAACGCCGGGACGGTGGAGTTCCTCCTCGACGAAGACGGCAAGTTCTACTTCATGGAGATGAACACGCGGCTGCAGGTCGAGCATCCGGTCACCGAGGAGGTCACCGCCCTCGACCTCGTGAAGGAACAGATCGCGGTTGCGGCTGGAGCGCCGCTCTCCTTCTCCGAGCGGGACACGACGCCGCGGGGCCACGCGATCGAGTTCCGGGTCAACGCCGAGGATCCGGTGACGTTCAAGCCCTCTCCGGGGCGGATCGCCTCGTTCCACCCGCCGGGCGGGCTCGGCGTGCGCGTCGACACGGCGGCGTACCAGGGTTACCTGATCCCGCCGCACTACGACTCGCTCATCGCCAAGCTGATCGTCTGGGGACGCGACCGCGAAGAGGCCATCGGGCGGGGCCGGCGGGCGCTCGACTTCTTCGTAATCGAGGGCATCAAGACGACCATTCCGCTGCACCGGCGGATCCTCGACGATCCCGACTTCATCTCCGGACGGCTCTCGACCCACTTCATGGAGCGGTTCTCGGGCACGGCGGCCTGAGGAGACCGGGGCTGCCGGCCGACGGAAGCCCGCGACGTGCGACTGCCTCCCGTCTACGCCATCACGGACCGCGCCGCGAGCGGCGTCGAGGACCACGCCGAAATCGCCCTGCGGCTCTTTTCCGTGGGCGTGCGCTGCCTGCAGGTGCGGGAGAAATCCCTTCCGGACCGGGCGCTGCTTCGCGCGGCGGATGCCGTCGCCTCCCTGGGACGCGAGTGTGGCGCGCGGGTGTTCGTAAACGACCGCGTGGACGTCGCCCGTCTAGCGGGCACGGGCGTGCATCTGGGCGAAGAGGATCTCCCGGCCTCCGACGCCCGGAGGATCCTGCCGCCGGGGGCGCCGATCGGCGTTTCGACGCACGACCCCGAGGCGGCCGCGCGCGCGTTCGGCCTCGGCGCCGCGGACTACGTCGCGTTCGGCCCGGTGTTCGACAGTCCGACCAAGGGCATCCGCGCCGCGCGGGGCCTCGACGCGCTCGCTCACGTGGCGGCGGGGAAGACCCGGCCCCTCGTCGCGATCGGTGGGATCACCCTCGAACGGCTGGACGCGGTCTGGGATGCCGGGGCGGACGCGGCCGCGATGATCGGAGCGCTCTATGCGGGCGGCCGCATCGAAGAGAACGCCCGCGCGGCGCTCGATCGGGCCCGGCGGCGGCGCCCTCCGCGGCGGCTGTTCCTCGTCGGCTTCATGGCGAGCGGCAAGACGTCGGTCGGCCGGCGTCTCGCCGAGCGGCTCGGGCTCCCGTTCGTCGACGTGGACGCCGAGGTCGAGCGCATCTCGGGCCGGACCGTCCGTGCGATCTTCGAGGAGTCGGGCGAGGGCGCCTTCCGGGAGCGCGAGGCGGCGTTCCTCGCGGGAACCGCGTCGCTTCCCGGCGCTCTCGTCGCGACGGGCGGCGGCGCCTTCGCGCAGGAGGGGGCCCGGAGCGCGATCTCCCGGCTCGGCACCTCGATCCTGCTCGACGTCCCGCTCGAAGCGATTCGCGGGCGGCTCGCGGGCAAGACCGACCGGCCCCTGTTCCAGAGCCCCGAGCAGCTGGCGGCTCTGTTCGCCGAGCGGGCGCCGTTCTATAGAATGGCGGACGTCCGCGTGAGTTTGAGCGGCGCGGAGACGGTCGAGGAGACCGCCGACCGGGTGTTGACGGCCCTCGAGGATCACGAGACCATCCCTGCCCCGGACTGAAGGAGAGACCGTCCCGCGTGCGCTATCTGATCCTCTCGGACATCCACTCCAACGACGAAGCCCTGGCCGCGGTCCTCGCGCGCGTTCGGCGCAAGCGCATCGATCGCGTGGTCGTGCTGGGGGACTTCGTCGGCTACGGAGCCAACCCGAACCAGGTCATCGACCGGATCCGCCGGATCGGCAAGGAGAAGGTCATGATCCGGGGCAACCACGACAAGGTCGTGTGCGGCCTCGAATCGGGCGACCTCTTCAACCCCGTGGCCCTGAGGGCCGCGCGCTGGACGACCGACAAGCTGACACCGCGGAACCGCAAGTTCCTGGAAACCCTGCCTCTGGGTCCCGTGACGGTGGACGGCGCGTTCGCGATCTGTCACGGCTCGCCCCGCGACGAAGACGCGTACATCTTCACGGATTTCGACGCCTATCTGAACTTTCGAGAGCTCGATGCGAACGTCTGTTTCTTCGGGCACAGTCACATCCCGTGCGTCTTCACCCTGGAGCCGCACGGGATTCTCGTCGAGCTCGTCTCGGAGTCGCACGTGCGCTATCCCCTGCGCAAAGGGCTTCGCTACCTGATCAATCCGGGCTCCATCGGCCAGCCGCGGGATCGCAACGCCGCCGCCTCCTATGCGATCTACGATGCCGCGGCGCAGGTTGTGCACTTCGATCGTGTGACGTACCCCGCCGAGAAGGCGCGCGACAAGATCTACAAGGCCGGCCTGCCGCACATCCTGGGCGATCGCCTGCTCGTCGGGGCCTAGGGCGGCCGCCGCTTCGACTGCTTCTATAATCCGGTCCGATTCTCTTTCGAAAGGCGGGGCGATGCGGCGTGCTCTCGGCGCGCTCGGTGCGGTGATCGTGTCCGTCGCGGCGGGATTGGGTTCGAGTGCGGGTTGCTCGGCCCCGAAGCCCCGCCCGGCGGAGCCGATTCCCGCTCCTTCACCGGCTCCCGCCTACGCCGCGGCGATGGCCTCGCTCGAGGAGGCCGAGCCGGCGCTCGTCGCTCTCGAGGACCGCCGGTCCTTCGACGGCCGAACGCTCGAGGCCGCGGCTTCGTCGCCGGAGGCGACGGTGCGCGCACGCGCGGCGCTCGCCGCGGGGCGGATCGGCGACGAACGCGCGGCCGGAACGCTCTCGCGCCTCCTGACGGACGCTTCTCCGGAGGTCCGGGAGTCGGCGGCGTTCGCGGGGGGCATCCTCGGAGACCCCGGGCTGACCCCGAAGCTCGTCCCCCTCCTCGGCGATCCGGACGACCGCGTGGCGGGGCGGGCGGCATGGTCGCTCGGCTTTCTCGAACAGCCCGAGGCGCAGAAGGCCCTTCTCGAGGCCCTCCCGGGCACCGCCGCCGGCCGGCGTCCGGCTCTCCTCTTCGCCCTCTGGCGATTCCCGACGCCGCCCGTCGCCGCCGCGCTCGCGCCCTACGCCGCCGACCCGGACCCCGCCGCGCGGTCCGCCGCGCTCTACGCTCTCGCCCGCCGGCCGCAGGAGGTCTCGCTGCCGGCGCTCACCGGCTGCCTTCGCGAGTCGGACGCCACGGCGGCCTCCCTCTGCGCCCGCGCCCTGGGCCTTCTCGGTCAGACCTCCTCGATCGAGCCCCTCGGGGCCGTGCTCGACGACCGGCGCCTGCCGGTCCTGATCGCCTCGCTGACGGCCCTGCATGCCCTGCTCGAGAAGCATCCCGGCGCCGCCGCGCCCGCGGACAAGGCGGCGCGCGTCACGGCGCTCTCGGGTGACGCGAACCCGAATCTCGCCGTGCCGGCTCTCGCGCTCCTGCGCTTTTACGTGGGCTCCGACCGGGAAGCCTTTCGCCGTCTGTGGGCGGCCGCCTCGACGGGAGTCGGGCGGCGGCGCCAGGTCGCGCTGCGGGCGGCGGTCGCGGCGCTTCCCGAGCAGTCGGACCCTTTGCTCGACTCGGCGGTGGCGTCCTCGGATCCGTTCCTCCGGGGCGCCGCGGCGTCGGCGCTCGGGTTCCTGCCCGTGTCCGCGGCCTCGGCGCGGCGCGCGAAGCTCATGACCGATCCCGAGCCCGTCGTGCGCCTGAAGGTTCTCGAGGGCCTCGAGGCGCCGGAGGCGATCCGGGCGGAGCGGCCGCTCATCGACGCGGCGCTCGCCGACCCGAACGTGGCCGTGCGGGCGACGGCCCTCGATCTCGCCGCCTCAATCGGCGGGGAGTTCGCCCTGCTCGCGGAGGCCGTCGAGGCTTCGCGCGAGGAGTCGAATCCGGATGTCGCGATCACGGCGATCGGCGCCGCCGAGAAGAGTCCGGACAGCGCGGAGGCTCGCGCCGTCGTGGAGGCGGCCTACCGTTCGCCCTCCACGCTCGTCTCGCGGCTGGCGAGGCGCTCGCTGGTGCGGAGCTTCCACGCCGACCGGGCGGCGTTCCCCTGGCGAACGTACGAGACGGGCAAGAGCGTGGCCGACTACGCAGCCCTCCTCCGAGAGGCCCGGACGGGCTGGATCGCCCGCATCGAGACGGCGCGAGGCGTCTTCACGATCCGTCTCGCCGGCGGCGAGGCGCCGCTGACCGTGATGAACTTCGTCTCTCTCGCGAAGAAGGGCTACTTCGAGGGTGCGCCGGTCCACCGGGTCGTGCCCGGGTTCGTCGTCCAGGATGGCGATCCGACCGGCACCGGCAGCGGCGGCCCGGGCTACGAGATCCGGGACGAGCTCTCGGCGCTGCCGTACCGCGCCGGGACCGTCGGCATGGCGCTCTCGGGACCCGACACGGGCGGCAGCCAGTGGTTCGTGACCCAGGCGCCGCAGCCCCACCTCGACGGCGGCTACACCGTCTTCGGGCAGATCCTCTCGGGCATGGACGTCGTGAATCGTATCGAGCAGGACGACCGCATCCTCCGAGTCACGGTGCAGGCGGGGCCGGCCTAGATGTATCGCCTCGCGCGCGCCGTTCAGTTCCTCGGCCTCGTCGTGGCCGGAGCGGCCTTCTTCGTCGGCGTTTTCGGCCACAACGTCCGGCGCGAGCTCCTGTTGCTCGGGATCGGCGCGGGGATCTTCTTCGCCGGTCGGGCGCTGCAGCGAGGCGGGCCGTGAGCGGCGTGATCCTTTCGACGCGCGAGCTTCCGGAGCCCTTCGACTCCCTCCGCGAGGAGTTCGACGTCCGGGTGCTCGGCGGCCCGACCGGGGAGCTCGAGCTCGCCGCCGAGATCCGGGGAGTCGACGCGCTGGTTTGCCTGGTGGACGACGCCGTCACCGGCACGGTGATCCAGGCCGCCGACCGCCTCAAGATCATCGCGAGCTACGCCGTCGGTGTGGACCAGATCGACCGGGCCGCCGCGGCGGCGCGCGGCATCGTCGTCACGAACACGCCGAACGTCCTGACGGACGCGACGGCCGACCTGACGCTGGCGCTTCTGCTGTCGCTCTCCCGCCGCATCGTCGAGGGCGACCGCATGGTGCGCGCGGGAGGCTTCGCGGGCTGGGCGCCCGACCTGCTGCTCGGCCGCGACCTCAAGGGCAAGGTCTTCGGCGTCGTCGGGCCGGGCCGCATCGGGAAGGCGGTCGCCCGCCGCGTCCGGGCCTTCGGCATGACGGTCATCGCCTTCGGCCGTTCGCCGCGCCACGAGGGCGACGCCGACGACCCGCCGCGCGTCTCGTTCGACGAGCTGCTCCGCCGCTCCGACGTCGTCTCGATCCACGTCCCGCTGACGGAGGACACGCGGCGTATGTTCCACGCCGAGACCTTCGCGAAGATGAAGCCGGGAAGCCTGCTGCTGAACACGGCGCGCGG
>Ga0105092_10001728_pt1 | contig 11723 bp, 8 predicted proteins | sample PPLLak2March2015_FD_87021 | JGI IMG/M metagenome (GOLD analysis project Ga0105092, IMG submission 87021) | Freshwater sediment microbial communities from Prairie Pothole Lake near Jamestown, North Dakota, USA - PPLs Lake P7 Core (1) Depth... | ecosystem: Environmental > Aquatic > Freshwater >... | reverse complement strand
ATGTCTGATCTTCCGCAGTCTCTTCTGTCATAACGATCCTGAGCGATTATATCCGATGCTGATCAGAAATGAACAAAATCGTTCATAATAGGATGGCTAAAGGGTTCCGGTAAAGATATCACTGCAAGGCCGCGGCATTCGCGTGACAGAGCCGCGCACGCAGTGGAGGGCTGCGGAGTGCTTTCTGCGAAGCAGCCCGGAGCGGAGTAAGCGGCTCTGTCACGCGAATGCCGCGACCTTGCAGTGCGTACAATTGCATTAGCGCTTAGGTGGCCGTAACATCGGCATCGGGCAGCAGGGAATTAAACGCTTGTCGCGGACAAATCCCGGAGGGAATTGCATGACAAAGAAGAAAGTCAAGTGGGGGGTGATTGGATCAGGCGGTATCGCCCGGCGGCGGACCATCCCGGAAGGGATCACGCCCACTCGAAACGCGGTGCTCGAGGCGGTCTGGGACGTCGATACCAATGCCAACGTCGAAGTCGCTGCTTGGTTCAAGGCAAAGGCTTCGGGCACCATCGACGAGTTGCTCTCGGCTGATATTGACGCCGTCTATGTCGCGTCTCCGGTTGGGTTTCATTATGAACAGGTCCTGGCCTGCGCGGCTGCGGGCAAGCCCGTCTTGTGTGAGAAACCACTGGGCAGGTCGATTGAACAAGCGGAGCAGATGATCGAGGCATGCCGGCGCGCGGACGTCCAACTTGGAGTGGGCTTCATGATGCGTTACCACAGCCAGCACCGGGCCGCCCTCGAGTTGATTCGGGAAGGGAAGCTTGGGAAACCCGTTTTCGCGCGCGCGCAGCTTTCCTGCTGGTATCCGCCCATCCCGGGTGCGTGGCGACAGGACCCCGCTCTTGGCGGGGGCGGTTCGTTGCTTGACATGGGCGGGCACTGCATCGATTTGCTGGAGATGTTCTTCGGACCCGTTTCCAGTGTCTCCTGCCTCACGGCTAACCTCGTCCACAACTATCCGTCGGAAGACAGCGCCGTGGTGAGTCTGCAGTTCGCCAACGGTGCGCTCGGCGTGGTTGACAGCTTCTTCTGCCTACGCGACGAAAGCAGCAAGAACGTCCTCGAGCTCTACGGTTCCAGAGGAGGCATCCTGGCCCAGGGGACGATCGGCCAGGGCTGGCAGGGGGAGATGACGACGTACCTGCTTCCCGACGACGCCGGCTACAACGCCGACCAGACCAGAAGCAACGGGAAGGGCACTCCGATTGTGCCGGCACCGGTCAACATGTACCAGGCGGAAATCGAGGACTTCAGCCAGGCGGTCCTTGACAGCCGGCCTTTGACGGAGAGCGCACTGGCCGGGCTGCGCAGCCAGAAGATTCTGACCGCCTGCTACAAGTCGGCCAAGACGGGGAAGACACTTCCTGTGGCTTGACATCGGACTCTTCAGAGGGAGTTCCGTGAGCTGCGCAGGGTGACCCGTCCCGGCCGAAGGCCGTCGGCTTCAGCGTGCAAGACGATCGAACCTGCACGGCCGGCTATCGTGCGAACGATCACGAGACAGAGGCCGTTGAACGCGCGGCAATCCTTCGCCTGGAACGACTCTAGACGGGTCGGGTCGCCATTGTCGACACCGACAATTTCGCCCGGTCCTTCCAGACGGAAACGCGCCCGCTGGCTCGCGCGCGGCACAATGCGGCCGGCTCCGTCGCGGATGCTGACGGTGACAAAGGCGAGGTCCTGCCCGTCGGCCCGCAACTCCGCTCGATCGGTGTGGAGCCCCACCGCCGCGGCAGCCCCCGCGGTGCGCTCAACAGCAATCGCCCATTGCCGGCCCGCCTTATAGGCCAGGACCTTCAGCTCGCCGGGCTCATACACCACTTCGTCCCATCTCAGCCGATACTCGTGCGGGCCGCGTTTCTTCCGACCCAGAGAGCGACCGTTCAGGAAAAGCTCCGCCTCGTCCCCCGAGGTGTACACGTAAACCGGTGTCACCTGACCCGCTCGGTCGGGCCAGGTCCAATGCGGGAGGATGTGCGCCATCGGGAGCTCCGGACGCCAGCGCGCCTGGTAAAGGTAGAACCGGTCCTTCTTGAAGCCGCACAGGTCCAGCATCCCGAAGTAGGAGCTGCGCGAGGGCGAAAAGCCGCCCTTCTTTTCGGTGGCCGCGACGATTCGTCGCCGATCGTCCGGGTCCTTGTTGTACGTCAAGTACCGCGTGGGATCGAAGGGAGTGGGCTCCCCGAGGTAATCGATTCCGGCCCAGACGAATTCCCCGAGTACGGCGGGGTTGTCGTCTTGCGCGGCGAATTCGGTGTCCGGGGTAGTGGCCCATGAAGGGAAGTAGAGATCATAGGAGCTGACCTGGAAGACGTCTGCCCCGTCGCCGAGCTTCTGCTCGACGGGAAAGAAGTATTCGCCGCGGGAACTGACCGTCGAGGCCGTCTCGGATCCGAACACAGGCCATTCCGGCGCGAGCTTCCTCGTTTCGGCATACAAGTGTGGCTTGTAGTTGTGACCGATCACGTCAAAGCCGCGGTAGAACCCGTTTTTCACTACCTCGGGGTCATCCAGCCCGCCGGCGACAAGTCGCGTCGGATCCTCGGCGTGGAACAGCGCGCGCAGCTGTTCGGCCGTCTTCACCCCGTCAGGCTTGCGCTGGTCCTGAATCTCGTTGCCTGAGCTCCACATGAAGATACTCGGGTGGTTTCGGTCCCGGCGCACGAACGCGCGAAGATCGCGCTCGTGCCACTCTTCGAAATGACGGGCGTAGTCGTTGGGCACCCAGTCGCGGGCCGGGTAGCGCCAGGCGTCGAAGGCCTCGGCCAGCACCAGGAACCCCATCCGGTCCGAGAGATCGAGAAGCTCCGGCGCCGGGGGATTGTGCGCGGTGCGGATCGCGTTGCACCCCATTTCGTGCAGCAGCTGGAGCTGGCGCTCGATCGCCCGCGTGTTGATTGCAGCTCCCAGCGGGCCGAGGTCGTGGTGCAGGCAAACGCCGTTCAGCCGAACGCGGCGGCCGTTCAGCTCCAGGCCGCGCTGCGCGTGAATGACGATACGACGGATCCCGAACGGCGTTTCCGTCACGTCCAGGACTTTACCGTCGCCACGTACCGTCGTGCGGACCCGGTAGAGGTGCGGCGAATCGATGTCCCAGAGTTTCGGTGCGGTAACCTCGAGTCGGGCAAGCGATTCCGTGCTCCCGCCTGCCGCGACCACAACCCCCGAAAGTTCTTTCGGAGCCACAGCGCGATTGGTCTGGGATTCCTGAAAGATCTCCTGCTGAACGCTCACGGTCACAGCGGAGCTCCCCTGGTTGTCGATTGTGGTACGCACCTCAATTGAAGCGTTCTTCGGTGACACCTTCGGCGTGGTGACGAAGACGCCCAAGTGGGCGACATGCACCGGAGCGGTTTTCACCAGCCAAACGTTGCGGTACAGGCCCCCACCTGGATACCAGCGCGAGGATTTGGGCGGATTGTCCAGCCGGACGGCGAGCACGTTCCCGGCGCCGAACCGCAGATGCGGCGTGAGCTCGAAGCGAAGGGAGGTGTAACCATACGGCCACTGGCCCAGCAGGCGGCCGTTAAGCCACACCTGCGCGTGCGACATCGCCCCATCCAGGTCAAGAAACACGCGGCGATCGCGGTCCGAGACGGGAACGTCAAAGCGCTTCCGATACCAGCCGACTCCGGCCGAGGGGAGCATGCCGGTCGAGTTAGGCAACTCGGTGTTGAATGGCCCCTCAATCGCCCAGTCGTGCGGGAGGTTGAGCCTGTGCCACTGAGAGTCGTCGAACCCGGGCTCCGCCGCGGTCAAGTCCGAGGCGTCGGTTGCTTGGAGCTTCTCGAAACGCCAATCGCTGTTGAAGGACAGCCTCTCGCGGGGGACGGTCGCCAAGGCGGACGGTGCTGCGAGCACGAGACACAGAGTGAGAAGGAATTGCTTTTTCATTGGTGGGTCATCTTCCTTTTTAACAGAGCCGTGAGCGCAGCGTTTTTTGCGGAGCGACCCGGCCCATGCTTCCGACACGATCTAGGCCCGTTTGGTGCTGCAAGCACGGGCCGGGTCGCTCCGCAAAAAACGCTGCGCTCACGGCTCTGTTAAAGACGGTGCGCGCACACATGGCAATACTGCCCTGACGGCTCAGTTAAAAACCCCGGGCGCTTGGATCCCCGGTCGCGGGGGGCGCGTGGTCTTCCTTTCCGGGAGGACCGAGCAACTCGGTGAAGACAGGCTTCAGAGCATCCGCCCACACCTGGTAGCCTTGCAGCGCAGGATGGAGCTTGTCACCCATCATGCCGTCGAACAGCCTACCCCCAGGGTCTGCCAGCTTGTCGTTAACATTGAGATAGCGGACTTTCGTGCCGTCAGCCAGTCTGGACAGGTTTTGGTTGATCTTGTTGATCGTCGGCACCACCGCCATGTTATCGTTGCGGGGGAAAATCCCGGTGACGATGACCGTCGCCTCCGGGGCTTTTGCTCGCATCACTCGAAGGATGGCCGCTATCCCCTTCGTGATGGCTGCCACTTTGCTCTCGTCTCCCTCGGGCGGTACGGTATTGCCGACGTTGTTAGTGCCGGCGAGCAGGACGATAACCTTGGGGTTGACTCCATCTAGTTCCCCGTTATTCAAGCGCCAGAGGATATTCTGGATGGTGTCGCCGCCCCATCCGAAATTTGCGGCATTCCAGCCGAAGAAGTTCTGACGCCAGTTCTCGAGCAGCTGAGGATAATCAGTTGCTCCCCATCGCCGGGTGATGGAGTCGCCCTCAAAATAGATATCGATCCCGCCTCGCCTGGCTTTGTCCAGCAGCTGGGCATGGGCGATCATCGAGTTCGGGTCGGTTCGGGGAACCGGCACGTCGGCCGGCGTCGCCGCAGAGCTCGTCATAGTGGCCTGTTTCGAGGCGGGAGGGGGAGTGTGTTTGAGGAACTTGTTTGCCCACGGTATGAAATGTTTCCAGTTCGGTCCGTCGGTATGTCCCCCGTCATGCTGGCGCCAGGCGAGCTGACCCTCCAGTAGGCCCTCATTAACCGGGGGCATTTTCGCGGTCCGATAGTCGTCTGACGTTCCCAGGTCCTTCGCCCCCAGCAACCTCCAGACGGGTCCGGCCGCGACGGCAGCCATGTAGCTCCCCTGCTGGTCCAGCCATTTGGCGTCGCCTTTCTCGGGCACGCCGTAACTGATGAACGTGGGGCGTGGCGCGCACAAGGCAATGAGGTCGTGCGCGTCCACCGGCAGGTCGCCCGCGTTCTTGCTGCCAAAGACCCCTCCGGCCGCCCCGTACTTCAAGAAGTTGCCTGCCATCCAATGGTATTCTCCGGATCCCGTGAGATTCTCGACCGCTTCTCCAAAGTTGCGGCGGTGCAATTTCGCTCCGCCCTCGCCGGAAGAACCGACGAGCACGACGGCGAAGCGGGTGTCGAAGGCCATAGTGACAAGGGCAGCCTTGCCGAAGCGCGAAACACCCTCAATCCCGACTTTCCTGGCATCCACCGACGAGTCGGTCTCGAGATAGTCCAGCGCTCGGGATGCTCCCCATGCCCATGCTCGCAAGGTCCCCCAGTCGTCCGGCTTACGTGGTTGGCCGTGATTTGCGAGCCCGATGATTCCCTTGGTGAGGCCCGCGCCGTTATCTGCCTGGACACTTCCCGGATTGATGGAGGCGTAGCCCCAGCCGGCGGCGATGAGTTGTTCGGTTGCAGGTGGATCGGCGCTGGGCGGGGCGCCGGGAGCGCTTCCCGAGACGGGGCCCGCTGGGCCGCTTTGAGGGAGTCCGCGCCGTCCGAACATCATCATGACCGGGACTGGACCGGTGGCATCAGCCGGGGTCACCAGCGTCATCTGAATGTCGACGCTCATCAGGGGGTACCCGGAGTTATCCACGTGTCCAACCAGTTCCTTCCCGACGGCTGCTTGGGAACCGACAGTGGCGCTCACGGTGTTCGTAACCTTCCACGTCACCGCAGAAACGTTCTTCGGGATACGCCCAATGACCTCCCGCTCCAAATCTTCCACAATCTCCCGGCGGCGCTCTTTCCACCACGTCTCCGCGGTAGTCACCTTCTGGCCGTTCTTCAAGCTCAGGACGTCGGGCAAATTCGGGAAGGGATTGGCGAGGGCCTCATCGTAGTTGGCATGGTTCGGTGCGTTCTCGTTGCCGCTCGGACCTGGACGGAGAACCCCGATGCCCAGTTGATCCATCATGTTCCGATGATCTTCGGCAGTCGTCCAATTCATCGGTTGAGGAAGATCGGGATGGTCTGAAGGGACTGCCGGGGCCGGAACTTGCATAGAAGACTCCTGGTTGCGTGTCCACGCAGTCGGCGACATGACGACCAGTGCAACGATCAAGAATTGGGACGCGACGGCTGGACTCTTCCGGTATTTCATCTTCTCCTGAGATTAATGCTCTTCCGGCGACTGCGCAATCGACACGTCGGCCCGTGTTAGAGGTTCGCCCGGGGCTTCGCCCCGACCTGCAGGAATTCGAGGCGGTAGTTGGCGTCCCGGTTTCGCGCCGACGGGCCGGCAACCAGGACGGCGGTGGTGCCGGCCAGCTGGTAATCTTGAAGAAACCGCCGGGCAAAATCGCGCCAGTCGTCCGGATCCTCGGAAATCTGGACCGCGTGCACGCCGTAGGAAAACGCCAATCCCTGGCAGACATTGGCGTCGCTGCTCACCGCCACGAGCCAGACGTCCGGGTGGAATCGCGAGATCATCCGGGCGGTAGTGCCGGTGCGTGTGGGCACAAACACAGCGGCGGAGGGGACGGTCCTCAGGGCATGCTCCACCACTGCGGCGATCGACTCGGCCGTCGTGGCCGGCGGGTGCTGGCCGGACATTGCCCTGACGGGGTTGCAGTCCGCGTTCGGGCGGTGCCTTTCGGTAAAGGCGGCGATCCTGGCGAGTGTCGCCACGGCTTCCTCCGGAAACTTGCCAATTGCCGATTCACCCGAAAGCATGACGCAGTCGGTTCCATCCAGGATGGCGTTCGCTACGTCCGTGGACTCCGCGCGCGTGGGCAGGCGGCTGAACACCATGGATTCGAGCATATGCGTGGCGGTGATGACGGGCTTGCCCGCGCTGCTCGTCTGCGCAATGAGTCGCTTCTGCAGGATGGCCATTTCCTCGATCGGCACCTCCACACCGAGGTCGCCGCGCGCTACCATGATGCCGTCCGCCGCCTTCAGGATTTCGTCAAAGTTTTCGAGCGCCGCCGCCCGCTCGATCTTCGCGATGATGAAAGGTTCCTTGCCGAGTCTCCTGGCGGCAGCACGCACGGCTTCGATGTCCGCCGCCGTTTCGACGAAGGACTGGCTGACGGCGTCCACGCCCTTCTGAATTGCGAATTCGAGGCAGGCGCGGTCGTGGTCGGTGAACGCGCTGATGCCAAGATCAATCCCCGGCAGGTTGAGACCTTTCCTGGAACGTAACTCGCCGCCGACTACGACTTCACAGTTGACATCGCTGCCACTCACGCGCTTGACCAGGAGTTGGACCAGGCCATCGTTGAGGAAGAGCCGGTCACCCGGCTTCACGACCTTGGGGAGCCGCTCGAAGCTCATGGACACGCGCTCGGCATTGCCTAAGATGTCCTCGCTGGTCAGGGTGAAGCTCTGTCCTGGGTTTAATTGAATGGACTCCGGCTCGATCTTCCCGATCCGCATCTTGGGGCCGGGCAGGTCGGCCATGATGGCCACACGGCGGCCTGTGGCCTGCTCGGCCGCGCGGATCCGGACGATGTGTTCAGCGTGGCCCGCGAAATCACCGTGTGAGAAGTTGAGCCGCGCAATGTTCATCCCCGCGCAAATAAGGCGCTCTAGCACCTCGGGTGTTTCGGACGCCGGCCCGATGGTCGCAACGATCTTGGTCTTGTAGTCTGGGAGTTTCATCTCTTTCCACCATAGTAATTGAACCGCCGCTGCGATTCTGCTTCCGCATTCCAAATTCCAACGAGCGCACGCTTTTTTGGCCGATTTGTTCGGCCGGGACAGTCGTGAAATAATCGTTTCAATACCCATCTCTGGGGGAGTTACTCGAGTCCGCGGTTTGCTGACCCGACCATCGAATATCAGGTGAGGATCAAGCCGAAGGAGGTGCCTCGTGAAGTTCTCGAAGTCAGCTCGTTTGCTCGTCGTAATCTTTGCGGTTGTGCTGCTTACGTTTCTTGTTCAGAGTGCCTGGGCAGAGAGTCGCCGGAACGGGCCCAAACTCAAGGATCAGCCGGATAACCTTGTTCAAATCCAGGTGCTTGCCCCGAACAACGGGGAGAGTGTCGGGGACGCCGGCGCGGGGTGGATCGTCGACTTGCGGTTGAGATTCCAGACAGATTTGGAAGCGACCGGGTTCACCGCAAGCCAGTTGACCGGTCCCGCCGGCCATAACAATATCCCGCCTTTTCCCGGACTTTTCGAACCCGGTTCGGACGACCGTATGCCCGGCCTCATCGTTCTGTTGTCGACCGCTTCGAACCCCGGTCTCAATCTCGCCGGTCTGTTTAATCTGACTGGAATAGGAAACATGGACGACGATGAAGTCGACATCTGGGACACGTGGCTCATCGGCGCGAGCGTATTCGGCCAGGGGGTTTCGAGTACCCTTTACGTGGCCGTCGCTGCAGACCTGGACGGTGATGGTATCTTCAACGACGCTCCCGATGAGGTGCCGGATGCCGATGGCGACGGCGACGTCGATCAAAAGGACCTTCGCGCTTTCGGGGTAGCTTCACAGATTGCCAAGGTGAAATTCTTCATTAATGACTGACCTCATGAACCGCTGACATGTCGGCCGGGCCGCTCATTTCCAGTAGCCCGGCCCTTCAAGGAAAGAGCCTCTCAGAAAACGCGCGTATTTTCGCCTTGCTTGCAAGACAACAAGGCCACAAAAACACGATTCTTCTGCCCGTCCTTGTTGTCCTTGAGGTCCTTGTGGTCCTTGTGGTCCTCTGGCCTGCCCTCATCCCCGTTTCTATAAACATGCCGGTCTACAACACGCCAGGCGCAAAGAAGAGAGTTAGAATCAACCGGCGGGCAGTGACTGCGGCAACGACAACGGGCAGGGAGACATCGAGGCGCGAACATGAACAGAAGAACGTTTCTTACGGTCGCCGGTGCTGGGGTGACATCGCTGACAGATCAATATGTATTTGGCAGCCTTTTGCCTGACACTCTTTCGTCTCCCGAAAAGAAGCCGAACATTCTGCTGATCATGACGGATCAGCAGTCCGCCGATGCCTTGAGCTGGCGAATAGGCAAGAGGTATGTCAACACGCCAACGATGGACGCCATAGCATCGGAAGGAACTTTCTTCAGCCGTGCGTATTGCGGCAATCCGCTGTGTATACCGTCGCGCACTTCGATCTTCAGCGGACTGTACCCCCATCAAACCCACGTTCAGACGAATGGGGACGCCAAGAACTTCCCTGTGGCCAAATCCCGATGTATGGGAACGATCCTCAAGGAAGCCGGATACGATACGGGCTTCATCGGCAAATGGCACATGGGCTTTCCCGAAAAGGACAGAAACACGCACGGGTTCGATTTAACGATCGTCAAGAACAACGGGTTTGATCCGGAAGTCGCGGTCCATGCAGAAGAATTCCTGAGCCTGAAGCGGGAGAAACCGTTCCTACTGGTTACGTCATTTATTGATCCGCACAACATCTGCGAGTGGGCGCGCGGGGATAAGCTCCCCGACGGTGAAGTTGGCGATCCGCCGCCGCCCGATCTATTGCCTCCGCCCGTGAAAAACACCCAACCCATGGAAGGCGAGCCGGACATCATGTCGTTGATGCGAAAGTCGTATCAGAGCAGCCGGATGTTTCCGGTGGGTAACTTCGACCAGAAGAAATGGCGTGAGTATCTGTGGGCGTATTACCGCATGATCGAGAAAGTGGATGCCCTGATCGGCCGAGTCATTCGTGCCCTGCGCACTTCCGGGGAATATCACGACACCGTCATAGTCTTCACGAGCGACCATGGCGACTGCCAGGGAGCGCATGGCTGGAATCAAAAGACCGTGTTCTTCGATGAGGCCTCGCGCGTTCCATTGATCATCACGACTCCCGGCGGATCGAAGAACAGAGTATGCGATCGGCTGGTCAATACCGGTGTCGATATTCTCCCCACCTTGTGCGGGATTGCCGGAATTGCAGTCCCTCGAGACCTGCCTGGTCTGGCTTTGATGAACGGCAACCGAGTGATCGAAGAGGATCCCCGCGATTACGTCGTGGTGCAAAATCGGATGGTGCAAGGTGAACCGATCGATGGGAGAAAACCAGAGCCGAACGGAAGGATGATCAGGAGCAAGAGGTACAAATACTGTGCGTACGACACAGGGGAACGGCGCGAGTCCCTTGTCGACATGGAAAAGGATCCCGGAGAAACGGTGAATGTCGCCGGGAAAAAGGAGTACCAAAGGGTCCTGGATCGGCACAGAAACTACCTGGCCGAGTGGTGTGAGAAGCAGGGTGACCAGTTCCAGGCTGTCACCCCGGCGCCGGACCGCGTCGCCTAAACGGAGGGGTCGCTTTGTCTTTTCCTACGGCGTTTGTGGCTGGCCGGCGAAACGTCGATCATGAGGGCGATCACGATTCCCACAACCGGCCCCAGCGTCCATTGCCCATCAAACCAGTGCTGAACGGCCGAGTACCAGAGCAGGGTGGTCGGCAAGAAAAAGAAACCGAGAATCGGCCAGAGAGCCGTGTTGAAGAGGCCGTGAAACCAGTCACTGAAGAGCCAGACCAGGACTATCACTAATCGCGGTGTGGCCAGTGCCAGAAGGGTCAATAGACAGGGCATGGTTTTCCTCCCACGACGCGGCATAACGTAAACCGCGCGAGGAAAGTTCCGCCGACCCAAGGGGCGCGTTACAGAGCCGTCTTTCAGGGCCCCTGGAAGTCTTCCGTTTCGAGTTGTGAAAACTTCACTGCCAGCGCGACGGAGAAGAGCATGAGCGCCCAGCCGAGAAGCCGAAGGAATCCGGCAATGCCACCGTCCAGCTCAAGCAGGCCCATTCTGCCGAGCAGGTAGTTCCAGTCATGAATGCCGCCCCCGACCAGGGGCAGGGCTTGTGCCTGGGCGTCAGCCACATAGACCGCGATGTTAAAGAGGTTCTGAGCGATCCAGAACAGGGCTACCGCAAAGCCGTAACGTTCCTGTCGGAGATAGAAATGGACCGCGATTCCGGCGGGAACAATGAGTTGCATCAGAGTGCCTCCCAGGAACTGCACGAATTCCCCAAGGAAGCCGAAAGCGAGATGGCCGAACTCGTGGAAGGCGAGGTCGGCACCGTTCAAGAGCCAGAATCTCTGAGGATCGACGGCACCGCTCAGACCGTAAAGCAGAAGCAAGCCTGCGAAAGCGACTTTTGGAAGATGATACCCTCGTTGTCCCATAGAAGACCCGCCAGATTATATCCCCAGGCATGCTTCACCGGGATGCGGGCACAAGGGCAAACTTGCTTGTCGGAGTCTTGTTTTTAGGGCCAAGGGCCCGATGCAGTTTAGCCCAGGCCTGCCCTAGCCGGAAATCCCTTCTGGACAACAAACGGGACGAGCCCGTTAAACCCTGGCCTCTGGAGCTCTGCGGTTGCGGCCAACTCTTTCGGAGTGCGGTGGCCTTGACCTGCTCCTTACACGAACTTTGCCGGTTCCACCCCGAGGGGGCATAAGCGCTCAAATAAGGGGCTCTGCCCCCGTAGGGGGCGGATGTTTATAGTAAAACCGGGGTGGAAAGTAAGGCGCCCCGCTGGGGCGCCCTGACGT
>Ga0105092_10001727_pt1 | contig 11725 bp, 5 predicted proteins | sample PPLLak2March2015_FD_87021 | JGI IMG/M metagenome (GOLD analysis project Ga0105092, IMG submission 87021) | Freshwater sediment microbial communities from Prairie Pothole Lake near Jamestown, North Dakota, USA - PPLs Lake P7 Core (1) Depth... | ecosystem: Environmental > Aquatic > Freshwater >... | reverse complement strand
GCTGGGACACTGGTCGCCCGAGCTTACAGCCGGTCAGAAGAACTGGCGGCGGATCGGCATGCCGTCGAGATCTTGGAGCGCGCTGGTTATTCCAAGAACGTGATGATCGACGCGCTTACCTGGGTTATGAAATCGTCACAAAACGGCGGCGGCGGATTTCTGTCGACCCATCCCGCAACAACGGATAGAATCGACGCCTTACAACGCCTGGATTCCAAATAGCGTCGTGTGAGGTTTTGTCCGATAGGAGTGCGCCTTTTACTGACAAACTCGATGGTGACCTATCCTCACACTATTTAGCCCCTGCCACTTTGGTTTGATAAAAACCCACTGGCACGCCTTTTTGGCTGCCCACGCTCCTTAATCTTAGCTCCGCTGCTCCATGGCATTTGTATTGCTCTTTCATTAAGTGGGCACCGAAAAGTCAGTAAATTACTCATAACAGTGACTCAACGGAAAGAACGGCAGCCTATCCATAGACAAACAAAAGGCAAAGTCTTGAAGAAAGCAGCGATACTGATTGTTGACGACGAGGAGAATCTTCTACTGCTACTAGAAAGGATTCTCAGCAAACAGGGTTACCAGGTTGTAACGTCGCAAAATAGTCACGAGGCGCTCGCGTTGGCGGAAAGGCGAGTGTTCCAACTCGCGATTCTCGATATCAAAATGTTTCCCCTGGACGGAGTGGGACTTCTTAACGAAATCAAAACCCGCTGTCCTTCCACGGAAGTCATCATGATCACCGCCTATCCTACAGTCGACACTCGCACCGAATGCCTGAAAAAAGGGGCTTCGACCTATTTAACCAAGCCTATCGATATTCAAGAACTAAAGAGCACCGTCAAAAGCCTACTATCGCATTGAAATTAAATTGGCGAAGATTTGCCGGCTCATTGCTCTACCTGCGCTTGCTAACTCATGTCCTAATGCGATCTCGCCTGCTCTTGCTATCTGACACATCCCCTCTTTGTTATTTCTTTTTTTAAGATATGCTGGGGACAATGCTCAAAAATCCCCAACCACGTTTTCACTCGCCACTGACAAAAAACACGGGGCGCGGGGTCCATGACGATCCGCCGATGCGTGCCTAATAAATTACGCTAATCATGAAAGACTTGGATCGAAGGTTATCGTATGTCATGGGCCTGATAGTCGTCCTGCTCGTGCTCAATGTCTGGTTCGCGTATCGCAATATTCGGCAAATGAACGATGATGAACGATTGGTCACCGATACCCAAAATGTACTGAACGCTTTGGCGAGCATCATGTCGCTGGCGAAGGACGCTGAAACGGGCCAACGCGGTTACATTATCACCGGCGAAGCAACCTATCTCGAGCCGTATAACACCGCCGTCGCGACCATTAACGAGAGGGTCAGACTGTTGGAACAGCTCACCAAAGACGACCCTGTTCAGCGAGCCCGGCTTCCTGCCTTAAAAACCCACATTGCGAATAGACTGAAGATTTTGGAAGAACGGATCGTTTTCCGAACGGAAAAAGGATTCGATGCCGCACGAGAGGCCATCTTAACCGGCCGAGGCAAGATCGAGATGGACGAACTGCGCAAACGGGTGGATGAAATGGCGTCGGTCGAGCAGCAACTATTAGCGGCAAGATCGCTACGCGCCGAGCGTAGTTATCGGGTTGCGCTCTTGACCACCGTGATTGCCGACCTTTTCGCCCTCGCCATGGTCGGGGCATTTATTTTTCTGATTCGACGGCACCTGCTCGAGCGCGACAAGGCCGCAGCCGCGATTCATGAGCAACGGGAAATGTTTAGAACTACGATTGCTAGTATCGGCGATGCCGTGATGACCACGGACACGCAAGGACGAGTGACTTACCTCAACGCCGTGGCCCAAGCCCTGACCGGTTGGACGCAGGAAGATGCCGCAGGCGAGCCGCTGGAAGCCGTGTTCCGTATCGTCAATGAGCAGACTCGCGCCTCGGTCGAAAACCCGGTCTCGAGAGTCTTACGGGAAGGGGTCGTCGTCGGACTGGCGAATCACACGATCCTCATCTCAAAAGACGGGACCGAACGGCCGGTTGACGATAGCGCCGCTCCCATCAGAGATCAGAAAGGCAACGTCGCCGGGGTGGTGATGGTATTTCGAGACGTGACGGAGCGTCGGCGGGCGGAAAACGCGCTGCGGGAGAGCGAAGAAAAGCTCCGGCGCCAGGCACAGGAGTTGGAGCAGCAATTGATTGCCTCCGGCCGTTTGGTCTCGCTCGGAGAAATCACGGCCTCCATGGCCCACGAATTCAACAATCCCCTCGGCATCGTCATGGGCTTTGCTGAAGATCTTCTTAGTGAGACCGATCCTTCGAGCTCCCAATATCGAGCGCTGCAAATTATCGATGCAGAATCCAAGCGCTGTCAAAAGATCATCCAAGAGTTGCTGGAGTTCTCGCGCCCGAAGAACGCCGAGTTTTCGTTGACGGATATTAAACAGGCAGTGGAAAAGACGTTAAATCTGGTCACCCATCATCTCTATAAACAAAAAATCGACGTCGACAATCTCGTGGACCAGCACTTGCCGCCAATTCATGCAGACTCGCAGCAATTGGAACAGGTCTTGGTCAATCTCTATCTCAATGCCATTGATGCCATGCTGGAAGGCGGTAAGCTAATTATCCGGGCTAGTCTGAAACCGGTGGACGGGAGCGGACCGATGGTTCTAATAACCGTAGCGGATACCGGCTGCGGCATTGAGGAGAAAGACTTGACGAGAATCTTTCAACCTTTCTTCTCTGCGAAGAAAGGCAGAGGCATGGGATTGGGCCTGTCCATATCCGAACGTATCATCAAGAACCATGGGGGGAAAATCAACGTAGAAAGTCAGCCAGGACAAGGGACAACTTTCAGGCTTTATCTACCGGCCGATCGTAACCCGCAGGAGCGCAATTCCGGCGCGGAAATCTAACTGTCGGCCCAGATAAACAGAAGGCTGCACCAATGCAAAAGCCGCAATCTTCAGCCCAAGATTGGTTAGTCGGTGGCGGCGATATGGGCGAGCTAATTCGTTCAATGGATTGGTCCAAGACGCCGCTCGGCCCGATGGAGTCGTGGCCCCAGAGCCTGCGTAGCGCGGTCAGCATTTTGCTGCCCTCAAAGGCCCAGATCGTCCTTTTCTGGGGGCCCGATCTGATTGCACTCTACAACGATGCCTACAGTCCTGTCCTAGGTATAAAGCATCCCTGGGCACTTGGCAGACCCGCGCGGGAATGCTGGAGTGAGATCTGGGATGACTTACTCGGGCCGCTATTCAAGAATGTCATAGCAACGGGCGAATCATTTTGGGCCAAGGATCATCAATTCCTCCTCGAAAGGCACGGCTACATCGAAGAGACATATTTCGACGTCTCATACGATCCCATTAGGGATGAGAGCGGTCGGGTCGGCGGCATCTTCTGCATCGTCAGCGAAACGACTGGACGTGTGTTGAGTGAACGGCGGTTGGGGATGCTGCGGGAATTGGGAGCCGACCTCGCAGCGATAAATACGGAAGATCAGCTGTTCTCCGCTATTCGGTCCCGTCTGGAAGCTCATGCCAAAGATCTCCCCTTTGCATTGGTCTATCTATGCGAGGCCGACGGAAAGCAGGCGCGGCTCGCGTCCGCTCATGGCGCAACTGCGGGCGATGATATTGCGCCCAGAGTCATCGATCTCGACCGGGAAAATGAGGTATGGCCGGCGCCACAGCTTCTCGCGACTGCTGCACCTGTAACCGTGGACGATCTCGCTCAGCGCTTCGCTGCCATCCCGACCGGGGCCTGGGACAAACCGGCTAGGCAGGCGGTCATTTTTCCAATCGCTCAGCAAGGTCAGGATCGCCCAGCGGGTTTTTTGATCGCGGGAATCAACCCGTATCGACCCTTTGATGCAGCCTACAGCGGATACGTTAACCTGCTGGCGGGTCAGGTCGCCGCCGCTCTTTCCAGTGCGCGCGCCTACGAGGAACAACGCAAACAGGCGGCGGCGCTGGCCGAGCTGGACCGCGCCAAGACGGCGTTTTTTTCTAATGTGAGCCACGAGTTTCGCACGCCGCTCACGCTCATGCTGGGGCCCCTCGATGAGCTTCTGGCAAAACCAGAGGGACAAGTCACCACCGAGAACCGCGAACTTTTAACCATTATGCGCCGCAATGGCCAGCGGCTGTTGAAGCTGGTGAACACCTTGCTCGATTTTTCCCGCATCGAAGCGGGCCGGGTCCAAGCAGTGTATGAGCCGGTGGATTTGGCCGCCTACACCGCCGAGTTGGCAAGCGTATTTCGTTCGGCAATCCAAAAGGCTGGAATACGGTTCATCATTGATTGCCCGCCTTTTTCCGAGCCGGTCTTTATAGATCGCGACATGTGGGAAAAGATTGCGCTCAATCTTATTTCCAACGCTTTCAAGTATACGCCACAGGGCGAGATATCCGTGTCGCTGCAGACCAACAACGGCTCCGCTGTATTGTCCGTGCGGGACACGGGCACGGGTATCCCGGAGACGGAACTGCCGAATCTCTTCAATCGTTTTCATCGCGTCGAAGGAGCGCGGGGCCGAACTCAAGAAGGTACCGGCATCGGTCTTGCGCTCGTCCAGGAGCTAGCCAAGCTACACGGCGGAACGGTCGGAGTTGAAAGCGTTTACGGCAAGGGCAGCACCTTTACAGTGACCATCCCGCTAGGTAAAGCACACCTTCCGTTCGAACGCATCGGCGCGTGCCGAACAATAGAGTCCACAGCCTTTGGAGCCAGCCCATTCCTGGAGGAGGCGCTCCGATGGCTACCGGATGCACTGCCAAAAGACGGCGAAGAATTCATAGAAAACGATTCGCAAATTTTACTGCATACTCCCACCGTCGACAAAACCAGGGCCAAGATTGTCTTGGCCGACGACAATGCCGACATGCGAGATTACGTGCGCCGGCTTCTTATGTCGGAATATGAGGTCATCGCCGTCGCTGACGGGCAACAGGCACTCCAGGCGATGGTCGAACATAAACCAGACCTGGTGCTCACAGATGTGATGATGCCGAATCTGGATGGTTTCGGTTTGTTGACGGCTCTGCGGGAAAATCCAGAAACAGCCTCTATCCCGGTCATTATGCTTTCCGCTCGCGCCGGCGAGGAATCCCGAGTTGAGGGTCTGGAAGCCGGCGCTGATGACTATCTGATTAAGCCGTTTAGTGCTCGTGAAATGCTGGCCCGGATCGGCGGAGCCCTGGCTCTTGCTAAGGTTCGCGGCGAAGCCGCCGGGGTGCTGCGCGAAAGTGAGAAGCGCTTGCGCCAGCTCACCTCCCTTATGCCGGCGGCCGTCTACAGTTGCGATGAAGAAGGGCGAATCACCTATTTCAACCGCCGTGCAGCGGAGCTTTGGGGTCGCGAGCCGAAATTGAACGCTAACGATGAGAAATACTGCGGATCCTTCCGTGTGTTAGGCCTGGACGGTTCGGAAATTCCTCCTGCCCACGGTCCCATGGCGATGGCCGTAAAAACCGGGAGAACGACTCGCAATGAAGAGACTATGATCGAACGGCCCGACGGCTCCAGAATCATCCTTAGAGTAAACATCGACCCGTTGTACGATATTAACGGCCGGCTCTGTGGCGCGATTAACGTCTTTGAAGACGTCACCGATTGGAAGCGGGCGGAACAGGCGAGCCGGAGACTGGCCGCAATCGTCGAGTCTTCGGAAGACGCAATCGTTAGCAAAGACCTAAACGGAATCATTACCAGTTGGAACCAAGCCGCGGAGCGGCTCTTTGGCTACAGGGCCGAAGAGGTAATCGGCAAACCCGTCACCCTTCTCATTCCGCCGGAGCGTCAGGACGAGGAGCCGGCCATTCTTGCCCGCATCCGGCGCGGTGAGCCCGTCGACCACTATGAGACGGTTCGGCGGCGCAAAGACGGTTGTCAGCTGGACATTTCCCTGACTGTGTCGCCCATCAGAGATGCCCAAGGAAACATCGTCGGGGCGTCCAAGATCGCCCGGGACATTACCCGGCGCAAGCGAGTGGAAGTCGCGCTGCGTGAAAGCGAGCAGCGACTGCGCCTTGCTACGCAGACCGGTAAGCTTGGGGTCTGGGATTGGGACATCGTCACCAACGGGATCTGTTGGAGTGATTCGCTGTACGCCATTCACGGCGTGAGACCGGATCAATTCAACGGTACGGCGGAAGGGTTTGTCGCGCTGGTTCATCCTGAGGATCAGGGGTTAGTGTCAGAGGCGATTCAGCGCGCGCTCGACAGCGACGTGCCCTACGAGCTGGAGTTCCGCGCAGTCCGCCCCGACGGCGCGGTTGTCTGGCTTTTTACCAACGCCGCGGTCCTGCGCGACGGTCGGCGGCCGGTTCGGATGCTCGGTGCCACGATGGACATCACCGAGCGCAAGCGCGCGGAGGAAGCGCTGCGGCAAAACGAAGAAAAGCTACGCGAGCAGGCTCAAGAACTGGAGCAGCAGCTGATCATGTCGGGGCGGCTGGTTTCCCTCGGAGAAGTGACGGCTTCCATGGCCCACGAGTTCAATAATCCCCTGGGAATCATCATGGGTTTCGTGGAAGACATGCTGAGCAGCACGGGCCCGGCCGATCCCAACTATCGAGCTTTGCAGATCATCGACGAGGAATCGAAGCGATGCCGGCAGATCGTCAGAGATCTGATGGAATATGCCCGGCCAAGGAGCACAGAGTTTTGCTCGACTTCGATTACGGATGCAATTGAGAAAACGCTGGAGTTGGTGGAGAACCGTCTCTACAAGCAGAAAGTTACCGTAGAGAAAACTTTGGAGCCGGATCTGCCGCGCATCCAGGCCGACTCGCCGCAACTGGAGCAGGTTTTGGTCAATCTCTATCTAAACGCCATTGACGCCATGCCGGAAGGCGGTAAGCTAAGAGTGGAAGCGAGAATGGCACAGTCTGATGGCTCGGCACCGATAGTCGTAATAACCGTGGCAGATACCGGGTTTGGTATTGCCGAGACCGATCTGGCAAAGATTTTTCAACCTTTTTTTACCGCTAAGAAGAGAAGAGGAATCGGGCTAGGCCTTCCCATATGTCAACGGATCGTCAAGAACCACGGCGGAAGAATTGAAGTCGAAAGCCAGCCAGGGACTGGCAGCAAGTTTAAAATTTATTTACCCTCAGAACAGAGCGCCACAACGGTATCCGAAGCACCGGTAACCGAGCACTGAACATCTTGTCAAGTTTCCCCAACAAGAACATTATTTTACAATTCTATCAGTAAGAATTCTTGCTTTGTGTTCAAAGTTTTCCCGGATAGATTTACAAACCTCTATTGATCTGTCAGAATTTTCATTAGAAGCAGCGATTCAAAGCCAATCGCATAAACGCGATCTTGCGCTTACGAAATCATCAAAAAACTTTTCCGGCGATATTCAAGCTCGTTCCGCCATATCGGGAAAAAGTAACAAGGAAGGTATCTAGAAACGATGGGAAACCATCAAACTGCAAGTCTCCTGACCGATAACGATCTTTATCTTTTTAACGAGGGCAGCCATTTTCGGCTCCCCAGCAAACTCGGCGCTCATGTGGTCAATCACGAGGGGACCAGCGGCACTTATTTCGCCGTTTGGGCGCCCAATGCCGAGCAAGTTTCGGTCATAGGCGATTTCAACGGCTGGAATAACAGCAGCCACCGTCTCCGACCCAAGGGGCAATCGGGCATTTGGGAGAGATTTTTCCCTGGTGTAGGCAAAGGGACACTTTACAAGTACCACATCGCCTCACGGTTCAACGGCTACCGAGTAGACAAAGCAGACCCGTTTTCGATCTTCAATGAGATACCGCCGAAGACGGCTTCCATCGTCTGGGATCTCGATTATCAATGGGGCGATCAGGAGTGGATGGCGACGCGCCGACAGCGCAGCGGGCTGACTAAGCCGATGGCGATCTACGAAATGCACCTGGGTTCGTGGCGGCGCGTGGCCGCCGAGGGTAATCGCTCGCTCTCCTATCGCGAGCTAGCGCCACAACTGGCGGATTATCTCCAAAATATGGAATATACTCACGTGGAGTTTCTACCGATCATGGACCATCCCTTCTTCGGCTCCTGGGGTTATCAGATTACCGGCTATTTCGCGCCCTCAGGCAACTACGGGACACCCCAGGATCTCATGGTCCTTATCGATACGTTGCACCAACACGGCATCGGGGTGATCCTCGACTGGGTGCCGTCACACTTTCCCGCCGATGAGCATGGTTTGGCGTTTTTCGACGGAACACATCTTTACGAACATGCCGACCCCCGCCAGGGCTATCATCCCGATTGGAACAGTTACATCTTTAACTATGGCCGCAAAGAGGTCCAAAGTTTTCTCATCAGTAACGCCCTGTTCTGGCTCCGCGACTACCATATCGACGGATTGCGCGTCGATGCGGTGGCCTCCATGCTCTATCTGGACTACGCCCGTAAGCCAGGCGAGTGGATTCCAAACCAGTACGGCGGGCGAGAAAACATCGAGGCCATCGGATTCCTGCGGCGACTGAACGAAGAGGTGTATAAAAATCATCCCGACGTTCAGACCATCGCGGAGGAATCCACCTCGTGGCCGATGGTGTCCAGGCCCAATTATGTCGGCGGGTTAGGATTTGGTCTCAAGTGGGACATGGGCTGGATGCATGACACGCTGGAATACATGAGCCAGGATCCCATCTACCGGCGTTACCACCACAACAAGCTGACGTTTCGCATGATTTATGCGTTTCACGAAAATTTCGTCCTGCCACTATCCCACGACGAGGTCGTCTACGGCAAACGTTCACTGATAGGGAAGATGCCCGGCGACGACTGGCAGAAGTTCGCCAATTTGCGGTCGCTGTTTGGCTACATGTACGCGCAACCGGGAAAGAAGCTTCTGTTCATGGGAGGCGAATTCGGCCAGTGGCGAGAATGGGTGCATGACGGCAGCTTGGATTGGGATCTATTAAACTATCCGCTCCATGCCGGACTGAAGAATTGGATACAAGATCTCAATCGCCTTTATCGCGGCGAGCCGGCATTGCACGAAATGGATTGCGACCCGGCGGGCTTCGAATGGATCGATTGTGACGACGCCGATAGCAGTGCGGTAACTTTGCTTCGCAAAGGGAAATCGAGCTCGACCATTATTCTCATCGTCTGCAACTTCACGCCCGTACCCCGTTACAGCTATCGGCTTGGCTCCCCGCGCGGTGGATACTGGCAAGAGATCCTGAACAGCGACGCCAGTCAATACGGCGGTAGCAACATGGGCAATCTCGGTGGCGTAGAGACGGTTCCCGTACCGCTCCATGGTCGCCCGTATTCCCTTACGATCACCTTGCCGCCGCTCTCGGTCTGTTTTTTCAGGAACCAGGGCTAAGGAGAACACGCCAAAACAGTCAGCCGTATAAACCTCCGCAATAACCGTCATGAAACTTGCGATGCTGTCATCGGAGATAACCCCCTTGGCCAAGACCGGCGGCTTGGCCGACGTCGTCGGAACGCTTTCCATCGCTCTGGAAAGGCGCGGACACGAGGTCTCCCTGATCATGCCGGCCTACGGGTACGTTCTCAATGGTCCTTTCGCACTGGAAGAAACCGGGATGCGACTGGCCGTTCCGCTCGGGGCGCAAACGGTAGAGTCGTCAGTGCTCAAGGCCGATCTCGGACACAACGTGTCCGTCTACCTGGTGCGTGCTGACCATTACTTCGACCGCGATTTTCTTTACGGGAAGCCCGAGTTTGATTACCCTGATAATGCGGAACGGTTTGTCTTTTTTAGCCGCGCCGCATTAGAAATTCTGCGCCAACACCCAGTCGAGATCGTCCACTGCCACGACTGGCAGACGGCGCTGGGGATTGTACTTTTGAAGACGCAAGCCGCTCGTTACCCTGAAATCGCATCGGCCAAGACCGTGCTTACCGCGCACAACCTTGGTTTTCAGGGAATTTTTCACGAGTCGAATTGGCCCTTACTGAACCTCGATCGCAGCTATTTCAGCGCTCAACACCTGGAGTTTTATCGCAACATCAATTTTCTAAAAGGCGGCCTGACCTTTGCCGATAAGATAACTACCGTGAGCCCGACTTACGCGCAGGAGATCATGAGCGCGGAACAGGGCTTCGGCCTCCAGGGGATATTGCAGCAACGAGCGGCGGATGTGACGGGGATTCTCAACGGGGTGGACTACAGCGAGTGGAGCCCCGAAATCGATCCCTTCATCGCGCAGCGGTACTCCGAGAATGACCTCACCGGCAAGGCTATCTGCAAGGACAAGCTGCAGGAAAGTGTGGGGCTTCCGGTGAAATCCGCCGTCCCCCTGTTGGGCATGATTTCTCGTTTGACGTCGCAAAAAGGTTTTGACCTCGTGCAGAAGATCCTCGATCAGCTGATGGAGCGGGACCTTCAACTGGTCCTTTTAGGCAGCGGCGAAGAGCGCTATGAGAGTTTTTTCGTAACCGCCGCCGCCCGTTACCCAGAAAAATTCGCCGTGCGGACCGGTTTTGACGAGGCTTTGGCCCATCGGATCGAAGCCGGCGCGGACATGTTCGTGATGCCCTCGCTTTACGAACCCTGCGGCCTCAATCAGATGTTCAGTTTGAAATATGGTACAATTCCCCTCGTTCGGGGAATCGGCGGATTGAAAGATACCGTGTTCGACTATGACGCCGAGCGCGGCAGCAGTACCGGCTTTGTCTTTGACAAATACGAGCCTCAAGCGCTATGGAAGACCCTTGAACGGGCATTGACCGCCTTTGCCGAGAAAAAATCGTGGATCGAGCTCATGCACCGGGCGATGCGCATGGATTTTTCGTGGGATCGCTCAGCTCAAGCCTACAGCAGCTTGTACGAACAGCTTTTGCGTTGAGGAGGTTATCAACAGGGGTGCGATGATGTACGTCTTGGGCATTGTCCTCGCGGGCGGCAGGGGCGAGCGTCTCTATCCCTTGACGGCACACAGAGCCAAGCCTGCCGTGCCGTTTGGAGGCCGGTATCGGATTGTTGACTTTGTCCTTTCCAATTTTGTCAACTCCGGCATTCTTTCCATCTATGTTTTGACCCAATTCAAGGCGCAATCTTTGTTGGAGCATATGGAAAAGGGCTGGCGCACCACGGATTTCTTGGGCGATCACTTTATCACACCCGTTCCCGCCCAAATGCGCATGGGTAAGGATTGGTACCAGGGCACCGCCGACTCTGTCTATCAGAACCTGTACTTGATTGAGCGGCACCGGCCCAGACTCGTCGCTGTCTTCGGCGCGGACCATGTCTACCGGATGAACATCAGACAAATGATCGACGAGCATCAGAAAAAAAACGCCGACGTCACCGTCGCGGCATTGCCGGTACGAATCGAAGAAGCAACGCCGTTTGGAGTGATGGAGGTGGACTCGGATTGGCGTATCGTCGGCTTCGAAGAAAAACCGAGCCGGCCGAAAGCGATTCCCGGCGAGCCCGAGTTTGCACTCGTCTCCATGGGCAATTATCTGTTTAACGCCGACACTGTGATCCAGGCCCTGTTGGAAGACGCCAAGCGGGAATCGAGCGACCATGACTTTGGCCGCGATATTTTGCCATCTCTGCTCCATGAAAAGAGGGTTTACGCGTACGATTTCCGCAAAAATCGCGTGCCGTCGACCGAGAAAGGCGAGGAACCTAGTTATTGGCGCGACATCGGAACCATTGAGGCCTATTACGAAGCCAACATGGATCTCTCTTCGGTTGATCCATCATTCAACTTGTACAACCGCGGCTCGC
>Ga0105092_10001726_pt1 | contig 11728 bp, 8 predicted proteins | sample PPLLak2March2015_FD_87021 | JGI IMG/M metagenome (GOLD analysis project Ga0105092, IMG submission 87021) | Freshwater sediment microbial communities from Prairie Pothole Lake near Jamestown, North Dakota, USA - PPLs Lake P7 Core (1) Depth... | ecosystem: Environmental > Aquatic > Freshwater >... | reverse complement strand
GGATGGTGCGGAATTTATGGTCAAGGCCGCCATTTCCGATTCAACCGATCCGCATTTGTTGCTAACCATCACACTGTAGCTTCCTTCGTCTTCGGTGCTTGCAGCCGGGATGCTGTAGCTGTTCTCAGTTGCCTCCGTGATGTTCTCGCCATTCTTCATCCACTGGTAAGATATCGGTTCGGTGCCGCTGGCTACTGCATTGAAGGTTGCGGCGGAGCCGATGCAGCCCTCTTGAGAGGATGGCTGGATTTGAATGGATGGTGCGAAATTTATGGTCAAGGCCGCCATTTCCGATTCAACCGATCCGCATTTGTTGCTCACCATTACACTGTAGCTGCCTTCGTCTTCGGTGCTTGCAGTCGGGATGCTGTAGCTGTTCTCAGTTGCACCAGTAATGTTCTCGTCATTCTTCATCCACTGGTAAGATATCGGTTCGGTGCCGCTGGCTACTGCATTGAAGGTTGCGGCGGAGCCGATGCATACCTCCTGAGAAGACGGCTGAACCTGGATAGATGGTGCGGTGTTTATGGTCAAGGTCGCTATTTCCGATTCGACCGATCCGCATTTGTTGCTCACCATCACACTGTAGCTCCCTTCTTCTCCAGCGCTCGCACTTGGTATGCTGTAGCTGTTCTCAGTTGCTCCCGTGATGTTCTCGCCACTCTTCATCCACTGATAAGATAGGGGCTCGGTGCCGCTGGCTGCTGCATTGAAGGTTATGGCAGAATCGATGCAGCCCTCTTGAGAGGATGGCTGGATTTGAATGGATGGTGCGGAATTTGTGGTCAAGGCCGCCATTTCCGATTCAACTGATCCGCATTTGTTGCTAACCATCACACTGTAGCTGCCTTCGTCTTCGGTGCTTGCAGCCGGGATGCGGTAGCTGTTTTCAGTTGCTCCCGTGATTTTCTCGCCATTCATCATCCACTGGTAGGATATCGGCTCAGTGCCGTTAGCTACTGCATTGAAGGTTACGGCAGAATCCACGCAGATATCCTGAGAGGCAGGCTGGATCTGAATGGATGGAAGCTGGTTCAGGGTAAGGGCTGCGTTGCTTGATTTGACCGACCCGCATTTATTGCTCACCGTAACGCTGTAGCTGCCTTCGTCGTCGGTGCTTGCGGTCGAGATACTGTAGCTGTTTTCAGTTGCACCCGTGATGTTCTCGCCGTTCTTCATCCACTGGTAAGATATCGGCTCGGTGCCGCTGGCTGCTGCATTAAAGGTTGCAGTGGAGCCTATGCAGACATCTTGGGAGGAAGATGGCTGAATCTGGATAGATGGTGCGGTGTTTATGGTCAAGGTCGCTATTTCCGATTCTGCCGAACCGCAGAGGTTGCTCACCATCACACGGAAGCTCCCTTCATCTTCGGTGCTTGCAGCCTGGATGGTGTAGCGGTTCTCAGTCGCTCCCGTGACGGCCTGGCCGTTCTTCATCCACTGGTAAGATATCGGCTCGGTGCCATTGGCTGCGACAACGAAAGTTACGGCAGAGCCGATGCAAGTCTCCTGAGAGGCAGGCCGGACCCGGATGGATGGTGGCCGGTTCAGGGTAAGGACCGCGTCGCTTGATTTGACCGATCCGCATTTGTTGCTCACCGTAATGCTGTAGCTTCCTTCGTCTTCGGTGCTTGCGGTCGGGATGCTGTAGCTGTTTCCAGTTGCACCCGTAATGTTCTCGCCATCCTTCATCCACTGGTAGGATAAGGGCTCGGTGCCGTTGGCTGCAACAAGGAAAGTTGCTGCAGAGCCGATGCAGACCTCTTGAGAGGATAGCTGAGCCTTAATAGAAGGCATCTGATTTATGGTAAGGGTTGCGCCGCCAGATTCGATAAATCCGCATTTATTGCTCACTTTCAGGCTGTAGCTGCCTGCATCACCCGGTTTCGTCTTGGGAATTTTGTAGTTGTTCAGATTGGCTCCCTTAATCTCTTCTCCATTCTTCATCCATTGATAAGAGATGGGCTCCGATCCAGTGACCTTTATGCTGAAAGCCGCCTCGGATCCTGCACAGATCTCCTGGGATTCAGGCTGCACCTGAATTGAAGGCATTGAGTTCAGGACAAGGGCGGCAATGCTGGATTCTACAGAGCCGCAAATGTTTGTAACCGTTACGCTGTAGCTTCCTGCATCGTCCAAGCTCGCACTCGATATGCTGTAGACGCTTTCGTCGGCTCCGGGGATCAGCACTCCGTTCCTGGTCCACTGATAGCAGAAGGGCTCCGTGCCCGTGGCGACCACGCGCAAGCTCACTGGCGTTTTTGTGCAGACTACCTGGCCCTCAGGCTGACCCCGTATCAGGGGCTTCGTGTTCACGGTAAGCGTTGCAGGAATCGATTCAATCAAACCGCAGCTATTGCTGACCGTCACGCTGTAGTTGCCGGCATCGCCAACTCTCGCGTTTGGTATGGCGTACACATCGGCATTAGCTCCGCCTATCTCCACTCCGTTTTTCTTCCACTGATAGGCTAAAGTCTCAGTACCCATAGCCTTAACGCTGAATGCTGCCTTCTGTCCTTCGCAAACAGTGAGGCTATCAGGTTGAGCGGCAATTCCGGGGGACCCCGATCTTACCTTTAGCAGCCAGGCGCTTTTTTCGCCAGTCAGGGAATGCATGACATTGCTGCATCCTTTATCTGGAAAGCATCCGTTATCCGGAGGGCATACTTTTTCCAGAGAATATTGGCCAAAAGAACTCGTTATACCGGATATCAGGTATCCGCCATCATCGATAAGCTGTGCCGAATATACCTTATCATCCATCTTTCCGCCGTAGATCTTGTCCCAGACTTTTGTGCCGTCCCGCCCCATTTTTATCAGCCAGGCATCATAGCCGCCTGCGCCATACGAACTCGTTGAACCGATAAGGATGTACTCGCCGTCACCTGTCTTCAGGACTGAATTGCCCTCATCGTCCATCGGTCCTCCAAAGGTCTTATCCCAGACCTTGTTGCCTGCTTCATCGGTCTTGATCGCCCAGATGTCATAGCCGCCCGAGCCAAAGGATTTGGTTGAGCCGGTGAGGATATAGCCGCCGTCATCTGTCTGCTCGGCAGACCACCCATCGCTCCAAGGATTTCGCTCGCTTTGCGCTCCGCCAAAGATATTGTCCCAGACTCTGTTGCCTTCTCCATCGGTCTTGATCAGCCAGGCATCATAGTCGCCCGCACCGTAAGAGTTCGTGGTTCCAACGATGATATAGCCGCCATCGCTGGTCGGCAGAGCCAGGTCGGCCTCATCATCCATCGGTCCTGCAAAGGTATTTTTCCAGACCTCATTTCCAAATTTATCTATCTTGATGAGCAATGCATCATAATAGCCATCGGAGCTTACGGATCTCGTTTTACCGGCGATGATGTATCCACCGTCTGCGGTCTGCCGGATCGAGCTTCCTTCATCATCCAACTGGCCTCCGATGTTCTTATCCCAGGTCTTGCTGCCGTCCTTGTCGGTCTTGATCACCCAAACATCGGAGCCGCCGGCCCCGGATGATCTTGTAGCTCCGGTGATGATGTAGCCGCCGTCGCTGGACTGCTGAACTGAGTTTGCCCGGTCGTCTCTCGGCCCGCCAAAGGTCTTGTTCCAGATCTCGCTTCCCTCTCTGTCGGCTTTGATCAGCCAGGCATCATAGCCCCCGGCGCTGTTGGACTTGGTCGAACCGGCGATGATATAGCTGCCATCGCTGGTCTGCAGGACGGACTGTCCCACGTCTTCGTCCGAACCTCCGAATGTTTTTTCAAGTTCTGTAGCGATGCACGGGGCGCTGCCAAGAGCTCCCTGGGTAAAGATCATCAACATTAGCATCAGCATGGCCATGCAGGCTTTCAAGGATGATCGTTCGCAAAATATTACAGTCGTATTATTCCTCCGGGGGGATGAATCAGCTATACTTACAGCATTATGTCCAATATTTAAATAAATTCCACTGTTTGATACATATTGATCTCTTTGTACGTTCGCATGAATTCGATTCTGCTGATATTTTTAAAATTACTAATATCAGATAATTTGATGATGACTGATTGCAGGGCCGATTATTGCGCCATACTCTTTTTCAAAAACCCTGCATTTTTTAGGGATCTTGTCCCTCTTATCGATTGCTGTCAAATACCCTCTTTGAATGGTCTAATCAAATATTTAATTATGTGATAATACATTATAAAAGAATGAGGAACTTTCCTTCCGAAACTTAATTCAGTATCTTTAATCATTTGCAAATTTACAGCAATATTTTAATTAAATTTTTATTTTGTTTAATTAACAATCAAAAAAATTCACTAGGCTTGAGGTTAAATTATAGGACTGTCGATAGTACTTTCGTCTCGTGTATGGACTGCGATTAGCTGCGATTAGATATGGGATAAAGAGAAGACGATCATAATGCGCGAGGATTCAGTCGATGCCTTCGCTGCAAAAGTTCAGCGTATTCGAGAAGAATTCGAACAGAATGCTCTGGGACTACAATCCAAAGATTTCAACTCCGACTATCCACTTCCTGGTCATCGGCTCTGCCAGGGCTGCTTACCTCCTGCCCCTGTGGCTGCATAGAAACATGCTGCCTGGTCCCCCCGGAACTGCCCGCAAGCGAAGCCCGGCCAGCCTGCCGACAACCGGCAATCCACGCTCGACCGTATTACCGCCAGGCAACACGGCGCCCTAGGCTATGATCGACTCCAGGACATGTCGCCCGATCGACGCGTTACCCGCCCACCTTCGTCAGTGTCTTTGTCATCACCACCTCTAAGGCGCCTGACTCTTCGTTCATCTCTTCGCTGAGGGGCTTCCAGCCTTTGGCCCGATAAAATACCATGGCACGATCGTTATCGCTGAAACATGCCAGCGTTGCCAGCTCGTACCCGGATTTCTTTAGCTCGGTCTCAATAGTATCCAGCAGAACGCTTCCTATGCCTTCTCGGTGATGGTCTGGATGGACCCAAAGAATGTCTATCTTGTTGTCAGATCTCGCAGCAACTCCCACGACCTCACCCGTCTTTTCAGCTACGGTCATATTTTGCCACTGCTTGTTGACGCTCTCGCTAAGCATGTCGCCTTCGACCCAGGGCTCCAACTTCTCCCAAGGCAAGATCTGGCCGTAGACCTCCACCGCCGTCTCCTTGAACAACTTGATCAGTTTCGGGACGTCCTCCTTTACAGCCTTTCTGAATTGGATCATCCGGCCATCTTCCATCGGCTCACTGGTTGTGATTTTTTCCATATATCGATCCCCCGACATTCATGGTCTCCACATTGAAATACTCAGTCAATTGTATGAACATATCCATTCGATGTTGGACTTTGCATATAGAGCCATAAAACTAGAATCCTGCCCACGGAGCAGCCAGCAAGCGAGCCCCGGCCATCCTGCTCGATCACAGGTGGATTTCTCCATACTATTAATATTGCCTGCAAGAAATATTCCTTGCAAGAAACACTTGTCTGCAAGATTGCCAAATCATAAGTATTTCCATTCGTGGTTTGTAGATACTTGAGGTACTTGCCTTGATTCAACATCATAGAGTGCCAGGTACAATCCATCTTTATGAGTGCCAGTGACAGAGTTGTCGTACATTTGCAATGAATTGGCATCAGAGGACTTGACCTGCCAGCAAATGTTGCCTTCGATGGAGCCGCTCATGTATGTTGCTGTGTTTGGGAATGCATTGGGAATTCGGACAGCGTCATTCTTGAAGGTGCTATAGCTAACGGATGAAGGGCCGATGGCCATCAATTTGTAGCCTGCGGCAAATGCAGAAGAATTTTTGCCGAAATAGGTAGCTCTAATTCTAGCCAGGACGAATTTGTTTCCGGACTGCGGCTTGACAATAAACTGATTCGCTTGATTAATCGCATATGTCGCATCCGGATTGACACTGAGTACTACTAATTGCCAACCATCTCCGAGACTTGCTGTTGTGCCAATTGGTATCGGGTCTTCGCGCGTGCCGGATGCAGCGGAAGCAAAATCGGTTAGAGCGACCATCATAAAAATGAGATAGATGATATATATAAATCTACGAGACATGATAATCCATCCTTTCGTTCTCACACCCTGAGGAAGCATTACATCATTGCATTGCCATCGTTACATTGCAGCCATTGCTTTGGAAACTGAAGATGCAAATGAGCAAATTGAACCTCCCAAAGCTCATAGAAACGGCTGCAATTGCTCAGATCGGACTATCATTCCGTGATATATTGCCCATCGCGCAGCACAATAACATAATCCGCAGAGTTCCTGAGAGCCACGGAAAAGCCCGGCTCCGCCCCGAAGATAATGGTTTCCTTGCCGTGCTCCATTGCCTTCATGAGAACGGGCTTCAAGTCTGCATCGCGGGTGACGAGCGCCAGAGTATCGATGACCGGGTTGTAGATCATATCCACGCCCTCCACAGCCATGCGCACATCCACATCACTGGTGCAGATCACCGGCTCAAAGCCCTGGTTCTCCACGGCCTCGACCAGCTTCTCAGATGCATACTGATTCAAAAAAACCTTGCCCATTTTTATGTCGCCGTAATCCTTGAGGATGTCTCTGATCTCCTCCAGATCCATCTGGAACTCTTTACGAAGCATATTGGGACCATCCACGAGAAGACCGATCTTTTTTCTTCCCTTTTCTTTCTTGGAGCCCAGATAGCTCATGATGTGTTCGAAATTTATAGACATCCTATCCATGTTACACCTTTTGCTTCAATTGGATGACTCGGCGCACTTTCCCTCGATAAATGGATTCAACGAATGTTATAAATCCTTTTGGTATTATCCGAAGTGATCCGGGCAATATCCTGGGGCTCCATGTTTCTGATCCTGGCGATGAGCGAGACCGAATCCTGAACAAAGGACGGTTCGTTTCGACCACCGCGTGGCGAGAGAAACGGGCTGTCCGTCTCTACCAGCAGATAATTGAGATCGACGTTTCTGGCCAGAATCTGGTGACGTCCCGAGCGGCAAAGATTCGTGGCGATGGAGATGTAAAATCCCCGATCGATGGCCTCCTTCATGGTAGAAAGAGTGCCGCTGTAGCAGTGAAACACGACCTTTTCCAGATGCTTGACCATGTCCAGGGCTTGCTGCTCCGCATCCCTGGAATGGATGACCAGAGGCAGGTTCAGGGAACCGGCCAGATCGATAACCTTCTGGAAAACCTTAGCTTGATGCGCTCGGACACCGGCATCCTTGGTGTGATAGTAATCAAGCCCCGCCTCACCGATGCCGATCGCCTGTGGTGCGTTGTCCTTGATCTGCGCCAGAAGCGCGTTCAGGTCTGCCTCGTTCAGGCCTTCCAATGTATTGGGAGAAAGCCCCAGGGTGACTGAGATGAAATCGTATTTCTTTGCCAGCTCCAGGGACCTTTGGTTGGTAGAATAGTCCACCCCGGAGTTGATCATATGAACAACTCCGGAGTCTTTTGCATTCTGCAATACCGCGTCGCGGTCTTTATTGAATTGCTTGAAATCCAGATGGCAATGCGCGTCAATTACCCCGTGTGCTGATTCATTCAACGACCTGATTCCTCCAGGAGCATCAATCGATTGATGGCGCTGACCAGAGCTTCCACCGATGCCATGACGATGTCCTCGCGAGCGGATTTGGCGCTGACCTTGCGGCCTTTGTCATCCTCAACGCCTATCACCACTTCGGCCAGAGCATCGGCCCCTCCGGTTATGGCCTCGATCCTGAAGTCGCAGAGGTGTATAGATGTGTCGCTGTCAAGCAAGCGCTGCACGGCACTTACCGCCGCATCCACCGGCCCCACGCCGGTGCTCGCCAGCACTTTCTCCTTGCCCCGCACCATCGCCCGAACCGTCGCAGTGGGGGTTATGATGTTTCCCGTCATGACCGAGACCTCTTTGAGCACAACTGCCTGGCTGCCCTTGGCCACGTCTCCGATCACCACATCGGCAATGGTCTGAAGATCGATGCTGGCAACCTGCTTTCCCTTGTCGCCCAGATCCTTGACCCTCGCCAGGATCTCCGAAAGCTGCTCCTCCGTGGGCCTAAAGCCGCCCTCTTCGAGGAACTTGGCCACGGCATGTCTCCCGGTGTGCTTGCCGAGAACGATGCGCCTTTTGTGGCCCACCATCTCCGGGGTCATGATGCCGGGCTCGAAGGTCTTGCTGTTCTCGATCACGCCATGGCTGTGAATGCCGCTCTCATGCGAGAAGGCGTTCTCGCCCACGATCGGCGCCGTCATGGATATCTTGACCTCGGAGAGCCTCTCCACCAGCCGGGCGGTTTCCACAAGGTACTCCGTCTTGATGCTGGTGCGCGCTCCGTAGATGGCGTGCAGGCTCATCACCGTCTCGGCGAGATTGGCATTTCCGGCGCGCTCGCCCAGGCCGTTCACGCAGACCTGCACCTCGCGCGCCCCCGCCTCGACAGCGGCCAGGCTGTTGGCCACGGCAAGCCCGAAGTCGTTATGGCAGTGCACATCCACCACCATGTTCACCCGGTCGCAAATGTCCTTGACAAAGCGGTAAAACGATGACGGGACTGCGACCCCGACTGTATCGGGGATGTTGATGATGTCGCAGTGCGCGCTCTGTACCGCCTCAAAAATTCTGTGCAAAAACTCGGGCGATGTGCGCGTGGCGTCCATGGCCGAGAAGAGGCAGGTTCTGCCGTTTTCTTTCACATACTCAACCGTCTCGATCGCACCTGATACGATCTCGTCGTGGCTCATCTTTATGGTATGAGCGATCTGAATGTCGGAGGTGGGAACGAAAACATGCACCAATCCCACATCGGCATCAAGGCACGCTTGGGCGTCTTTCTTTACGATTCGGGAAAGACCGCAGACCTGGGCATCGAGGCCGGCCCTGGCAATCTGCCGAACGCTATCGAATTCGCCTTTGGAAGATACCGGAAAACCTGCCTCGATGACATTTACACCGAGTTTGTCAAGCTGCCTGGCGATCATGAGCTTTTCATCCGGGGTGAGAGATACGCCCGGCGTCTGTTCGCCGTCACGAAGAGTTGTATCAAAAATGCGAACCTGTTCACCAACAAGCGAGCGAACGTCGTAGAAGACGATTCCCCACAAAGGTTTCTTGTGTCATACTTTGAAATTGACGCTTGTACTATAAAACTCTTGCCGAATCTAATAGGCTGAATCTAATAGGCCGATTCCAATTGATCAATGAATTCACTGGCCAATGCTTCAATTCAAATCAGAATATATGTTACCAAAAGTCTTAATATTATGAAGAAACAAGTAATTTTCCGTCGAGTCGGTCTACACTCCATCTTAGCTGTCAGGAATGCTTCATGAAAAGCGGTCGAAATTGGTCCTTAACTAAAGGAAGAAGGATGCCTGATGTCTGAATAGCGGCTCATGAATTGGATCGACTCGGCCCCATATCACCAGAAGCCTGGCGGCTTTCATCCGCTTTGAACCAGGCATCCGTTATTCAATACGAACACCTCGTGCGCCATGTTCCTCATCACCTCGGGCTGATGCGAGACCAGCAGATACCCGAGGCCCCTATTTTTCTGCAGCTCTCGAAGCAAGCTTAAGACCTGCGCCTGCACTGAGATGTCCAGCGCAGAGGTCGGCTCGTCCAAAATCATCACTTTCGGTTCGAGCAGAAGCACTCTTGCCAGGGCGATCCTCTGGTTCTGGCCGCCGGATACCTGGCCGGGATAGCGGCAGAGCAACTCCTCGGAAAGCCCCACCGTCTGCAGGATATCCGAGGTTCTCTCCAGCCATTCCCGCTTTGGGACTTTCAAGAGTCCCAGAACCTCGTGAATGGATCGCCCAATGCTCTTTCTCGGATTCAGCGAACCCTCTGGATCCTGAAAGACCATCTGAACGCTCCTTTGGAAATCCCCCTGTTCTTTTCCTCGCAGGAATGCGATATCCTTTCCCCGAAAGAGAACGCGACCTGTTGCTGGCTTTTCCAGGCCAGCCATGATCCTGGCCAAAGTGGTCTTTCCTGAGCCTGAATCGCCCATCAGTCCGATGGTTTTACCTCCATCTAGCTCCAGCGAAACGTTTCGAAAGATCTCGCGCCGCGTCTTATGAAATAAGCCGGATTCATGAATCATTGAGATCCCTTCCGCCTTCAATACAGCCAGCATTTAATCCACCTCTCGTTTGATTTCGTTTCAGTGTCATTTGCCTTAATTTGTTTCATAAACGGGCTTTGCGAGCATTTTGCACGCCTCTTAGGGCAGCGGGGATGGAACTTGCAGCCTTTGGGCGGATTTGTCATGGACGGCGAGACTCCCGGAATGGGATGCATGCCCCGCTCAGGAAGACAGTTCAGCAGCGCTCTGGTGTACGGGTGCAACGGCTCATGAAAGACCTCTGGGCAGGGACCGATCTCCAGGATCTCGCCGCAGTACATCACAGCCACGCGATCCGCAATTCTCTGCACAAGCGCCGGATCATGGGTTATCAGCAATAGCGCCGCACCGCTCAGGTCTTTCATCTTCTCCATCTCCCGGACGGTCCCGGCAGCGGTGGCTGAATCAAGCCCTTTGGTGGGCTCATCTGCGATGATGATCTTGGGCGAGAGCACGAGCGCCGAGGCGATCATCACCCTTTGGTTCATTCCTCCAGAGAACTGGAAGGGATACATGCCGAGCTGACCTCTCTCGCCGAGGCCCAGGCGCTGCAAAACACCTGCCGCCTTTTCGATGGATTGCGATCGACCGGCTGCCTTGCCATGCACTTGCAGCATCTCCGCAATCTGATCGCCGATGGTGATGACCGGATTCAAAGACAGGGATGGATTCTGGAAGATGATGGCGATCTTTGCCCCGCGAACCTTGGCCATCTCCTCCTCGCCAAGATCGAGCAGATTTCTTCCCTCAAACTCGATATTTCCATTTACCGCTGCATTTTGGGGCAACAGATTCATGACGGCGCTGGCCACGACCGACTTTCCGCAACCGGTCTCGCCCACCAATGCCAGCGTCTCATTCTCAAAAAGCACAAAGGAGACATCATCCGCCGCCCGGACCCGGCCAAGCTGCGTCTCGAACTGAACAGACAGACCGGACACATTTAGGAGAGGCACTTTTTGGGTTTGGCTTTGAATTAGGGATTGACTCACGCTCACTCCGCCACCTGCGCTTCTTCTTCTCGATCTTCCAGACTCGATCCCATTAGGACCACGGAGAGCACGAACAGGGTAATGCACAATCCCGGCGGCAAGTACCACCACCAGTAACCGTTTATGAATCCACCCCGAGTGAAGGCGAAGTTGATCATCATCCCCCAGCTCTTCATGGTGGGATCGCCAAGGCCGAGAAAGGAGATGGATGCCTCTGCGATCAGAGCCGAAGCGATGGCCAGCAAGAATTTAGGCATGATGACATGCAGAACATTGGGCAGCACATCCGTGAAGATGATGTGAGCATGGGAGAAGCCCAAAGACCCGGCGCTCTCCACATAGCTCATCTCCCGCACCTGCAGGGTCCTGGAGCGCACAACGCGAGCCGTGGAGGTCCACCACAGGCTGCCCATCAGCAGGGCGGTCATCCAGAAGCTTGGCCGGAGAAATGCGGCCAGGACGATGATAAGCGGGATTTGCGGGATCATGAGAAAGACATCCGTCAATCCCATGAGCAGCTCGTCCGCTAAGCCCCGGAAGTAACCTGAAAGGAGGCCAACCCCAGTTCCGATGATAGTGGCCATGAACGCCGCCCCGAAGCCTACGATCAGGGAGACTCGCGACCCAAAGATCAGCTCTGACAAGATATCGTTCCCAAGATCATTGGT